>Ga0209491_10010625_pt1 | contig 11005 bp, 7 predicted proteins | sample BON02_FD_187213 | JGI IMG/M metagenome (GOLD analysis project Ga0209491, IMG submission 187213) | Freshwater microbial communities from Lake Bonney liftoff mats and glacier meltwater in Antarctica - BON-02 (SPAdes) (version 2) | ecosystem: Environmental > Aquatic > Freshwater > Ice > Glacier...
TCTCTCCTCCCCCTCGTCATCGATCTCCTCTCTTCTGTCGTGTGGTGCCTCCTCTCTTCTATCTCTTCCATCCTTTTTTCTCCGCGCCGGCCGTCGATCTGACCGGGCCCGTGCGTCCTTGGTTTCCTCGTCGGTATCCGAGGAGGACGAGGAGGAGGAGGAGGAGGAAGAGGAGGAGGGATGGGAAGAGGAGTGGGAGGACGAGACGCTTTCTTCGTCGTCGAACATGACCTTTTTCATCTCGTGACCTTTTGATGACAGGTCGTTGCCCATACCGTGGGCGCCGGCTGCTGTTTTCTTCTTCTGGAGGGGCACACCGACCGGGTGAGTCGGGGTGGTAGTACTGATACAAGGGGTTTAGGAGAGGTCGCGGCGCTAATCCACATGCACGCCCTGACGAGTCCGCCCGTCTGATGTCTGGAGCGGCCGAGCGCTAGTACGCTAGAGGTCCTCACGAAGCACTGCGGATGGCGCTGGTGGAGCTGGTGGTGGCAGACGACAAGAGGCGAGGGTGGCTTGAGGCGGCGCTCGTCGGGGGTTGATGCTGATGATGCGAAGGCGGCGGGCTTCCCTTTGCTTGCTTGACCAGGCCTCGGTTTCCTCGCGCAGCCGGCGTTCCTGTCGTACTTGAGAGTGTGCAGGAGGAGCGTGTGAGGCGCGTGAAGAGTGAGAACAGAGATGACAACAGGCAAGGGACAGGCGCTTAGAACAAGGGATGAGTGGAAGAAGCTTCCTTATCGATGATGATGCTTGTCGGCCTCGGAAGCAGGATGCACTTGCCACTTGCCACGTGCCGCGGCACGCCCTCCTTTCCCTTTTCACCATGTCCTTTGCATCCTTTCTAACCAGTACCTGACTCCGCCTAACCTTTACAGGCTCACATTCCCCAGCAAGTCCCATGCCCAGGGCTCTCCCTGCCTGATTTGACACGCACACACGACGCAACACGACAATCCGTTCGACCACCGTCCTGCCTCCAGAAGAACAACAAGCAAGCAAGCATGCCTCTACAATCACAAGACCAACAAGGCCTGACAAGGCGCCGCCGTCGACCATGCTGGAGCAACGTCGTCCTCGTGCTGGGCGTGGCCGCTTCGGTTGCCACGGCTTTCCAGTCCCCCTCCCTCAGAATACCAAGAATGCCGGTCGCACCCCTGTCCTCCTCCTCCTTTTCAGCCTCAGGTACGTGTACATGCATTTAGGTGTGAGCTCTCTATTCATTTTTGTGCGATCGACTGATCAGTCCGTGAGCTCTCTGTCCGGCTTTCAATTGCAGTGGCATGGGTGGTGGCTTGGAGTGGTGCGTGGTGCTCTTGTTCCTAGAGCGGATCTCCTGCATTTCACACACAAGCACGGGGTCTATTTATTTTGTGCGGCACAATTATATGAGATCTTCTCATCCCCAATCCCTCATTTACAAAAACAGGCGCATTCAGAGATTGGAGAAGTAGTGGCCTCGTCGTCGCTCTCCCAGCAAGACGGCAGACTTCTCGCTCGCGCGCCTCGCTCTCCATGCACATGCCGGGCGACGTCTCCCTTGGTCACGCCCACGACGACCACGACGACCACGATAATTACCCCCCCGCCAAACTAGGCGTGAGAGGCCTCGTCTCCTACCTTATAAGCGTTCTGAAAAAAAAGAGGCAAACCATCTTCGGGGTCCTCGTCGGGGCCATCGCCGTCGTCGCCGTCCGCTCCTACAAAGGCATGACCAAATTCTCCAGCGCCGACGTAGGCATCCTCGGTCTCGTAGCCACCTTCCTCCTCGCTGTCGAAAGCACCAAATCCTACCTAACCACCCTTCGAGAAAACCTGGCCAGTCTTGCTGCTGGTTGGCGGGCGCATCGTTCCCTGCAGCTCTTACAAAGCGACCGCCCCCTGGCCGCGGGTGGGCCGGCGGTGTCGAAGCTAAGAGCAGGGGCAGCGGAGGCGGATAGGGTGACGTGGATGGGGATCTATGCGAATTTGATTTTGTTTGCTGTCAAGGCCTCGGCGGGGGTGGTGGGACGGAGTGCGGCCATGATTGCAGATGCTGGGCATACCTTATCTGATTTGGTCTCGGACATGGTGACCCTCTGGGCGGTGCGTATGAGTGCCTTACCTCCCGACGATGACCATCCCTACGGCCACGGACGATTTGAAGCCGTGGGATCTCTAGGCGTCTCAGCGCTGTTGCTCCTGACGGCGTGGCATATCGCTGCGCATGCCTATGATAAACTGCAGTGCACCCTCCTCCTTCCCTCCCTCGGTCCATTCCCCTTCGTTTCGACTTTGCCGGCAGTCGCGTCGGCCGTGCCGTGGATGCAGGGGCTGCTGGCGAGGGGAGGGCAGATGGCAGCGACGTGTGCGGCGGCGCCGTCGGTGTTTGCTGTGGTGGCGGCTTTGGCCTCGATTGTGGTGAAGGAGTAAGTCAGAGGGGAGGGAGGGAGGGAGGGAGGGAGGGAGGAAGTGTGAGGGGGTCGTGTGTCTGTCTTTCCCTTGCATGTGGGCTATATATATGATATTATTCCAAAATTTTGACCATTTACCACCTGTCCTTCCCTCCCTCCCTCCCTCCTAAGCTTATTGTATCAAGTGACGGCCAGCGTGGGGCTGAAGCACAACAGCCAGGTGTTGCTTGTCAATGCGTGGCACCATCTCACCACCTCTTCCTTCCCTCCCTCCCTCCCTCCCTCCTTAGGTTACTATATCAAGTGACGGCCAGCGTGGGGCTGAAGCACAACAGCCAGGTGTTGCTTGCCAATGCGTGGCATCATCGTTCGGATGCGATTTCGTCCGTGATGGCCTTGGGGGGGATCGTGGCGGCAAGGGCGGGATTGGCGGCGTTGGACCCTGTTGCGGGTAGGTTGGAGGAGGGTAGGAGGGAGAGTGTGTGAAGGAGTCGTGTGTGTGTGTCTTTCATTCAGACGGCTACATTTTGCCTGCACGCTACACCAAATTTCTTCTTCTCCTCACCACCCTTCCCTCCCTCCCTCCCTCCCTCCCTGCCTCCCAGGCATCCTCGTCACCGCCATGATCGGCCTCACGGGCATGCAAATTTTCCTCGATTCAATGAATCAACTCACCGACACGGTCGAAAGCGACTCCATCCCCAAGATCCGCCGCGTCGCCGCTACAGTTGACGGGGTACGAGAAACATCCAATGTACGCGCACGACGCATGGGTCCCCAACTTCTTGTGGATCTGCGTATTTTGGTTGACAGTCAGATCTCTGCAAGTGCAGCACAGCAAGTCGCTGATCAAGTCCGATGGAGGATTCGGAGGGATTTTCCCAATGTCAGCGAGGTGCTCGTGAGTACCAAAACGGAACCATTGCCTTGTCCTTTGGCGAACGAGTTGAGACAACCATCAGAGATTGAAGCGGATGTCCGCGCGCTGCTGGGGCCGGATTGGGCGAGGGGTGAGCCGTTGGTGTCGGCGGTGAGGAAGGTGGTGGTGCATTATTCATCGATGGCGCCGACGGTGGATGTGCTGTTGCAGATTGATCCGGATTTGAGCGTGAGAGAGGCGGGGGAGGTGGCACGGAGGGTGCAGGCGTTGGTGGAGGGAGTGAGGGATGTGACGAGGGCGGAGATTCATTTGGATTTGACCAGTACTGGGTCGCCGGCGACGGCGGTGTTGCATTTGCCGGGCGGGGGTGGTGGTGGGGGGAGATGAGGAGGACCAGCGGGTAGATGGATGGATATAGATGATGATGTTTGTACGTATCGTTGATCGGTCTGGCTTATTTCTTTGCTTGTGCTTGTGTGTGGTAGTGTTAGTTTTTGTTGCTGTACATTTTGCCCTTTGTGAGGGTCTCAAGTAAAAAATCAGAAGGCGCGTATAAGGTTAAACCTTCGCAGGCGCCGACGACGGTGTCTCTATCGCTCGTCGTGGTGTGCGTGTACTGAGCAAGAAAAAATGAAAGTGAAAACATAAGAAGAAATTTAACGGAAAGGAAAGGAACGGACGAGTCGTCAGGATAGCAAAAGCATGCATGCGCAGCCACTTCTTTTTGGCGCTGCCGTCATTCTCTGGTATTAATTAAATCACTTTTGTTGTTGTTTTTCTTTACATTTGGTCTCCTACCCTTCTCACTTCTTATTCTCCTCCTATATCCCCTTTCATTATCTGTGCAAAACTGCAACGTCACTATTTCCTTTGGATCCCCCTCCCTCCCCCCGCTCCTCGTCCTCCTCCCTCTCCAACAGAGACCGACGCCGCCGCAACAGCAGTAGCAGCGGCAGAACTCACCCCTTCCTCCTCAAACGACCGCGGGTCACTCATATACTTGTGTACCAGCTCGGTTAGCCTCCGCACGTGCTGCAACGACGACGCCCCTCCCTGAAGCTGCGCCTGAATCGACACATTCAAAACCGGCAACAACACCACCTCCCTTTCCTGCTGCTGCTGCTGCTGCTGCCCCCCTCCGCGTGGCCCACCCACCGCCTTCGGAACAGCAGTGATCGCCCCAATAGTCAAAACCAAAGGGGTGAGGAACATGGCACTAGGTGTGGCTGCAGGTGTCACTTCAAAATCTGCCACGCAGGTAAACTCTCTACTAGACGTAACAGCTGGAGAGGTCAACACCACACACCCTCCCTGTGGGAAAGCACGCACGCCTAACCAAGGCAGACTCAATCCTAACCCTGCTCCGAAAAAGGTGGAACAAGCATCAAAAGAGGGAAGGAGGAAGGAGGGACACCACCGTAAGAGGAGCTGACGCCTGTTGTAGAACACATCACGACCATGGCTCAAGGCCTGCGATTTCAGAGACAGCGTCCGTGAGATATCCGCGATGCTTTTCACGTCTACCTCCCCTACTTTTAATAATGCAAAAGTCCCATCTCTTAATCTCAGTTCACAAGACACATCCGCCGTAGACGAAGGAATGAACCCACCCAACACCCGATGACCATTCAACTCAGGCACCTGTCGTAAAGCCAGCCCCAACGCACGCATCACCACGTGCAAAACCGTGATCCCCACCCCCCCCGTCTCCCTCTGCTGCGCGTCAATATACCTCTTCAACTTTCTAATCTCCACAGTAAAACGGACGTTCACTCGTTCCTTCATCCCTTCCTGCCCCCATTCTGTCACTCTCTGAGGAGGCACTCCGTCTCCTCCACCAAGCATCCGACTACTCCCCCGTGCTTGAGCCGAGGCCAGATACCGCAGGGACACCATCACGCCCAACGCAAACAATAGTCCACGGAAAGGATTCAAACTGCTGCTACTGCTGCTGCTGCTGGAGCCCGGCATGTACAAGAGGAGGAAGCTGGTAAGGAAGGAGATGCTGCTGCTGCTGCTGCTGCTGCTGCTGCTGCTGCTGCTGCTGCTGCTGGCCAGGTAGTACAGAACGACGGGGAGGAATAAAATGGCGAATTGCAGGGTGGGGCCGCCCCAGGCAGACCAGGTGGGGAGGGAAGAAGGCTTCTTGCTCGTCTTGGCTGCTGCTGCTGCTGCTGCTGCTGCTGCTGCTGCTGCTGCTGCTGCTGCTGCGGTACGTGCTGGGGAGGGACGCTCGGCCGTGCCCGCTAGAGTCGCGGGCGTGGTGCCTCGAAAAATGATGGAGGGAGAAGCAGCTGCCGCCCTGCCGCCAGTGCTGGAGGCTCGCCCCGCACGAGGGCTGGAGTGAGGAGGAGTGTAATTGACACTGGCTGTGAAGGTATCCCTCTCCATCCCTCCCGCCGAGTCCAAGGGGAAACGACGCATAGACCCAGCAGGGGAGGAAGGCACACTAGGCGTCACCCCTCGCAGCTCCTCCTCCTCATCGTACTCCTCCTCCTCATCCTCCTCCTCCTCCTCTCCTTCCTGCCTACTGTCTCCTTGCTGGTACCGCAGTGTGGACCCTCCCCCTCCTCCTCCTCCCCCTCCTCCTCCTCCACCACGATGCCGAGGCGGCCGCTGATGGGGCTGAGGCTGAGGGGAGGACGTCGCAGAACGAGCAGCAGAAGAGGAGGAAGAGGTGGACTGCTGCTGCAGCTGCTGCAGGCCAGGGAGGAGGGAGGAGGAGTGGGGGAAGGGCTGGGGGGAGGGAGCGAGGGTGTAGCGGGGCATGGCCATTGTGGTTAAGGCTCGTTTTTGCTGGGGCGGAGGGACGGTGGGCGCGGAGCTGGAGCGACCGAGGCCTGGTTTGCTTAGGTCGAGGGCGCTGTTCCTTCTTGCTGCTCCTATTAGGGGGGCTAAAGTATCGAATTCCTCTTCTCCACCTCCTCCTCCTCCGCCATTACCACCATGATAACCAAGGGAGGAGGCAGAGGAGGGGGTGCGTCCCTCCCGTGCAGCAGCTGCTGCTTTCACCTCGTCCGCCGTCGGGGAGATGTGCATCCGATCAGGTATCATACTCGGGCTCCACCTATTCCACGCAAGCACCAACGGCTGCAGCGCCGCGTTCGAGATCTCCACCGAGCTCAACTGCGGCCCTCCCTCCAAACCCTCCCCTCCTCCTCCCCCTCCTCCTCCTCCTCCAGCCCCTCCCCCCCCGCCTCCACCCACTTTCAAATACTCATCCAAAAACTTCCTGACGCTCGGAATGACATTCGCCTGTTTATCCGTCAATTCCTTCCTAACAGCCTTCGTCATAATGCCCTGAATATCAAGGGAAAACAAACAAAACGCCCTCGTCGCCTCCCCTTCCCCTACAGAATCCAACACCCACTGCTCCTGCTGATGCGCCCTAATATACCCCTCCTCCTCCGGGTGACTAGGATCACCCATAGCAACCACCACTATCCTCCCCTCCTGCTCCTCCACCACCCTCCAATGGACTAGTTGACAGACATCTCGCGTGGGCATGGGAAACATAGCCTTAAGCCTTTGATACGTCACCCAGGTATGCACATTATAGAGCACGTCGTGCGTCGAAAACTCAGCGGCGCTACTCCAGATATTGACCAAATCTAAGGTAGTCAGCGCCTTGAGAACAGCAGCGGGCGGGTGTTTGATCACTCCTTCCGAGCACACCTGCAACACATTCACGTCCGTCGCGTCTTTTTCGTTCAAATACGACCGGTCCTTACTGCTGCTGCTGCTACTGCTGCTGCTACTCCCTTCCACCTCCCGCTCATCAAACAGCTCCCAGCCATCCGCCGACGTCCCATTACCACCACTACCATTACTCACCCCCACCCCTCCCCCCTCCCCCCCTCCTCCGCGTCTCCTCTTCCCTCCATTCACAAAAGGGAAAGAAGCCTCCTTTTCCAGCGCAGCATACACAGCATCTTCCACCTGGGCATCAATATGTGGTGCTAGAGAACTCTGAATCTCCTTCATCGTCAACGACCGCTGATGAGCCGCCTTCCTCGCCGGAGTCAATGACCCCCCTCCTCCCCCCCTCCCTCCCTCACTCCCTCCCTTACTCAACGACCTCCCCCTGGGAATATGCACAGGAGTAGCAGACATAAGAGACCTCCCCCCACTACTACCACTGCTGCTGCTGCTGCTGCTGCTGCTGCTCGTGGCGTCCATGGCCAACAACCGTCGATTCAAATTATCCATTGCTTGTTCCACTTGCTGGTTACTATAAGTCGGAAGATTAAAAGAATACACATCAATCGGTCCCTTCCCTCCCAACCCCCCACTTGCCCCCAGCCCCCCACCATGCCCGCCTCCGCCTCCTCCCCCTCCAGCAGCAGCAGCAGCAGCAGCGCTGGTGCCGATGCTGTTCAAGTGGCTCGGTCGTCGTCGGGTGGAGGAGGAAGAGGAGGTGGAGGACGAGGAGGAGGACGAGGAGGAAGACCGTTGGTGTGTTGACAGGAATTTACGCAGGGAGGCAATAATGAGGGGTTGCCCTTCGGAGACCATATTAGTCACAGAGTGAGGGAGGTTCCCTTTTAGGTCGGTTTGGAGGACGAAGCTCACTTGGGACTCGAGGGGGAGGGAAAAGTCATTTCCTCCTGACGACGAGGAGGAGGAGGAGGGGGAGGAGGGCTGTCGTCCTGATGCACCAGCAGCAGCACCAGCAGGATAAACAGGGCGGATCACCCACCCAGCCAACAGGCACTCGGCTCTCACACACCCTGCCTCCTCCGGGTGCCGGTCCTCATCCGCAAACACCACCACGACAATCGTCCCTCCCTCCCTCCCTCCCTCCAAAACCTGCCAATGGACCATGTTGTACATGTCCCTCGCTGAGGTCGGCCAGACAGCACGATAGTGATGGTAGTCTAACCAGGTATGCGCATTATACATCTTCACCCTCCTCCCAAACCCAAAATGAGTATCGTACGCCTGTCGCTGCGACAAATCCATCACCGCCAGCAACACAGATACAGGATGCGCCGCTATCCTCCCCTCCCCCCTGAAACACGTCACAAGCCCCGGTCGCTTCAACACTTGGACATCCGAGCGCGTGGAGACCACCTCCCACCCCTCCTGCTTCCCGCCCTCTGTGTTTTCAAGCACAGCTTGCATGGCTCTGGACACCTTGTTCCCTAACTCTGGAGGGATCAACGCCGCGTTTCCCATCGGGCAAAACCCTCCCGCCTCCGGCAAGGGCAAACCAAAGGACGACGACGGCCTGCTCCCTCCTTCCTCCATCTGCTGCTGCTGTAGCTGCTGCTGCTGTTGCCACAACCTCGAGTCGACCGAGGGCTTCCTCCGGAGGGAGACGCGACGAGGACCAGCAGCAGCCATTTTAAGGGTGCGAATCCACTCGTCTATTTCCTCTTGGCTGGTAGCTGCCAGGTGATAGGCCTGGTTGCTATCGGGGTGGGTGATCGAAAAGGGGTAGAGCAACATATTTTCGCCCGTCCCCTCTTTTTTGACTGTGTAGGTATGTCCGTCCTTCAGTGGCTGCACGCGGCACCCATCCAAAATCAAAGTGCTGCGTGGCACGGGGTCATCGTCTTGTAGATAATAAGTAAGCAACTTATCCTTAAGCACGAAATTCCTCGCCCTCCACCCCTTGAACACATCCCGCTGTTTGTAAAGCACCCCAGTCTTAGCCGTCACTGGTTCTTGGGAGGAATAGAGACCATCGCTACTATACAAAGCAGCGTTTCCTCCCGTGGAATCCATCAAGGCCGCACCCCCCGTCATAAGCTCCTCGTCAATTAGGTCCATCTGGTCGATATATGCCACCATGGCCTGCTCGCGTGACATGCCTTGCTTCTTCTTCCATGCCATCCACTTAAGGCCCTCGTCGCTTTGGCTAGCGCTAGAGCTAGGCGGGGGTTTGCTGGCTCGACAGTCCCCGGCCGTGGCTTGCATTAGGATGCCGTACAAGTGCACACTCCGGTTGCTGCTCAATTGACCTGATTGTGGTGGTGGTTGGGGTGTGGGGGAAATGGAAGGAGGTGAGTTTGTGTGTATGTCTCGCGCCCGCGGCCGAAGACAAAAACCAAGGCACAGGAAGCATACGCCTGGTTGCTGCATGCATACAGGTTTACATAATGAAGCTATACACGAATGTGCGACCGAACATTGCGTGCCGCAGGCGCCTGTCTTCCTCCTCTTCCCGCATCCACGCCCATGTCCCCATTCACTGAGACCCACCCACCCACCCATCCCACGCGTACCACTGCGCTCCAACTCCTGCGACCGACGCACGGCCATCTGGAAGTTGTTCGACACGGCCAACAGCCGGGCAGAACGGTCGGAGTCCGTCATGCTTGCGTGTTCGCTGGGGCGTAGGACTGATGCTGGTGTTGCTGCTGCTGCTGCTGTGATAAGCCCGGCGCCCTCCTCCTCTCGTCTCTACCCTTGCCGTTCTCGCTCTTTCACTGGTCCGTTCACCTCTGCGGTGCCACCATGCAGTCCTCTCCTGTGGGTGGGAGTAACAAGGAGGTTGGGGAAGCCGGGGATGAGCGTGGGTAGGGCAGGGGTGGGATTTGTGCTTATGCTTATGCCGTCGTGTGGGTGTTGTGTTCTGCAGAGGGAGACCCATCGCTGTCTGTCCGTTTCCCGTTGCTGCGTTTTAAGGAGGCTGACAGTGTGGGTTGTTGTCTTGGGTCTAATGCCGTGAATTTGTGCAATCTGTGGTGTGTATGAGTGGTTTGTGTGTTGAGGGCTCTTGCGAATCATGTCCTTCGCACGACGGCAAGAGGAGACGAGACCACCATGCCGCTCTCACCAAGCCACGCCCCGCGCCCGCCCTAGGCAACCCACGAATTGTGCCTTGCCTTGCCACGGTTTGTATGCTTGCAAAGGCTTATTTGCCTGTATTGTGGGCGTGAATCAGTCTGAAAATAAGGAAGGTTCGAACATTGATGCGGCCAGGCCCGGCAATCTCTCGTGTCGTCCGCCCGCGAAATGCTCCGTGTTGCGCTGCCGCATTGCCCTCCATCACATGTTTCTTCGGGCTTCAACTCGCCGACATTCATAGCAGTCAAAAACACAATTCTTTTGTTGTTTCTTTTTTTCTTTCCAATAGCTTCTTCTTCGTGGTACTTTGTTTTTATTTCAGGTAAATCGAAAGGCACATTTTTCTTTCTTCTTACATTTCACGACCCACATTTGTTTCAGCCTCCCACCACACAACCCCTCACGGCCTACTCTCCCCCCCCCCCGCCACCGCCTCTACCTCTTCCTTTTTCTTCTCCAAATTGGCAAACGGCCAGCGGGCATGCACATCCTGCCCCTCCAACACATCCGAGTATCCCAATCTCAACTTTTCGATGGCCGCCCACGCGACCATCACTCCATTGTCCGTGCACAACCTCGGCGGAGGCACCACCAACTCCCACGCCGGCAGCTCCTCCGCAACAGCAGCAGCAGCAGTAGCAGCAGCAGTAGCAGCAGTAACCTCACCACCTCCTTCCATCTCCTCCACCCACGCCCGTTCCTTCTCTATCTCCCTCTTCCTCGCTACCGTCCTCTTCTCACACAACGCCTGCAATCGCGTCCGTATCGCTTGATTGGCCGCCACCCCCCCCACCACCGCCAAGGTATGAATCCCCCTCCCCTCACTCTCCTTCATCGCCCGTTCCAACCGATCCTCCAAATGCTGAATCGCCACATTCTGAAACGACGCCGCCAAGTCCGCCTTTGTCTGATGGTCCAACTCCCCCCCTTCCTTTCCCCC
>Ga0209491_10010628_pt1 | contig 11004 bp, 15 predicted proteins | sample BON02_FD_187213 | JGI IMG/M metagenome (GOLD analysis project Ga0209491, IMG submission 187213) | Freshwater microbial communities from Lake Bonney liftoff mats and glacier meltwater in Antarctica - BON-02 (SPAdes) (version 2) | ecosystem: Environmental > Aquatic > Freshwater > Ice > Glacier...
GGGGGGGGGGGGGGGGGGGGGAGGGGGGGTAAGTTAGAGGGTGTGGGTTTTCTTAGTAATGCACGGGGGGGGAAACAGCCACATCAAAGAAGAAGGAATATCTGCCGCAAGGACGGAAAGAGAGGAAATCAAATACGCAAATTTATATCACGAAAAACGTACCGCCCAGGCCGTCCATGAGTTCGAGGGAGAGGTCTTGGGGGAGGAAGAACCGGGAGGCCAGCTCGGCGGGGGGCCGGTTGAGAAATACGGCCGGATTGGCGACCAGGACCACGCCACCTGTATAGGGATGGGTAAAGAGGGATGAGAATGAGTTCGTGTGCACTGTTCATCTGTCCCGCTTTTGACTCTTTCTTCCTCCTCGTCATCAACCTCCCTGTCTTCCCTTCCCTTGCTCCCCTCCCTCCCTTCCCTCCCAGCAAAACGTACCTCGCAACGCCGAGGAATACAACGCCCAGTCGCCGCCTTCGCCCGAAGAAGCACGTCGTTGCTGCGCGCCCTGTTGGTGATAAATATTGAATGTCAGTGAGTGGATGGAGGCGTGGAAGGAGGGAGCGAGGAAGGAAGGGAGGGAGGGAGGGGAGGCATAGACAGACAGCATAAAAAATGTACCGGGCTAGCAAAGTTACCTGCATGATGCGCGCCAGCATGTCTGAGGGCGCGGGGGGTGGGCTGTTGCCGTCGTCGCTTTCGGGGGCGTCAAAGTCGCCTTGACCTTGGCCATTATTGTGCAGGCGTGTGGAGGAGGAAGGAGTGGGAAGGAGGAGGAAGGCGGGCGCGATGGTGACAAGGAGGAGCAGCGCCAACAGGAGGAGAAGCGTCGATGCCTGCGGCTGCTGCCGCCGCCGTGCTGCTGCTGCCATGACTGCTCGGTCTGTGGCTGTGAAAGTGGAGGGGAGCGGTGGGTGGGTGGGTGGTTGGGTAGGGAATGACGATGATAATTTGAGGGGTGCCTTTTGTCGGTCTGCCAAGCCTTTGGGACAGCACACGCCCAGCCATCACGCCGCTCCAATGTTGCCGTTCATACTTGCGGGTGGTTGCCAGTCATGAAAAAGGCAAGGCGCGTGTGTGAGGGAGAGCACTTTTTGAGACTCAGTCAGTCATTCCAACCACCATCATCGCCAAACGTCATCGCGGCAGGAGCAACCGACGCCTTGGCTGCTTCACGGCCGCTGGACTTGACTTGATGGTCTCTGTGTGAGTGTGTGGCTAGGTTGTGTATGAGTAGAGGGTGGAGGAGGAGATAGAGGGGCTGTGTTGGCTTGTCTTCCATGCCTCCTCCTCTTCCTCCAGCCACCTCTCTCTTCCTCCTTCCCTTCCTGCCCTGGAATATGCGAGGTTCGTCACCTTGAGGACACTCACTTTCACCCTCACGCTCACAGCCGCCCCTCCTCGCTCCATCATCCGTCTCATACCACATGCACGTCCACAGGCAGTAGGAGTAACCAAGGCAAAAGGCGCAAGGCGGAATCCAAGGCTCCCTCCACCTTCATCCCTCCCTCCTTCACGCTTCACGCATCACGACCAACATCAACGACCCTCCCCTCCCTCCCTCCCTCCCCACATCAACAGCGACCGATGACGCCTCCCTCCGCCACGCTCTGCCGCCTCCTTCTTGTGGCGGGGCTGGGTGCCCTGTGCGTAATCCTGGACAGCGGCAGGAGTAGGAGCAGCAGCAGCAGCAGCAGCAGCAGCAATCGAGGCAGCCTATGGGCCAGCGCAGCATCAGCGGCGGCGACCACCCCTTCCTCCCTCCCACCCTTCCTGCCCTCGTCCCGTCCTAGTAGTAGTAGTAGTAGCAGTGAGAGGGAAAGGAGAAGGAGAAGGGGTGGTATGGGGGAGGAGGAGGTGGTGGAGAACGGAGGAGGAAGAAGAGGGGGAGGGATGATGATGGGGAGACGGACGGCAGCCACGTTGGGCAGAATAAGAGGTGGGGCCAGCAGCACGGCTTCCAAGGTGCCTCCTTCTTCGCAAGCTCAAGCGCAAGCGGACGGTACGTTTTTCAATGACAGAAAGGGGGATAGAAGGGTTGGGCAAGGGAAAGGAAGGAGGGGAACAAAGAGTGTCGTGAGACCATCTTTCCTCATTTCTACACACACGCATACCCACCCACACATACAGCAAAAAAGCGTGCAATGGCTTCTTCCTCCTCCTCTCCAGCCGGCAGCAAAACCAGAAAAGTGGCGGACGAGGAACCCGGGCCTCCCTCCACCCTGACCTTCAAGAACGCCCCGCCCACCTTGCGTACGTTCACGTCCTCTTCCCCTTTTGGATCTCTTCTCCTCCTCTTCCTCCTCCTCCTCCTGCTCCTTCTCCTCCAGTCCTTCTTCTTTCTCTATCCTCCGACTCATCCTACACCCTCCCTAACTCCCTCCCTCCCTCCCTCCCTCCCCTCCTCCCTCTCCAGGCATGCTAAACGGCGTGTTCACCCGCACAGACTGGGACCACAACGGTCGGGCGCACTACGAAAAAGCCATGACCCAGGACGAAATGGCCGTCGCCATGGTAAGACCTTTCCCTCCCTCCCTTCCTGCCCCCTCTCCATTCTGCGTCCTTATTATTTTCGACGGCTGCTCATTGAGTCACTCATCTTCCGTTTTTCCACTCACCCCTCCCTCCCTCCCTCCCTCCCTCCCTCCCTCCCTGCAGAAGAACTCCTCCTCGTTCGAAGAAAAGCGTGTGGTGCACCTGTACTGGCACAGCTCTCCACTCACCCCTCCTTCCCTCCCTCCCTCCCTCCCCCCTTCCAGGAAAATTCCTCCTCCGAAGAAAAGCGGGTAGTGCACCTGTACTGGCACGGCTCCCAGTGGGTCCTCCACCTCGACTTGGACCCTGCCTTGAACTATGACAATTACTTGGGCTATTGCAAGGTAGGGAGGGAGGGAGGGAGGGAGGGAGGGAGGGAGGGTTGCCTGTAAAGCCTCTCTTCATCAAAGTCTTCCGTCACGCGTTTCATCACTTAACCCCCTCTTAATCCCTCCCTCCCTCCCCCCTTCCTCCTCCTTAGGTCAATCACCGCGATCCCGGCCGGACCGACCGTGCCTGGTTGCTGCGGGAGAAGAAGAAGTGGGTGCCCTCGCCTGCCTTCAGGGTGCAGGTGCCGGGCCGACAGTATGAGGGGGCGGAGGTAGGGAGGGAGGGAGGGAGGGAGGGGTGACATTTACGAATAAATAATAGCTCACGTTCTTTCAATTTCTCTTTATCTTTCTTCAGGAGGCATTGACAGCAGCAGCGGCAGCAGCAGCCCTGGCCTCCATCCCCACCCCTCCTCGCCTCGTCCCCGTCTTCATCGCCTTCTTCCTGGATGCGGTCGGCACGGGTACGTGGAGAGGGAGGGAGGGAGGGAGGGAGGGAGGGAGGGAGGGGTGAATCGTAGCAGTTGACGCTCATTTGTTCATTTACTTATTGTTATTGTCCATATATTCGTCAATCTCCAGGTCTGGCTAGTCCTCTTTTGCCCTTCTACATCATGAGCCTAGGCGCCAATGCCTTCCAACTAGGTACGTACACCGATCCCTCCCTCCCTCCTTCCCTCCCTTCCTCCCTCCCTCACTTAGATACAATGTGATGGTCTCACCACTCTTCATCCTGCACTCCCTCCCTCCCTCCCTCCCTAGGCCTGGTCCTGGCCTTCAATTACCTGGCGCAGACGATCGGGTGCATCGTCATGGGCAACATCTCGGACAAGTACGGCCGACGACAGGTAGGGAGGGAGGGAGGGAGGGAGGGAGGGAAGGAGGAAAGGGATGACTGACAGACTTTACACACCTCTGTTTCTGTTTCTCACCTTCTTGTTCCCTCCCTCCCTCCCTCCATTTCGTCTTTAGGTGATGCTGTGTTGCCTGGCGGCCTCCTTCGTGTCCCTCTCCCTCGTCGCCCGCGCCAAGACACTCCCTCAGGTCGCCTTTGGCCGCGTCATCGGTACGGAAGGAAGGGAGGCAGAGAGGGAGGGAGGGAGAAGGAAGGGAGGAAAGGTTTCTGACAAGTAAATGAATTGTTCTCGTTTCAAGCTTCCCTCACGTACTCATTATTCATCTCCATCTTCCCTCCCTCCCTCCCTACCTCCCTCCCTCAGGTGGTATGTTCGGTGGGTTTGTCCCTTTGGCCCAGAGCGCGGTGGCTGATCTGGTGCCTGTGGAAGGCCGGGCTAAGTTTTTGGGCAGGATCCAGGTAGGGAGGGAAGGAGGGAGGGAGGGAGGGAGGGAGGGAGGGTGGTACGATGAAAAACTATTTGCTTGTGCTTTCCACGCGCAGTAAGCGTCAAACCAGCCTCGACTATCAGGCTACCTTTTCCAGGTCGTGCTTCTCACTCCACCCTTCCTCCCTCCCTCCCTCTATCCTTCTCTCGCAGGCCTGCATGGGCGCTGGCTTTGTGGCTGGTCCGGCCCTAGGCCTATTGGGCTCAAGGGTCTTCCACCTGAATTCGCGCGGGGTAAGGAGAGAGGGAAGGAGGGAGGGAGGGGGAAGGGAAGGTGTGATGGAAATTTAGTTGCCATATAAACTTTTACGCTGTTCCTCACATCTCTCCCTCTCACTCACTCCCCTCCCCCCCTCACTCCCTCCCCCCCAAAAGGTCCTAAAACGCGCCGCCATCCTCCCCGCCATCTCCTTCTGCTACGCCTCCGTCTTCATCAAGGAGACCAAAGACTCAGTCATCCTCGACCGCGCCCGTCGCAGCCAAGAAAGCAGCGGCAGCAGCAGCAGCAGCAGCAGCAGCACCATCACCACCGCTCGTCCTCCCCCCCTCCCTACCTCCAAAGAGGGAAATCTGGCTTTTCCGATCTTGCCTGTGCGGCTGTTGGTCCTGAACGGGTTTCTGTTGATGTACGCCTTTTCCGTGGAGACGGTTTATGCCATGTTCATCAAGGTCCGTGGGGAGGGAGGGAGGGAGGGAGGGAATGAAGAATGGAAGAGGAAGGGTTGATGAAATCATGTTTATCAAGAACAAGCACCATTTCTCATCATTACTATCCCCCCCTCTCTGTTTTCCTCTGTACAGGACAATTTTGGGTACGGCGAGACGGCCCTGGGCGCGGTGTTTGCCCTCAACGGCATCGCCGTCGGCTTGCTGCAGGTCTTCCTGATCAAGAACTTGTTTGCCCGGCTAGGTACGTCAGGAAAACGAGAAGGAGAATAGAGATTAGACGGAATACACCCCCTCGTTTCGGAATGGAGAGTAAGAGGGAGAGTGAGAGAGGTGATCAAACAGGCATCCGATCAAATCCCTCATCCCTTACTTCTCTTCTCTTTCCCTCCAGGCAAACACGTAATGCTGGCCTTCGGCAACTTCCTCCTGGCCCTGGGCATGGTGGGCCTCTCCCTCCTCCGCTACAAGCTCTGGCACTTCTCCATGTTCTCCCTCCACATTATCGGCTACGCCATCTCCGACACGGCCCTCGCCTCCCTCATCTCCCGCTATTCCGCCCCCGAGCACCAAGGCCGCAACCTGGGCTGGAGCCACGCCGCCCAATCCTGTGCCCGCATCATAAGCCCGCTGGTGGCCGGCATGCTGTATGAATGGAGCAAGGAGCCTGGGCATCCTTTGCCGCCCGGGGCCTTGCCTTACATTGCGGGGAGTGCTTTCCCTCTGTTGGGCGTGATGGTGCCCACGGTATTGTATTTGAAGAGCATTGAGCGGAAGCGCCTCTTGGCGGCGGAGGGAGGGTAGGATGGAGCGAGGAAAAGGGGGGGGGCACATGAAAGGGAGTAGAACACACGAAGCATGGTACGCAAAGCTAATAGAAATGAAACAGAGTTAGAGTGAATTGATTGTTTTGATTCACTTCTTCTTTCTTGATTGACGCGGTCCATGCTTGAATGTCGCAGGGCAACAAGCAAGCATGCGTATGCAGCAGCGGCATTTCTCTTCTGCTTGAATTTCTCTTCTGCTGGCGTGCCAAACCCACACAAAGCCCCGCGGGTTCCTGCATGACAATCTACTTATATATATATCTTGTGACTATACTCACGTGTGAATGCATTGGGATGGGTTTGCGCTCTGCGTTTGTAGAGCTAGTAAACAAATGGAGCAAGGAGATCATATCATACCAGGCAGCCAGGAGCAGGAGGTTGAAACATGGGGAGCGAGAATACGCTCGATCGCAGGGTGCAGCACTGTTGCGTCCCGGTCTGAGCATCATAGTCTTGGCACCTCTGGCCCGCGACTGTCTCTCCTCGTGCCCCTGTGCGCCACGCAACCGCGCCTGTCCATTCTTCTTTTCACAACATACTCACAAACGTCCTTTTTCTTCTCCCAGCAGGCACACCATGCGCAAGTCCGGAAGTGGCAAGGGCATTCCCCCACGACTCGCGCGGGGCGCGTGGATTGCCCCACCTGCCACCACTGCTGCGACTGCTTCTACCTCTGTCCCTCGTGCCACCACTCCTGCAGCTGCCTCAGCCCGCGCTCCTACCGCGTCTGCCGCTGCCCACGCCCCTGCCGCCCGCTCTGCCCGTGCCGCCCGTGCTGCTGCCCCTGCTGCTTCCGCTTCGGCTGCTTCGAAGATGCCTGCTCCCAGCTCGTCTGCCACTTCGGCCACGTTCGCCAAGAAAGGCAACAAGAAGTCTGCCGCCTCCGCGTCTGCCGCCCGCGCCCCCCAGTGCCCCATTTGCCTCGAGGACTTGCCGACGACGGCCACCAAGTCTGCGCGCCTCCGCTCCACGGGTCTGGCGAGCACGGGGGCCAAGGGCTGTGCGCACGTCTTTTGCAAGCCCTGCCTGGCGACTTACTGCCGCCTCAGCATCGAGGGAGGCAAGGCCGACGGTGGGACGCTCCCCTGCCCCGTCAAGGGCTGCGGCCACGCCCTCACCACGAACGACATGCGGGGCCTGGTGTCGGCCGAGACGTACGCCAAGCACCGCAAGTTCATGTTTGAGCGGAAGATGGCGGAGAACAAGGGCCACAAGTACTGCCCGAACCCACGCTGCCGCATTGCCCTGGATGTGCAGGTGAAGGGCCGCGGGGCTGCCGAGACGGTGGTGTGCCCCAAGTGCAAGCAGGAGTTTTGCCTCAACTGCTCTCTGCCGCCGCATCCTGGGAAGAATTGCGAAGCCATGCTGGACACGGCGTATGGGAAGTGGAAGAAGACGAAGGGGAGTCTCGTCAAGCCCTGCTGGAATTGCGGGGCCAAAATCGAGAAGCATGGGGGCTGTAACCATATGACCTGCCGCTGCAAGGCCCAAATGTGCTTTTTGCACGGGGTCAAGTACGGTACCTGCACTTGCTACTCCGGGTACGTTTATCCTGTGGGTATGGCGTGGATGGCGGTTGGGTAAAGAAGCTGATGGCTGCCAGCAGTTGAGAGATCTCTATCAATGTTTCAGGAGGTGGGACGTCGTAAAATGTATTGTTTTGCCGGTGGGCCGTGGGGAAGGAGGGGAAGGAAGAGGGGAAGAGGGAGAGGATAGACGGGAAAGGGCGGGTATGCCTCGTTTTCGTGTGTAGGAGGAAGGAGAGGGAAGAGGTGGTATGTGAAGACAATAATACAATCAGCACAAGGAAGGCTGAGGATGGAAGAGAAAGGAAAGCCTGATTATCAAAAAGAAACAAATCAATAGCCAGCTGTACTCACTTTTATCAGTGATCTACTTGTTTTCGTTCTTCTCTCTTGGAGCAGGAGTGTGGGGGCTAAGGTTTGTTTGTGTTCTCCCTCCCCTTCCACCGCCCTCCCTACCACCTACATTCCCTACTTCTAAACCCCGCTTCAAACCATTTGTCACACCACCACGCTACTTAATGCTTCCGCTGCCCACCTTGCTGTCGCCTCTCCTCGTCGACGCCCTTTCAATCGCCGCCGCACCTGGGAAGATCAAAAACATCTGTACAAACGTCGCTATCGTCTTGTCCATCCCTCCCTCTCCCCCTCCTCCCTCCCTCCCTCCCTCCTCCTTCCTTATACTTGAGACACAGACTGTGCTTTGTTGCTGTTGCCGCAGTTCCAGTCGCTACAGTTTCTTCGGTCTCTCGTTTTACTTCCGCAAAGGACGCGTTATGATACCCTCCCTCCCTCCTTCCCTCGCTCCCTCCCTCCCTCTCTCGCTCCTCGAGATGAGGCAGAGGCCACAACGAGTGAAAGAAGTGCGATCACACAAGGTATCACGCCCACTCGCCCACGATATCAAAAAGAGAAACTCCAAAAAGCACTCACAGCACGCGATCCCCCTCCCTCCCTCCCTCCTTCCTCCACTTAACCCTGCTTCACGGCCTTGCAGACCACATACCGCACCGTGCCCGCCTTGGCCTGTGCCAGCTGCTCCTCCCACCAATGCCCCACCGCCGCCGTCACTTCCTCCTCTCCCTGCGCCGGATTCCCCTCCGCCGCCGCCGACCCCGCCGCTGCTGCTGCTGCTGCCGCGTGTCCATTCCCGTTCACACTGCCGCTGCTGCCGTTGCTGCTGCTGCTGCTCTTGAACGCCTGCAAGTCCTTCCCCACCCACTCCACCATCTGCGGCGTCATGTCCGTCATCGTCACCTCCCCTCCCAGTGCTTGCCCCATGGCCGTCTTGACCGCCTCCCCCTCCTTCTCGCTCCCCACCACCAGCCCCGCCACCACGCACCCGCCCGGCTTCAGCCACACCGCCGCCCGCTTGTAGAACGACAAACATGGGGAGGAGGACGAGGCCAAGGGCGAGGGCTGCGACGTGTGCAACAGCACGGCATCCACGCTGCCGGCGTCAAACTCACGGCTCTCCAAGGGGCAGGCCTCCAGCACCGTGTAGGCGTTGGGCTTGGCCATGGCGTGCTGCACCGCCGGCTCGACCAAGGCCGTTTTATTCTCCACCTGCCACACTTGGGCCCCGCACTTCTCCGCCACATACAACCCGTACCCGCCCAAACCACACTGCCAGTCCACCACCCGCTTCCCCGGCCCGTCCAATCGCAGGGCCTCAGCTAATGCTGCCGCTGGCCCTGCTCCTCCCAGTCGATCGCTCCCAAAGCCGGCACCAAACAAACCCTCGTGCGTGGCCAGTCGCCCCGTCGCGGGGGCAGCCAGCAGGGCGTTGGGCTGTTGAGAGCTGCTACAACTGCTGCTGCTGCTTCCGTTTTGGTAAGGCATAGAGAGGGCCGAGGCGGGCGGGGGTGGGCTGCCGCTGGGAGGGTTGGTGCTGGCGGCCGCGGCAGGGGCAGGTACAGAATCAGAAGAGGAAGCAACCACGGGCACCTTGCGCCAGAGCCAGCAGATTTGGCCCTTGTTGCCCTTGACGGCCACGTACGTCTCCAGGTTGCGGGTGCGCACCAGCTCCAGCCCGTACTCGAGGCCGTCCGCGGGGTCTCGGCACCGGACCTGGGAGAAGACCGAGGTGTAGAAGGAGGGGTGCCGGTAGTGGGAGGGGTTGAAGGCCCGCGAGACATCGCCCGACTGCCGAAAGCACGACTCTCGGAAGAAGGCGTGGCCGCCCGGCTTGACCCATTCCAGCGTGCGGGCCGCGAGGGTGCGGACCTCCTGGTCATTCAGGTACATTTGAATCCAGCAGGAGAAGACCAGGTCGAAGGAGGCGGGGGGCAGGGCCAGGGTTAGCACGTCCGCACAGATGAACTCGCAGTTGCCCAGGTGGTCGTGTAACTCCTTGTTCTTGGCCAGGAAGTCCTCCATGAACTCCACCGTCACCACGCTCGCCGCCGTGCTGGCCAGCGAGCCCGTGAAGCGCCCGATGCCCGAGGCCAGCTCCAGAATGCGCGTACCGGCGTAGGGAGTCAACAGGGACAAAATCTCGGGGCGGTCCATCAGATCCAGCTTGGCGGCGGACTTGTCCAGCATCATGTTCTCCATGCTCGAGCCTTGCTTCTTGCTGTGCTCCTCCCAGTACTCTCGCTGCACGGCCCGCTCCTTCTCCGTTGTTGGTGGAACGGACGCCATTCTTCTGCGGTGGAGGGGGTGGGTGGAGGGGCGGGTCCGGCGGCTTGCCTGTGCGTGGAGGTAATGATGGGCGTGGGGAGGAGGAGGATGAGGACAGGGTGTGAGGATTGATGCTTTGGAGGGACATGCAATGTTGCTTTTCCAGAGAAGAAGGATTTGGAGGGAAAGCGAGGAGAGGGGAGGCGAGTGTGTGGTGAAGAAGGGAGCGCTGGTTGGACCATGAGCAGCAAACCAAGCACGCCTCGACGACCGCGACCTGTCATACCAGCACCATGGCAGCTGGGTACATTTGTCCGTGCACACAGGGTGTTAAGGCCAGGTGCAAAGTAAAGGAGGCCATCCACACATTTCGTCTTCTCGCTTCTCGATTCTCGCTCGACGCGATGATGATGCTGCTGGTTGCGCGAAGATCCCTAGACAAAGAAACCGACAGACAGCTCGGAACGTACGTTTTTGCATGTGTGGGCTTGTATACAAGCACAGCTTGAAGCAAGTGCGAGCAATATGTGAGAAAAGGGGGCGCCACACCTTGGACAAGTGGGTGGGGGTGGAGATTCAACTCGCCGGATTTCGATTCTCCGGCATGTAAATTACATTTCCCCCGCCGTCGTGCGCAGCACCTGCCTGGGAAGAGGAAAGCACACACCCCCAAACAGAACAGAACACAGACCTAGGCATAGATTCACATAGCGCCCAATCCTACCATACACACACACACCAAACAGCCATGGCCGATAGCGGCAGCGATAGCAGCAACGAAGTCGACCAGAGGGGCCATCAGGCGCCGGACGTCAAGTCGCTCCAGAGCCTGGTAGGTGCCTTGGTCCCCGCGCTCGTCATTGGCACAATTTACCTCGTGGTCTGGTGGTTCGTCACTCGGCACCGCTTCCGTGACGTGTACGACTGCAAGCGTCGTCGCCTCGACGTCTTGCATGAGGAAAGCCAACGCAGTTCTACAGGCCGCCAGCCCTCTACGCGGGGCTGGCCTGGGGCCGACGTTGGCGGGACGAACGACGCGGAAGAAGAATATGGCATGGTCAGTAGACCCAGCAACACCACCACCGCCAGCACTGACCCCACTACTGCGACTCCCCCCGTTGCCTTGACCATGGCGCCTGTGCCGCCGCCGCCACCGCAAGTCTCTCTT
>Ga0209491_10010630_pt1 | contig 11002 bp, 11 predicted proteins | sample BON02_FD_187213 | JGI IMG/M metagenome (GOLD analysis project Ga0209491, IMG submission 187213) | Freshwater microbial communities from Lake Bonney liftoff mats and glacier meltwater in Antarctica - BON-02 (SPAdes) (version 2) | ecosystem: Environmental > Aquatic > Freshwater > Ice > Glacier...
GGGAGGGGGAGGAGTGGCGGGCGGAACGAGGGACTTGCGGATGGAGATAAACTCGGCCTTGGGTGTCGTTGTGGCTGGAGCCCTTTTGGGGGTGGTGGTGCTGGAAGGGGCCATGACTGTCTTTGTGGGGTGGTATGGGGAGAGGGGGAGAGGGAGAGATTGTGGTGCGATCGACACGTAGATATTTGGAAAAGCCAGCAGAGACGCAGCAACCTCCCCTCCCTTGTCCCAGCCACAGCCTACAAGAATGCTGCCGTCCTTTCTGCTGCTGCATTTCCCTAACACAATGAGTCACACAAAACACGTAGACACACATACACACTATTGATCTGATACGTATCTCTTCGTCGGTCAATGGCGATGTCAGCACTTGCGACGTACCTGATTTTTGCCTGCTAAGTTTGGGAGCGCACGCAAGGAAGAAGCGCACCGCCCGCAACGGAGGAGGGGATTGACTGCCTGGGGCTCCTGTGAGTTTGGTAGGAGGGGGAGACGTGAGTGGTGTATCAGTCGCGTGACTTGGAGGGATGGACAAACGAGAAGGCTAGAGTCATCATATTGCCATAATCGCCGTATGGATTGAGTGCTCGCTGTTTGTTGCAGCTGCTCTGCTGCTCTTTGCCCCGTGTCCAAAACCTTTCTGTTTGACAAAGCCCTTCTGTTTGACTTCCCTTGCTTACCACTCTATTCCCTCACCCACAAACTCGTCCCTACCCGACGCAAGCAGCAGCAGCTTCGTCGTCCTCCTTCTTCTGCTTCTCGCCCTGCCCGCGGTTTCCATCTTGAAAAGCCACCATGCCGACCCCTCCCACCGTCGTCGTTCCCCAGTGCCGTTCCTTCCCCTACCTCTACACCAAAATCCGCGACCTGAAGAGCTCCAACGAAACGTTTGCCTTTTACTCCTCGCGTATCATGACGGTCTTGGCCGAGGAGGCGTTGGGCTTGGTTCCCTCCGCCCCATTCCCTGTGGAGACCCCCACCCAAGCCATGTTCGCCGGCACGCGTCTGGTCGAAGACGAAAGCCGGTTGTGTCTTGTCTCGGTTGTTCGGGCCGGGGACAGTTTGATGGAAGCTGCTCGGAAACTCGTGCCTCAGGCGGCGGTGGGGAAGATCCTTATTCAGCGTGACGAGAGTAGTAAGGAGAAGTTGCCTATTCTTTTCTACTCTAAGCTCCCTCCTGACATTGCGGCTCGCTTCGTCATTTTGTGCGACCCCATGCTGGGCACGGGCGGGAGTGCTTTATGTGCACTTGATATTATTGTGCAGCAGGGCTTTGTGTCTCCGAAGCGGATTGTGTATGTGTGTGTGGTGGCCTCGCTGGAGGGCTTGCAGGCAGTGCATGCTAAGTACCCCGAGGTGCAGATAGTGGCGGGTGCGATTGATGAGGGGTTGAATGAGGAGAAATATATTATGCCGGGCTTGGGGGATTTTGGGGATCGATTTTATAATACTACTACGACGACCTGGTTGAAAAAGGAGGAGGAGGGGTAGAGGGGTGGAGAGATGAAGAAGAAGAAGACGTGAAAAGAGAAGAAAATGAGCGATGAGATTGTGACTGACTACATCGCTATTTTCAACGGTGAGTCCATAGTTCTCGCTCTTATAGACTCATACAGAGGTGATCAATATAACGAAGCGGTGTATCCTCTTTTCCAGTCAGTCTCTTTATTCATCTGTTGGCTTTCTTGCTTTTGAAAACTGGTAATTATGTCTCTTTGTCCTGCGTCAGTGTCTGTGATTGTGCCTCTAGCTCCTCCCCCTCTCCAGCACCAGCAACGCATCAGCACCCCAACACGCGGTTCTTTTCTTTCTCTTATCTTACAACAAAAAACATTTCTTGTTCATTTCATCCCCCTCCCTCCCTCCCTCCCTCCCTCCCTCCTCCTACACAGACACCGTCGAACTATACGCCCCCATCGGTCTCAAATGCCCACTCCCCCCATGCCTCCCTCCCCCCCTCCCTCCCTCCCTCATCTCAATCCCGCCCTCATCCCTCCTCTCCCCTTCCTCCTCCTCATCCTCCCCAAAATCGTCCTCGTAGTCATCAAGCCCAAATTCTTCCAATTCTGCTGCATCCCTCTCTTGTGTCTCAACTGCCAGGTAAGGATTCGCATCTGCCGGCCTGAACTTCCAACCCGTCACAAAATAAAACAGAAACGTCGCCCCCTCATCACAAAAAGGCTGGAGCCAAAGCAAGTCATAAGGCAACGTCGCCTTCACTAAGAAAACCACTATCCTTGTAAAATATATGTACGCAACCACAAGCAGGTAAAACTGACGGAATAGCGTCAATTTCTTCAGGGTGTTCTCCATTTTCCCATCTGCGGCCGCTGCTTGTCTTAGGTGGCGAATGGACCAGACGATGGGGAAGAGCACCGCGCAGCAGCAGAGGATATCGATGAGATGAAAAATGTCGCGCCAAGTCTAGAAGGAAGGAGGGAGGGAGGGAAGAGAGAGTGTTAGAACATATTGGAATGCACCGGTCTTTCTTCCCCGCCCCCCCCCCCCCCCCCCCCCCCCACTTACCAGCCACGACGCCGACCCCGGGCTCGTCTGCGACAGCTCATCCAACACCACCATGGCCGTATTGTCTAACACCTGCAACGCCAGCACCGCCAAGATCACCTTCTTCTCCCTATCGGAAAGGTAAGGCTTCAGCAGACTCCACCCCGTCCCAATCAATAAGATGACCATAAACCTCATGATCCCCTTAATAAACGCAAATATATAGTACACCACCGCCCATCCATCCGCATGCCCCGTCAGCCCATGTGTCTGATAGGCGTGAAATCGCACAGCCTCAAATAACAGGGACAGAGTCTTGAAGAATAATAACGCCATCATCATGTGATGGATATGGTGCACGTGATCCTTCCTCCTCCTACACAGCATCAACCACGCCACCATCGCCACGACATAAAAGAAGAAGAACAGAAAATACAACGCAGGCAAGGGTGCTTCGCCCGCCGACAAATAATTAGGCCCCTTCGCAGTAGGGTTGTAGAATTTCGCGTTGATTTTGAAGGAGACCGCGGAGAGGGGGGGGCGGCAGCGGACGAAGATGAGGGAGTAAAGGCCTTCCTCCCCTGCGGCGATTGTGTGGTGGGCGTCTTTTTCTGCCCAGGATTCGGGGGAGGAGAGGTCGATAACTTCGTCGTAGGGGCCGGGGTGCTCGAGCCAGCAGTCGTTCTCATCGCGTTCTAGGCGTTCGAGTGCTTCTTCTATGTCTTGTCGGGCCGTGGTTTCGCTTTCGGTCAGATGCATGAGGAAACCTGCGTGGACGGTTTCGTCGCTTTCCTTCTCCATGCCTCCGGGAACCTTAACCAGGAAGTGGTTGAAGTTCAGCTCCATTACTGAGGAGTGGTTAGATAGGGGTAGGGTAGGGTGTGAGTATGAGCCTCGGCGAGCAGTACTTCCCTTTCTACGAGCACGGCATCCTATCCCCGCCACTCTCTCAACTCACCTCCTCCCGGTCGGAAACCAAAAGTCTCAAGCTGGAAAATCGGGCTGGTCTCGTCCTCATAATGAAAGTTCTGAACCATGCCGTCCGCAAGGCGAGGCAAGGCAAGGAGAAGGAGGAGGAATGGAAGGGGAAGGAGACGGGGGAGGAGCGCGCGCCGGGCGCGGGCATGCGGCGGCGGCATTGCGGAGATGCTCCTAGGCTGATGATGATGATGATGCTCGGTTTTGGCAGGGACAAAGCAGCAAGGGCAGCAAAGCGGGCGGCGCGTCGGCAGCAGAAAGCCTGTATGGACGTGTGGGGCATGTGTGGATGGCATGAGAATAGGTGGCGCATGTGTGGTGTGGTGGCAAAGGGCAGGGCAAGAGAGAGAATGATGGGTGCGTTGACAAGCAACCGATGCTTCAACAAGTCACCTCCCCTCCTCCCTCCACCAGACCCGCTAAAACACGCCAAACCCACGCCTTTCCATCTGCGCAAACACACAGAACAGGTGCCATGATGTCCCATCCACCGCCTCCGCCGCCTACGTCCCTGCTGCCGGCTTTCCTGGGCATCTCGTTGCCGCACACGAGCATCGACGAAGCTCAGCCTCCCCACCCTCCTGCTGCTCCTGCCGTAGAAGCAAAATCGACGGTGCTCCGACACGTCCACCTCAGCTATGATTGCACGGGCCCTCTCCTACTGCGCCGTCGCCACCCCGACGGCAGCAGCAGTCAAGCATGGGCAAAGCGGTCTTGCTTGTTGCCGCCTCCCTCCTCCCCCACCGCCCCACCACCCCCATCCTCCATCTCCGCCCAACCCCGCCTCGTTACCAAGGAAGACAGCAGCAGCAAGGGCAGAGGACGCTACACAACCTTCTCTCCCACTTCCACGGCCGCACCGGGTACCTTGTTGATGTCCGCGCCTGCCTCAGTCGCTGTCGTTGCAAGCCCTTCCCTTGAACGCTTTTGTCATGTCTGCCTCCGTCCCCCGTTGCCCGGCAAGAAGATCAAGATATGTGGGGGGTGTCACACGGCGCATTATTGTTCACAAGCCTGCTTCGGAGCGGACGAGGATGTGCACCAGCTTTTGTGCCTGCGTCTAAAACGTCTGCGTGTGCATGCCAACCGACAGGCGCGTCTGCGGCAAATGCAGCAGCAACAGCAGCAGCAGCAGCAGCAGCAAGGGTCTCTGTCGGTATCGTCGTTCGACACGGATGCTGTGCGCCTAGCCCTCCAAGTGCTCGGCCTGGCGGTCCATAATTTTGGAAAACGTGCTGCGAAACGAAAGGACAGCAGCAGCAGCAGCAGCAGTAGTAGCGGTGGAGCCCTCTCTATGCCTCCCCCATTCAGTCCGCAGCATGACGAGTTAGGTGAGGTTATGGCATTGGTAGCACACAAGGAAGCAGAGGAAGGGAGGCTGTGGGAGGAAGCGTTGACAATGGCGCGAATGCTGGCGGAACCAACGACGGCTGCGGAAAGGGGAGAGGAAGGGGAGGGAGGGAGGGAGGAATGGGGGTCGAGGGGCGATGTACTTTTTCGGATGTTTCCTCCTTATGAGGTGGCTGACTTGGTAATGCGGATAAGGATCAATAGCCATCCCTGCCCTGTCTCTATTCCCAGCAGTAGCAGCAGCAGCAGCAGCAGCAGTGGAAGGACCACCCCTTTTTCTTCCTCCGCGCAGCAGCAGCAGCAGCAGCATGTACAGCAGGTGCAGATTCTTGGTCTCTTTCCCTCTGTTGCCGGGAATATCAATCACTCCTGTCGTCCTTCCGCTGCCCTAAGCTTTAGTTACTCCCCTCCACACCAGGGAGGGAGGGAGGGGGGGAGGGAGGGAGGGCCGTGGCATCAGCATCTAAAGGCCGAATTGCGGGCGGTGCGTGGGTTGGAGGGGGGGGAGGAGGTGACTTACTCATATATCTCTGCTTTGCATTTCTCACGGGGGGAACGACGGGAACTGTTGCAGCAGGGCTTTCACTTCCTGTGCGGGTGTTGTCGATGTGTGGAGGAGGAGAAGGAGGGGGAGGAGGGGAAGAAGGGAGGGAGGGAGAGGTGGGCGTGCTTGACTTGTGGAGGACGGGTGGGGCTGGTGCTGTCGGCGAGAGAGGAGGCGGAAGGGGAGAGGAAGATGAAGACTGCTGCCAAAGACAAACTTATCAAATGTATGAATTTATCCAGGTCATGTCTGACCCTCCTTCCGCAGCACCATTACCACACAGCCCTTAAACGAGGTCAATACCTCGTGGCGCGGGCTCGAGAGATAATGACGATGTCATTTTCCTTGTCCTCGTCCTCGTCCTCCCTCCCGCCTTCCCTTGTTGAGTGCTTGGGAGAGCTGTGTGAGTGGTTGGTGTCGGTGGGTTCTTTGGGAGGAGGAGGAGGAGGAAGGGAGGGAGGAGAGGCGCGGTTGTTGGCAGACGCCCACCCTTTGCGATGTGAGGCTGCGTTGCTCCTAATGAGCATGGGACAAGGCGGAGGAGGGAGGAATGGAGGGAGGGATAGAGTGAGGAAGACGAGGGAGGAAGAAATGGCTGTTGCGGTAGCAGCGGGAGCGATGGGCTTATTTTTGGTAGGGAAGGGGTTGCAAGAGCAGCCGCAGCGGGCATCCTTCCTTGTCATGAAAGCAAAGGCAATGTGGGCTTTGGCGCAGGGGAGGGAGGGAGGGAGGGGGGTCTGGAGGGAGGCGTTGCAGTATCACGCGTGTTGCTTGGCGAGAGATGGCTTGGGGATATATGAGAGGGCGTGGGGGAAGGAGCATGCGGTGACGATAGGGGTAGAGAGGATGGTGAAGGAGATGGAGGGAGGGAGGGAAGGAGGGAGGGAAGGAGGAGGGGGAGGAGGGGGGGTGGTTGAGCACAAGGAGGAGAAGGAGGGAGGGGAGGGAGGAGGAGGAGGAGGAGGAGGGGAATGTAGAAAGAGCAGTGAAGTGTATTATTTGTGAGAGAGTGTCTCTAAATTTTTATGTGATAAAAATTAATTTTTTGGGGAACACGAAAAATAAATTAGGATCAGAGGCGCAAAAGCAAGTTTCATCTTTTTGAAGCTATCACCTGTTTCTTGGTTCTTTTGTTCCTCTTCGTAGACGTTGAATTCACGGGGGAAAGCACTATGCACTCACTAAACGAGGAAAGCTTCTAAATGTCTTTTTTGGGTCGTCTTTGAAGGTCAAAAGACACATTTATCAACACATTACATTGGATTTGGATCGTCGCTTCGCTTTGTGCTCGCTCTGCGCTCTCGGGGCAGGCACACGCACACACACAACACTACACACACACACACACAAACTCACCACACAAATTCAGCACGTTTTCACTTGCCTCCCCTCCCTCCCTCCCTTCCTCCTTTCCTTCTTATTTCGCCGCCCCCGCCCCGACCGACACAGGCGCGGGTGCCCCCTCCTCCACCCTCCCTCCCCCCCCCTCTTCCTTCTTCATCCCTTTGTCCACCACCAAGGCCCTATCCCTATCCTGTTGTGCCCTGACACGTGGATCGTTCAAAATTTCTTCGGCCCTCTCCTTACTCACTTGCGCGGGAGGATCAACCGCCTCGGGGAACGGAAACAAATTCATTTGTCCGCACACCGCGCGGTCTTTATCCTTCACCAATGGCTGAAACAACTCAATTGCAGTCATGCTTGTCGTCCTCTCCCTCTTCCCAACCCCAGCCATAGAATTAGCATCAGCCGCCTCATCCCTCCTGATCTCCAACGTTTTCCCTACGGAGAACGGGGAGGCCAGCGCTGCTGCTACTGCTGCTCCTAAATCTTGTCGTGTTAACCTACCAGTGATTGTATCACCTTGACCTGCCTGGAGCTTGCCGGTAGGGGGGTCGTCCCCAAACGCTTTTTCGGGGACCAGGCCGCAGGGGCGTAGGATGGTGTAGGGTAGGGAGGAGGAACGGAGGTAGGTCTCAGCGCTGTGTAGGGAGGGGAGGGAGGGAGGGAGGGAGGGAGTAGATGATGAGGGGCTGAGTGGGCTAGCGCGATGCATTTATGCCCCTCTTTCCCTGCTCCCCTCCCTCTTTCCCTTCGTTCCCTTGGCTTACCGATACTTCCAGTTGAGGATGCCGCCGGGGTTGAGCATCACGATGGGGATTTCCTGTGAAGAAGGGAAGGAGGGAGGGAGGGAGGGAGGGAGGAAGGGAGGGAGGTTTTAGCATAAGTGCTTGATTAGACACAGAATCGAGAGGAGAGGGTGGAGGCAGGGAGGGAGGGACCGAAGGAGCACGTACCTTCTTTCTATCCTCCTCCGTCTCGACCTTCGCATTCCTCTCCGCGCCCGCCGAGGAGACCAGCACAATCTTTGGCCTCTGGCTCCGGTACAACGACACCTCCTCCATCGCCAACGAAAACCCCCCAGGGGCATAATAAGGATTCGCTTGCCTATTAAATTCAAACCGAGAGTAGACAAACCCAAAGCTCACAGCCACGTGGGAAGAAGACCTGAAAGGGGCTGCCTTGTAATCGACCCGATTCCTCACCACGGGGAAAAAGCGGTGGAAAGGCAGGGTGATAGTCTGCCAGCCCTCGCCCTCCTCCATCAGCATGGTGTCAAATGCGGCTTGGTACACATTTTCCGAGGCGAGGGTATCGGTTGTTTTGACATTTAACTTATATCGTCGTCCATCCCCACGGACACGCAGACGGACGCCATCAAAGCCTGAGAGGTCAACAGAGACTCCTCCCCCCGAAGCACGAGTACCGCAGAACCCCCCATCTTCCACGACCAGGCTGCCGGTGTAGGTGGCGTAGCCCTTGTCCGCGTTGAGCTCGAGGGCGGAGGAGGAACGGCCACTAAGGGAAGGAGGGAGGGAGGGAGGGAGGGAGAGGGATATGTGAGGAATTAGGCATAGCAATGGCAGGCAGAATTACACCAATATAGAAACAAAGTATCCGCTCTCTCCCTTCCTCCCTCCCACGTTACTCACCCCATAATCACATCATCCAACCGCTGCCACTTCGCCACGTCCTCCGGCGTCTTGAACCTAAACAACGTCTTCTTCTTCTCCTCCTCCTCCCCCTCCACCGACACCCTCCTCCCTCCCTCCCTCCCTCCCTCCTTTCCTCCACCCTTGGCGGCTGCCACGGAATCCACCACCTTCACCACACCCTTATAATCAACATCTTCACTGGTCAGCCCCGGGAAAAACCCAAACCCACCACCTGGCTGCAGACCCCCCACCGGCCCCAAAGCCACCACCACGTGCGCTGCTTCCTGTAACACACCCGGCATATCTCCCTCCAACAACGTCGCTGCATTCGTCACGTCCACCCCAGTCACATAATCGAGTAATCCCTGCCCAGGAGCCGCGGGGATGGTGCCAGACAAGGCATACGACCCAAACACCTCATTGAGTTTCGATTCGTTCCTTACGGCAGCAACCACGTCATGGCCCTCTTTCAACAAGGCTTGCACGATTTCACGACCCGCCCGCCCTGTGGCGCCAAATACAACCGAGACGGGCCCACCGGTGCGACGGCGGGGCTTGGGCGCGGGGGGAGGGAGGGCTTTAGAAGCAGAGGGACGCTCGACGCCGCCTTTCATGAGCTTCTCGAAGAATGAGGTGACTTGCTTCCCAAAGGACGCAAACGGGTTGGTGGTCGAGGGCGGGATAAAGAGCTTGTTCAGCGGGTTCGGCTCCTCTTGGTTGTTGGTTTCCGCGTGCAGGCAGGAGGACGAGGAGGAGGGTTCCCGGCTAGGCAAGACGGGGGCGGGGAGGAAAGCCACAACGCCCCAGAACAAGCAGGGAAAGAGAAGGAGCAACCCGCTGCGGCGCAGGCTGCTGGATGGCGCGGCCATCCTCTTGTCTACGAGGCCTGTAGGGGTGTGCGGAGAGGGCAAAGGGAGTGGGTTTGGGGGACTGAGCATGGCTTTGTGAGTGTGTGAGGTGGTTGAATCGAGAGCCGGATTTGGACACGGGCGAGGCGAACGCATACGTTGCCTAAGTGGGAGGTAAGGGGTAAGAGAGACAGGAAAGGAAGCTGGGGTGCGCTTAAGCCAGCAGTATCGAGCACGCGCATATGCACCTATCCACAGGAATCATTTCTCCTTTTTCCCTGCCGTGCTTTTGTCGGCATCTCTTACCCGTCTCTCTTACCGCGTCTTTTTGTGTGCTCTCTGACCCATGTAACTTTTCTTCTCTGGGGCTCAACCATGATCGATAAGACGCTGGAGGACACAAAAAGAACGAGAATCAGATAGAACAGAAGATTTGCCTCGACAGATAAATGTTTCAATTGATAAAGCTCGTGGTTGTGTCTCTAAATCCCTTTCTATGCTCACACGCAGTCAACCTCCCCACTCGCGGCCCCAAACCAGGTTGAGCCTAGCCCCTCTTTTCTCTTTTTTACTTCTTATCATAGGTGTGGCGGAGAGGTTCACTTTGAAATCAACGAGGCCAAAAGGTTCCTCAACAGGGCATGAATCAATGCCTGGCACCGATACCGAAGAAAGGAAAAGAAATGAAGTTAAGTTATTTATCCTTTCCAAGCATAAGAACGCGTGTCACCTCGATTCAAACTCGAGAAGCAAAAGCAATAATTCGACGAGCCCCGGCCCATCTCAATTTCATAACAGATGAAAGTGATTCATTGTCAAGTCAAATGCAAACGTTTTTTATGAATTTGCGTGTACACATCGTATATATATCGTATCTATTCGAGCTAATCGTACATCGTACTCAATTCATAGAATAAAATGCATCAAAACCTCCCCTCTCCCTCTTTTCCCTCCTACGCCCCTTCCTCCTCCTCACCCTCCCAATTCTCCTCCTTCTCCTCATCGTCCAATGTCAGCTCCGTAAAGCGCAGAGGATCCAAGGTTTCCTCCTCCAACCCTTCCTCCATCTCCTGCTCTTCCTCCCTCTCCTCCTAAGGGACAAGCGGCATTTCAAATTCTACTTCCACCACCACTCCCGCCATCACATCCACCGACGCCGATGACGACTGAGTTATTTCTCCTAGGTGCTGCTGCTGCTGCTGCTGCTGCTGCTGCCTCCCTCCTTCCTCCTCCTTCTTGTGCTTTTCCTCCTGTTTTCGCATTTGCTCCCGCAAGACCTCCTCAATCTCCCTCCTTCCTCCCTCCCCTCCTCCTCCTCCTCCCTCCCCTCCCTCCCTCAGCTCTTCTCCCTCAGCCCTCGCCCCGTGCGCCACGAGCATCCGCACCAAATTCACATCTCCTTTCGTGACTGCCAAGCTAAGAGGCGTTCGCCCTCTCTTCTCCTTCCCTCCCACCTTTGCCTCGTGAGAGAGTAGCAATCGAGCGACCTGATGATGACCCGCCTTGACAGCCACGTGGAGCGGCGTCTGGCCCTGTTCGTCCTATTGATAATCGTTGGAATGAATGGTTTGATCAGGAAATGATAACGATGTCAATATATAATCTTTTCAGCATTTTTCTTTCCTCTCTCATTCGTCTACCACCTTCCCTCCCTCCCTCCCTCCCTCCCTCCCTCCTCACCTCTGCGTCCACATCAGCCTGCCACAGTACCAACGCCTTGACCACCGCCGGCGCATTCACACCCGCCGGGCCCGTGGCCGCCACTGCCACGTGTAGAGGGG
>Ga0209491_10010631_pt1 | contig 11002 bp, 9 predicted proteins | sample BON02_FD_187213 | JGI IMG/M metagenome (GOLD analysis project Ga0209491, IMG submission 187213) | Freshwater microbial communities from Lake Bonney liftoff mats and glacier meltwater in Antarctica - BON-02 (SPAdes) (version 2) | ecosystem: Environmental > Aquatic > Freshwater > Ice > Glacier...
AGTACCTCGACGCATCATAAGTTTGGGGGCCCTACCACGCTTCTGCCCCAGCCTGACCCCATTTCCAACCTTTGGGGCTCATTATCGCATGCATCGGGGAGTCCTCAGGCCCTGCACCCTGGGGTTAATTGTAGCCTATGATTCAAACTACCCTGGGTCGCAAAAAGGTAGCAGGCCATGTACTAGGTCGCTTGCTTGGTGAAGGCCTGAGCGCACTGTAGCCTCCCAGCCTCCCTGCCCATATCCACCTTTGGGACTCATACAGCACGCATAAATCCTCAAGGCCCGCACTCTTGAGGTCAATAGTGATGTAGTCTGTTGTCTATTGCCGGGTGCCATCGGTATATCAGGGAAAGCTTTATGTCGCGTGCCTGGGGTAGTATGAGGCCCGATCGCCCTGTAGCCTCCCTGCGCGATTCGTTATACGTTATACGTATCCAAAGAGATTTCATTAGTATTTCCCGGCCTCCCCAAGCGCCACACTCTCAGGATAAATAATTCCCTACGATGTGGGCTACAACAGACGATCGCGTATACAGCACACCAGGCACTGTGTATTGAGCACCCGAGGCAAACGTGTGAAAAGAGGTCCTAAAAACGTTCGGACACATTTTCAAGCTATTCCAAGCGTTCTCAGTCATCAATCCTTTCTTTTTTACCAAACGTAAGATGTCTCATTCAAATGATATATTTAAGCTGCGGCCGAAGCCATGTGTTGTCATTGTGGTGATAGCAGATGATAAATTGAGTTTGACCGAGATCGTCATCATGAACAAGCAAAAGAAGATACCCTAAGATCCAGGGCTTGAAGAAGTTAGGACCCCAGCTTTGAGTCCTCGGACAAACTGTACATTTCATCGGCTATCGCCACAATGACAACATATGACTTCGACCATAGCTTACACATACTATTTGAAATACACACTACGAGATTGGTAGTAAACTATCGATCAATGGCTGAGAACGCTTGGAATAGCTTGAAAATGTGTCCGAACGTTTTTAGGGCCTTTTTTCACAGGTTTTGCCTCGGGTGCTCAATACACAGTGCCTGGTGTGCTGTATACGCGATCGTCTGTTGTAGCCCACATCGTAGGAAACTATTTATCTCAAGAGTGTGGCGCTTGGGGATGCCGGGAAATACTAATGAAATCTCTTTGGTATACGAATCGCGCAGGGAGGCTACTGGGCGATCGGGCCTCATACTACCCCAGGCACACGACATAAAGCTTTCCCTGATATACCGATGGCACCCGGCAATAGACAACAGACTACATCACTATCGACTCTAAGATTGTGCGCGTTGAGAATGACTGTATGCGTGCTGTTTGAGTCCCAAGGGGGATATGGGCAGGGAGGCTACAGGGCGCTCAGGCCTTCATCCTACCCAAGCACGCGACCAACTTTATGGCCTGCTACCTTTTTGCGACCCAGGGTAGTTTGAATCATGGGCTACAACTAACGCTAGGGTGCGGGGCCTGGGGATTCCCCGATGCATGCGATAATGAGCCCCAAAGGTTGGAAATGGGGTCAGGAGGTACAACGGCTGGGGCAGAAGCGTGGTAGGGCACCCCAATTTAAGATGCGTCGAGGCACCCTCGCTTGTCGCGGCCCCCCATATTCTGGTCACTTGTACGTGGATCACACGCACCGTTCTCACCCCGCAGCACCTCCACAATACAGGCATGCAGCAGCAGGACGAGATCGCGGCGGCGGACCAGCTCTTGGCCGAATGGCGGGCTCAAGCGGCGGAGCGCTTGCCTGCCGAGGGGTCTATGGTGCGTCGCATGCTCGAGAAAGGCCTGCAAGAATCCGAGGCGCTGGTGGACAAGGTGAAACAAGCGGGGGAGATGCGCAAGCAGATTGAAGGGCTGCCTGCCGGCGTGGTCAAGGTGCACATGAGCAAGGCGTTGGGCCAGCTCGAGGCGGAGCTTGCAGCCACGGTGGGGGGACCGGAGGAGGATGGAACGGGCTCGGGCAAAGGGACGATGGCGGCGCCGGGCAAGAACGAAGAAGCAGCTGCTACCCCTTCTTCTAGCGGTGACGCAACGTACAAGCTGCTGGCGGAGCGGCTGGCGCAGGTGGACAACAGCGTGCAGGTCAAAGGCCCGAAAGACGCGCTGGCCCTGGCCGTGCACGTGCTGCTGCAGGAGGAAGGCTTTGTGTGCTACGGCGAAGAGGAACAAAAAGGTGGGTCCACGGGCTTCGCGGCCCCTATTCGGCCTGTGTTGCGCTCCCGCCTGGTGCCTCCTCGATGGAATGCTGACCCTGCGAATGTCTGCTTCACCTATCGCCACGACGGGCTCAAAGGCCGCGATATCAAGCTCAAGATGCTGTGGATGGACGAGGAGCGCGTCGTGCTCGAGTTGCAAGACACGGGCAGCGGTGGAAAGACCACCACGATGACGATCAATGGGCCAGAGTACGTCAAGATTGGCAGCACCAGCAGCAGCAGCGGCGGAGGCCACCCTACCAACACCAACAGCACCAACCCCCTCGCCCACTTCCACCCCTCGCACTTGAACCCGCTCGCTTCCTCCATCCACACGGGCTTCGTTGCCGAGCTCTTACCTACTCCTACCGCAGGCGCCGGGGCAGGCGCAGGCCGTGGTGCCGTCCTTCCCACACCTACCCCACCCCCGTCCTCAGTTTCGCAAGGCCAACAACAACGTCCTCCTTTTGACATTCCTGTGCCTGATCCGCTTGGTCCCATGGTGCCGCCGGGGTATGCTGGGTACGGTCGACGAGGAGGGGGACTGGTGCCTGATTTTGAGGGGGATATGCAGCCGGGAGGAGGGTGGGGAGGGCCGGGGGAAGGGAATCTGATGGGGCCGGGCCATCCTATTTTTACGGGAGGCAGGGGGGGAGGGATTGGAGAAGGAGGAGCGTTAGGTATGCCCCAGCCGCGGTTTGACCCGTATGGACCTGTGATTCCTCCGACCCGGGGAGGGCCGCCGATGCCGCCGGGGAGGGGAGGGGTGATTGATCCTAATGACCCTCGGGGGCGTGGAAGGGCGTTTCGTGAACCGGATCCTGACCATTTGCCGCCGCCTGGACCGCCGGGGACGTTTGGTAATGCAGGAAGAGGAGGAGGGGGAGGAGGTGGTGGGGGAGGGAATTTCTACTTTTGAGGAGGTGGTAGAGGGAGGGAGGGAGGGAGGGAGGGGTGGTTGAGTACAAGGGAGGGAGAGAGAGAAGGAGGATTAGGAGCAAAACAGAAAGAGAGAGGGTAGGTTCACAGTCGCTCCTTTTCTTACGATTCGGGGTCGTCGTTCTCTTGCTTTGCAGCGAGAGATAGAGGGGGGAAGAGATAAGAAAAAGAAAGAGAGAGAGGCAGACGTAGATAGCCAGGAGCTTGTGCAGGGTGCGGTGGCGTGAAGCGGAGAAACCAAAGATACAGAATAGGCCGCAAGACGATGAAAGAGACTCAAGACTTTCAATTCAATGAAAAGAGAAGAAGTAGAGAGCAAGTGAACGCGGGAAGACGTGATGCGAGTAGTTCGAATGTATTTACGTTCAGTTACTTTTCAAACAGATTTTGGGACATTTATACGGTTTGGGTTGTTTTCTCCCCTCCTTCTTCTCTTTCTGCCGTCTACCTGCCCCCCCGCCTCCATATCTCCTCCTCTATTTTCTCCGTCCTCCTCCCTTCCTATGTATACTTATTCTTAAATTTCCTAGTGGTCGTCTCCCACCATATACGGGATAAAGCGACCACTTGGCGGGCCAACATCGAGAGATTGAATGAGGGAGGGGTCAGAGGACAAGGAGCAATTCAATGGCACGCTCGCATAGTCGAGCTTGGCGAACAGGGCGTTGTTGACCCAGTATTCGGGGACGCTGGGAGTCTGATATCGGTTGGCGGTCCATCTGTTTGATTCAAAAAGGAGAAATGGTAGGTGGATGAGGTGAACGCGGGAGAGGGAGGGAGAGAAAGAGACGGACGAAAGGGGAGGAAAAAGAAGAAGGGCAACCCTGTGTTTTTCCTCTCTTCATTAGCGCTCATTCTTCATGCTAGGAGGCTGATCCGGTCGTTTCAAACTTTTTTTCTCTGAACGTACCCGTAGCCTGCATGCGCCGGGTTCCGAGTTTGAGGTCAAGAGGGAGGAAGGAAGGAAGGGAGGGAGGGAAGGAAATGATTATAGGGGAGTTGAGTGACTTGTTTGATAAAATCCGCAATGAGATAGACCGAAAATAGAACTGACCCGTGTAGTACTGATTGATCCCTTGCGCTCCGTAAAAAAATGCCCGAAGGGTGACTGCGTCGCCGGCCTTCAGGTTCTGCACGATTATGTCCGAGTCGCAGTAATTTTGCTTGATGCCTCGTTTGGTGGGGCCACTGTAATATAAGTACTTCCCGGGGAAATCCTTCAGTTGCGTGGGGGTTCCTTTGTGACAACGGGCGCTGCGGAAGAGGGGCACGGCGTCGGCGAAGGCGTCCGAGCAGCCGACACTCTTGAGTTGGGTGGCGTTGTAGCGGTTGGGCAGCTGTGTCATCTCGTTGGGGCGGCAGCCCGTTAAGGCTTGAAAGCGTTGGCTGTGGAGACGTGGGAGGAGAAGAGAGAGGAAGGAAGAGTGTGAGAGACTTTTTTGGCGTGCTCGTCGTCATTATGACGACTAGGTGTATCACGTCGAAGGCATGTATTTTCCTCCGTCGCGCTTCCATCTATCGTAACTCACACAGGCTTACCTTTTGATAGTGTCGATTAAAGGCTGTTGCAGATGACGAAGAAGATAAACAATAAGGGATGAAAAGAGTGAGTTGTGGTCTTGGGGGTGACTTATGGTCCTGAGTTCATACTATCTAGCACGACAATCCGAGTGGTTATTCCTCGTCTCTTCCCTTTATGCCTCCCCTCACCTCGCACCACCACGACCATTCTTACCTCCAAGTGACTCAAATCCTTCCTGTAAACCTGCTCGAGCCAAGGCACTGCATTGTCCCATATGGCTGACATGATGGCTGTGAGGGTGAGATGGATAAAAACGTCAATATAGGCGGCCTCGTGTCCTTGTGACCTTCCTCCCCCTCCTCCCCTCCTCCTAAACCTACGTGATTTGTTGCAGTTGGCTGGTATTTGGCTGTTGGGCTCGTTGGGGTCCTTTCGTCGGCAGGCCCCTGGAATGGCGGGCTCTTTAATTTCAAACACGAGGAGATTTTGCCATTGCGGGGCGCTGCAGGAGAAGGTGCTGAGTACCCCAAAGCCAAGCAGGGCCAAGATTTCCTTGGCGCGGTATTGCCCGAGGGCGAGGATGGACTCGAGCCCCACGTAATTGATTACAAAAACCATTTGCGTGCCGAATTCTGGTAGCATAAAGAAAGAGCGGGAGGGAAAGAGGAAGGTTTGTCAGGATGTGTGTCATCAAGCGGAGAGGCAGTCTAGCGGGCGGGGGGACACAAGTCTGCTTTACGAAGGAAGAGAATGTATGGGAGAAAGCGACATTACGGCAGTAGGAAAAAGGATATAACGTCCGCAGATCGCGGTTTCTCTCAGCTACAAATTCGTACTTACTGACGGAAAAGATTGTCTCGACTGCCGGAGGCACGTTGCCGCCATTCAGACGCCCCACCAGGTGTTCGCCCACACACAGCGGAAAAGGAATGACCTGACTGTTTAAGTCCGGGTTGGTAGTGTCGTTCCCGCTCAGGTTCCGCGTGGCAAGGAAGGCCTCCACAAAGGCCTCGGGCGTGCAGATACACCTTGTTGGGTCGCAATTCTTGGTGGCCGGGTACTTGGGCGCCCGGACGTGAGGCAATGGGCCGTCCGTTGGCAGTGCCTGAGCAGCGCTAAGGACATGAACGCAGATGGCAAGGCCCAGCAGGTAGAGTCTGGGAGGAAGACGCATCCTTCTCCGGGCCACTGTTGGGTATGTAAACGTGCGTGCGTGTGAGCATACGAGTGCAAAGGTACAAAGTGTAGGCTAGGTGAATCAACGGCTTCAAACGAGGGGTACGTTGCCAAATCAAAAAGTGTGGGAGGTTGACGAAGTGTCGCTTGCGTTTTCACGGGCGTGCCGTGGCATTCAATGCTAACTTGATTATTGAGTGTCTTCACCCTCGTTTTGCTTTGCTTTTTGTTTTGCCCGTATAGACATGTGTGCTTGTGTTTGTCGTCTTGCCTATCTCATTTATCACCGCCCAAATCGACAATCATGCTTTGATTTGATTTTGATTCTTTATTTATCAAGGGTGCTGTGTTCGTCTTGTCTTTTTACATTCTCTCTTTATTTTCGCATTATAAAGCACATACAACGTTTCACTTTGTCTTTCTATTGAGCCAAGCAAGCGGCACGAACGCGGCTTTAGCGCCACATTTCTTAAATTCACACACACGCGTCTTACTCCTGCTTGAACACCTTTATCTGCTCAAAATCTCTCTCTCACCCTCTCTACATATGTCTCTCCCCTTCCTTCTACCTTTTACTGCCCCGGCAGTAGCAGCGCCGCCTCTTACTCCTGCTTAAAACGTATATCTGCTCAATGTCTCTCTCTCACACTACCTACACATGTCTTTTCCCTTCCTTTTCCCTATTACTGACTCGATTGTGTCACCTCCTCACCCCCTCCTCCCCCCCCTCCTTTTTCCCCACGCCGCGTACGCTTCCGCGCCTTCGCCCGGACCAAAGCCGAATGCCATTTCTCCTGCACCACCGGCGCAACCTCCACCACCCCTCCCTCCCTCCCTCCCTCCCCTCCTCCCTCCTGGAGTACCAGCTTCTTCCCCCCTCCTTTCCAGCCCCGCCAAAACCTAAGCTGTAGATCCAAATGTCTCAATACGCTTTACCGCACCAACCTCCGTCGTGTCTGCAAGACCAATTGATGCGAACACAAGAGCAAATTAACCTGCATGGCAAAACTCAACGCGGCATACGGCAGCACCAACGACTTAAAATCATCGGCCACCCGCAGAAATTCATGGTCTTTTTTTTTCCCACTTCTCTTTTAAATATCGTCCAATGAAAGATTTGTGTAACGTACCATAAATATTTTTAGAATACACAACCAACGGTAACTGAGCCACCAAAAAAGTCAACATGCTCGCAAAGAGCAACAACGCCGAGAGCGCTACTGCTGCGTAGCTCGCTGCCCATAAGACAAGCTGGCAGGCTGTCACCACTGCAACGGCTGACCCTTTTAACTCTACTTTCTCTCCGGCAGGACGGGATTGGTTGAGGAGCTGTAAGGCCCGCGTGAGCGCGGTCTCGCTGAAGACGAGGGAGAAGATGACGACACCGAGGTCGGTGAGTTTGATCCATAGAAGGAGGGCTTTGATTAATTTGGCGCAGTTCTCGAACCAGTCCGCGTGGGTAATGTTGGGGGGGAGGCGGAGGAAACCAGCTTCGACGGCGGTTTGGGTGGTGATTGAGGCGACGTAGGCGAAGACGATGCTGTCGTTTGAGGTGCGAGGAAGAGGAGAAGGGAGTGTGTGTAGTAGGTGAGGTGACACGACGCCGTCACACACACAAACTATAGATGATAATTACCATTTCCCTCCCTCATCTCTGCGCATACCTGTAAAGCGGCAAGGCCTTGAGCCAGCTATACCCATGATGCGCGGACAACCAGTTTATCCACGTCTGCCGGCGTCGTCGCGCCCGCGTCCGTCGCTTTTGCTGGGCCTTTTCCCACCAAGACTCGTCGTTACCACCGTCGGGGGACAAACTATTAGTAAGAATGACGACAAACGCAAGGACGCCAAGAAGCAAGCCAAGGTTCGCCCAAGGAGGCAGCATCACGGCGGTCAGCGGGTCGTACAACGCTTGCTTCCAGAAGCACGAGAAGCTCCGTCGCATGGGCCGGCTGAGCAGATAGTCCTGGATCCATTGGGCTGTGGTGTCGTTCCCGTTGTTGCTGCCGCTGGGATCTGCCATGGTGGGGGTTTTAAGCGCACCCGCCACGCTCGACGTTGGTAAGAGTCCCAGTAGAGGCCAGGGCAGGAGAAGTGTGGCCTGTGTTGTGGGGAGGGAGGGAAGGGAGGTTAGATGCGTTTTCAAGAGCTACTTGATGGTGTGATGCTCTGCACGGTACAGAGTAGGCCTGCTTCGGCATGCGCCAGAAAAAGCCCTCCCAGAGGGTGCACTCTATAGAAACAAGACAAGACAAGACTAGTCGTGGTTGTGCGAGTTCCTAGGAGGCGATGGCATGCTGTACAAGCACCTGAGAAGCTGGTGGTGGTGTAGTGTTTGCAAGGCAGGGGTTTCCAGTGTAGGCGGGGGGTTAAATGCGCCCGGGAAGGAGGAGGAAGGAGGTAGGCAAGGAGCAAGGGGGAGGAGGTCGATGATGATGCATCTGTTGCAACGCCGTCCACCCCCTTGCACCCTGCAGCCACTTTAGCCGAGCCACGACGAGGTTGTAGAGCCACGTGTGCCTGTGCTTATGTGTGTATGTAAAGGGGCGCGGGTCTCGTGACGCTTCCGCAAGCAACTTCTCCAGCGATAAGTGATCAGCGGCCGCCGTCGTGCCGCCCATTCCTCCCTCCCTCCAAAGGATAGAGATCCACTACCCACACTCATTGCACACAACCCTCAACACACGCCACACATAGATGGGACGTACCGGCACCAAGGCCGCGGCCACTAAGAAGCGGAAGGAGCGCCCCGATCAGCCGCCTCAGCGGGAGCAGCAGCAACAGTCCCCTCCTCCTCCTCCGCAGCTTCTCCCCACCCTTCCTCCTCCTCCACTGCTGATGCACCCCACGGCTGCTCTTGCCACTATGCTACCAGCCCAAAAGCCGCCATTGCGTCGCGTAAAGCTCCATTTCCATGCCTTCGTCCGTCCCTTCCTGACGCGTGGCCAAGAAGAAAGCAAGGTGGTCATCCTCCTGCCTCCCCCCCTCGTCAAAGTACACGATCTGACAGATTTTTTAACCCTCACCTACCTGTCCTCCTCCTCCTCCTCCTCTCCCTCCTCATCGTCACGCCCTACAACCACTTCGACATCACCTTCTCCTCTCTCCGTAGCGCTGAGCATCGATGGGTTCCACCTCCCACCCTCCCAAAAAATGGCCGTAATTCGAGACGGGGACATCATTCTCGTGCGTCGTCAAGGCACGCCCCTAGAAGAGGCCACAGCTCCTTCCATCCAAGCCCCAACGCCACCAGCAGCAGTGCCTGCCTCCATGCCGGTGGCAACAGCAGCAGCAGCACCAGCAGCAGCGCCAGCAGGGACGAAGAAGCGACGAGTCGAGGCGGCTGCTGCTGGAGAGGAAGGAGCAGCACCAGTAGCACCAGCAGCAGCAGTAGCATCCACACCCCTTGCTACTACAACGCCCTCGAAAGCTCCTCCTTCGGCGGCGGCTAAGGCGGCGACTACGACATCGGCACCGAAAAAAGGAGGAGGTGGTGGGGGAGGAGGAAAGAAGGGTTCGACGAAAACGACGACATTGACCTCTCGGAAGCACGTGCGATTCACAGAGGAAGGCGAGGCGCTGGAGGAGGTGCAAGAGAATGGGGAGGCTGCTCCCGCCACACCAGCAGCAGCGCCGGCACCAGCAACAGCAGCTGCTGCGAAGGAGATTAAGGGTCCCGCCTCCTCCCCTACAGCAGCAGTAGCACCAGCAGCTGTACCACCACCACAAGCAGCAGCAGCAGCAGCAGAAAGCGACGACCCACGCAATCGAGTCCTAAATCACGTTCATCCCAGCCGGCGTGTCAATTTCACCCAGGGTCAAGACGGGGAGTGGCAGAGCGATCACAAGGGCGCCGCCGCGAGGAGGAAGCAGCAGCAGCAGCAGCCTTCCAAGCCTCCGACTATTTTCTTGCCCCGCTGCCTGACGGTGGTTGGGAGGAAGGTTCCTCCTCTTCCTCCTACTGCTGCTGCTGCTGGTACTGCTGCATCTCCTCCTCCTGCTGCTGCTACTTCTACTGCGCTTGCTGCTGCTAAGAAGACAGGGAGCGCGGGGACGACGACGAGGGGCTCGGCGGCGGCTGGGAAGGAGGAGGAGGAGGAGGAGAAGAAGGAGGAGGGGAAGGAGGAGGCGGTTATAGCAAAGAGCAGCAGCAGTACGAGGATTGATAAGAATGGTAGTGAGAAGAAGGGGAAGGAGGAGGAGCCGAAGGAGGAAAAGAAGAAGCAGCAGATGCAGGAGGAGGAAGAGAGTGACGACAACAGCAGTTCCTCCTCCTCCTCTTCCTCCTCCTCCGACGAGGACGACGAGAGCGATGACGAGGAGGAGGAAGAGGAGGAGGAGGAAGAAGAGGAGGAAGAGCGCGACACCCGGTCAGGCTACAAGCGGCGTTATGCCCTGGTGGCCGTGGCTGGAGAAACACCAGCAGCAGCAGCAGCAGCAGCAGCAGCAGCAGCAGCAGTAGCAGTGGATGAGCAGCAGCAATTCCCTCTTTTTCCCCGCAATCAACAACAATGCGGTCGACGGGCTTCTTCTCCTTCTTTTCCTTGTTTGGGTGATGTCTTGCTATATAAAACTCTGGAATTAAATGAAGAGACTTGGAGTCCTGTCCTTTCCTCTTTGCAGTGTGGCGTTGTGCGTGCGGTGCTCTCGGATGGTGAACGGCTGGAGATGGGGATGCTTTCTGTTGCTGTTGAGAAAGGAGAAGAGAAGGAGGAGGAGGAGGAGGAGGGAGGGGTGATGGAGGTTGAGTGGGCGGGGATGGAGGAGGTGCGTGTCAGGGGAGGACCGACGTTTGAGAGGTTGAAGCGCTTGGCGGGTGGAGGGAGGAAGAAGAAGGAGGAGGAAGAGGAGGAAAGCAGTAGCAGTGAGAGTGAGGGGGAGGGTAGTAGTAGCAGTAGCAGTAGTAGTAGCAGCAGCGATGAGGAGGAGGATGATGACGACGACGATGTGGCCGAGAAGGAGGACGTGGTGCTTGAAGGAGTGCCGGAAGGACCGAGCGGGGAAGCGAAGAGCGGCAGCAGCAGCAGCAGCAGTGTGATTGAGGATGATGGGGAGTTAGCGGCGATGCTGCGGCGGAAATGGGCACAATTAGGGGGGAGTGGAGGGCGAGGAGCGGAGCTCGGCGGGCAACAGGAGGAGGAGGAGGAGGAGGAGGA
>Ga0209491_10010632_pt1 | contig 11002 bp, 12 predicted proteins | sample BON02_FD_187213 | JGI IMG/M metagenome (GOLD analysis project Ga0209491, IMG submission 187213) | Freshwater microbial communities from Lake Bonney liftoff mats and glacier meltwater in Antarctica - BON-02 (SPAdes) (version 2) | ecosystem: Environmental > Aquatic > Freshwater > Ice > Glacier...
CTGAGCCCCGAGGTTGGCGGGCTGATCGCTGGCGACGCTGTCGCATGGGAGGAAGAGCCGGTCGACGCGCTGGCCGAGCAACGTCAGCTGGCCGCCTACCGCCACAACGGCTTCTGGCAGCCGATCGACACGCTGCGCGACCGGATCAACGTTGAGCAGCTTTGGCAGAGCGGCGATGCTCCGTGGAAGACGTGGCAGTAGGCGAGCCGGCGCCGCGGCCGGCTGGCGCCGCGCCGGAGGCTGATCAGTGGCGTGGACGCCGCGTGCTGGTGACCGGCCACACCGGTTTCAAAGGCGCCTGGCTGACGCTTTGGCTGAACGCGCTCGGCGCCGAGCTGTACGGATTTTCTGACGCGGTGCAGCCAGCGCCAGCACTCTTTTCGCAGGCCGGCCTTGACGACATTGTCAGCGGCCGCGTCGGTGACATCCGCGACGCTGCCGCGGTTCACAGTTTTGTCGAAGAGGTGCAGCCCGATGTCGTCTTCCATCTGGGCGCGCAGGCCTTCGTGCGCCGCTCGTTCGTTGAGCCGCTCGCAACCTACGAGGTCAACGTGATCGGTACCGCCAACTTGCTGGACGCCGTGCGGCGCGTTGGCACAGTGAAGTCGGTCGTCGTCGTGACCTCCGACAAGTGCTACGACAACGACGATCAGGGCCGCCCTTTCGTTGAGCGCGACCCGCTTGGTGGGCATGATCCCTACTCCAATTCGAAGGCCGCCGCCGAGCTAGTAACCGATGCTTACCGCCGCTCCTATTTCTCTGAGCCGGAAACTGCAAACGTTGCTTCGGCCCGCGCCGGCAACGTGATCGGCGGCGGCGACTGGGGCGAAGATCGTTTGATCCCTGACATCATGCGCGCCGTTCTGGCAGGCGAAAGCGTTCAGATCCGAAGCCCCGACGCCGTGCGCCCTTGGCAGCATGTGCTGGGCCCGGTCAGCGGTTACCTGATCCTTGCCGAGCAGCTACTTGGCTCAAAGCAGTACGCGCAGGCCTGGAACTTCGGCCCTGAGCTGGGCGACGCTAAACCGGTCCGCTTCCTGGTCGAGCGGATCGCTGAAAAGTGGCCGACGACGATCGAATGGCAGCTAGACCAGCGGCCCCAGCCGCACGAAGCAGAGTTCCTCAGTCTTGATTCAAGCCGCGCCCGCGAACTGCTTGGCTGGCAGCCGGCCTGGGCGCTGGAAGCGGGGATCGACGCCACCGTCGATTGGTTTAAGGCGCTGCTGGCAGGCGAGGAGATGCGCGCCGTCACGCTCCAGCAGATCAGCTCCTACTAGCGCCGCGCTCAGGCACCGACGGCCTCGTGCAGCACTTCCAGCATGAAGTCGATCCGCTGATCATCAAGCCCCGGGTAGACGCCGATCCAGAAGACGTTTTCCATCACGAAGTCTGAGTTGGTTAGCTCGCCGACGACGCGGTGGGGAACGTCGCGGTAGGCTGGCTGGCGCATCAGATTGCCACCGAACAGCAGCCGCGTTGCGATCCCGCGGCCCTCCAGCGCCCGCACCAGCTCGTTGCGAGTGACCGGCCCGCTGGGGCGGACCGCGACCGGGAAGCCAAACCAGCTTGGGTCGCCGTTCGCCGTTGCCTCGGGCAGGATGATCAGCTCTTCGAGGTCGCTCAGTCCTGCCAGTAGCCGATCAAAGTTGTGCTTGCGGTCAGCGATGAAGCCTTCGAGTTTGTCCAGCTGCGCCACGCCGACAGCGGCCTGCATGTCGGTGAGCTTCAGGTTGTAGCCGATCTGCGAGTAGGTGTACTTATGGTCGTAGCCGGCCGGCAGCTCGCCGAACTGCTGGTCAAAACGCTTGCCGCAGGTGTTTTGCTCGCCCGGCTCACACCAGCAGTCGCGGCCCCAATCACGGAATGATTCGGCTAGCACCTTGAGCTTGCCGTCGTTGCAGATAACGGCGCCGCCTTCGCCCATCGTGATGTGGTGGGCGGGGTAGAAGCTGACCGAAGCAAAGTCACCAAACGAGCCGACCGGCCTGCCGCCGTAGGTGCTTCCGAGCGCGTCGCAGCAGTCTTCGATTAGGAAAAGGTCGTGCTCTTCGCAGAAGGCTGTGATCGTCGCTACGTCGAACGGGTTGCCGAGCGTGTGGGCGAGCATCACGGCCCGCGTCTTATCGCTCAGCGCGTCCTCAAGGTGGGTCACGTCGATGTTGTAGGTAGGGATCTCAACATCAAGCAAGACCGGCACGGCGCCGTTCTGGATGATCGGGTTGATCGTCGTCGGGAAGCCGGTCGCGACGGTGATCACTTCATCGCCCGGCTTAACCCTGCGCTCGCCTGCCTTGACCGAAGTAAGCGCTGAGAAAGCAACAAGGTTGGCTGACGACCCGCTGTTCACAAGGACCGTGTGGCGCCGGTCAAACCATTCTTTTGCGAAGCGGCGCTCAAACTCAGCCGCGTAACGGCCGGTCGTCAGCCAGAAGTCGAGCGACGAATCAACCAGCGTGACAATCTCCTCAGCGTCGAAGACGCGGCCGGCGACGGGGACTGGGGTTTCCCCCGCGACAAAAGCCACTTCAGGGAACGCAGCCTCGTGGTAGCGGCGCGTAAGCTCGAGGATCTGCTCGCGCAGCTGCTCCGCCTCGTTGTCGGCCGGTTTCGTCACTTGGAATGCCTCATCGCCTGCCCCCGAGCTTACTTGGGAGCGAGGATTCGTCGGCGCCGCGTCGGCGAACTAAAAAATCTGCTGCACAGCAATCACAGCAACCGCAAAACCAGCGCCGCAGGCGGCGATCAGCGCAAGGCGAGGGCCGAGCAGCTCGCCGCGGCGGCGGGCCTGCCGGCGCCGCACGTCGCGCCGCGAGAGGCTGCTCGCGTAGATGGCCCGCTGGTCGATCGCCACGAACGGTAGCTTGCACTGCCGCCCGGACGTAACTGCCGGCCCCACCAAAGGTTCCTCTTTGCAGGGCTTTAGTCCGTTACAGCTGCCCGCGCAGCAGCTCATCGCTGACGCCAGCCAGCAGGTCGATGCAGCGCGGCTCCTTGCCGTCCTCAATCATCACCGCGCCGCCAGGGCGGTAGGCGCTTTGGCCGGCGCCCGGCGGGCGCACCAGCGCGCTGTCGTAAACCCAGGAGCCACTGTTCATCAGCGCTGGCCCGTCGCTGCCGGCCGGAGTCCACATGCCGTCCGGGTCATTGGGCAGCGGGCCGCGCCGATGAATGTGGCCAAAGATCACGGTGTCGGCAGGGATCCTCAGCCGCGCCGTCACCTCGGCGATCGCTGGCAGGAAGGCGCGCCGGTGAATCCCTTGCTCAACGACGACCGCTGCGGCAGCGGCAAGATTATCTGCGCCCGGCAGCTTTGCGGCAATCGGCAGGCTGCGCAGAATTCCTTGGCGCAGCAGCCCGGCGCCCATTTCGAGGCCGCCGGTTAGCTGGTCGGGGATCGCGGCGGCGACCATTTCCGTCATCGCGCCGCGGTCGGCGCCGGGGGCGGCCTCGTAATCACTGACGGTTGTCAGCTCGGGTGGCTCGTCGCCGCCCCACCATGCCAGCGCGCCGAGCAGATGACGGTCGCCGTAGTGACCGTGCATTGCGTAAATCCCGTCGCCCAGCCAGACGCCGGGGTAGCGAACCTCGACCGTCGCTGGTGCCAGCCAGCTGCAAAGTTCGTCCAGTAGCTCGCTGGCGCCGCGCGGCACTTGACTGTCGGGCCGCAGCGGCTGGTCTTCGCGCAGCCTGCCGGCCAGCCAGTCGCGGATCAGCGCATGGTCATGGTTGCCTGGAACCAAGACAACTTGGCCGCTGCTGCCGAGCGCGCGCCCGAGCGTTGTCAGCACCGGCCGCGCCGCCTCGCGCGCCGCCAGCGGCCGTCCTTCAAGCAGTTCAAGCGTGTCGCCAAGCAAAATCAGGCGATCAACTTGGGCCACGCGGGCCTCAAGGATTGCCAGCGCCTGCGGGCGCCTGAGCACGTCGCGGTCAAGCAGCGAGCCAAGGTGCAGGTCAGAGATAACAAGAGTCCGCATGTCTATAGGTCAAGATACGGGCATGGACTCATTACGCGGCCAACTGCTGATCGCATCACCGGCGGTGCATGACCCGAACTTCCGTCGCACAGTCGTGCTCGTGGCGGAGCACAACGAGGCCGGCGCGATGGGCGTGATCCTCAACCGCCCGGCCGAAGTGACGGTCGCCGGCGCGGTGCCCGAGCTAGAAGAGCTGGCCGAAGATGATGAGGCGGTCCACCTCGGCGGCCCGGTTGGGGAGTCGTCGGTAACCGTGCTCGCCGAGTTTGAAGATCGCGCCGCCGCAGCACTGCTGATCGATGACGACCTTGGCTTCCTTGGCTCGCAGGCCGAGGAGCATGAGCACCTCAGTGACGCTGTGCGCCGCGCCCGCGTCTTTGCCGGCCACGCCGGCTGGGAGGCAGGCCAGCTGGAGGCCGAGATGGAGGAGGAATCTTGGATCGTCGAGCCAGCGCTGCGCGAGGACGTTTTCACCGCTGACCCGGAAGGCCTTTGGTCATCACTGCTGCGCCGCAAGGGCGGCGAGTACGCCGTGATCGCGACAATGCCGGATGATCCGACGCTGAACTAGGCGCCGCCGCGACCGCTAGTCAGACGATCTGCTGAGCGTCGGTCGTCTCTTCGGCCTCAACCTTCCACTCCGGCAGCGAGTCGCCGCAGGCGGGGCAGGAGCCGGGGAAGTAGCCGTTGTCGCGGACCTTTAGCCAAAAGTCGGCCGATTGATCCTGCCAGCGAGCGCCGCAGGTGCGGCAGTTTACGCGGGCCAGGCCGACGTCGGCTGGGTTGGCGTCAAGCTCGACCACATTGTTCGGCAGCCAAATCCGCTCGTAGCCGACGCTGCGCGCCCACTCGATCAGTAGCGCGCCTTCAGCCTCACCGAGGCTCGATCCATAGACCGGTTCAGCAATTAGCTCATCCGACTCAGTTATATACAGGTCGACCAGGCAGGCACGAACTCGCCCAATCTGCATTGCCGCCGGCCCGCCGTTAATTAGCGCCGGGCTCCAGCGGTTCAGCGTGATCTGTCCTTTGCGAATACATGCTCGTACAAACGGCCTTGGTTTAGTCATATCTAGTCGGTCGCCGCCGCTCGCTCAGTTCTGACGCAAAAAGTTTTTGTCAGATTTGTCCGCCGCTCTGCGACTGTCTTTGTAGAACGATGCCAACGCCTTACCGACCACTCAGCGATGAAGCTTTCTACGACCTAGTCGTTAGCGACCCCGACCGCGCGATCGCCCACATTCATCGCGCCCTCCACGCCGGTGATCTTCAGGGCGGCGAGCGGGCAACGCAGATCCTTGCTTTCGGCCAGGTTCGCCTAATTAAAACTGTTGTTTCGAAAAACGTCCGCGCCGACCTAGTTGACGAGGTTGCCGATGGCGCCCTCGAGCGGGTCGTTGCAGCGGTGCTCGCTAATCCGCCCGAGCTGCTCAATTTCAAGCAGTTCTGCGGGTGGGTCGCCCGGATTTCAAAGTGTCACGTCGCCAGCATTGCCCGTGACAAGCGCGAGCAGCTGCGCCGCGACGCAATCACAATTGACGTTGAGCCGAGCGACGAGCAGCCGGGCAAGCGCCCCGAACTCGAGAGCATCGAAGCTGGCTACGAGATGATCGGCGACCTTGACCTGATCCGCGAGCAGTACGACTGCCGCAGCGAGGATCATCGACTAATTGTCTTCATGCGCGTCGAGCTTGGCTTTTCATCGAAGGAAGTGGTGGAGATTCTTGCCAGTGAATACGGGCTCGAATACACGCCAAATAATGTTGATCAGATTGCGCGGCGATTCCGCGATGACTGCCGTGAGGCAAGGGAGCGGTGAGAGTGACATGACAACGGTGGAAAAAATGTTTGCTGATTTCTGCGCTGCCTATGAGCGCGGCGAGCAGCCCAACCTCGGCGACTGCCTGGCAGCTACCAGCGGCGCCGACCGGCGCGGCCTTGAGGCGCGGATTGACCTCTACCTAATTGAGCAGGCGCCGTCGCGCCCGTTCGACGCTGATGCATTCGCCCGTGAACTGGAGCGGCCTGTAATGAAGCGCGTGGCCGACATTTTTGCTGAGCGCGCCGCGGTTGACCTTGGCGCCGCTCGTGCCAGGGCCGGCCTCAGCCTCGATGAGCTTGCTGGCGCGCTGCTGGCAGCGGCCGAGGTCGAAGACGGCGCCAAGCAGCGCGAGAAAGCGGCCGAGTACCTCGGCAGACTTGAAGCAGGCAGCTTGGCGATTCTCACGGGCCGCGTCCGCGATGCGCTGCGCACAATCCTTGACGTCGACCCGGCGGCGAGCTTCGAGCGGCCCGATTACGGCTTTGCGTTTCGAATGCGCGCCAGTTCGATTGAGCCGTCAGCCGACAACATTGAGCTCGCTGAGATGCTGATCGATGCGGCGACCACGCCCAGTCCACTCGGCTGGGACGAAGTTGACGAGCTTTTCCTCGCCAACGACTGAGCGCAGCTAGCTGGCCGGGCGCCGAAGCCCGCGCTCAACCTGCTCGGCGCTGCGACCAAGCAGACTTGCTATCTCCGCTGCGCTAATACGGCCCGCGCAGAAGTCGGCCAGCGCCGAGTCCTCCAGCGCCGCCGGCAGCCGCGGCGTCGCTGACAATGGCACCGCGCAAAGATCTTCACGGTCGTCCAGTGAGAGCCGCTCGAAACAGTGGCGCGCTGCGCCGTTGATGATCTCTTGATCGAGTTGCCGGATAACCGTTCGGTCGGTCAGCAGGCCGGTCGTCTGCAACCGAATTCGCGCCGCGAACGGGCTGAAGGCAAAGTGGTTTGATACGCGGCAAACCAAGTCCAGCGTTGGTGAGCTGTCGTCAAGTGAGCCGACGAATCGCTCTACCGCTGGCTGGGGCGCAATGAATTCGGCCGCAAAACGGTTGGCTGAGGATTCCGCCGGGTCGCTTTCATCCTTGATCTTCGCGGCAGTATCAAAGCGCGGCCCGTGACCTAGCTGCTGATGGCCTAACTCATGCGCCAGCGTGAAGCGGCGCCGAACCGGCGCGTCGGTCGCGCCGATCAGCGCGATGCTAAACGGCCCCCGCTGAACCAGCGCGCCAGCAAAATCGTCGTTGAGCTGGGCGATGATTACAGCCAGCTCAAAGTTCTGTTCGATCGCCGTAAGTATGCAATCGAACGGCTGGTCGGCCGCCACGCCGGACTGCTCACGCGCCGCCCGCGCCGCCTCGCTGGCCCTAGCATGACGCAGCTCTCGTTCCGCATTACTCACGCGGCGCAGCGTACAGCGCGCGGCCCACGGCGTCGGTTTTTGAGCGAACCGCAACAAAAACTGACCTCCTGTGTTTCAGCCGTGCGGAGGCGAAGAAAGGCAGTCCGATGGTGGCAGCTCGCGTGATTCTGACCGTAGCGATGATCTGCATCGCCGCGGCCTCAGCGACGATCGCGACAGCAAACCCGTCGCGCGTCACGCCGAGCGCCGCAATGCTTTCCGGCGGCGGCAAGCCGCTTGACCTCGCGCCGCGGTCGCTTAGCCTCGGCTCGAGCCGGGTTGCGTACTTGAGGTTCAGTGTTCCGGCGGCATGGACCGGCTCCTCAATCTTGCTGCGGCTTACGGCGGCGCGGAAGACTTCCGGCCTCACCGTGAGGCCCGTGATAGCAACTTGGAAGCGCGGCAAGGCAACTCGCATTGCGCCTTTGAAAGCGCTGGCAGCGGTTAGCAGCGGCAGGATCGCTGCGCGCGGCCAGCGGTCGCTCGACCTGTCAACGATCTTGACGGCTGGGAAGAGCTACACGGTGCGGCTTTCGGCCGTCAGCGGGGCGGCGAAGCTGTCGCGGCTGCCCTACTTAGCGCGGTTAGCGCCCGCTGCCCCAACCGCGCCCGCGCCAAGCGACCCCACGCCAACCGCACCAGCGCCCACCACCCCGGCGCCCAGCATTCCCGCGACCGGTGCGGTCAACGTCGTGGCGGCCGGCGACATCGCTTGCCGGCCCGCCGACGCAGCTTGGAACGGTGGTCTTGGCACCGACGGCGCGTGCCGCCAGTCGGCGGTCTCGAACCTCGTGCTGCCGACCGACGCAGCCGTCCTCACGCTCGGTGACAACCAGTATCCAGCCGGCGCAATGGCCGACTTCCAAAGTGGCTTTGGCAGCTCATGGGGCGGCCTCGCTTCACGCCTGCGGCCAGCGCCAGGCAACCATGAGTACTACACCGCGGGGGCGGCTGGCTATTTCGACTACTTCGGCTCAATCGGCGTCGCTGCAGGTGACCGCGCGAAGGGCTATTACGCAACCGACGTCGGTTCATGGCGGCTGCTCTCAATGAACTCAAACTGCACCGAAGTGAGCTGCTCGGCAGGATCGGCGCAAGAGCAATGGCTGCGAGCTGAGCTGAGCGCCGCTCGCACAGCCGGCAAGTGCACACTCGCCTACTGGCATCACCCGCGCGCCTCTAGCGGCGAGCATGGCGACAACCTAAGTGTTGATGCTCTCTGGCGTGCACTTCATCAGCTCGGAGGCGACGTCGTTCTAGCTGGGCACGACCACAATTACGAGCGTTTTGATCCGCTCGGCGCCGATGCCACTCCTGCCTCAGACGGGCCACGATCATTTGTTGTCGGCACCGGCGGGCGCAGCCATTACGCCGTCACGGCGAGGGCCGGCAGTGCGAAAACGATCACCGGCACATTTGGCCTGCTGCGGCTCGGGCTGTCGGCCGGTAGCTACTCGTGGCAGTGGTCGGGCGTCGCCGGCGTAGGCTCTGACAGTGGCGCCGCTAGCTGCCGCTAGCGCGGCGGCCGACTGAAAGCCAGCCGCACAAAGATCGGTCGGTTACGCCGCCAAGCGACCCCTGAGCGCCGCGCGCGCGTATCCTGAAGAGGATGATGGACCCCACACGCACAGCGCTTGGTTCATGGTCCGGAGGGCGTTTCATGCACTTCGGTGAAGAGCTCGATGAGCGCCGCGCCGCTGAGCTGCTGCGGCCTGGCAACGGCATCGACACGCTGATTACGGCTGATACCTATGGCGCGGGCGGCGCTGACCGGCTTGTTGGCCGCGCGCTTGAGGGATTGGAGCGCAGCTCTTACTGCCTCACCGGCGCAGTCGGCCATGACTTCTACGACGGTGAGCGCCAAGGCGCGAAGGGCTTCCAGCGCTTTACCGACCCGGCGCTGCGCGGCCCGGGCCAATACGCCAGTTACCTGCGGATGGCGACCGAGCAGAGCCTTGAGCGCTGCGGCGTTGATCACTTTGACTTGCTGCTGCTGCACAACCCTGACCGCACAGGCTTCACCAGCGAGGTTGTTTGGAAGGCGATGGCGCAGCTGCGCGAGGAGGGCCTGGCCGGCAAGATCGGCGTTGCGCCCGGCCCAGCGAACGGCTTCACGCTTGACATCATTGATTGCTTTGAGCGCTTTGGTGAGATGATCGACTGGGCGATGGTGATCCTCAACCCGCTCGAACCTTGGCCAAGCCGCTTGCTGCTGCCAGCGGCTGAGCGCTACGACATCTCACTGATCGCGCGCGTTGTCGATTATGGCGGCATCTTTCACGGTGACGTAGCTCCCGGCCACCTGTTTGGTGAGGGTGACCACCGCTGCTTTCGCAAAGGCGACTGGGTTGAGGCCGGCTCCGCGAAGCTTGACCAGCTGCGCCCGATCGCTGAGCGCCACGGCCTCACCGCGTTGCAGCTGGCCTGCCAGTGGACGCTGGCCCAGCCGCAGGTTCGGTGCGTGGCGCCGACGCTGATTCAGGAGATCGGCCCGGACGCCAAGCCGGTTGAAGAGAAGCGCGCCGAACTAGCCGCGCTGCCAGCTGAGAACGTGCTGACGGCGGAGGAGATTGAGCAGATCAACCTCGTTGGCGACAACGCTGGCTGCATGACGCTGAAGGGCGCAGCGCCCGATTACGAAGGCGAGCCGGTCGCCGACCGCTGGCAAGTTGACGAGCCGTTGCGCAAGCTGGCGGCCCGCTGGCAGATCGATCCCGACGCCCAGCTGCAGCCGATCGAGCACTAATGAGCGACCAGCCTCTGCTTAGCGAAGCGTCGCTGCCGCCCGAGCCAATGCAACTTTTTGCCGCTTGGCTTGGCGACGCTGAGGCCAGCGGAATGACCGACCCGAACGCGATGACGCTGGCGACTGCTGGAGCGGACGGCAGGCCCAGCGCCCGCACCGTGCTGCTGCGCGGCGCCGACGACGCGGGCTTCCGCTTCTTCTCCAACCAGACCAGCCTGAAGGGCCGCCAGCTGGGCGAAAACCCACGCGCGCAGCTGCTTTTTTTCTGGCGCGAGCTGGGCCGGCAGATCCTGATCCACGGCAACGTCGATCAGCTCAGCGCAGCCGAGAGTGACGCCTACTTTGAAAGCCGCGCGCGCGAATCACGGATCGGCGCCTGGGCCTCGGAGCAAGGCTCAGTGATTGAGAGCCGCGACCAGCTGCTCGGGCGCGTTGTGCAGGTTACCGAGCGCTTCGAAGGAGAGCAGGTTTCGCGCCCAGCGCATTGGGGTGGCTACATCGTCAGGCCGGAAGCAATCGAGTTCTGGCAGGCAGGCGAGTTCCGCCTCCATGATCGCTTCGTCTATCGTCGGGGCAACGGCGGTTGGGTCACCGAGCGACTCTCGCCATAAACCCCGAAAGGCCCGAAATGTCCGAAGCTAACCGCCGTTTTTTGCTAGCCGAGCGCCCCACCGGGCCGGTCGATCAGAAGACCTTCAATCTTGTAAGCGAGGATGTCCCCCAGATCGCCGACGGTGAAGCGCTCGTTCGCGTGAAGTGGATCTCAATCGACCCGACCAACCGGATGTGGATCGGCGAAGCACCGACCTATCTACCGCCGGTTGCTATCGGCGAGGAGATGCGCGCGCTCGGGCTTGGCGAAGTGATCGAGTCAAAGAGCGACGACTACCCCGTTGGCGCGATCGTCACCGGGCTTACCGGCTGGCAGGACTACACAGTCACGAGTGCCTCGGCGCCGCTGATGACCGTTCCGGCCGGCATCCCCGTCGAGCCGCAAACGCTGCTCGGCACGCTCGGAATGACCGGCTGCACCGCGTACTTTGGAATGCTTGAGATCG
>Ga0209491_10010635_pt1 | contig 10998 bp, 4 predicted proteins | sample BON02_FD_187213 | JGI IMG/M metagenome (GOLD analysis project Ga0209491, IMG submission 187213) | Freshwater microbial communities from Lake Bonney liftoff mats and glacier meltwater in Antarctica - BON-02 (SPAdes) (version 2) | ecosystem: Environmental > Aquatic > Freshwater > Ice > Glacier...
AAAAAAGACCGGGCCGCAGCTGCCCGCGAACGGTGCGACAACCGGTGAAAGACTGGCCCAAAACCAAAAAACCAGGCTCCAAAATACTCAAAAAAACAATCAAGATTTTGAATCCTTAAAGGCATTGGACTTCAGCGGGCTTAATCCGGAGCAAGTTTATGAGTTGAAACTCTACGCCTGGGATCCCGGGGCCACCGATGGGTCCGATAAGGTTTGGACGGTCACCCGTGGCACCGGCAACCCGGCTTCCGCCGCCGTCAATTTTCAAGACTCCCTGGTGGACAACGAAACCTTTGCGATGGTCTTTGAGATTACCACGACGGCCAGCGGAACCTTCCAACTCACCAATACCTCCGGGACACCGCAATCTGCGATCAATGGCTTTACTCTCTCCACCAGTGAAAACGATCCCAGCGCCCCTCCGGTCATCGTTTCCCAGCCGCAAGGGGTCTGGAATGGTGGTGAGGAGATTATCATCGAAGTGGTCGTGGGCGGCGCGCAACCCCTCGGTTTTCAATGGTATCTCGATGGCAATGCCATCCCCGGAGCTGATCAGGAAAGCCTGACGCTCAATGCGGCCGGGTGGGACCAAAACGGCGAATACACCGTTCGGGTCACGAACGTGAATGGCTTTGTGGAATCCGGTCCCTCGGCGATCACGATGGACCTCCCCGAATTCCCAAGTCGGGAGCAGCTCACTTATGAGCCCATCGGACCGTCGTCGCGCCGCAGCGGCATCACCCTTTCGGAAATCCTTTATCATCCCGCGCAACAAATCGACGGACGCGAGCTTGAATTCATCGAACTTTATAACTCGCAACCCTGGGCGGAAGATCTCTCCGGATGGCGACTGAGCGGGGATGTCACCCTGACCTTTCCCAGCGGAACCTCCGTGCCCTCTTTGGGTTATCTGGTCGTGGCGCGGGTTCCGGCGGATGTCGAATCCCACTATGGCATCAGTGGGGTCGCAGGACCATGGACCAACAATCTTCGCAATGATGGTGGCCGCATTCGCCTGCGAAAGCCCTCGGACGCCATCGTCCAGGAAGTCAACTTCGACGACCGTTGGCCCTGGCCCGCCGCTGCCGACGGAGCGGGTCACTCGCTCGTTCTCGCCCGTGCTTCCTACGGCACCGATGATGTCCGTGCCTGGGCTGCCAGTCACGACATCGGCGGATCGCCCGGATCTGAAGACTCCGTGCCTGCGGAAGATCTCGATCACATTTTCGTGTCCGCGGTTCTCAGCAATTCCGACGCCCCTTTGGAAGATTTTTTGGAACTCCACAACGCGGCACCTTTTGCCGTCAATCTCTCCGGTTGTGCTCTTAGCGATGCCCGCGACACCCTCGCTCTGTTTACGATTCCGGCTGGAACATCAATCCCGGCCAGGGGGACACGGCGGTTTACGGAGACGGAATTGGGCTTTGCTCTCAGTTCGCAAGGCGATGCCATCTATCTCACGAATCCGGGGGGAACCCGGGTCCTCGATGCGCTCCAACTCCCGGCGACCGCGACCAATCTCACCTTGGTCCGCAGCCGCAGCGACGCGCCCTTGCGCGCGACCTCGACACCTTCCGTGGTGATCAACGAGATCATGTTTCATCCACCCACCCACGACAATGCCGACGAATGGATCGAGCTGCACAATCCGGGAAGCACCTCCGTGGACTTGAGCGGATGGGCCATGACCGATGGGATCGACTTCGTCTTTCCCTCTGAAACCCAGATCGCGGCAGGCGGATTCCTCGTCATTGCCAAAGACCGCGTTCGCACCCTCACCAACCATCCCGCCCTTGATTCCGCCCTCGTGCTGGGCAACTACACCGGAAATCTCTCCGACGGTGGCGAACGTCTCGTTCTGGCGCGATTCGATGGCTCTGCGATGGTCGCCGAAGACATCGTAAGCTATACCGACTCCGACCGCTACCACCGCTTCGCCGACGGTCGGGGCGCGACGCTGGAACGATTGGATGCAAGCGCTGATTCATTCGGTTCTTCGAACTGGGGGGACAGCGACGAATCCGCGAAGTCGGAATGGACCTCGGTCGAGTTTTCCGGAACCCTTCTCCACGGCAATAGCGCGGCCCCCGCAGATCAAGTGCAGATGTTCCTTCTGGGGGCCGGAGAAGCTCTCGTCGATCAGGTCGAAGTCGTCCCGGAGGGAGGTTCCAACGTGCTTCCCAACGGAGATTTCGAAGCGGGAACGTCGGGTTGGTTTTTTCAAGGAAACCAACGTGATTCCAGGCTCGAAGTCGGTGGAGCGTTCCAAGGCGCCAACTCGCTCCGCTTGGTTGCGACCAAGCGTGGTGACCCCGGTCCCAACCGCGCACGCGCGCCCCTCACGCGGACTTTGGCGTCCGGTTCACGGGCGACGCTTCGAGCCAAGGTGCGTTGGCTGGCGGGTCATCCCGAGTTCCTGATGCGCTTCAAAGGCAATTGGCTGGAGGCTCCAGGACGACTTCAGGTGCCCACCAATCTCGGCACTCCCGGTGCAATCAATAGCCGGGCCGTTGCCAATGCCGGACCCAACATTCATCTCGTTTCCCACCGTCCCCTCCTTCCACAAGGCGGCGAAGAGATCAGCGTTTTTGCAGAAGTCAGTGACATCGACGGGGTGGGCGATGTTGCTTTGCTTTACCGCCTTGATCCCTCCACTGCGACGGTCAGCGTGCCGATGCTCGATGATGGTGCCGGTGCCGACCTTACTCCCAACGACGGGATCTTCTCGGGGGTGATTCCGGCGCAAGGGAATGGTTCCTTGATGGCCTTCCAGATCGCCGCGACCGATGCGAGCCCCTCGGAAGGGACTTCGGTTTTTCCGCCGAGCGGAGAATGCCTCGTGCGCACCGGAGAACCGGCGGGTGGCCCTTCGTTCGGAACCTACCGGATGTGGATCACCCAGGCCTCGCGCAACGATTGGGACTCGCAACCCTTCCGGGCGAACAATCCTTACCCGGTGACGTTTGTCTATAACGATGCCCGCGCCGTCTACGCCTCCGGGGCCTACTACGGCGGAAACCGCGACTCGCATAGTGATCCGCTCAGCGGGGTGGTGGGATACGATGTCGTCCTTCCCCCCAATGAGGAAATTCTCGGAGCCGACAAGCTGACCTTCGACTTTCCGGTTCGCGATGCCACGAATCAACGCGAGCAGCTCATGCATTGGTTTGCCGATCGATTGAAGCTCCCGACCCTCCACCGTCGCGACATCTACCTTTACATGAATGGCTCGCGGCGGGGAAATATTTACCACGACGCCGAGCAACCGGACGGAGTGCTCGCAGACTCCCATTTCCCGGACAGCCGGGGAGAGCTTTTCAAGACGAGCAACGACAACGAGGCCACGGACGCGGGTGTCCGGGTCCGTCCCTTTGTCCGAAACATCATTGATGTTTTCGAAGCTGACGGTGAGGTCCGGGCCGCCCGCTACCGCTGGACCACCGGAGCGCGGGCCCGGGGGAGTCGCACCCGTCTTGATGATACCAGTATGATCGATCTTGTGCAGCGCGCCGACGCGACCGGGCCGCGATACGAGCAGGATCTCCTTGAGATCATCGACATGGACAACTGGATGCGGACCTTTGCCTTGATCGATCTCGCTTCATTCTGGGATGCCTTCGGGAATCCCAACTGGAAAAATACCTATCTTTACAAGCCCGACGGAGGAAAATGGGTGCAGTTTACCTGGGATTTCGACGTGGGCCTCGGGGTTTTCAACGACCCCACCAACCAGCCTTTGTTCCCGGGGGATGTCGATGCCAATATCAAGCGGATGTATCAAACTCCCGCCTTCGTCCGCTCCTACTGGCGGGCCATGGAAGAATCGCTCGGAACCTTTTTTTCGGGATCGGGAGTCACTTCACGCTTGGAATCAAAACGTGCTGGATATCAAGCGGCGGGGCTTAACTTCACCTCGCCATTTTCGCCAAGCGGTCCCTACAACCTCCCGGTGACCACCTGGATTGACCGGCGCTCGGCCTTTATCCAGCCGCAGCTCAATGCGGTCAATTCGTCCTTTGAGGTGAGCGCCCCTTTGGACAACAGCTCGACCGCAGAGCAGACCATTATGCTCTCTGGAACCGCTCCGGTCGGTGCCGCCACTCTTGAGGTGAACGGAATTGCCCTCGCTTTGAATTGGACCTCGGTAAGCGCTTGGACCGCTCCCTTCGTGCTCCGGTCCGGCGAGAACCTGTTGTTGGTCAGAGCGCTGGGTTCCGATGGATTGGAAATTGCCAGCGAGACTCTCACCGTGACCTATACCGGCCCTGATCTCTGGCCTGACCTTGCCATCAACGAGTGGATGGCTTCCAATCAGACCACTTTCGCCGACCCTTCCGACGGAGATTTTGATGACTGGATTGAACTTTCAAATGCAAGTGGCGCTTCGGTTGATCTCTCCGGCTGGTTTCTCAGCGACGACCCGGACAATCCCTTCAAGTATCGGGTCCCGGCAGGGTTCACGATCCCGGCAGGTGGTTTTCTCCTCGTGTGGGCTGACGAAGAAGTATTTCAGAATGATTTGGTAACCCGCCCCGATCTCCATGCCGCCTTCAAACTGAGCGTCGGCGGGGAGAGCATTCTCCTTTCTGCTCCAGACGGAACCTTGATCGACCGGGTCGATTTTGGACGCCAGTCACCCGATAAGACGATGGGGAACTCTCTCGGTGGAATTGTCGCTCTGGCCACCCCAAGCCCGGGGGGAGCCAACGGAATCCCTGCGGCCAGTCCGGCGGCTACCTTCTCTGACGACGGAACCTTCATCACTCTCACGGCCACTGCCGAACCCGGCTTTTTGTACGTCGTCGAGGTCAGCGATGACCTGCTCAACTGGACGCAAGTTGGCGGGAGCATTTTCGCCGCAGGCAATACCGTTACTTTCGCTGATGATAAGGCTGCCGATCAGCGCTTTTACCGCTTCCGCCGCACACCCTAGACTCGCAATGAATGGCCTCGAACGTCGACTCACCGACGTCCACGGAAGTGTCATCCGCGAGATCCTTTCCTCAGTTCTTAAATACGGCAGCGATCGACGGCGTCCTTGAGGGCCGCTTTTTGGTCGTCCCAGGTTGGGGTGAATTCCTGCGCCAGGAAACCGGTGTATCCGGTGTCCTGGATCGCTTGCACGATGGCGGGGTAGTAGAGTTCCTGGGTTTCGTCGAGTTCATGACGCCCAGGGCAGCCAGCGGTGTGGTAATGGCCGATGTAGGGAGCCGCCCGTTTGATCGTTGCCATGACATTTCCCTCCATGACCTGCATGTGGTAGATGTCGTAGAGCAACTTGAAACGCGGGGAACCCAGCTTCTCGCAAAGCGCGATTCCCCAGTTGGTATGGTCGCATTGGTAGTCGGGATGATCGACCTCGGAGTTGAGAAGTTCCATGATCAAGGTGACATCATGCTCCCCGGCAAGCTCCAACAAGGGGGCGAGACCGGCTGCGCAGTTCTCAATCCCTTCTTCGTCGCTCAGGCCTTCCCGGTTTCCAGAGAAAGTAATGACATTGGGAATTCCGGCTGCCGCTGCTTGCGGAATAAGCTCCGTGTAAATCTCTAATAGAGTCGCGTGGTTGGCCGGCTTGTTGAAGGCGTTTTCGATACAGCCAATCCCGCTGGGATGTTCAGGCGCTGCCGTGACCGGGCAGGTGATTCCGAGCTTTTCGACTTCGGCCGCTTCATGCGGATGAAGAAGATCAATCCCGGCGATCCCGAGGTCACGGCACCATTCGGCGAGTTGGGCGAGGGAAGTGCTCTCGAAGCACCAGCGGCAAACGGAGTGTTGCATGGGCATGGTTAATTTTAATTAGTTGGGTTCGGGGGCGAAGGAGCGGGTCTCAAAGCGCATGAGGTCGGGGATAAAGGTGAGGGGAATGCTTCCGGTAGGACCATTTCGATTCTTGGCCAGAACGAGTTCGGCTTCGCCATCGTCTTCTTCCCGGTCTTCCTGGTTTTCGGCATAATACACCTTTCGGTAAAGCAGTCCAACCATGTCGGCGTCCTGCTCGATTGACCCCGATTCTCGAAGGTCGGACATGCGGGGGACGCCGAGTGAAGAACCCGTCCTGCCTTCCGGTCCCCGGTTCAGCTGGGCCAGCACGATGACCGGGACGTTGAGTTCTTTGGCAAGTGCCTTGAGGCCGCCGGAGATTTCCGCAATCTCCCGCTCGCGGGAGTTCGAGGCTTGCTTGGATGTCGATCTCATGAGCTGGAGGTAGTCGATCGCGATCACGCTGATCCCTTCGTCGCGATGCTTCCGGCGGGCCTTGGCGCGGAGGTCGTTGATGGAAATGCCGGCGGTATCATCGATGAAAAGCTTGGACGAAGAAATCTCTGCCGAGGCTTGCTTGATCCGCTCAAGGTCGCCCTTGTTAGGTTGATAACCTTTGGTGAGTTTTTGGAATTGGAATCGTGCCCGCGAGAAGACGAGACGTTGTACAATTTGGACCGTGGACATCTCGCAGGAAAACACCATCGCGGGTTTTCCGGAGCTGATCGCGATGTGTTCGATGACGTTCATCATGAATGAGGTCTTACCCATGGAAGGGCGGGCCGCGATGACGAACATGTCGGGAGCCTTGAGGCCGTTGCACATTTTATCGAGTTCGCCATAGCCGGTCGTCATTCCCGTGATCCCCCGGTCGCCCGCCAGGAATTCCTCGAGGTATTTCATGACCTCGACGACGGCGGTCTTCACGTTCATTTCCTCGGTGGTCTCCGCCGACTCGCGGATCTCAAGGACCTTTTGCTCCACACTGTCGAGAAACTCCTGCACGTCCCCGGGGTCATCGTAGGCCGTCGTGATTGATTCGGTGCAGGACTTGATGATATTTCGAAGAATGTATTTCTCTTTGACGATCGCGAGGTGGGAATCGAAGTGGGCCGCCGTGGGCGCGTAGGTGTAGATTTCCGTGATTGCGGAAGGTCCCCCGATCGTGTTGAGAAGGTCCCGGTCCATGAGGTGCTGGGTCAGGGCAACGAGTTCGACGGTTTTGCCATTCTCGAAGTGATTGACAAGCACCTCGAAGAGTTTGCCGTGCGAGGGAACGTAGAAGTGAGAAGGGGTGAGGGTGCCTTCGATGGCGCGACCGATGTATTCCTCGGGGTCTTGAATCATGGAACTCAAGACACTCTTTTCCGGGCCGACGGCATGGGGTGGGGGGGTGAGTTCGTCGCGCAGTCCCTTGCCGCCGTCCTGAAGCTTGGGTCCGTTTTTCTTTTCGAAAGGAGGTTTGTCGTCTGCCATGGGTGTGCCCGAAGCATGGACTGAAATCTGCCTCGGATGCAATCGCGGGATAAAATTGGATGTGCCCTTCTGTGAACAAGAGGGAAAATGGACATCTTCAAAGGCGGACTCCTGTGCCAGAATCATCGTGACCCAATGAGCGAATCTTCTGAACACAAGGATAGCGGCGAAAGCTGGAAGGTTCTCGCGGCACGAAGCGCTCTGTGCGCCTTCTTTCTGGTGGCCGGTCTTTTGATGGAAAGAGTGTTGGATTGGGGAACGACCCCGGCCCGGTTCGCTTTTGCGATTGCCATTCTCGCCGGTGGCTGGGATGCCGCCCGGGATGCCTTTGGCTCCCTTAAAAAAGGGAAGATCGATATTCATTTCCTCATGCTGACGGTCGCCATTGGAGCGGCCATCATCGGGGCCTGGGAGGAAGGAGCTGCCCTCCTCTTCCTCTTCTCGTTGAGCGGGACTCTGGAGCAATTTGCGCTGAACCGGATGAACAAGGAAATTTCGGCACTCAGCAAATCAGCGCCCAAGACCGCGCGGGTGGTGCTCGCTGATGGCCGCACCGAAGACCGTCCGGTCGAGGACCTGGTCCCCGGCGATATTCTCCAAGTCAGGCCGGATGAGATTTACCCGGTCGATTCGGTGGTGACCAATGGTGAGACCGAGGTTGATGAATCGAGTCTCACCGGAGAAGCGATGCCAGTACCCAAGAACAAGGGCGATGAACTCTCGAGCGGCACCTTGAATCTCTGGGGAGCGGTGACGATCAAAGTCCTGCGTCCTGTCAACGAGAGCTCCTTGGCCAAAATTATCCGCATGATCCGTTCGGCCCAGGAATCAAAGGCGCCCAGCCAGCGCCTGACCGACCGTTTTGGATCCGGTTATGCCGTGGGAGTTCTGGTGGCGGCGGCCTTGTTGTTTTTTATGTGGTGGTTGGGATTCCAGCTGGAGCCCAAGCTGGCCTTTTATCGGTCAATGTCCTTTCTCGTGGTGGCCAGTCCCTGCGCCCTTGTGTTGTCGATCCCCTCGGCCATCCTCGCGGGCATCGCCTGGGGAGCCCGGAATGGGGTTCTTTTCAGGGGAGGTAGCGCCATCGAGGAGCTGGCGGATATCGACGTCATCGCCCTTGATAAAACCGGAACCCTGACTGCCGGCAAGATGCGGGTCTTGCAAATTGAGAGTTTTCCTCCAGGGCGGGAGCGTGAGGTTCTCGACATCGCCTATTCGGTGGAGCGGGAATCGAATCACCCCATCGCCCGCGCCATCACGAAGCATGGGGAAAGCGAGGGAGCCCGGACCTTGTCCGTCGATCAGATCCGTTCGCTGACCGGGTTGGGGATTCAAGCCAAAGTGGACGGGAAGGCCTTTTCGCTTGGCAAAAGAAAGCTCATTGAGGGTGATGCCCGTGTCAGCAATGCCGGGGAGCGTTCGCTGGAGAGCACCGAAGTGTGGGTGGTGGGCCAAGATCTCCTGGGGTGCCTTTTATTGGAGGATGAGATTCGCCTTGAGAGCAAACCAGTCCTTGAAAGCATTCACCGGCGTGGAATTACCACCATGATGCTGACCGGGGACAATGCGGGGGCGGCCGCTCCGGTGGCCCGGGAGTTGGGGATCGATGTCGTCCATGCCGGTCTTCATCCGGATGACAAGGTGGCCCTGATTTACAAACTGATTCAAGAAGGCAAGAAGGTCGCCATGGTGGGGGATGGCGTGAACGATGCTCCCAGTCTCGCGGCGGCCCATGTTTCGGTTTCGATGGGGGGGCGGGGGAGTGATGCCGCGCTGGAACAAGCCGATGTCGTCCTCGTCAATGACCGCATTGACCGCCTCGAAAGCGCGCTGGAGTTGAGCCACCGGGCCAGGTCCGTGATCCATCAAAATCTCGCCATTTCTCTGGGGACGGTGTTGATCATGGTGGCGACGACCTTGATCGCGACCATCCCACTCACCCTTGCGGTGGTAGTTCATGAATCGTCGACCGTTGTGGTCTGCTTGAACAGTCTCAGATTGCTCTTTATGAAACCGAAATCGTAAACTGTCGGGCAGCTTCCTTCAAGCTCGCCGCACAACTTTCGTAAGCGGAGGTTTGGGCCAAAATTCGTCCCACCGATTCACCACTTCCAACTCTCGCGCTGAGGCAATCTCCCGCTTGCAGGCTGCAAACAACATCGGTGATCCCCGGGAGGGATTTTGCCGATTCAAGTCCCTCGATCTGATCGACTGTTCCCTGGCCAGGATGGAGGAGCCAGACCCCGGCGTGGTGTCGGGCGCTCATTGGGAGGGTGGGACCTTCACCGAGGGCGATCCTGAGGAGGGCTTCCCAAGGATCGAACTCATAGGCTCGCCGCATCAATTCCATCAAGTATCCGCCGGGCGGGCGGGCGGCAATTTCACCAAAAACCGGACCATCGCGGGTGAGGAAAACTTCCATATGGGTGATTCCGCTTTCGATTCCAAGACCGCGATGAACTTCCTCTGAGAGGCTTTCGATTGACTGCCTTTCCTGGGTTGAGAGTTTGGCCGGAAGCACATTGGCGACCCGTGGAATGAGGTAGCCGGTGTGGTTTTGGAAAATGACTTCTCCGTTTGCGTGAAAGGTTTCGATGCTCATTTCGAGGCCTTCAACAAAGCCTTCGGCAAGAAGTCCGGGGCGGAGATGCCGGGCGATCTCGGAAATGCGTTCGCAGACCCACACACCGCGACCTCCCGAGCTGATGGGGAGTTTGAGAACAAGCGGCAGGCCCAGGACTTGGACAAGCCCTTCCGGGGTGGACTCCCCTGTCGTCTCAAGCCAGGGTGCGGTTGGGATGGCACTGGAGTTGATCGCTTTTTTCATCACCAGTTTGTTGTGGCATCTTTGTGCAATCATGGACGAGATGCCCGGCAGCCGGAAATGCTCACGAATGGCAGCGGCGGCGATCACCGCGCCGGTGGCGACGGCCACGACCGCGACGGGTGGTCTTTCCGGGCAGGCAAGAATCGCCTGCTCGAGAGCCCACTGAACCGTTCCACCAAAGGCGATCTTGCTTTGTTCACTTCGAGCCTGAACGTCGATGGTCAGGGGTTTGAAGCCCAGTTTGCGGGCGGCAGCAAGGGCACCGTTTCGGCGGCCAATCAAAATGATCGCGGGCTTGTTTCCTCGATCCTGTGGGTGGAAGTCCATCGTTGGGATGACAAAATCATTCCCAATTTTCAGTCGGCTGCAAGATGAATGAAGATCAGTCGGCATCTTTCGTGGTTCCCTTCTCCCAAATCCGACCCGAAGTCGTTCCTTAGTCTCCTTCCCCTCCCTCAACCCTCCACGCCCCCAACCAACCCAAAGGAGCGTGTGGGACCGGCCTTCCGGGCTTCCCAGGCCCACGCCCCCTCAACCAAGCCTCCCAGCTCCAAGCTCCAAGCTCCCAGCTCCCAGCTCGTAGCCGCTGTTTCCTAGCTGCCTGTCGAATTTCAGAGCACCTGACTTCGACGGATGACGCCTCGTGCTGAATGCTGCTGGCTACAGGGTTTGGGTGATTTTCAGGAAAACCGGAACAGGAAAGGGAATTGATACCTTCTCCTGATTCGGACTGGATTCACCTCGCCCGAAAACCCCTAACCCATCGGCTGCGGTGCTTGCTTGTCGCGTCCGCTTTCGAGCGGTAAACTCTCCGGCGTCATGCCACAGCTCCAACTCCCCATCTTCCATGATGGCGTCAATCCCATCACCAACGATATCGGTTACGAAAAACGGGACCGCGCCATCGTCTATTACTGTGGCATGATGCCCATTTT
>Ga0209491_10010636_pt1 | contig 10998 bp, 8 predicted proteins | sample BON02_FD_187213 | JGI IMG/M metagenome (GOLD analysis project Ga0209491, IMG submission 187213) | Freshwater microbial communities from Lake Bonney liftoff mats and glacier meltwater in Antarctica - BON-02 (SPAdes) (version 2) | ecosystem: Environmental > Aquatic > Freshwater > Ice > Glacier...
CAACGAAACAGAACAAAACACACGCACCGTGGCACACACACACCGAGCGAAAAAAAAAAAAACACTGGGGACCAAAACAAAGCAACATACACACACCGAAAAGATTCCCCAAACCCCGGGACGATTTCCCAATGTCGGTCTAATAAAACCTCCCTCCCTTTTCCTCTCTAGTAAAACCCCGTGCCCATCAGCTCTATGATATTTTGGCCTTTAAACCAAACGTGTTTTGGACATATTTGAAAACATGTGGGCAATCAAATGATCATATATCGAATCCAGATATTTGCCAATTTCGTGAACCTGGATATGGTTATCGAAACTTGGAAAAATAAGTCCATTTCACGGATAGGGTCAAAGAATTTATCAGACCCACAATGATTTTACACGAAATTTTACATCATTGGTACAAAGTTCTGTGGATTTGTTGAGGGCCTTTTGGTACAAAATGTGACCTCCCTACTCCTCTATTTTTAGCAACAACCACAAATAGAACAAAAAGATTGTACAGCTAATTTCACACGTACACTCTTTGTTCGAAAAATGTCGTTGGGTAAAGCATACAGTACAGTTCTTTAGTACCACAAAATTGTTATATAAACAATCTATTTTCAAGAAACAATTTTCCAATTTCTGGTCGTGCGGCCGGCGGCGTCGGAGGGCTTTAGCCCGACGTCGTCGCGCGCCCACTGGATTGGACTAGAGTAATGAGGATAGTTAGGGGACTCCCCCTGGCCTGTATAGGGGTGACAGTAGATAGTACTCCCCACAGGTATCTCAGTGACAAACAAGACAGACAAGACTGTGAAGTCAAAATAATCCGTCACGTGTCAAGTATTATGATTTGTGGAGAATGAAGTCTTTCATTAGAAAAATTTATACTCCTCAACCAAAAAAATCAACCCGATCTTGTGTCCACAACCCTCAGAACCCCTATGTACTCCCTAATTCAATCCACTCCCCCCCACATGAGTCTAAGTCTGTGCATGACTTTCACACAGAATGCCGCTGCGCAGTGACGAATTCCGACGAACTTTGCGGCCAAACAAGTTTTTAAATCTGATGTCGCCATTGCAGTCTTTTGGCAGGTCCCAAAGTCATACACAGACCTTGATCTGACTCTCCTCTGCATTTTGATATGAAGAACATATAGCAGATTCGTACGGGAAAATAAAATGCGAGCGCTTGGCGCTTGCTTCCCGCAGCCATGTCCGTATATTGCACTGCCCTATACATTTCTGTATAGGGCAATACACCTCCCTATTGCTAGAGTCAATACACTCCCCTATTCCTATAGCCAATACACTCCCCTATTAAATAGGCCATACACTCCCCTATGCTTAAACAATACACTCCCCTATTCTGCACACCTCTGGTCCGCTACAGTGAGCGTGCAAATGCGCTCTAAAGCGCTCCGTTGCCGCGCCCCGGCCCCCAAACACGGTATGTGCATGGGTAGGCGAGGGGCTTGGGGATAGTGTACATTTGTGTAGTGGACTGCACGAGCAACAGTAGCAGAGGAGCGAGTGCAAAGCTGTATTTGCAGCGGCATTTGTGAGCACCAATGGCAGAGGAGCCGCTGTACAAATTGTGGCGACAGCAGCATCTGCGAGACCAGTGGGAGAAGAGCAGATGCAAACAATGTGGTGGCAGCAGCATCTGCGAGCACCGGTGGGAGAGGAGCAGGTGTAAAGAATGGAGGGGCAGCAGCATCTTCAGTACCAGCAGATCAATTCCCGTGTCACGTTGTTGTGCATTCTGACGCATACTCAGGCTCTCTTTTGATGTCTTGGTTTTACAGGCACAAACGTTCATCTCGAAGCCTGAGATAATTTGAACCAATGTGATGGATATGATTCAAAGTCATGATGATCAAGTCACAGGATTCAGGTCAAACCTTCAAGATGTTCGAGGTCAACGAGCGTGAGAACACCATCCGTCATTTTGAAGGTACATAACTTGTTACACGACCCTTTCTTTCATGTTCATGGTGACGAATTTTTACAAGTCAGTCCTTTCAAGCTCGAAGGTGGAATCGTACGCTACTGCGGCTATGATTGACGATTCCATGCACTGGCTTGATCAACTCTTGTAAGACTTACAAGAATCCAGATCAGCCTGAGAGCGTAGCCAGCGAGACGGGTTCCAAGGCAGTGACAACCATCAAGATGTTGCACTAGATTCGAATCACGGTCATTCATAGAATTTTGATTGTAATCACGTAACAATAGACAAGATAGACAGACGTATGGATGTTTCATGTAATCTAGGAAAGTTGATTTTTGAATTTCAAAAGTACCCCATGCTTCTGTATTATATTTTCATCATTATCAATGTGTCAATCTCTCATTGCGAACAGATTGAATAGGCGGACTGACCACACACTTCCAGTTTGTTCTGATGCCCTCCCAATACTTTTTATTGTGGTTTCTGCGAGGTCGAGGTAAATTTATTGAGAAACAGCGACTAGAAAATTGTTTTTTTGGTTTTTGAGATGTCAATTTTTTTTCCCACCATCGGATTTCCCCAGCGCTAGCCAGTCAACATATCGCTGTGGCGCGCGCACACGGGCGCCGCGAGTCTCGAAAACAGGAACGGACGATAGTAATAGCGCGAGTTCTCGCAAAGATGAAACCATTTTGTATATTCCAGAATTTGCAAAAGAAATGATACCGAGAAAGTGGCTTTTGAAGCACTCTTTAATCGAAAGAAACCCCCCCTCCCCCGGGGGGGTTTCCAGCACGTTACGTGGCTCCTTTTCCTCTTCAGTAATAGACAAGCCCGATTTGACGTGTGCAGGCTGCGTTGGATCCGTTGGCCGAGTACATTTGATACCACCAGGAAGTCGAAGCCGAGACACTTCGTCCGCTACCGTCCGGACGGTAGTGTCCAGTGCTACAGTACCCATCAAGAAATGGGAGTGTCCGTTCCTGTTGTCGAGACTCGAAAATGTGTTTTGTCACTGAGTCCTGTCCGCTCCTGTTGTCGAGAACAAAAAGATGTTTTGGTTTGGATGGGTTAAAAACTAACCTGTTTGAGAAATAAACAAGGAAGGTCTTTGGTGATTAAAAACAAAAGAACAAACATATGGAATAAAAATAATGGGGTATTTTGGAGATTCGTGTGACCACCGTCCATTCTTGTTGTCGAGACTCTGATGAAAATTGTGACGGGTTATCTTCGAGATTCACATACAAAAATGATCTAGTACAACAACCCTACTGTCAATTTTGTTTTTTTCAACGTATCTGCATTCCAAAAGAGAGTTGCAGCATATAACAGCATTTGACGCAGACAGTTCATATCTTTTCAAGTGTGTCTCCACCGATTTCACGTGATTTCTGGATTCGATTCATAACCCAACCCCTGGGTATGCAATCGCAGATTCAAAATGAGTCAAGAAAGAGAAGTGACACTTACCATTCGACGCAGGGACATTAGGGCTTTTCAATTGTGTATCCCCCTTACCGTGACTGTACCATTATTGGGGTCTCATACACAAGAAATCCTGTGTATACACCCGCAAATCCAAAATGTGTAGTATTCGCTATTCAACACAGAAAACTTAGAGCTTTTCAAATATGTATCCACTTTTACCGTGCGATCATTGGGGTCTCCTGTACAAAAATCCTGGGTGTACACTCGAAAATCCAAAATGAGCTGAAAGAGTTGTAGCACCCGCAATTCGACGCAGGGAAAGTTGGGCTTTTCAAATATGTATCACCTTTTACTGTGCGATAATTGGGATCTCACTTGCAGAATTATGATCAAAGCGTTTCAGTGAATACAATTATCAAAAAAAAAATATCTGAAATGAAAAACATGTCCACAGCGCACTTGGTTGCACGATTTTTTGCTGTATGGGGTGGCTACGATTAGTAGGCTCCTTAAAATTATAGGTCTCTTTTGCAGAATATCGTCTGTTTTATAAGGCTCTTTTGCAAAAGAGACCTATAATTTTAAGGAGCCTACTAATCGTAGCCACCCCATAACACGATTCATATGCAGACGTGGGAAAGAAAGGAAACGGTGGGTCCTGAGTGACTGAGTCAGGGTCTCAGACCCAAAGAAAAACAGAAACAAAGAACACACATAAGTCCCAACGTTGCCGATCGAACCAAAAAAAATGACCCCCATGTAAAGAAATTCATGGGGAAGGATTTTTCCACTTACACCCTACGTTTAATACGGAGATCAGACCATTTTCAAAAATCTCTCACTGAAATGGTTGTGGGACCGCGTGGCTGTGGCGGGCAAGTCTCTGATTTCCCCTTCTGTGCTCGCGGATAGGCCTTGCGCACGTCAATACGGGAAGTTAGTAGATAACTTCAGTTATGAATAAGACGTCACGTCCCTACAAGACCTCTTTCAAATCATGCCGAATATTCACCATCTTCTCGACTCTTAGTCTCTGCTCTTGCAGTTTACGCCACTGCGTTTAGGCCTATGTTTCCCTGGTATTGAGCCCATGTTCGACCGCTGTGTTTGCTTTGGATTGCTATTCACATCGGACGACGACCTCGGCCGTTCGATTATTTTACCGTACGGGACATTCTCTTCTACAGACGCTTCAAACCTATTGATTCCTATACACGGACTTCTCCACGTGGGCCTGAAGCCTGAGCCAAGCATTTACGGCCGCGCCGCACGCCTATAAACGGAGTGTACGCAGCCGGGAGACTGTCTTCACATAGTCCCTTTTCGCAAATGTATGTACGCGCTGCTGCAGAACGTTCTTTGTCGGGAACTCCTATGCATCTCCTACTGGTAGATGCTCCAAATCAAGCAGTTCATATAAATGGAATGTTCCATGCAAGACTGGAGCCTTTACACGCTTTCGTTTCTTCGTACCCTATGGACGGGACATTGCGAACTTCTGAGAAGTGCGGTCGCCCTATAAACGGGATACTGAGTGACACAACGAGCGCTTTCAAGGATCCACCTCGATTGTGCTGCAGGAAACACCTCAGCTTACAACACCATCCGTGTTTTCGAGCAATGATCGACCTCCAACCCCGCATTCGCCGACCGCGATGCTACAGCTCAGGTGCCACCGGCACCCCTGTCGCCCCTACTGCTGCCAACAAGCGCAACGCCAAATTTTCTGCGCTCTTCTAACCCTTCCGCGAACTTCTTCGTTCGCCCTTCCGCAAGAACCTTGCCCTTCCTGCTCGATTTTGATCTTCGGGAGACTTCTTTCGCATACCACCGTCGTGCGTTCTTTTCTTTGGGAGACTTCAGTACAGACCTTTTTTGGACGACTTCAACACGGTTTGACCTTCGGGAGACCTTTATCACAACCTTCACATTTTCTTTATCGGTTCATTTTTGTCAGGTCCCTACAGTCCTCTCCAAATATTGTTTGTTATGGGAGCGTATTGTTTTCTGTTTCCGTGTACTATCTTCTTTTGTGTGTATTAGTTTGTATCTTGAATGGATCATAAGTCATTCTTTTCTGTTTATATGTAGCATTTTCTTCTGCATGTATTCATTTGATAATTTTTCTTCCTCATTGCTAGACAGTTCGCTTCAACACGCCTTGGATCTATTTCGAGTGCTCTGCCCTTGTCAGTTTCTCGAGGGAGACACGGGAAGTTAGTAGATAACTTCAGTTACGAATAAGACGTCACGTCCCTACAAGACCTCTTTCAAATCATGCCGAATATTCGCCTTCTTCTCGACTCTTAGTCTCTGCTCTTGCAGTTTACGCCACTGCGTTTAGGCCTATGTTTCCCTTCAAAAGTGGCTTTCTCCGTTTGACCGTGGAGAAGTGAACTTGTCGTTGAACTCATTAGCAGGTTTGGGGGGTGAAAGGGATGGAATGTATCAGTTCAGGGAGGTCACACCAATGAACACCCCATACACACAAGTGCGCCTTGCACCACTCTGATTGCTTGTTGGTGCAACACAAAATATCAGAGTGGCTGAGGTGGATGTTGGAAGGTGAGGTGCAGAGTATCTATGTGGGTTTCACAGATGTTCCAGCATGTGGCTGCCCTGGCAGTGCCAGGCAGTGGGTAATATTTCCACGCGAAGGGAGGTTGTGGAATTTCGGTGGGACACACAAAATACACAAACGCTTCCTTACAAAGAGTACTGGGAGTACATGTGTTGGAAAGGAAGAGAGACAATGTGGAAACCGTCCACACACATCTGTTTTGATGGACATTAATAAATTTGGAAATAAGAAGTCTATTTACAAGGTTAAGTTTGAGAATCACATTGGTTGTTCGAATTAGAGAATCTGGGAGTAACTCATATCAGGAGAAAACTAGGAGTGGCACACACCTAGATTAAATGATAGAGGAGAAACACCTTCCGCGATTCTAGTAATTCTAAAAGGAGCTGCAAGCAGACGACTCAACCTCTACCAACCAAAGAAGCAGCCGAACTGGGTTAAGGACCGAGGAGAGTCTATTCCTTCCGGGCGCCTCTCAGGAGGAGAGGTCCGTGCGAGGTCTCACTGCATCTCCAACCTAATTTTGTCGAAGAGGGAGATGGGTGACAACCATTCGTCCTGTGACGGGTGGACGAGTTCAACTTGGGACATGTTGAGTTTTTGGAAGGCCGTGAGGTGTTTGCGAAGTTTGGGGTCTGAGTGGCGTTCTGGCCAGCGACTTGGCAGGTCGGCCATTTGGCCCAAACTGGGCACGTGCTCTGTCCACTTGTCGACGCCGAGAGCAGCTCGAACGAGGTGGTAGACATTGCCGCCTTCGCTCATGAGGACTGAGTCGCTAAAACCGTGGACCATGAGACTCCAAGCGCTACCGTTATCTTGATAGACAGCAAGGCGCCTGTTTCCCTTAAACATATGTCTGAAGGTGAGCATCCAGCAAATTGAGGCATATAACTCGAAGGGACAGATGATCTTGTTTGTGTGTGCAAGACATCTGTCAACAAACCAAAGAGGACAAGCGTCGTGAGCCCATTGTCCAGAACCTGCAGGTTTGTCAGGTGAAGCAGCGGTGCCGTCGTGCACATCCCACATGACGATCCCAAGGCCATGGACGTTCTTGTCGACACTTGAGCAACCGTCTGAATAACCAATGATTGGAGGTGTGTGGTCGTCAAAGAAGAGGACTCGCACGGGGATGCGTTCGGGTGATAGGATTACCGTGTAGAAAGAGCGCATGTCTTCCAAATCAGCTGTCCAGGCGTGACGCCGAGGAGGTAAGAGACCTCCAGTAGGCACAGCGAAAGAGTCCTTGTCAGAGGAGAGGTTGGCACGCTGAATGAGCAGGCGTGCTGGTGCGCGGCCGACCCCGCCAAAAAGAGAGGTACATAGGAAGGACACCTTACCGAATATTTTTTTTAGCAAGGGAGGGGCTCAACTGAAGTGCTTCAGCGCAATCGTCAAGTTCAGAGAGAATGCGAGCGCAGCGTTCTGTCTTTGGTTTGATGATGACGCACCCAGTAGAGGTGACAAAGGAGAAGTCAATTACAAAACCGAGGAAGTCTGCAAACGCAGCGTGGCGACGGCGTTTACATTTGGCTGGATTGGCGCGCTGTTGAACAGAAGGGGGAAGAGGGTGTTTGTTACAGTTGGCGCAGTAAGGTTGACGACACGCAGCCAACGGCAGTTTAAAAGCAGTGTGAAGAACATGTAGCGTGTCTTGACTACTGGATTCGGCGTCCGCGAAGTCCACGATGCACCAGTCATCAATGTAAGAATCGCAAAGGCAAGCGAACTTGCGGCGGGCAACCATGGCCATGAGGGCAGGTACCCTACACCAGCTCGAGACGCTACTGACGTAACCAAAAGGGAGACCGAAGGATACATGCCAGACGACGTCTCCCATGTTACCAGTCGCAATGCACTTGACGTGCGGGTTGAAGTAGGCAATTATTTCGTAACCACTGACAGGAGCTCTTTTATAGGCCATGTCTACATCATCTGTAGCCACGGTTATCTCGGGCATGGAGCGCTGTTGTGATCCGTCAGGTGGGTGTGAGAATCGCTGGTAGATTGCTGAAGCAACGCGTGCAGGGTATTCTGCGGAAATAGGAGCAATGATTTCAAGCATTAGAATTAGCTCATAGTTGAGACCGTTCGAGGTGCCGTCATCGATTGGGCGAAACTTTTGGAGTTGGTCTGGGCCAAAACGCTTGGAGACACGGGAGGGGAAGTCGACATTACCGTCAGTGTCTTTGGGGAGGTCTCTTGGGTTGCAATGCATGACGAATGAGATCAATTCAGACAGGTTGAAACCAGCAGAGAGTACGCCCTTTTCCACTTCGAGCGCTGTGACTGCGCACAACTTAATAGCATTTTAATCTGCGCCATGAGCGAGGATATCTGCGTGTTGTGCGTGGAGGTGTGCCCAATTACCAGAGGAGGTTTCGGCGTATTTTGCGCGAAAAGCTTCAACATCAGGTTCCAGGAGTTTGCGATGGATGCCAGAGTCTTCGATGGGATCTGGGCTTGTGAGTACAAAACCAGACAACATGCGCAGTGCAAGGGTAGTGTCTGGTGAGTTGGTTGCATCGCCGCACAAGAGAGTAAGACGAAGGGAGTGTAAGAGGTACACTCTGCGATTTTTCTCGCTCCTTTCTCGATCCTCGAGCAGCAGTCTGCCGCAGAAGTGCTTCTTGTGAGGAGGAGGAAGCGTGTGTGATTCGTGACTCGATTAAAATCTTGAAGGGTATACCCAAAGTATTTGTTAACAGTGACAAGAATAAAAACACAATCTTTCTCGTGAGTCCCGCCGAGAATTCCAAACCGCCCTCCGGTGGAACTATTACCACTGACCGGTGCCTAACCCATCTCCGAGACGCCGCGCACAGCGAAAGTAGTACGTGGGTCGGAGAGGCACACCAAATTCAAAAAACGTCCTTGATGTATGGAAAAATCATGCCTACGTACAATGGCATCGGAAATAGGTACATACATGCATTCACACAAAGACCCTCACAAACGCCAGCACACACACACACCACAATGCCACCCCACAGAAGGCAAGGTGCGTGGTATTGGCAAAACTGCGCAAAAAATCGACACAATTCTTGCCTCTTTCAATCCAAGAAATGCACACAATACACCAAGAATCCCTCAAACTTTCGCCAGCCTGTGGCTGCCAAAGCCTGCTTACAGGATCTGCAATTGCAAACAGCACAGCAGGTTACAGCACTACAGTAACAAACACAGCTGAAGGTCTTACACAGAGATTTCAGCAGATCCTCGCCGTGCGCGATCTCGACGTGTGAACTCAACTTTGCAAGGTGCTCGTGTGCAATTGTGTGTATTATGTATGTAGTGGTGTGATGAAGCGTAGTCCGTGTGCTGGGGTGCGCCCAGATTGCGGGTTCACCCGAGGCAACGCGGGAGCTCAAAAAAATGATTACCAAGCAGCCTGCCGTGAAAGTTTAGGGTGGCAATGCACCCGAAGATTTGCGCAGCGCCACTGAGCAGGCATGATGTAAGATCGCGTGTATCGCCACAAAATTCAAAGCACTAGACTCGTAAAGCACTATACTCGTAAAGCACTATACTCGTAACTTTCTTTGTACCCAACTCATACTGGCACATTTTGTACCCAACTGATACTGGCACATATTTTGCGCCTCTGGACATCAAATGGTGACTGTCCGTTCATAAACCCCATTTGGCCTCGAGCGCGAGGCGGCAGAGGGCTGGACCCATGCCGCGTCGGCATCCAAAGCCAGCTGGCATTCTGCCGACTGCTTTTTCCTTGACTGGAATCCATTAAATCTCCAAGTCGAACCCCCTTGGGCGCGGTGGTGCCGGAGTGAGCGAGACACTGCCGCACGCCCGGGTAGTTTGACCCACTGGCAAAGGCATCAGACTCTCATGCCTTTTCTGGCACAAGGTTGGCTTGAGATCCCAACACAAGTTGGTAACAAGACAAGTTGCTACTCCACTATCTCTAAACTGCGCATCCATCATAAGGAGAGTGTGCACGAATGGTGACGAGACGTGTAGCGACCTGTGACCTGAGGCAACTCATGACCTCTGTCAACCTGTATAAGACGTGTCTCTCATCTCTCTCATTCACGTCATCTCGCATGCACGTCATCTCTCATGCTCGTCATCTCTGGCAACCTATCCATTTCGTCTCTACCAGCCTAAGCACTTGGTACAAGGCTCGCAACACCTCTATGCAACACCTCTATGTCTACCCCAGCTCAGCACCATGTCTACTACGCCTTGTCCTGTGCGTCACCATCGCACGCCCCATCTCTTTCGCGCACATTTTCGGTAAAGAGGTATGTATCAGTCTCTGTTTCTCTACCGTCCTCTTCTCTCTATCCTTTTCTCTACGCAGAAGAGGCTTTGGACGCAGGAGGTGGTGCGTTGGCATCACCTGTGTATTCGCTCATTGTTCACTCTGATGTGTAGGATGCGTACATGCACACCAGAGCAATAAGATGCATACATGCACACCAGAGGAACTCGAGCACAAACTCACTGTTTTTCGATCACTTTCTTGCTCTCGCAGAGGAAAAGAAAAAAAGAAAGAGTGAGAATGAGTGGTTATTAGAGTGAAAGAGCGAGGGCAAAAGAGAGAGAGAGAGAGAGAGAGAGAGAGAGAGAGAGAAAGCGAGAGAGAGAGAGAGAGAGAGAGAGAAAGAGAGAGAGAGAGAGAGAGAGAGAGAGAGAGAGAGAAAGCGAGAGAGAGAGAGAGAGAGAGAGAGAAGGAGTGGGAAATAGAGGAAATGAGCAAGAAAGAGAGAGAGCGAGAGAGACAGAGAGAGAGAGACAGAGAGAGAGAGACAGAGAGAGAGAGAGCGCGTACAAGAGAGAGAGCTGTTGTTTAAGAGACATGTTGGCAGGATGCTAGAGAGAAACGGAGAAAGGTAAATAGAGACAAAGAATGAGAAATAGAGAGAAAGAGCGAGAGAGAGAGAGCAAGAGAGAGAGAGAGACGTTGTTGAGAAGACATGTCAGCATAATGCAAGGTGCTTTGGAAGAGAGCAAGAGAGAGAGAGAGAGAGCAAGAGAGAGAGAGAGGCAAGAAAGAGAGAGAGAGAGGTTGTCGAGGA
>Ga0209491_10010638_pt1 | contig 10997 bp, 10 predicted proteins | sample BON02_FD_187213 | JGI IMG/M metagenome (GOLD analysis project Ga0209491, IMG submission 187213) | Freshwater microbial communities from Lake Bonney liftoff mats and glacier meltwater in Antarctica - BON-02 (SPAdes) (version 2) | ecosystem: Environmental > Aquatic > Freshwater > Ice > Glacier...
TTTCACTCTTGCTGATTCACGGAAACCTGATCTTGTAACCTGTGTGTATGTGTGTTTACTTTTTCCTCTTCTGCTTTTGCTTTTTTGATACAAATGGACTTCAGCTTTTAGTCCTTGTTTGCAACTTGGTTGTTATCACAACAAAGATTCATTTATTCCTTTTATCTTAGTATATTTTCTTGGCAGTATCATAAATATTGAACAGTTCTGATACTTGTGCTGTGCCTTCTGTGTGTAACACTGTTGGGTTTTCCATCTTACTCAAGCTTTGCCCCGCCTACACCTTTCTTCAGCAGCCGATGACGAAGGGATTGTGGGTTATTCACACATTCGCTTGTTCTCCAATGTTCTCCATCGACGTTGTCGCGTCAGCCCCAGACGACCCATGTATTTAATAATAGTGGGATCGGATTACTGTGTCATGCGCTTCGCTCATGCGTTGCACATGCGCTGCCAGAATTGTGTCACTCTTTCCTGCGTGTACATTTAGCCTTTCGAGCTTGTTATAGCATGTTATAGAAATCGTCTTCCAGTAGTGCACCACCCCTCCCTGCTACAAAATTAATCTGTTCAAACGTCCATTCCGGGGCAGCTGCTTTGAGTGCCTCGATGATGCTTTTGTTTTGCTCATTAGCCTCAGCTTCCTTTAACCCCAGAACCTTTTCATTTGTGTCAGATGACCATTTAAACTCTAGAATGCATAGTGTCCGATGATTTTTGTTAATCACTATACCATCCGGCCTTCGATTCCAAAAACGATTTTCATGAAATGTTGTCGGGTCGAAATCATAGCGTTCTCTTTCTTGCTCTTTTACAGAGATCGTTTTTTCAATTTCTGCTGCCTTGTTTCGTCAGTGATTTCCTGCTGCATATCTGTTCAAACGCTTTCTCCTGCCACAACGTGTTCATACTACTCTTTTTATCAGGTGAGACAAACCTGAGCTTACTCGTGGTTGTTGTGCAGCTTGCATGCTGGCATACGAATGTCTCAAGACGCAATGGTGTGCAGCTGTGACGGTTGTCGCCATTCCGTTGCAGATTGATTGATTGTTGCTTTTATTACGTGAAACAGTAATTCAGTACCATTGCTGGAGGGTCTATGTAGCTCAAACCCATGTAGATTTGAGATCTCAAATTTTGGAATTTTTGCCAGAATCGAACCAACCACCTCCGAATTGACAGTCTCACGCTCTGACCAACTGAGCTAGTTTAACATCGTCTCGGATAAAAGGAGGCACTGTAGATGTGCCCATACGTCTCCTCCAGCAAATTTTCAGTGCTCGCAACGCATCGTTCTCGCGCCCTTTTGCATAACTTGGGTCTGTAGCCTACATCTGATCGCTGTTTGATGTTTGCAAGCCATTTGGCTACCAGAATGATCAGTAGTTGGGGGCTGTCACGCGGCTGCCGCTGAATTTCGTTGATGGGCCCATACAAGCTTTTCACCAGGCGTGCAACGTCACGCAGAGAAGATGTCGTCAGATCAGTGTGGATTTGTTTCGCACGAGTACAGATTCAGCTCTTCCGTTCCAATTTGTTCGATTCTGAGAGTGATGTCCATTGCGTGCTGATCCTCCTTTCTCAAAACTGCCGCGGGGCCGTTTGAGACATCATCAAGGGCCTGGGAGTCATTTGTTTATCCACTTTTGCATGACTCCCTAGTTCTTCTGATTGTAACTTATGCTGAGGATAATTCGCGCGCCTTGTATCTGGTTGACCACAGTGCTTGGCCAATCTGCAAAGAACTCCTCGGTTACAGCATTCCATGCCTCCAAGAGCGTCTGGTCGTCATTATACTCTAGCAAGCAGCCCCAGGGCATTCTCCAGACTAGTTCCATCTGCGTTGGCTGCGGCCAATACTTACAGGAGAATTCGTTAGGTCCTCTGTGCTCTTCCAGAAAGGCTTTTTCGGCCGGCCTGTCAGTGTCTTTGTTGTTTCTGCGGTCTTGTTTTGATGTCTTTAGACTGCAGTTCGTTCTGACGGAAATGAATCAAGATGTTCAGCACAATCTTCCATCGTGGGTACTGTAGTAAGGTGACATTATGTGCCTCCAGTAGCGTAATTTGGAGGATATGGTAGAGTCCAAGTTCTGCTAGACATTGCATGGCTGCTGCTGATGCTTTTCCAAGTTTCCCCATAGACTTCAATGCCGCCTTTAATGTCCCTACGTCCTTCAAGATCCCGACTTTTTCTCGGCTTCTGTAGGGGCCTCTTTCTTGGTAGCTACAAGCTTCCAGTCTTTTATGCATGAGCTGTCTGGCTATTGTGACTCGCGCATCAATTCTCTGCACCATTGCCTGCTCAGTGCTGTACTCACCTGCCATACAGCTGTTGTGTATGTCTTGATCTATTGGGCTTGTGGTTACGTCAAGTTTTGGCTAGATGCGGGGGAGCTGCTTTGGGTCTATCTTCTTCAACCTCAGCTCACCTGGTCGGCCTCCTGGGTCTCGCGCTTGAACTTTGGAATTTTGATACGCCGTAGTAAGCAATTTTCATCCGACTGTGCACAATATTGCATAATCATTGCATTCTGCACATACCCAATGAACTTTGCTTGTTGAGCTTTGCATTGTGCATGTATTCGTACACGTCCGAGGTTCAAAGTGATGATGTGGTCGAGCGATGCACTTGATCCCCTCAGGAGATCCCTGCACGTGTGCGCTTCTGATTCAATTAGTGTCCTGTGTGTTGAAAGCATCAAATCCTGGAAATACTTATCCACCTTGTCATACAGCGCAGTTGTAGACTTAGCGTAGCCATGGGGAGAAAGTGCCGTGTTGAAGTCACTTCCCATTGTTCGACGCTGCGTTTGCGCTGCGTCTATCATTACCCTGAGAAGGTGGGTGACCTGCCGCTAAAAAGCATGTCAATTAGGTTGATGTACTACTCCGAGACGAGTCTACACTAGCTCAGTTGGTCAGAGCGAGGGACTGTTAATCCCAAGGTCGTCGGTTATTCCGTCAAAAACTGAGAACTCAATTCTATACAGATGTGAGCGACATAGAACCTGAAATCATGTTGACTAAATTACTGTTTCAAGTAATAAAAGCATCCATAAACATTGACAATGCACGTTGCCATGTGTTTTTGCCTGCAGCCACATGGCATGGCCTTGGGACATGTGCTCAAGTGCTGACGTGTCACGAGATGTATGATTGATGATTGCTTTGATTACTTGAAACAGTAATTTAGTACCCTTGCTTGAGGGTCTATGTAGCTCAATGTAATCTTGGAACATATGTCTGAGCTCTCGCCTGACTCTGACTGTAGTTCCTCTACGTATAAACACCTCCTGTACTATGATCAGGACTATCGCAGCTCCTTTCTGCATTGTCTGCGCAATGTATGGTAGCACCGTGGACAGATGCAGCTGTCCTAGATTCCAAGAGATCACATTCTCCGTTAGGCTGGTCTGCAAATTCCATTTCTGGCACGGCTCCAGGGCCTGTTGCCACTGCCAGGGCCTGTTGCCACTGCCACAAGCCTGATAAATTCTGCCATTCTCCTTTGAGGTGCTCATTTTTATTTGTCATGTTCTGAGCTCATGTGTTCAACACCTTCTTGAATTCTGGTACGAAATTGTAGCATCCATTTAGGCAGGATACAGCAATGTTTATGCTGGAAAATGATTTGAGCAACAAAGAAATTCCATGAAGACGAAGGAGTTTGGGGATGGCTGTGGCAGGAAGTCATTACGGAGACAGCCAATCAGCTAACAAACATAGGCAAGACATAATCAGCAGGATTCGGCTGTGCAGTGTCCGAGGTGACAGCATCCACAATCTGGCGGTAGAAATATACAGTCTCATTAATAATGTCACTGCAGACTGTGAAGGGATGACAACTTGTGACGAAAGTTACGGCTGCCCATCACTTCAGCTAAAGGCATCGGTATGACAGCATGCACAAAAGCCAAAAAGCAAGCTGAAGTTTGTCACGCTTGTCTCAGAACATGAGCGCGCTGTGGCGACGAGAAGAGTTTCTAATAATATGCAGCACGGAAAGTCTGGCAAAAAAGGCAAAGGAAATAGAAGTGACAGAAACAGTCATTAAAGGTCAAGAACAACGTTACAACTTGAATCCAGTATTCTTTTTCATAGGTCATTCCTGGGGCAGGCGACTGGATGGTATCGCAATCATTGAGGCTCTACAGATCATATATATTTTAGAATTAGAACGGTCAACAGACAAGGACGAGGAGTTCCTACAAAGCAAATTGATCAAGGAAATGAATATTGGACACTTTATGAGATTTTTTGCTTGACACACCAGGATGGAAGACTGGGAACGAGGGATCGGAAACGTACCTTTTGTTTACCAAAACAAAAACAGTTTTGCAACGGTTCATGGGCCCGGGCTAGATGGCCAAAACGCCTCGCGCTGGTACGAGCCACTCTGCGTGCAGAAAATCAACATTATTTGTTTCCAATGATGTTAAATCGCCAAGGCAATCTTTTCATGTGTGGCACTTTTTTGATAAGGTTGCTTCCTTACCCAAATAATCGTGGTCAACAGCCCCAATGGGCTTCTTTCCTGGTTTTCTATGCTTCTTTCTGCAATTCCCAACTGATGGGTTTGTTTTGGCTGACAAAAGTACGATTCGGGTCCCTGAACCGTTGCGAAGTGCGGAAGTTGAGAGATGAATTGCGACACTAAAATTCTACAAATCCGTACGTTTTGGAGCCCTCCTAGGAACTATGGAATCAGGATGGCAGACTGGGAACTACAATCCAAGACCCCCCCAGAGTCCAGAATACAGACACACTTATTGTATTTTGAATATTTGAATTTTATTCCGTCACGTGTCTAAAATCTGCTTGTTTTTACAAAACTTTGAACATCTGTTTCTGTATTTCTACTTCAATTGCATGTGACTTTGTTATGACTTTATTGATGGTTGTCATTTTCGTTCTGCGTTGTTCTCTGTTTTTATCATACAGTTTCCTTACGCATTTTACACACGCGCATATTTAGATACACACACACACTCACACATGTATGATTAGTGCGCACACAGAAGAGTGGCAAGCACCAAGCACAGGAGCCTGGTTGGAAGGGATGGAGGCATTCTTTCGTTTAAAGACGAATGCCTAGTGGCGAAGTGCACGGTCCTGGTTATCCAGCAGGGGTGCGGACAGACATTTTGTACCCAGCCCTGACCAGGCTCACCTAAAGGGAAAGGGTCTTTTTTTCCTCGAATTTTTTTCCCCCTCGATTTTGAGGAAAATAGTAAGTTTTTAATCAACCAAAACATGATTTTTTACGAATGCCCTCTCGCGTGTCGTGCGTGCTGCTGTGCCCATCCCTGCTGTTGCTGCTGCTTCTGTGCTGCATTCTGCTGCTGTTCGTGGATTTGACGCAGGTGTTGCGGGGCCCCTCTAGGCATTTGGGGAGCTTAACAGCTGCGAGCTAGGTGTCTTTCGATTTTAATGTTTCTTGCTCCTCTTGCTGAGGTTAATCTTTAATAAACACTCTTAAATTAAAAAAACGAATTCACTCACATCGTGACCTGAGTTCATTGTCGTTGTCTGTAGACAGTACAAACCTCTTAGGACCCATACCTTGAAGTTGGCGCAGACCCGCCCCGTACCTGCGCCTGCCGCCACGCGCCGCTGCCTCTAGCGCTGGAGGAATCACTTCTCTCAGCGTGTCAGCGTGAAACCTGCCGCATGCAATTCCAACGAGTTGATGAGCATAGCCACTTGTAGCTGCGAGGCATCTACGTCTTGTGTTGGGTTCCACTCCTCATCATATTTTGCCGTGCGCTTGCCGTGCTTCACTGCAAGCACATGCGTGATACGTCGAATCCAACCCTGGGAATCATCCTCCTCCATCCGTGGTGGCATCACTAAACTGAGGCCAACGAGGAATTGAATACGCTGCTGCTCGTTTCTACAGTGCTTCAGCTCACCAAGGCCAGTTTTCAGAAGGGCAACAATCTTTGCGTTGGTCTCGGCCTCACGTGTTGCTGTTGTCTCCGGAAGCGCATCGCGCACACGCTCACTGATGCCCAGCTTCACACAGAGCGCAGCAATCATGGTGTCTGCATGAGCCATGCTACCACGCGCCCAGTACGCGAGACAGCCAATGAGCCCTAGCCGAGGATGGTTGACGTACCCGTATTCGCCTATGCGAAGGGCTGGTGCATCTTCGAGAGAGCCAAGCTGGACCTGGGAGCGGTTCCACCATCGTGTTGCATGACGACAGTGGTCGGCGAGGTCCAGGTCACCTACGTCCGCAGGCATTTTCTGATTGTCTTCAGTGGTGAAAATATCGGTCCGCTGTCTCTTCATCTTTCGTTCCAGGTCCTGAACCTCTCTCTTCAAAGTGTCCTTTGCCTGCTCGGCCTCGAGCGTGATCTTGTTGGCGGCCACAGCACGGGCCTTGACATTGCTAGGCCGCATCATCAAACCAAATGCGTTGGAAGCAGCGCCTGCCAAACACGCATCTGCTGTACTTGAGCTACTGGCGGCAGACCCATCTGCAGCGGCGTCGACGCAGCGGGCACTGTGGCCATCCACGATCTGTTTTTGAAGCTCCTGCAATCAGGCAAGTAAAGTGGTACGGGTATTTGTTATACGTACAGGTCCTGCTTGTTGTTGCCCACAGCTCCCATATTCTTGAAACAAAAAGCACCTCAGTCCAACACGGTACCCAGGCTTGTTCTTGCTGGACGCGGTGAGCGGTGACAAAACAGTCATTACTGGTAGCGCCTCAATAGCGCGCACCAACTTCACATCCATGTCCTTCATTCCTCACCGTGGCTGACTGCAGCTGTTCGTGTTCTTTTATATATAGACCCCCCGACTTTTTATCTTGTCGCTATTTCACTGCTATTTTTAAGGTTGAGAGTAAAGAACTGGAACTGGAACAGGAAGTCTGTTTTTGGACAAAAGAGGTTCGTAGGTCACGGAGGGCAAAGTGATTGGACAATTCATGTCTTGATTGTGGGAATTGGTTAGCCCGAGAATACATGCCAGCCCACCAACAATGTGGACTGTTTTACCCACTTGTCTGGGGACTCGCCTAGGGTCTGTTCTAAAAAATCCGTTCCCCTCCTCTTCCTCTTCGAACAACACTTGTTTGTTTTAAAAAAGCAGGGAAAAAAACCCCAAGGAGAAATCGCACCTGCACCAGAGAAACAAAGTCTTTCCCATCTCCATCATGGAAACAGTATTGAATTGGGCCCTGCTGGCCAGTTTTTCACGAGTTTAGACTCATCTGGGAGTGTGGGGCCTGCGGGTTTGAGACCAGGTCTTTCGATTTAAACTCAACCGTCACATGAACAAGACAATCCACACGCTCACAATATTTACAATTATAGTAGAATTGTCAGGGAGAGAGGCAGGCAGGTGATACGAAACATGTGGAGGGCGGAACAAGAACACGATGTCATTGGAATATTCTATTGCGTGCAGGTTTGGCAACAGGAGGGAAGGCGGAAAGCACTAGTGTTGAGCACAATTATGAGCAGGGCTGGTTGTCCAGGCCGGGAGCTGTCTAACGCCTGTGGGAACATGGGTGGGAGTTAGCGCTCGCGTATATGATTCGAATTCACCTGGAGACAGGGACAAGGAGGGTCGCGGAACGATGTCTTTCCCAATGACTACATGCTCAAGGTCGAGATCTCGGATGTTGCCGATTTACCTTTGGAAATTTTGAAACACATCACTATGTGTAATCTGTGGATCGGCTGCGTGACTCAAAATAATATTGTATAAAAGGTTTCCAAAAATATTCACATCCTCAAGATCAAGGTCATACATCATGTTCTCAGCACTGTAGGCATTATATCTGCAAGAGAGATATTTGCGAAGGTGACCATTTTCAACAACACGCACGTAGACAAATGAGCGGAGTTATGATTAAACACATGTCGGTGGCTGATTGTGAAAAGATCATGCCACCCGAAACATATGCAGCTGATAGACGGGTTATTCAGAAACTGAGCAGCAAAACAAAAATAATACAATAGGAAATTTCGAAACTGTGATGTATTACTTTCATGATGTCAAAAAAGGAAAAACGGTATTTGAAATAATGAAGTGACACTTGAAAAACTAGAAGTCTTAAAGTGTTGAATTTTGGTGCAGACTTTAACATTTTCGAAATTCGTCACAAACTTTATTGGATGACCTGTAGTTAGTACGTTGTTGTATTCTTCCTGTATCTGGTGGACATTGCATTTTAAGAAACTTGCAATCGCAACTGGTGAAATCGCACAAATCCGAGCCGTCATCCATGAGAAGCTACGCAAAGATGAAGAGAAGGAAAAAAATATCCTGAAAGCATTGCTTGAGAATGAGGAGAAGAAAATCAGAGAAGAGCATGAACGTACAAATATGTGTCAGTTGTATTGTTTGATATCTAATTTTAGAGTGCATGTGTCTGTGGTATGTACAACCCCACTAATCTATTTCCTTGATCTTATACAAAAAACAATCGAATACAACAACGGTTGCAGTGTTCAATGTTTACGGAAAAAGATTCTGGAAAAGCTTCTATATACATAAAAATGAATATCTTAAAGCCAGGTCCAGATGCCTCAAGAAATAGCTGGAAATGTCCCATCTGTGGGGGCAGGGAGTTGTATTCTATGGCGACTAACTCATACTTATCAAGATCGGCCAGGCGTTGTTATAAACGTACTTGAGACAAAATTGGACAAAGTAGACGTTTCTAAAAACATCATCAAGCTACACAAAGTTTTGGCAGCCTTTAGCGAGCTGATATCGAAAAACGCACAGCCTTTGAAATTTCATAACATAGTATTTTATACGAACTTGAAAAATGGGTCAGTCCTAACTCCGTGCGCACAAAACTCTATCTGGAGGGCTCAATTGTTCAGATGTACAATAGTTCGTACAAAATCCAGCTCGATGTCATCCGCACAACGCGTGACACAATCAGGTTAGAAAACGAAGTACTTGCTGCAGCTGATTTATCTATATGGGCATTCATTTTGTGCACAAACAATGCAATCACACTCTGTCTGGTTGCACGTTTTTAATCAACAAATTCTTACATAAGATCACACAGATTAACTTCTCCATCACCCACACCTCATAGTATTGTTGTCACGATGTGAAAGTCTCCAAAAAACTATTTCGGTCATAATTCTGACTTTGTGCTCCATTTTATTCATCACTACAGTTGTAGGCGCCTTCTTCAACCATTTTCGGAAGTATTCGGCTACGCTGGGAAGCTTGCTCAGATACTTGCGTTTCCTCTCACACGAATTGCCTCCGTTTACGTGGATTCTGAGAAAGCGCATTTTGGCATGATATTGTTTGTCATTTCTGTAGCTACAGCGTAAACAGTGAAACCAGCATTTATTGCCTTCGTACTTGATATCGAGACCCTCCATCTTATTATGATTTTTTTCCAAGGCAGTCAGTCGCATTTTGTTGTGGCGAAGACAGGGCACCGCCAATATATTGAGAGCTTTTTGGTCTTCTATTTCTGGATTTTTGTCTTTGCCAGCACGGGCTATTTATAAAATGTTACAGACCGACAGCACAACGTTTTCAAGCGTCGCTGAGGGTATTGTAAACGTGATATCTTTATGAATATTTCATGGCTATATGCACACTTTGTTATCTCGACTTGGCAGTCTCCAGTATTGTTGTCAGCATTGTGGGTTTGTCGGCTGAATGTAGCATGGTTTTGTGGGTTTGGAAGAAAAATTGTGTTTTTTGTATTTTGGGCACTTTGGAATAACGTGTGGCGGGATAGATCCGTGTCGATAAAGATTTCCATGTAAAAACATCCGCTGTTGCGAAGACTTCGTGAGAGATGTCTTGATGCACCACGGGATCCTGTTACCAACCAAAAAAGTCAGAGTCATGCGTTTTCTTCAATCCGATTTTGTTGTTTATCCTCATCTCTGACCTTTGTGGAATTGCTACACAGAATTTTCTTGATAATTTTGGGCATGTTTGCTGGAACTTTGTCTTCATCCAAATCGATCTCAGTTTCACTACCCCCACGACAAATTGGACATTTAAACACTTTCGTCATGACCTCGTATAACAATGGGACTGCTGAGAATTCATGACCACATTTCTTGATGTTGATGGCTCCCATTTCTTTCACCTGTGCACACTCTTGCACTGTATTTTCCCAAGCAGTATTGCTCATAACAGCGGGTTCTTGGCAATTGTCTGAAAAGTTTCTTTCAAAAACTGCGAATTGTTCTTCGAATAAATCGATTCCATTGTCAACGGACACAAAATCTCGGATGTATGTCCTGTTTTCTCAGACGTGCATATGAGGGCGTCGGCTTCTGCAAGCCCAGTAGGAACAATCATCCCGGTACTCTCCATGTTTTTGCTGCCGGTAACGAGCGGTGCCGTGTTTAAGAGTGGAAATCGTGGCATTATTTATGTGGATTGGTTTGTTCAAAAGAGAATGTGATTTTTTCCTATTTATCGTGCGTTCCAAAAATAGCTCATGTTATTTTATTTCATTTTTTCTTTTTTAACGAATTTGAAAAAAAAATATGCGGTCAAATATGAACGTGCCATGCGTAATACATGCAAAATTCTCTAAATAAACAGGGACCACGACAAGATGAATGTTCACATTGAAAAAAAATGTGCACGATTTTTAGAGACCTGATGGATGAGCGCCGCAGCAGTCGTGTTTCGTTAAACCGAATTCAGCGAAATCCGACTACTTGTATGAATCTACACACAAGAGCTCATGTGCTTTTTGCTTCAAGTATCAGTCATTTTTTCAACATTTTTTTTCAACTCCAAATCTTCGATGTGGTGTCTCATGAGCATAACGTCCTCTTCTTAAGCAATGATTTCTGCCATCTTTGAGTAAATCGTATGCAACTGCGCGTTCTCCAGGTAAATCTGATGTTCAGTATGATGTGATGATGATGATTGCTTTTATTACTATAAAAAGTAGTTTAGTACCCTTGATTGAGGGTCTATGCGCTCAAATCTATTTTAGATTTGAGATATCGGTGGTTTGCTCACATCTTCTT
>Ga0209491_10010640_pt1 | contig 10995 bp, 9 predicted proteins | sample BON02_FD_187213 | JGI IMG/M metagenome (GOLD analysis project Ga0209491, IMG submission 187213) | Freshwater microbial communities from Lake Bonney liftoff mats and glacier meltwater in Antarctica - BON-02 (SPAdes) (version 2) | ecosystem: Environmental > Aquatic > Freshwater > Ice > Glacier...
TCAACCCATTGACCCGATCTCTGGGAAACTAAAGTCCCATTAGCTGAGAAGCAAAAAGGGTATTGCCCAACCTGATATTTACCACTGAGAGTGTTAGGATTGACTCTGTTTGGGATCGGGCTTGAGCGCGAAAGTAGCGATCGAGATCCCCACAACCGAGAGAATTGCAGTAGGAATAAAGGCATTAGTGTAGCTACCGAAAATATCTTTGGCATTACCAGCAATTAGTGTTCCAGCCAAAGCTCCTGCCCCATAAGCCGTAAAAACTATGCCATAGTTTTTAGTGTAGTTGACCGGATTAAACATCGATAGTGTTGCCGTAGGCGCGATCGCCAGCCATCCGCCCAGAGACAACCACAACAAACTAAAGGCAAAAAAGTAATTGGTAACTTGACCTTTGCCAGTATTTAACATCACGATCGAGGCGACTAGAATCATTACATAGGAAATAATCGCGGTCATTTTGGGCTGGATTCGATCGGTTAACCAACCAAAAATTGGGCGACCAATCCCGTTAAAGATTGCAAAAATTGACACTGAAGCAGTAGCCATATTGGTGTCGAGTCCGATGATTTCCTTCCCCACACTATTGGCAATTCCGACCGCCATCAAACCAGCTAGGGTACCGATCGCATAGCAGCTCCACAAGGCAAAAAAGCTCGGCGAACTCAGTAACCGATCTGGCTCGAAACTAACGGAACTGCAAATCTTCTGGGGACTAGGTTGCCAGTCTGTAGGCGGAAATCTGAGCTGAGTAGCGATCGCCAATAAAATCACCGTAAAAGCCACCCCAAAAATTCTAAACGTGCTGTCGATGCCGTAACTAGCGATCGCAAACCCAGCCAGCGGTGCGGTAATCAAGGGTGATAGCCCAAAGCCAATGACAGTCAACCCTACAGCCAACCCCTGGCGATCGGGAAACCACTTAGCAGTGACAGCGATCGGCACACCATAGACAATCCCCACCCCAGCACCAGCAATCAGACCATAGGTAATCACTAGTAGAGGAACACTGGTAGCGAAACTCGATAAGAAATAGCCTAAGCCAACGATCGATCCCCCCACAGCGGTGACTTTAGTTGCACCATAACGTTCGATATATCTACTCGCGATCGGCATCAAAATTGCGAATACTACTAGCAATGTAGCAAAGGGGAGTAAGGTATCCGTTGCGCTAATGGCGATCCCTTGCTGTTGGAAAGCCTCTGTCAGTGGCTTGCGAAAAATACTCCAGGAGTAAACCGTACCCAGACAGAGCATCGCTGTAATACCCAGGGGTAAAAATAGCCATCGACCTTGCCGAGCTGGTAAGCCGAATATTTTCAGGTCGTTCATGATATTTTTTTGGTCTCAACAGTCCAAATGGACTTGTCGCAATATGGTCTGAAGTGAAGTATAGACGAAAAGAGATTCATCACATCAGGCACAATTGCAAAAAGTACCAGGCGACCGCCGCCATCCACCAGATCCCGATCGGGTAATTTACCAAGAATCCGGTCAAACGATCGTAAAATGTTGTTCGGCACGATCGGCAGATGAAATGAAGAAGAAAAACCTCGCAGTCCTATTCGGTGGGAGATCCGTCGAACACGAAATCTCCGTCATCACAGCACTCCAACTGATGAACGTCATCGACGTGACTCAGTACGAGATTATCCCCGTCTACATCGCCCAAACCGGACGCTGGTATGTTGGCGACAATCTGCTCGACAAAAATTTTTATCGTCGCCTCCCCAACTCCGTCACAGAAGCTCAAGAAGTCGCACTCCTACCCATCGCTGGGAGCAAAGGGCTTACCTACCTCACTCACCATACCGAAATTCTCCCCATCGATATTTACTTCCTCGCCTTCCACGGTACCTTCGGCGAGGATGGCTGCATTCAGGGAATGCTAGAGATGGCGGATGCTACTTATACAGGCTGTGGTGTGCTTCCGGCTGCGCTGGGGATGAATAAATATCAGTGTAAAATGATGCTCAAGGCGGCGGGGATTCCCGTTTTACCTGCGGCACTGATCGATCGCCGAGATGCTCAAAAAAGCCTTGCAGCCGTACGAGAACAGATCTTTGCGACACCTGGATTGGAGCAACTTCCCCTCTTCGTCAAACCTTGCAATCTGGGTTCGAGTATCGGGATTGGGGTAGCTAAAGATGAGCAGACATTGAATGCTTGCTTGGTGAATACTTTTAGGTATGATAGTCACGCGATCGTCGAACCCTGCGTCAAGGATATTCTGGAAATCAATATTTCCGTATTAGACGATGATGAAATTACCGCATCTGTCCTCGAAATGCCCGTCTCCCTCAGTGGTGTCCTCACCTTTGAAGAGAAGTATCTGCGCGATGACGGGGGCAAAAAGACAGGCGGTAACGAATCGCAAGGGATGGCAAGTTTATCCCGGATCATCGACCCCCCAGACCTCAATCCCGCACTCAAACAAGCTGCTCTAGACTATGCGAAACAGGCTTTTAAAGTCCTCGGCTGTTCTGGTGTATCGCGGATCGATTTCATCATCGATGCAAGTTGCGACAAGCTCTATTTCAATGAGATCAATACTCTTCCTGGTTCGCTATCTTTTTACCTATGGGTAAAGTCCAATCCGCCGTTGCTATATACCGAGTTATTGAATCGGATCATTCGTCAAGCGGAGAAACGCCAAGTCACTAAGTTAGCACTCAAACGTCAAGAGGGAATGCGGGCATTATTTAAGTAATGGTATGTGTCGATCGAGATTAGGTTGATTGAATTATCTACAACCTAGATGGTGGATTGGGTGGGTTCCCCGCCCATCAGCAGTGCCCACCCTCCAAAAATACTAAAAACCTCGCCATCAACTGTCAACTGTCAACTGTTGAATAGTACAGTTTCACTAAAAATGCGGCGGTCGGGTTGGTGATTCCGAAAACAGCTATTATCAGAACCAACATCTATTGACTCTATTTTCGCAAATTTCCCTCTAGATGGGGTCAACGCACGAACAGGAAGAAATCGGACGCTAAGGCTGCATCCATTTATCAGCAACGTTTGAAAAATCTCGGTTCGTGCGTTGACCCCTTATTAGTTAAGGCTTTTGATAGCTAGCAACACGCAAGATCAATTCGCCATTCTGGGGATTGCGGCTAAATAAAAATACACCTTCCTCTGCTTCTCCTCCAGCTAGGAAATCGATCTGCTGTTCGCCCGTTTGTGCTACTTTTCCATCGATCCGCAGTTCAGCAGTTACTCGCACGGCATCAGCAGTTTCTCCACCCTTATTAGTAAGGGTAAAGGGTACATAAAAGTTTCCCTCGGCTTGACGGATCTGACCGCTTTGCTCGATTGCTAAAACCGGGGGGCGATCGCCGACTGTGAGCCAACTATAAAGCACCAATCCGACAATACTAGCCACAATCAGCGAGGCGATGCTAAAAGTTATCCATTCGGCAGGAGATCGCTGCCTTCTCTGTCCGGGTTGGCTCATACGACAATCCGTCCTGCTGCTCCACCGATCGTGGCTGGCAGTCCCAGCACGATCGTATGGCTTAACCAAACTGTCCACGGATCTTCAAAACTGAGTTGATGGAAAAACCACAGCATTAACGACGCAGCTATTAATGACACTAGATAAGCGTTCAAAGTCTCAGTAATCGGTCGATGAAATAGACCTTCTTGCTGGTAACGCTTAGTTTGGTTAGTTAAACCAGCCACAAACACAATCCCGTAGGAAATGAGTATAGAAGCAGCCATTGTTGCTAACAGCCAAGGGGGTGTCATTGCTGAAGCCAACATGGGCACCTCTTCCGTCGGTGCGATCGTGAAAGCCACAAACAGAGCACCAATCAGGGTTGCACCAACGTCTACTAGGGTTGCGTTAATTGCTGGGGTTTGAGGCTGAGAAGATGGAGAGGTCTGTTCGTTAACGTTTTGGTTGCGCTCGCCGCTTAAAAATGAATTAGTAACAGCTACACCCAGGGAAAACGGAGCACTCTCAAAAATAATTTTGCCGACTGCCTCATTGATTGAGCTTGTCAGACTAATCTCTCGTAATAGCACCAAAACTAAGGCAGTACAGACAACTCCAATTGCCAGAGCTTCAATACTGTCCATCAAGGCATCAAGCAATTTAGTATTAACCGTTCCTCGAAACCCTTCAGTCCGAATCAATAAGAAAACAACGACAAAGTTAGTAAGTAATGAGATCAGCATCCGTAATGGGTCGGCGAAAGAACCAATCCACCAAACTTCCATCGTGTATAGTAATGGAATCCCAAACAAAAAACCACTTGATGCCCCGCGAATCAAGTCACGAATTTCGTTGTGAAAAGCTGTTCGAGCAGCATGACGTGGCTTACGCCGAGTAGAGCTTTTCATCATAGTATACCGATGCTTTGTTCGCCCCAGCTTCGAGTAACATTTTTGGTAGTCGCTATGTAATTAGAGCGATACAATAGTTTCAATACGGATTTGGGTAAGCTAGCTCTGTCAAGGAGAGCTATTCAGTTCTAACTCGAAGTAGTACTAGAGGATCTCGCTCGAGCAATATCTGGAATCTAGCATCCGCTTTCTGGTAAAAAGCTCAGGAAGTGTTTGTATTAGTAACAGCACTTCTACTTGTAATTACAACTATACAGCATTGGGGTCGAGAATTCTTTTAAGTTATTAGAATTAGGATTTTTATTTACATATAAATTGACACTTTAAGAGGCTTTCAGTGTTTTGGACATCAACTCGAACTGAACTGAACTGCCTAGCAATCAGCGTCATCGGTAGAAACCATCGCAACGGCTGTCCCGCCAACGAAACAAAGTTATGATATTCGTAAAAAGCCCGCGCCGCGTCATCTTTGGCATCAATGACAACCGCCGCCGCCACGATTTCATTCATTAAACTCCGTCGCAGGGCATCGACGAGCAAAAACGCTCCCAATCCCTACCCCTGAGAGCGTTCGTCTACGGTAAGTCTACCCAGTAGAATCATTGCCAGACAAACGTACAGGCAACAACACCCGCTATGGAATGGAAGATGCAGCACTGAGTGCTTTTAGTGTGTTCTTCACCCAAACTCCATCATTTCTGGAGTTCCAACGCACAATGGAAAAGAGTAAGGGGAAAAGTAACAGAAACTTATACCTACGGCTATATCAATGGAGTACCACTTAGAGATGGTGATGAGGCCTTACTGGTTAATTAGTGCGAACTAACGGTGACTAGATCTGATGGTAAATTAGTCTACAAAAATGCTTGGGCAACCAATCATCTCATCACCGATGAAACCGTCATCGCCATTGTGCGAGCTGGTCGCACAATGGCGAAATCCAGTTCAGCTTGAGGATTAGGAAAACAAGGTTCGGGATCTTTAGATCTCAAAAGAGTAGGTATCAACAACTTTCGCCCTTTATTAATCACACCCCGAAGATCCCGACGAGCGGGAGTCGGGATCCCCGACGGTTTAGCGAGTCAAGACAGCGCCAACCAATTTTGAGATAGCTTAAACCACGTCGCCAGTGAGGGTCAACAGTAGTCCGATGAACTCCGTCAGTCCATAAACCTACATTGATAAGCGAGTGCTAAGCTGTTTTACATTTAAATTTTTTGACTGAATCACTGACGGCAAGGGTTCTAGAGGACAAAAAGAGTGTTTTAAATGTTTGACAGCTTACTCACGCCCCGTTTGGGGTTTGTTGAACTAAGAGACAATGGAATTGCCAATTAGAATACAAAAATTATAAGAATAAAATTCGGCTAATCTACTTAGCTATTTCGAGTTTAAAATCAGCTAAAAAATTATAAGAATAAAATTCAGCTAATCTACTTAGCTATTTCGAGTTTAAAATCAGCTAAGTGGCGTATGTATTTTTCTCTTAAATATTAGTAAATGATAACTAGTTAGATCCTAGAGGAGATATTTAGACAGAATAGCTAACAGATTAATGTTTGAAACTTAAATAATGTGAATATAACAAGCAAAGTTGATTCTAGAGAAAATAGTGAGCAAGTATACAATTTTTATATCAAAAGAAGCTTAGACTACTTATTTGCTACCTTATTATTAATACTGTGTATACCATTATTAATAGTAATCTCATTATTAATCAAGCTGGACTCCCCTGGCCCTATTTTTTACAAGCAACAGCGTGTTGACTTGAATAAAGAATGTTTTTATATATGGAAATTCCGCACGATGACGATCGACGCAGAGGTGATACAGTCACAGTTAGAATTAAAAAATGATCTAACTGGGGGGGTACTTTTTAAGCTCAAGAATGACCCTAGAGTTACTAGATTTGGCACGTTTCTTCGGCGATCTAGCTTAGATGAGCTTCCACAAATCATTAATGTATTGATGGGAGAAATGAGTATTATCGGGCCTCGTCCTTTATCGATTAGAGATGCCCAACGAGTCTCTGATAGAATAGTCTCTCGTTATGATGTTTTACCTGGAATTACAGGTCTGTGGCAAGTAAAAGGGAGAAACAGCCTTAACTCTGAAGAGATTTTTGTTTGGGACGATATCTATGTTACTCAATGGTCTCTTGTCCTAGACTTCAAAATTATGCTACAGACATTTTTGGTAGTAATTAAAGCAGATGGAGCGTACTAGGTTAATGTGCACTTGTTTGAACCTATGACTATGAAGAAAATACCAGTGGAGCAGATCAACTCGCAAGAGATGTCAGAACTCCCAATTCTTTATGTGAATTTGCTAGGAAGACGAATTACATTCATGACTGTTTCTGATATTATTAACACCATCAGTACCGCTTGTGTTGAAAAGAAGAAGATCGTTATTGCAAATTATAATGTTCATAGCTTCAATTTGTCAATGCAAATTCCTTGGTTCTACAGCTTTCTCCAGAACTCAGAAGTTGCCCATTGCGATAGTGTTGGTATTTTGAAGGCAACAAAGTGGATGGGACTTGAATTGCCTTTGCAGTACCGAGCTTCCTACACCTTACTCATGCCAAAGCTACTAGAACATTGCAATCAGCAAGAACTTTCAATCTTTTTATTAGGTGCCAAACCCGAGCATTCTGATGCCGCGATCGAGCGCCTACAAGCCCAATATCCAAAACTGGTGGTAAGAGGACATCATGGTTACTTCGATCTGCAAGATCCCGATCGGAACAACGAGGTCATACAACAAATCAACCAGGCAAAGACCAATATCTTAATTGTTGGGATGGGAATGCCAATTCAAGAGAATTGGATTTACATGCACCGTGAGAGAATAGATACAAATGTAATAATGCCAGGAGGTGCCGCAATCGATCGATTAGCTGGAGCTGTTCCTGATTGCCCTGCGTTTTTATCTAATCTAGGGTTAGAGTGGCTGTACCGCTTGTGTCGTGAGCCAAAGCGTTTAGCAAATCGCTACTTGATTGGTAACTTAGCTTTTATCTTACATATGATCTTGGCTAAGTCATATTCACCTTGTTTGGAAGTCGAGTTAAAAGATTATTTAATTAAATAATCTTTCAATAAAAATATGTAATCAGTAAATTTTTAATCGTTACGGTTCATATTTTTATTGCTACCTGTGTCCTAGAAGCTATACATAGTAATTGCTCATGCATATTTCCCCAAAAGTCAGTGTGGTTATCCCCGCTTATAATGTATGCGCTTATATCGAAGATACTCTGATCTCTTTGGAGCGACAAACTTTTGAAGCCTTCGAGGTAATTATTGTAAATGATGGTTCGACTGATGAAACAGCCACGATCGCTCGATCTTTTTGTCAGAAAGATTCTCGTTTTCGACTAATGACGAAACCAAATGGCGGTCTTGCTTCGGCACGCAACTATGGTATCAGTCATGCCACAGCAGACTATATTGCGATGTTAGATGGTGATGATACTTATGAGCCTGATAAACTCGCCAATCATGTGAGGTGGCTCGATGCCGATCCACAGATTGGGGTAGTTTATAGTGCATCGAAAACGTTGCGTGATGATGGGCGGGTAACGTGGATGTCTCTGAGTGGCAAGCCCATATCCGCCGATCCGCTGGTGTCGCTACTATGTAAAAATTTCGTCGGGCACGGATCGAATGCCGTCTTCCGTCGCGGATTAATCGATGAGGTGGGTGAGTTTGATGAAACATTATGCAGTGGTTGTGAGGATATGGATTTCTGGCTGAGAATTGCTGCCACTGGGCGGTGGCGGTTTCAGCGAGAACCGCAACGGCTGTGTTGCTATCGGGTGCGTCCCTCTGGAATGTCGTTTAACCTGTCACAAATGTATCGTTCTCATCAGCAAGTGCTCCAGGCGGCATACGATCGATCGCCCCAGCAAGTCGAACCGTGGTTAAACACTGCCTATGCCTATATGTACCGATTTCTGGCTCGAATAGCTTTAACTAGTGGGGATGTCAAGCAAGCGCATCAGTTTATCGAACGATCTTGGTCATCCGATCGATCGATCTTTTACCGCGATCCCCGATCTCTACTTACTTTGATAGCTGTAAAGTTTTCGCCTTTAACCAAGCAGTTAATTAGCCGATCGTTGGGTGCGGCAAAATCCATTCAGAGCAAGAACTCATGAAATCTGTCTCGCTGCTCAAAAGTGGATTGTGGATCGCTTATGCCACGTTTGTAACTCGTATTTTTGCGTTCCTGAGCAGCCTGGTATTGGCGCGTCTGCTACAACCTGCTGACTTTGGTGTGATTGGGATTGCCTATGTGTTCTGGTCTTTTTTCACACTGTTTACTCAGAGCTCCGCAGGCACCTTCATTATCTATAAAGGAACCGACAATCCCAAGTATGTCAACACAGCTTACACGATTAGTTTGATTATTGGGGCAATGTTTGGATTGGCGCTGGTCGGGGTTGCTCCCTGGGTCTCAAAATTCTTTAATGAGCCAGCCCTCACCGGAATTTTGATAGCATTTGCGTTCAATATCGTTCTTTCTTCAGCTTGCTATGTTTACTATGGAGTGCTGACCCGAAACTCACAATATCGAGAGATAGCTAACATCAGCTTAGTAAATTCGATCGTACGATTGACCTGTACAAGCGGGGCGGCACTACTAGGGATGAGCTACTGGTCTTTTGTGATTGGCGATACGGCTTCCTGGTTAGTCAACTGTAGTTTGGCGTACTATTTCGCAAAGCATCCTTTTCGACTTCAAATCGATCCAGAGATTAAGCAGGAGGTACTATCTTTTTGTTTGGGAGCTGTCGGCTCAAGCTTTGGTTTTTATATTAATGCAAACCTGGACAACTTCACCGTTGGGAAACTGTTAGGCAGTACCAGTCTTGGCTACTACAATCTAGCCTATCAGCTTACGATGGCGCTATCTACTATTTTTAATTCGGTGATCGATCAGGTGGGAATGCCCATCTTTGCTCAAATGCCAGATGGCCCGCAGCAAGAAGCTGTCATCTTCAGACTGGTGAAACAGATCGCCTTTCTGACAGCTCCAATCTATGCGCTGCTGTTCTTAGTCCTCGATCCCCAGGTCATCACTTGGGTATTTGGTGCTAAGTGGATTCCTATCTGTACGGTCATTCCTGGGCTGTTAGTCTTTGCTTATTTTCGGGTGATTAATACACCACTGAGATCGATGCTAGAGGCAAAAGGTCGTCCTGGTGTGAACGCTAAAGCTAATCTTTACATTGCGCCGATCGCGGTTTTAGCCTTTGCGATCGGCGCCCGTCAGGGGGGAATTATCGGGGTTAGTCTTGCGGTAGCAATTGTTTTGGGAATTGGATGGACGGTTCAATGGTGGTGGATTGGCTGTCGAGCACTGGGTTGGTCGCTGAAAAAGTTTCTGCTGCCCTGCTTTATCCCAGTTTTACTAATATTGCCAGGGATTGCGATCTCATTTAACCTTCCGCTCTGGCTGAAACCCCTTGTGTTTAGCTTGATTTACCTTGGGTGTATGCGCGGTCTAATACCAAAACAATTTTTTGAATATCAAACGCTAGCGAGTCAGTTAGTACAGCGATTGCTCGATGCACGCCGTCACCAATAGTTTTCTCTGGAGATATTAAGATGGAAATCAAACATGTTTTAGTGACCGGAGAACCTTTCTTTCTCGATCGTCACCAGTTTCTCTTCAAGTCCCTTTCAGACCATGCAGTGTTATCAACGTGATATTGAGCACTTTGATAGTCTAATCGCGTTTGACAAAACTAAGTTCTTCTCAAGATACCAGTCATAGAGCTAAATTAAGATGTCACTAATCTCTGTAATTGTCCCGGTTTTTAACGGTGAAAATACTATCAAAGTAACGATCGCTTCAGTGTTAAATCAGACCTTTGACGACCTAGAACTGATTGTGATTGATGATGGCTCAAAAGACTCAACCTTAAGCATTGTTTCTAGCATTAAAGATCCGAGACTGAAGGTATTTTCCTATGAGAATGCTGGGGTGGCAAACAGTCGCAATCGCGGCTTTTCTCACGCTTCTGGAGAGTTCATTTCTTTCTTAGATGCTGACGATCTCTGGACACCTGACAAATTAGAGTTGCAACTAAAAGCTTTGCAGGAAAATCCTTTAGCTGCCGTTGCCTATAGTTGGGTTAACTATATAGATCGATCGGGTCAATTTCTTCGCGCTGGAAACCATATTATCGCAAATGGAGATATCCACAAAACGATGTTGGTGCATAACCCTTTAGAAAATGGCTCTAATCCCTTAATCCGCAGGCAGGCTTTTGCCGAAACGGACGGTTTCAAGCAAAATCTATCCAGTGCAGCAGACTGGGACATGTGGATACGGTTGGCGGCTCGGCACCACTTTGTGTGTGTGCCACTTCCCCAAGTTCTGTATCGAACGTCTAGCAATTCGATGTCTTCTAACGTTGTAAAGATGGAAGCAGTTTCTTTGCAAGTCATTGAAGACGCTTTCAATCAGGCTCCTAAATCGATGCAGTATCTGAAAAGAGACAGTATTGCGACCCTTTATCACTACCTCACCTTTAAAGCAGTTGAATCCCCTACAGCACGGCGCGATGGGTTGCTCGCTGCCCGATTTTTCTTGCAGGCTCTTAGAAATGACTTGTCTGCGCTCTGG
>Ga0209491_10010647_pt1 | contig 10988 bp, 11 predicted proteins | sample BON02_FD_187213 | JGI IMG/M metagenome (GOLD analysis project Ga0209491, IMG submission 187213) | Freshwater microbial communities from Lake Bonney liftoff mats and glacier meltwater in Antarctica - BON-02 (SPAdes) (version 2) | ecosystem: Environmental > Aquatic > Freshwater > Ice > Glacier...
CTACAATATAAGGCCCTACAATACAAGGCCCTACAATACAAGGCCCTACAATACAAGGCCCTACAACATAAGGCCCTACAATATAAGACCCTACAATATAAGGCCCTACAATTCCGAAAAAACATACAAAAAACAACCTACGCAACGAGTGCGCAGACCACGATTTTTTTTGAGCGGGGGATGTTTCAATGAATCAGTAAACTTGAAATGGCACTGAAATCAAATGGCCCACAGACAAGATTTTCTTAATATAAAAAAAATGCGCCACAGGCAAGATTTTTTTGATGAAAAAAATGCACCACGGGCAAAACTTATGAAAGCAAGTGCACTGCAGGCAAGATTTTGTTGACCGAATCCTGATGGGTACTCTGTCATGTTGATGTAGTATGTATTTCGATATTCACAAATTACAGGTCAGAATCTTCTTTCTTTAATTCATTCATTAATTCATTGATGAATGGACTAATCAATTCATCAATTAATGGATTGATTAATTATAAATAGATTAATCATGGGCCAGCCCAGAGTACGTTTGTTTGCCGCACTAATGTATTTATATGTTGGAGTTCTATTCCTTTGAATTGAATCTTGCGATCGGCGTGACATGCATTTTCCCGCTTTTTGTAATACTTCAAGTTGAGTTTCTGCTGTCGGGGGGAAAAAAAGGCCTCGTGATCCAATGGTCCGCTTCGAAATTGATGAAAGGAGCACTAACACTACCTTGGACATCCTTAAAATGGGACGTCGGGGGGCTTAGTCAGGACAATCTTAAGTCATTGTCGATTCACCCACGAAATCGACGTGAACGCGGTTGAAAAATTCCAAATCATCGACTTGAGCCCGTCCGGAAAAACACCAGACATGGACTCCTCGCACAAACACGGAAAATCGACTTGAGCCCTGCGGGAAAACACCAAACTCAGGCTTGCAAAATCGACCTGAACACCTTGTGAATCTTTCGTTTTTTTAGGGTATCACGTCCCCAAAGAGGATGGCAGAAAAGAAAGATAGAAAAAGGAAAAGATCCCAAAATACCGAAAACATTCCAGGCACGAGAAACCTTAGCAGCAGTGGAATCATGATTGAGGATGCGTGCTTAAAACCTCCATACACAATGAATGCGACGGACAGAGAAGTATCCCGGTATTCATATACAATTTTTGGAAACTTTGTGCGGTCTTCAATCACAATGAATTTCGTTGAATTGACCAAAATAATCCAGCACCATCCCACATTGTTTGGACAGTTCGAAACATTGTTTGGAGAGTTTGACGCCTATAGTTTGGAGAGTTTGAAATAAACTTATGAAGATGGGTCCGGGGACGTGAGGATCTTTACAACGAAATATTCCTCACTAGAGCCCGGCCGTAACAGGACAAAAATCGATTTGAAGCCGACCAAATTGACACCAAAACCATCAATATTGGCTTGAGCCTTACCAGGTGTACCAAGGCTCACTTCACTGTTCCCCCAACAAAATTGTGTTTTTGGCCATGATCGACTTGAGTTCTCTCGTCTGTGTGGACCGTGGCTGATTTCGGGTGGCACGGCGCGGCGAGGCAGAGGTGGCACCTCCGCCGCCTCGCGACCAAACAAGGACCCCCCCCCTGTTAGTACTGTGACCAATAAATGACTCACGAATTGCGAAACGGTGCGTTTTAATTAAGTCTCCCCCCACATTTTAATTGGTGATTCCTAATTAAGTCACAGTGCCCCCTCCTATTGTATGGATGTCCAAGGTAGCCCCGGGCCCCAGTAGTGTGCACCCGCCGCGACTGGCGGGTGGGAATGGTTGCAATGGAGACAACGGTTTAGTTTACAAGTTGTATGCAACGACAGAACGAACCCTGTTACAGTCACGCAGCCGCCAGGCCGACCCGGTTGAAACTCACTGTAACATTTCGCAGTGCCATCTACGACTTATGGGCAAGTCACTAATAAATTTCCTTCCTTGCAATTCTGACAGGGTTGCAGACTTGCAACTTGAAGACTCGGATGGAAGTCCACTCGTACTAGATACCCAACACGAAGATGTTCCGAATTTACAAGACCAGACAGGTGAAAATTTAAGTTACCACTGCCCGAGCAAACGTGACCACCGCGGTACTTTCACTCCTGTTCGCAAGCCCGCATTTCCTCCGGGTTTCTGCCCTTCAAAGTTCCAGCCCGGCTACATGGCTCCAGTCGCACTGGCAGGACTACTGGTTTCCATGTTGGGAGGACATACCAAAGTCTAAGCCCACTCTTTTGTTGCAACGGCCTGCCTTCTACCTTTAACTTAAATGTCACAAGGGTACAAATTGCCAAAGTGAAACAAAGTGTGTATACAAAAACCAAGTGAAACAAAGTGTGTACACACAGACCATCACAAGCGTTTGCTGGATTCTGCTGATGTCTGCGCCAACCGTAAACTTTACCATCATCATCAGTTTCCATCAAACAAAAATCCTTCTCTCCATATGGTGTTTACATCTCAAGGGAAACATAGGCCTAAACGCGGTGGCGTAAACTGCAAAGAGCAGAGACTAAGAGTCGAGAAGATGGCGAATATTCGGCATGATTTGAAAGAGAATGCCTCTTGGGATTCTACGGGAAACACAATAGTAAAAATAGAAAGGGGTCTTGTAGGGACGTGACGTGAAGGGGTCTTGTAGGGACGTGACGTCTGATTCGTGACTGAAGTTATCTACTAGCTTTCGGTTCTCTCTCTCTCGCCCGGACTAAAGCTATCTCCAAATATCTGTCCGACAAACTCATCTGAAAATGGGAAAGAGAGTGGCTGGTCACAAAAATCTCTAATAAATTCAATTGGGGGGGGGGGCTTCGAGCTCTCGACTTTCACCTAACTAATAATTCTATCTAATTACACCGCTCTGGGACACACTCAGCGAGAACGAGGAATTGGATTGCGTCTCATGGACTGTCAACGGACTCTGATATGCAGCAGGATTTTCTCTGGTGGACAATTATTTGATAAATACAATGTATAATAGCTGGGGTGTCAAGGCTGCGAGTGGCGCGCAAGCTTCTACTCGAACCGACTGCGCCCTTTTGGGCGGTGACAGCTGTCGCACGCAGCAAGGCAACGCCTCAAGGGTGTACCTCTCGACTAGCGATGCGCGACAATCAGCTTGGCCGCCGACATGTTACCAACGATGTTCACGAACTCGCATTGTCCGACCATCGTCCTTTCATTTGGAAATGCAGACACTTTGTAAACGGCCCCCTATTCGTGTGGCAAAGTGCAGGACGTCCGCTCAAGTTTGAAGGTTTAGGCCAAGTGGGACCCAAGTGGTCTAGATTCGTCCAATGGTTTAGGCAAGGTGGTCTATGAAAAGTCAAAGCCTGACAAAGGACTTGAAGGAGGAAGGAGACGACGAAGAACGCACACAAGCTTTGAGATGGAGCTCGCAGGACGCCAGGATGGCGTCCAGCAACAGCTCACGTCCAGCAGCACTCGTCACGGCTGTTGCAGCTGTCTGGGACGGGGGGCTTAGTCAGGAACTAATTATTTTATCTAATTATACCCCTCTGGGACACACTATGCGAGAAAGAGGAATAAGATTGCCTCTCACAGACTTTTAATATGGACTCCGGTAATCAGCAAGATTTCCGCTGGTGGAGTTATTTGATAACTACCTTCATCATTCCCAATCCTTACGTCTCCCCAGGCTGAACCCGATTTTTCCGGGAAAAAAATGGATTTTCGGGCTGATTCTTGTCCGTATGGACCATGGCTTACTGCGAGTGACGCGCGGCGGCTCCAGGTCTAAAGCCCCTCCGCTGGCCGCACGCCCCGTATGGACTCCGGTATGCAGCAGCGTCTCCGCTGGCGGACAATTATTTGATAAATATAATGCATCATAGCTGGGGTGTCAAAGTTCACGTTTGCTAATAATGTTTAAAAACGCTTGCAGCAAACGCCCACGTCTTCGTCGTGCTTGCAGTCACTCAGCCCCCAGCCCCCATGCTTGCACATCGTGAGCTGCTCCTCGTTTCCTTTGCACTCGACATCGTCGAGCCACACCCTCCCTTTGCCGCCCCCAAGCTCGTGCAGCGCCTGTGTGTGCAGCAACCACGGAATCATCAGCGATCGTAAACAAGGCACGTGCGCGACAAGCATCATCAACTGCTTTGTTGATCAGCGCCGCACCTATCAGCCCTTTCCACCCACCCATGTCCAAATAGACAAGAGCATTTGCGAGCCGACACGAGTGCACGCACACACGATTAACAAAACATATTCAATCGCCCTACTCCTCAGCGCCGCGGTCATCAGCCGTTTGCACCCACCTGCGTCCAGATAGACAATACTACCGACAGGAATGCACGTGCGCACGTTCAGCAAAACACATTCGCAATGCCGTCCGAAGACGCACAGACGCACACACCTCAGCGCGGTGAGAAGCGTATCCAAGCGACGAGCACACGACACGCGCGTTGACGTGCGTGAACTTGTCATCGCACACACTTCCCCAGTGGTTCTGGTGAAGGACCTCAAGGCGGCACGCCTTGCCTGTGCACGCTGCCAGTCTGACCACTCCATTGTCGCCGTCGGGACAAAGTGCGGGGTCAAATGAGGAGAGCGACGGAAGCGCCAAAGTTGCCATATACGCTCCTGGTTCGTGTCCTTGCCCTCCCAGCTCACCATGGTGACCCTTAATACCCCTCAAGCCCACCAGGCCCTGACCCCCAGTTGAACCAGCACGACCAGCATGCCCTGCTGCGCCAGTTTCGCCACGTGTGCCCCGGACACCTTTATGGCCAGGTGCGCCGTCAGATCCCGGGCTACCGTTGGAGCCCTGTGGACCCGCCGCGCCCGGCAGCCCAGGTGTGCCTGGCGCTCCCTGCTTACCCTTTACGCCTGTGGTATGCTTCTTAAGAATCTTTTTTGTGAGCTCCTCGTCCAGATTCTCGGCCTGCTTTACCACAGCGGCGGCATTGTCCACGATAAAGGTACGCAAGCGGTCGACCCGGGCCTGCATGTCACTAGCTGCGCCCTGCTGCTTCCTCAGCACATGCTTCAGCCTCTTTGCCATCGTTTTGGTTGCCTGTGCGTCGTCCCATATCTGTTTGGGAACAACAGGGGCATTGACACCCTCGGGAGGCTCCAGATGGCTCTCAGTGAAGCGAATAGCAAGATCGGGGTTGAACGTTGTGGTCACCGAACTGTAAACAGGCTCAGGAAGCTCGAGCGATCCAGACACACGGTACGGCAGCTGTTGTGTCCGCACAGGTGCCGCGCGTGGCCGCCCCTGCTGGAATGTCCCCTGTTGCGCAATCTGCTCCTCCTGCGCCTGCTGCTGTTCGTCCTGCACATGTGCCATCTGCTGCTCCTGCTGCCGCCGCCGCTGCTGCATCGGAGCAAGCTGCTGCTGGCGCGCTGGAGCAGCGTAGTTGCGCGGCAGCCGCGCTCTCATTCTGGATGGCGCTGCAACTGCATTTGTAGAGCCGCCCAGAACAGAGGACAATGTCTCGGCACCAGCATCCGATGCAGTGTCGCAGTCTGGACACACGCGCACCACTTTCTCGTGCGATTGTCGCTGCAAGAGCCCCACCACGCCCATGGGGGAGTACGGAAACGTCAAGGCAAGGACCGCAAGAGCCGCCTGCCATGCACACCGCCATGAGCCCAACAGGCAAGCAACAAAGGCGCCAAGCCACACATTGGCTGGCGCTCGCGGCATGGGCACCGCACCAAGTTAATCCAACGCACATCCTCTTCCGCCGTTCTCTTTTGACGTCTGGCGTCGCTGCAAGCGCGCTGCAAAAGACAAAAGATGAGGGCACATACCACAAGGGCGACAGCTGCAACAGACGTGACGAGTGCTGCTGGACGTAAGCTGTTGCTGGACGCCATCCTGGCGTCCAGCAACAGGTCGTCAGCCTTCGACGACTTTTCGTTTAACTTGCCTAAACCATCGAAGAGTCTAGACCACTTCGCCTAAACCTTCGAACTTGAGCGGACGTACTGATCTTTACCGCACGAATACAGTCATGGATGACCATTATTAAGAAAACAGAGATTTCAGCCCAGCATGAGTTTCTTAAGCCAATATATCTATGCTTGCATAGAGGTATGTTACTCATATATCTAGACTTACATCAGAAATGTTAGCATATGTTTCTTAATGCTGGCGTTTCTTAATGGTCATCCATGACTGTAGGGGCCGTTTACGAAGTGTCTGCATTTCCAAATGAAAGGACGATGGTCGGACAATGCGAGTGCGTGAACATCTTTAGGTATCGTCATACGTCGGCGGCCAAGCTGATTGTCGCGCATCGCTAGTCAGGAGGTCCACCCTGCAGGAGCTACCTGGCTGGGCGCGACATTCCTCGGCGCGTACAACAGGGGCAACCATTTTGGCAGTTTGTCAGTGGCTGGTTCCTTGACCTCCCATACCGTTTGGTCGCGATCAGGCAGGTCCTCAACATGATGCCCATCGCGCGCGCCAGCATGTCTGTCCTGCTGGGAGCCCGGGCACGGCGGGCAGCTTCGCCGGCGTGCGCTCCTGTGACGCCGCTGTACTGTGGTTTACTTTGTTGTGCACTGTATGATGTATCATGCAGTGTTGGGCTGTTGCACAAAACATATGCAGTAGCCCCCACCCAGCCTATTTCCTTTGTCACCGTATTGTCTCGAGCTCGTTTTTTTTTCAAGTTCTATGCAAGCTCCCGACCCGACCTCCCGACCCTCGGGCCCTTTACTCCCTTTCCTGCCTCTTCATTCAACTCAAGACCCAACAAATTCAATTCTCCCTCCTCGATTCCCGACCGGGAGTCGGCGAAATGCTGACCAGACGTATTGCATTTTTCGACTTTTTACCACACGAACAGGGGCCATTTACAAAGTGCGTCGCACGCTTTGCAGAGTGGTGGCGAAAGTGGCGAAAGTGTCTTCATTTTCGAATCAAGAGATGCCATGCCATGCTCAGATGGTTCGACAAAAAGGCAGTCAAAGCGTACCGCGAGTTGGTGCGAGTGCGTGAACATCTTCGGGCATCGTCTTTCGGCGGCCACGCTGGGTATCACGCAACCCTAGTCAGGAGGTTCACCCCACTGGCGCTGCCTTGCTTGCGCGCAACAGTTTCAACAGTTGGTGTCGCCCAGAAGGGGGCATTCGGTTCGAGAGGCTTGCAATTTAGGTTGGGTTTGTGGCATCCTCAGACTGAGGCCTCTCTCTTCCCTCGTTAACCTGGAAAATGTCGCTGGTCGCAGCGATGCTGGGGTGGCTGCGCGGGGAGAACCTGCCAAAGTCGAAGACCCGCCCTCCTTCCACACCCGTGCTGCCTGTAACTTCACAAGGTTGCGTGCTGCAAAAGTTTGCGAAGCGACGGGCGCAGGTTGAGTTCCGCGAAAGCCGTGAGTTGTGGTATACATGCATGGCAGATGCTGAGACATTCGAGGAGTGGGTCACAGCTGCACAGCGCTTGGATGAAATCGAAGGACACGTGGAGTGGAAGGCAACTGACACAAGTCCGAGCTACGACTGCAAGCTGCTTAGGGAGCGAATAAGGCAGGTGCAGCACATGGTCGCGCACGAAAGCATGCCAGACATCGTTGACTGGCTGCGAGGCGGTCTACAACGAAACTTTGTTGGCTCAGGCAACTCTGAGCTTTTTGACGAATTTACGCACTGTGGCACAAAGATACTGATCGAGAGGCATAACTGCGAAATGACGCGCCTGCTTTTTGAGGTGGCAAACTGCCGAGAGGATGCTATGTCTCTAGAAAAGCGGCTGGCATTCTTTACTGAAGCCCGACACGCGCTAGGAAAGAGCGCGTTACTCTTGTCGGGGGGGCTCGGCCTCGGGATGTATCACTTGGGCGTTGTGCGGGCGCTGCATGAACAGCATCTGTTACCGCGCGTCATCTCCGCCTCTTCTTTCGGGGCTGTTGTTGCAGTAGTGGTGGGCACAAGTACCGTCGATGAGCTTTCGCACATGTTTGAATCGATGTTTGAGCCAGACGACAATATCTGCTCACATTTGCACGCGGCGCAGCAGGACAGGTTTGACGTCAAGATCCGGCGTCTTTTGTCTACAGGTCTACTATTCCCCGCTCCCAACCCTCTCCCATCCCCACAAGGGAAACGGGGCTCTCGAGCCGGGCAAGTCCGAGCGAGTGGGGTGCTCTTCGGGTCCAATATGAGTGGCGCACGGGGCGCGCCGTCTTGCGCCAACGGGCAGCTGTCAAAACGCTCATACTTAGATACACAGGCGTGTGCTTCACCGGCTTCCTCACCTGCTCCCCTTTCTCGCATAACCCCACCCGACCTCCTTTTCCTGCCCTTTCTGTCACTAACTTTACCTTTCTGTATTTCCATCAGGACATATGTTGGACGCAGAAAAGTTAGAACAGGCACTCAAGGCAAGTTTAGGCGACGTAAGCTTCCATGAAGCTTATGAGCGGACAGGGCGAATCATCAACATTACGATTCCAGGAACAGGCGAGATGGGTCACGACAGACCTCGGTTTCTCAACTATTTGACAGCGCCCAACGTTCTGCTCTGGAGTGCTGCGTGTGCCTCGTGCGAGCTGTCGGGCGGACAAAATAGTGGAAAAATCGTGGCGAAGGATGTGAAGGGACATATCTTTGTGTACAATCTCAAGCCCGAACCCCGAGGCGCGGGCGCGGCAGATGTAGAAGGAGGACAGTCGTATCAACCGTGGGAGGATTGTTCAGGGGAGGGTGTGCATGCCGACTTGCCCATGAATCGCCTCAAGGAGCTGTTCAATGTCAATTTTTTTATTGTTTCGCAGAACACTGCGTGCGCAATTCCCTTTGTGCAGCGCTCGCAAACGCACGTGCGGCATGACCCGCTGGGTCCGTCGCGGGTTTCGTTTGTGCGCCGTATCACGTCGACGTTGGGCTACTTGCTGCGCTCCGAGGTGCTGCACCGCTGTGAGCAAGCCATTACGCTCGGTCTCGCGCCCAAAAGCCTCAAAAAGATGCTCAACCAAAAGCATATGGGTGATGTGACGATTGCCCCCGGGCCGCTCGAGGTATGCAGTAAGTTGCTCTTCAAACGGGATCAGGTCGCGCAGCGCGAGTTTGTGCGCATGGGTGAACGGCGCACGTGGCCACGTATTTCACAGGTGCGGGGGCAGTGCGAAGTGGAAATGGTCCTCGATCAGTGTGTTCGTCACCTCGCTGCCCAGGTGTGCGTGTGCGTGTGCGTGTGCGTGTGCGTGTGCGTGTGCGTGAGAATAAGAGAGAGAGTGTGTGTATGCGTGTATTTCCCGCCTGTCCCTATCCCTATTCCCCTATTCCTGCCCTGTTTCTCTCGCTGGACCATTGTTTTTCGTCTGTCTATTCTCTGTCACTCTTCGTACCCTCTTTCTCGCTTTCCTCGCTTTTGCGTGTTGCTATTCTTGTGTCATCAATCACATTCCTTTCCCTCCTGCGGCCTTGTGTTCTCCGCCACACCACCATCCTGGCATGTTTGCCGTGGAGCTCACGACCACAGTTTCAATTGTAGTGTGGTGTGTGCACACCGCTGCCGGACGTTGATGGGATATGGGGCACAGATACAACGAAAAGCGCAGCGGCACGCAAACCGGTGCAATACGAAAGTCTTCACCCCTCACTTCCGCCAACAGCGCCACACACACTTGGATCTCAACCAGTTTTTCAGCCCCAATCTTGCGCTTAGCAGTGCAGCACCCCTCGCGACTGAGGCAAGACGTGAAGACATGCGCACCTCGTCTTCTGGCAGCAGCATCCCTCTTCTCCTCCCTCTTCCTCCCTTCTCCTTTCGTTCCACCGATGATCATCGTCATCTTGTTCCTGTCGAGGTAAGATGCCCCCCGAACCAGCCCACCTATGAGGGTTCAGTTGGAGCCACCACAAAAGCCCCTTGTCCTGCCATCACCCTCCCCTCATCCTCCCTTCACCCTCCCTTCACCCTTCCAACAATTGGTGCCATCACCCTCCCCTCACCCTCCCAAGCGCAAAACAAGCCGCTGCGGTAACAGTCACGTGGCCATACCTACAGTGAACCCTCCTTCCTCAATTTGCACAGTGGTGATTGTTTGTGGTGTGTTTCAGAAACGCGCTGAAACACTCTTCTGACGACGCACCAGCAAAATGGGTGGCTGGCCGCCTGCTGACATTCCGAGTTGATTCTGGCATTCTAAAGGCTGTCGGATTTTTTACAGCACACAGAAAAAATAGATGCAAGCAGATTAAGCGCTGCAGACACATGCGATGTCAGAGATCCCTTTTTTGACAGAGAGCACGCGCGTGCGCTCACACACCTCGTGTCTGCGCAACTATTTTTGAGTATGTGCGTGTGCGTGTATTGTTGTCTTTTCCTCACATGTATTGTTGTGCAGGGCTCGATGGAAATGGATGACGACTTCAATGTCCACCCATCACCTCGTGGGCGCGTGGGCGCATCCCACTCTGTGCAGGTTGCAGATGGCCATATCTCGGGCCTAGAAGGCGAGTCGGTGAATGATTCAGTGAATCCGACACACGAATCGAGCAGTCGGAGGAAATCAGACGAAGATGAGTGGAGCGTTGCTGAGGGTGAGGATTCTGTGTGCTCGCAAACATCGGGGGTTGTACTCGCATGCGACGTAGACTCGCCCATTCTTAAGTTTAGCAGCAGCGAAGGTGACTGGGCTGCAAAAAGGGATCATGAGGCATGATGCTGATTGACGCTTGCCACATGGAGCTGCGATGACGAACATCGTACTGCTGAACAGAGTTAGCAGCTCATGTACGGTCCTGACGCGCGTTTATTCGTTTATTCTGATGAGATATATTTGTACATAACACGCCATTGACATCTAAGTTCATGGCTATATCAAAAACATCAAAAAATGCCAGTTTGTATACTGTTTTTGGCATATTTACATATAGGATGATAATGAATTGCCGAGACGTAAAAGTGATTTCTTCATTTGAGATACAATTTCACGACAATAACATCACATAATCCGCGCAAGATTCTTATAAAATCCTGTTATGTGTTGATTTT
>Ga0209491_10010651_pt1 | contig 10984 bp, 11 predicted proteins | sample BON02_FD_187213 | JGI IMG/M metagenome (GOLD analysis project Ga0209491, IMG submission 187213) | Freshwater microbial communities from Lake Bonney liftoff mats and glacier meltwater in Antarctica - BON-02 (SPAdes) (version 2) | ecosystem: Environmental > Aquatic > Freshwater > Ice > Glacier...
GACAAATAATTTCGCCCAGCCCAATATTAACATCTGATCGTGACACAGTCTTCTCTCCATAGCATGCGATGACAGTTCGTATGCTGCAGAGGTGTACTCAAAATTCCCCAAAAGCGCAACCCCCTATCTTGCCAAATTGTCCCAATGTGCGCGCTGGCCTTGGGCACGGGATTGCTGTTGCTGGTTCCCCTGGTTGGTTCCGCCGCGCTCGATAAGTTCTTTCCAACGGCCGCCCAAAGCGGCAGCTTCTATTGGTGGCAAGCGGTCGCGTTCATCACCTCGCTGGGACTGCTCACGGTGTTCTTTGCGATGATCTATAAGCTCCTGCCCGATATCGTCCTTACGTGGTGGGATGTTTTGGTGGGGGCCGCGGTGACCGCCGGGTTGTTCACGCTCGGAAAGTACCTTGTCGGGCTTTACCTGGGCCACTTCGGTCTAGCGTCGGCTTATGGGACTGCTGGTTCGTTGGCGGTGATCCTGGTGTGGGTTTATTACTCGTCCCAGATCCTCCTGTTTGGCGCCGCTTTCACCCAAGCATATGCGAATAAATACGGCCAGCCGATGGTCCGCCCCGACAGGGCAGAGCCGCGCCCCCGCCGCGGTCCCGGCAAATCACAAGATTCCGACTCCGAATCGAGTCAAGGCGGGGCGCGGCATTTGAGTCATGACCGTGAGAGCGCGCGATGAAAGATCAAACGACGGCGAGGACTGCAGAAAGTCCACGAGCGCGCAAAATGGGCGTTCGCTCCGAGCGTGAGTTCGTACACCGCACCCTCATGGTCGTGGGAATCGTGGTCGGAGTGGCGGCCTTAATCAGTCTCGTCTGGTTCGCCGCGGACTTGTTCCTGCTGATCTTCGCGGGCGTCCTATTGGCGGTGTTGTTGCGCGAATTGAGCGATCGGCTCAGCAAATACACGCGGCTTTCCACAGGCTGGTCGCTGGCGGTAGTGACACTCTCACTCGCCATCGTCGTTGTTCTCGGTGGTTGGCTGATTGCCGCGCGAGTATCGGCCCAGCTCGATCTACTCATCGAAACCCTGCCTGGGTCGCTGGCGAAGTTGGAAAAGTACCTCGGTGATTATGTCTGGGGCCGCAAGCTACTGGAGCGAGCGCCGTCGGCGAGCCAATTATTTTTCGGCCGGGCCGATATCGTAGGGCGTGTAAGTGGCGTTTTTTTCGTGGCACTCAGCATTGTCACTACCGTCGTGATCGTGTTGTTTGTCGGACTCTACCTGGCTGTCGATCCGGCACTGTACCGGAGGGGTTTGCTCCATCTGGTCCCGATCGACAAACGCGGTCGAGCCGACGAGATATGCGACGCGCTCGGCCGGACGCAGCGTTGGTGGTTGCTGGGCCGATTGTTCAGTATGACCCTGGTCAGCATAGTGACAACGATCGGGTTATGGCTGCTCGGGATACCCGCTGCGCTAGCGCTCGGCTTGATTAACTTCCTGTTGGTGTTTGTTCCGTACCTGGGACCCATCCTGGCAGCGGTGCCGGCGGTGCTTTTTGCGGTGTCGTTGTCCGACCCGATGGCACCCGTCTACGTTGCCCTGCTGTATTTCGTAATCCAGACGCTGGAGGGATATTTGCTCACGCCGATCGTGCAATCGCGCGCAGTGAGCATGCCGCCGGTTGTGACGCTCACGGCGCAGGTACTGTTGGGAGTGCTGTTCGGCATGCCAGGCATCTTACTCGCCACACCGCTGGCCGCGGTCGGTTTGGTCCTCGTCAAGATGCTGTATGTCGAAGACACGCTAGGAGATGTCGGGGAGCCGGGGACGGCGGGCTCGTGAGCGTAGAAAGAAGAAACAGGGAAACTCGGAGTGGGGAACGGCCGGAACGTTTTTGCTAACCGAAATGCAACTATTGGTAGCGGCAGAGGGCGAGTTCCGCTAGCGCGATCACGGGAATCCAGGCTTCTTTGTCGAGGGCCTCCGACCATGAAGCAAGCGCTGCGGCGCCCCCCCTCAATCCCACCGTTCGTGCCGACATCCAGGAAGGCAATGCCACTTGCTTTCAATTCTTCGTAGTGGCGGACGGAGTCCTTCCAGTGTGAGTTGCCTCCATCGGCGACCAGATCGCCCGGGTGCAGAAGGCCCTTCAACTCGGTGATGGTAGCGTCCGTCGGCTTGCCGTGCGGCACCGCGCAAATGCAACATGTAGAATTCCGGCCACGATGACGCCGATCTCAATGAGTTGTTCAATCCTCGGCTTACTGGTCTTCGGTTCGACGCCACACGTTGGGCGGTCGTGATGCGTCATTTGGGAACCAATGCGAGCATCATCAGAAACAAACCAACGAAGATGTGATTCTGGTGTGTCGGCGTGGGAGGCAACACGGCAAATCGGCCCCACACGACCAATCCCGCTGAAACGATCAAGATCAGCAAATGCGCATGGCGAGTAGGGTGCCAGTACGACAGGCTCGATAATACACAGATCAATAGCGCAACACCCAGGTCAGTCCATAACAGCGTCATGTTGGACTGCACGCGGAAGATGAACGGACTGACTGCCAACCAAATCGCGGTCATAATTTCGACGACTCGTCCCCACATTAAATCACCTCGCGTGACAGTAGTTGCTCACCCGCCGCGTCAAGTTTCTCACTGCGGTTACCCCAAAACACATCCCAGAGCAAGCGAGTGTCATGGTGTTCTTTCCAGACGATCCGCAAGTAAGCCAGTGTCGCTCGGACTTCGTCCCATGTCCAGTAGACCAATAGCAGCGAAATGGCCGCAGTTACCAGACATAGAAAGCACCATTGACCGATCACCAACGTTTGGCACAAGACGAATATCACGCTAATGATACCCAGCGGTATTACATCGAAGCCGAACAAAATGACCAGCCATGGACGGTACGTAGTAAGTCGACCACGCTTCGCCGTACAACTGCGTGCCGATCATATTTTACAACTTCTGATACGAAACTGGATCAGCTTCACGGATCAAGATGGCCGTTTTTAGCTCGTTGTAGTATTGTGTCGAGTTGAACGGCTGCTTAGCTATAGCTCTAAACCCTACCGTGGGAGCTGATCGAATGCTCGTGCGACGACAGATCGAGTATCCCGCTCCCGCAGTATGAGTAATTGCCAAATTGGGTCAGGGGTGTGTTCCCGCGGGGATTTAAAAGCATGGAGTCGAAGTCCCGTCCGGTGCGACTGATGGAACCCATCCGCATTTGTCACGCCGATTGCTGGCCGACATCCTGGACTAACGAGGATCGGGGCGGCGATCTCTCAGCCGTGATGAAAACGCTTGATTCCCACTTAGTGAAGCACGCGATGGCTCGTATTCGGCCAGCATGAACGTTAGTCCCTCAGGGCTGGCAGCCGTCGGATCGAACGAGAGAATCGGTAGGTCGCTCGTAGCTACTTGCCGCGACTGAAGCCGTTTCTCAAGGAATTGCCGGGCAAAAGCTGCAGGGCAGAAGCATGCGGAATGAGTAGTATGCATTCACCGAAAAAGTCGTTATTCGGGCCTATTCCTTCTTGAGCCGAAAGGTTTCTTGCTCCTTGAGGACGACGAAGCGGTCGCCGTTGCTTGGCTGCACCACTCGGGCTTCGCCTTCGGCACCTGGCCACCGGAATGTCACCTCCGACGGCCGACAGCGCTGATGCGTCCGGATGAGTCCGGGCGGGAGTTGGAAGGCGCGGTCACCGATCATGTATTCGACCGCAGCGTCCGACTGGTTCGTGATCTTGAACTCGAAGGCCTTCGACTTGGGGCGGCCGAACATCTGCACGGCGTAGTAGTAGCCGGTCTCCTCGCTTCGTGCGACCGCCACGCCGGTCTCGCTGACATCCGCATCCAGCATGTTCTTCCGGTGTCCGGGCGAGTGCTTCCATCCCTCGAAGAACCCCTTGACTAGCGCCTGAGTCGTGAAGTCGGCCGAGTTGTACTGATTTGCAATGTTCTCCGAAACAATGCAGTAGTCGTAGCCGTGCTTTTTGGCCCGATCCGCAGGCCGATTGCCGTCGGCGGTGTGGCCGTACTTGCTCGTGCGGGCCATGTAGTCCGCAAAGTATTGAGCCGCCTCACCGAGCTTTGAGTTGACTTCCACCTTCGGCAGGTCTTCCCCCGCCCGGAAGTCATTCGTCTGACGGATAATCAGCTTTGCTGCCTCGGAGAGGCTCGGGAGGTTGTCCGGGGCCTTCGCCTTGGTCGTGGGAACGAGAACCTCCGTCTCGTCCTCCTCAATCGTCTGCGCTTGCGCGGTTGCCGGCAAGAGCAAACCCGCCGTCACGAACAGTAGGAACCAGGACCTGGAGAACACGAGTCGCCTTCTTTCTCGCCTGTTAGGACCGTTCGAGAAATTAGTGTCGTCTTTTGATCCGCAAAAGCAGCGCTAGTTTCGCGGAGCGAAAGGCGACTATCGAACAGTAATTTCTCGAGCGGTCCTTAGCACCCACCTTAAGCGTTGTACGATACTTCCTTCATATTCGTCGGATGAAGTATGGTCTTTAGCTCAGACATTGAAACCTCTTTCACTGTGACGGTTGTCGCTCTTCGCGGGCCACTACCTACACGGCCTTACGGCCTTGAACAAGCTGGACGACAAACACGATGAGAGCCACGACCAACAGCACATGAATCAGATTTCCTACAACACCAAATCCGAAGCCGAGTGCCCATAGAATCAATAGAACTAGCAAGATGGTCCAGAGCATTTTATGTCCTCCAATGCTTTTCGATAGTCAATCATCAGTGGAGCCCGAACGTCGAATCTAAGTCCGGGCTGGCCATGAATCGACCTGCGGAACACCCGCTGCGTCGCCGCAAATGATGCGGTCTATGATGTTCCGGCAATTTGCGTGCCTCCGGCGCATCGACATGCGGCGGCGCTGGCTGAAGGTCTTGGCGACACATCCGCTTTTGGCCAAATCGGCGCGAACTGCGTGCGATTTAGAGGCTGAGGGGATCCCGCTCAGGGAATAACGCAGTGGCTCGTTTTTGGCCTTTGGGGTCGTCCAGTCGCCCGAGGGTCCTCTTGAGGGTTTTCTCCAGTTTGTCGGCGGCGCAATCGAGTGCCTGCTTCTAGAGTTGCGTTCTGATCGGTTACCGTGATTGGTTGGAGACCAGCGAGGCGGGCCTCCATCACGCAACGCTTGTCGTTGTCGACGGACTTTGAGCCGCTGTTCTCGTCGGTGAGATGGACTTCGATTCTTCTCACTCACGCAATGCGATGCCCCGTCATTCCCTCGGTACGGGCTTTGCTTTTTTCTTATGCTGGATCAGAGAAAGGAAGAGTTTAGTCATGCCGGCAACAACGACGGAAACTATCTCAAATCTGCTTGTCGGCGTTACACCCCGCGACGAACCCCGATCGGCCCGGCTTGCGCTGGTGGCAGATTGACGTGAGCTATTGGGTGATCCGCGCGATGTCCTTGCTGGGCCTCGCCTGGAACCTGAAACTTGCCACGATCGAGCAGGCTGTCGCCGGTAAATCCGTGCTGTTCGTAAGAACTACATTTCGTTCCAGGTTCGTTGGAAGCTGATCACTTCTAACTCGCCTTCAGGGTCGCGCGCGATCGCCTTCATAGCGGGATCAATCAACGTTTCGATCCATTGCCCAAAAAACATTTCGGGCCGCCACTCTTTATAACGGTCGAACGCCAACATGAATGTTTCTTCGACGATGTCCGCGATCGTGAATCGCGTTCCGATCCTGGCTTGGATTTGCGGATAACGCTGCACCCAACGACCCACTCGGTCACGCAGACTCGCTTCGATCGGATACATCGCCTTGCGAAACTCGGTGTAATTTCCACTTTCGACAGCCGCGACGACCTGCTTGCCATCCATCCGCTGATTCGGTTCAACTTCCATCGTCGTACCCGCAGCGATTCGAGCTCGCTCAAGATTAAGTCTTCATTTGGCGCAGGGTGTGCCCGCAGGTTGAAATCACGCCGCGAAGCCATTTTTCAGACACGCACTAGCTTCATGTTTCGATTCCTCTCACTCAGCAATTCTCGCATCAGCTTTTTGTCACGCATCGTCCTGGACAGTTTTCTTGCTTGTCGCTCAATCATCCCGTGCCCATGAATTTTATCCGCCAATCTGATACATCGCCCGTTCGGGTTTGACGAAGTGGTCGCTGTCAATGCCGTGCGCCGCCTTCTTCGCGTACACAGCGGCCCGTACAACGTTACAAATCTCATCGTCCGAAGCACCATCGCGCAGAACTTCGCGCACGTCCCATTCGTGTGTTGAGAACAGACCGTTCCGGATCTTTCGAGAGGAAATGGGCACTCATCCAGGATTTCTTTGGGCTGGAAGTGGTCGGCCTATTTGGGACATCATCAGGCGGGATGTCCTGATGTTTTTTCTGCCACTGTGATGCTGACTTCGGCGTCGAATTGTTTCGCCGTGAGTTCAGCCAGAATTCGACAGACTTCGCGGGCGGCGGCTTCATTGGATGCCACGCGATGGAAGTGAGCCAATTCGGAATTCTCTGCAAGCAGCTTCAGTGGATTCTTCGCTTCCAGCCCGAGACAAAAGGTGCCGTCGTGTTTCGGGTGGAGTCTCAGCATGAGTACGGCTTTCCCGTCCGAACCGATGTGCGGGCCGCTGGTCAGCTTCTCGCTGTACTCCGGACGACGGACCAGGTGCCAAAGCAGCGCGTATGCCTTCGCGAAAGGGGCTGCAAAGTCGGCGAGGTTGAGTTCAAATACCGCGGACTCCACGGGTAGCGGCAATCCCTCCAGGCCAAACAACAGGCACACCGGCGATTCGGGCTGCACTCTCAATGATTGAGCCTGTGATTCGGCGGCAAGGAATGCCGTCTCAATATCGCCAATGCGGTTTTCGTAAAATGTCTTGGCGTAATGTTGGATGTCGTGGGCAAAGAGTTCTTGCGGGGGCGCCGTGACATCCTTGCGAAGGACCATGGTGAACGGCGTGTCTGGCCGCAGTTGGTACTTCGCCCTCAGGCTGGCAAGATCATCGTGAGTCACCTGCTCGACCGGCTTGCCCAAACGCGATGTCTCGATGCGAAACGGAACTGTTGTGATCAGAGTTCCACTTTCAAACGGAACTGCTTCTTGATTGGCAAACCGCAGCAAGTGGCCAACGAAGGCTGCGGTGCAACTCGGCGAATCCTGTTGGTCCTCGTAAACCATCAGCACGTTGCCGTGCAGGACTTCGTCACCGGATTCCATATTGAGGATGGCAACATCAGTGTTGTGTGTTTGCATGGTCATTGTTTCGCCTTACCGCTAAATACATTGGCATCCGCTAACGCAGATCGCAACTTGCTTCGTCAGACGCCCGCCGACCGCGCAGTCTGTCTCCCCAGGACCTCAACTCGTCCGGAGGCACGTGGCATTGGAGGTAAGGAAACAGGACACGTTCCTCCCAGCGAATATGTGCACGTAGCGTCGCCGCCAGACTTGCCAGATCGTCGAGCGCTAAGGGTCCGCCGGAGTCGAGCCTGTCATCCAGCGAACCCAGCAGCAAACGCAACAGGCCGTGTTCGTCCAGCAGTCGGGATCGCATCGCACCGGGCAACGCGTCCAGGAGAACGTGTTCTTCGTCGGCCATGTGGCTGGCAAACCGTGGGTTCCAATACTGTTGCAGCGCGGCAGCAGCCCTTCGCAAACCGGCACTGTGCGGGCTGCCCAGTTGCTGGTCGAGTTCTCTCCAGTAAAGCAGCGCCCGATGATGCTCGCGTGACAGCGGCTGCAGGCTGGGATGTCGCTTCATCATTCAACCCTTTCGGTATCTGGCCCTTGGGATTCTCTTCGGGCGGCTGGTCGCGAAACCCCACCCGTAATCAACCGGGCTCCGCGTTGGTACGTGAAGTACGACCAAGCCCAGTTGAACAGCACGACGAGGCGGTTGCGGAAGCCGATCAGAAAGTAAATGTGTACGACCAACCAAGTGACCCAAGCCGCAAAGCCACTGAACTTCCAACGGCCAAACTGAACAATGGCCGCCTTGCGCCCGATCGTGGCCATCGTCCCTTTATCGACATAACGGAACGGTTCGCGCGGCTGGCCTCGCAAGTCGTGTTCGAAGTAGCTGGTTCGCCCGCCAGTCGCGAGGAGGAGGTCATCGAACGGCAGTTCACCATCGCGAAGTCGCAAGATTCGTCGTTCAAAGTCGATCCCGGTCGCCTCGCCCAGCAGCACGGTGACGTTGCGCTGAGTGTTGAGGATCGACCGGATCGGCGCGGCGATGTCTGCGGGCGACAGGCCGGCCATCGCGACCTGGTACAACAGCGGTTGAAACAGGTGGTGGTTCGTGCGATCGACGAGTGTGACAAGGACGGGGGCCTGACGCAGCGCTTTCGCTGCCGCCAAGCCACCGAATCCGCCGCCCACGATCACGACCGCATGGATGCTGGCTTTCAGGGGTTTCATATAGCACCTGAAATTCGCAGCATGATTGGGATACTCATTGTTCTTACTCGAAATTGTACGCAGGCAAGGTCGTGAGCCGATTGTCTTCAACCGGGCCGCCCACAGTGAAGTGGTAGAAGCTTTGCCACTCGCGTGAAACGATCCCGAAGGCCGCATGAACTGGATCGTCGAAGTAGCAGCCGATCCCGGTGGCGCGGATGCCCGCCTCTTCGGCTTCAAGATAAAGCAACTGGCCGACCATGCCGGCCTCCCAGAACAGGTTCCGGTAGAACCCGCTGCCATACGTCGCCAGGCTGTCCATGTAATCGGCGATCATGGCCAGGCTGAAGGCGCCATCGCCGGCGATGGCCTGGCCGCAGGAGACGGTGGTCGCCAGCGCTCGACAGTCCCCCTCTTTGAGGAGATACAAGGGGAGTCCTGGCGGGCAGTCGGAGACGCGTTGCCAACAAAATTCTGCATGCATCACTCTCTTGAGGATATCGACCTTGTCCGGATCTCGGGCGAGCGCGTAGATGCCAGGCGCCAAGCCGTCGACGCGATGAACGAAGAGCCCGATGTGGATGCGCGGTCGCCAAGGGATCGCGTCCCAAGGCATCGCTCGCCGCTCTTGTGTTGGAATCAGTCGGGCGAGCATGCGAAAGAATGTTGCGCGCGAGATTGCCGTGGAGCCATCCATCGCGACTGCGCTGCGGCGGCCAAGAATGGCCCTCTCCGCAGTGAGCAGGCCCTGACGGATGGGAGTCCCGAACAGCGCATCCTCCGAGGGAAAGCCAGAGAAGTCCTCCTTGATAGGCGAGCTTTCGCAGCGTCGCGTCGCCTGCGCGACGGCGTCAATCACGGGCCACTCGACGCTGTGTTCGGGGCTCAGCGTGTTGGCCCTGCCCTTCCAAAGCACATCACCGCCGTGCGCCGTCAGAGGCTTAGATTCAGTCAGAAGCGGTGCTGGTAAATCGGGTGAAATCAACACGAGCAGATCAGCTTCCTCGCGCTCCGCCGCCGCGAAATCCTCATCGCGGTCAAGCCCAAGGAGGCTGGAGAGGGTGCCATCGCTGACGCTGTCGAGGAGCACCAATCTCCAGCCGAGCGCCGCTGCCGCGATACGCAGGCTGGCAAGCGCGTGTCCAACGTCGTGCTGGCAGTAACGGAACGCGCGCTCACCGTACTTCCAGGCTTCCCGCCAATGTACCGACGACAGGCCCACAAGGAAGGAGCCCTCAGGGAAAGACTCAGTCAGCTCGGTCCACCGCTTCGCGTCGAGCACAGCTCGCCGTTCAAGAGCATGCTCCCTTGGCGCATAGTGGTACACGGCAGCCGCATCGCCGATCTGGTCGACCGCAGGTAGTACGGCATAGCCCTCGGTCGGATGAAGATTTCCGCTCGACGGATTTGCGCGCAACGGCCACGTGGTATCGCCGACTTGCTTCCATGCCGTCAGCGACAGTGCGTACCGGAAAAAAAGCGAGACCGACGTCAACGACAGTGGCATCGGCGGCACGATCGCGCTGGCATAGAGCTGCCAATAGGGTAGCGGGCGGCCCGCTTTAGACAGAGGGAGGCGAACCAGATACGCTCCCGCGTAGCGCCGAAACGGATCGGGCTGCGTCGCCCAGTCCATGTAGCCAAGCGAGGCGGCGTAGCGGTGGAAGTGGTGTTTTGTCCGCTCGTGGTAGGCGACGACTACCTCTTCGGCAGAGGCCTCGCCCTCAAGAAGGTCGGTTCGTTCCGGCGTACCTGGCTCACCTGTACTTGGCTCCCCCGGTAAGGGTGAAAGACGATGGGACGTCATGGCAATCCTCTTCATGCTGTGCAACGCTCAATGAGCGCCTGCGCGCTCGTCTCCGGCGCATCGCAGCTACGGTTTCGGCACACGTAGGTGGCGGGCAGGCCGCCAACGATGTGCCGTCCCTGGTCGATCAATTTCCGAAAAATCACGACGAGCAGCTAACATACGACAATCCACCGACCTCAAAGAACTCAGACGGCTTCAGCCGATAGTATTTCCCCTCCACGTCCTTTGACTGCTCGGCGTATGGCTGCGTCATGACTTCCTGCATCTCTCGAATTAGAGAGTAGTTCCCCGCGGTCGCTTGCTGATACGCAGGCACAACGAACCACTCTCGCAAACTGTATTTTGGGTTGACGAGTTTCATCTGCCTAGAGAGCTCCTCACGGGTGCGGGGCGGAGCGACATTCGCGTCGGTTGCACTGGCGCTGCCGATGAGCGATTTCCATTTTGTGAGCCACTCTGACCAGCGCTGGTCCATCCCTTCGGGGTCTGTCTCAACCGTCGGGTGCATTGAAGCCATGGCGCGCTTCGAGTCCTTGTAGAAGCTTTTTTTGAGTGGGACTATGTCGTCAGGTACCATCGAGAGCTCGCGGAAGAAGATGGTGTAATCGACAGGAGTTTGCACCATGAGCGTTTCGAGCTCACTGAACAACGCCGCGTGAAAAGTACCAAGTCCAAGTTTGGCAGCCCACATCTTCTCCATTTGCGCTTGCATCACTTTCGAAAAGCCACTTCGAATCTCGTCGAGCTGTCGCAGAGTGTCCTGATGCGACGTCAGCAACGGCCGCAACGCCGTACAAAACATGTGGAAGTTGCGTTCCGCTGCACGG
>Ga0209491_10010652_pt1 | contig 10984 bp, 11 predicted proteins | sample BON02_FD_187213 | JGI IMG/M metagenome (GOLD analysis project Ga0209491, IMG submission 187213) | Freshwater microbial communities from Lake Bonney liftoff mats and glacier meltwater in Antarctica - BON-02 (SPAdes) (version 2) | ecosystem: Environmental > Aquatic > Freshwater > Ice > Glacier...
AAATGCAGGAGATTATCGAGCACCGTGCGCTCGCGGGTAGTGAACTGCACTGGCAGGACATGTACCAAAGGTGGCAGTCTGGTGCAGAGCTTACAGATGATGTTCTCGAGCATATTTTGGTCAATTCGCCGTGTCGCATGTCAGTGCTACTGTCGATGAAGCCCAGCCACATATCTAATCTGAGCCTCAGCAAGGACGCCATCAAAGCTGTGAGTCAAGATTTTGAAGGATGCGAAGATCTGCTGAGGTGAGAGAACTCAGTACAAACTGGAAGATATTTCGCATTTTTCATTACATTGAGTCTATTTCTGGCACTGCATCACAGATGATTTGTCCCCGCAGCAGCATTGGCGCACGAATTGCCACTGTATTCCATTGATCTCCTTATCTACATTGATTTGATTCATCTTCCTATCTCGCACCCCACACAGATTTTTACCGCAGGCCGAGTGCAGCGAGTTTCAGGATCTTCGGACGCGCACTGCGGCAATCTGGTGGCTTCTTCTCACGGCGGGAGGTAGTGTGAAACGGGTCGATGACAGCGTTTTCGGGGAAGAGCAGAGTTTGTTGTTGGACCACGGGATCATGATTCAACCAAAAGGAGAGCAGGGAGCAGATCTTTTGAGCAGGCTTGCACGAGTCATGATATCGGTATACATGCTGCTGCGTGCATGTAATTCATGCAAATCAGATGCAGGGCTTCCACTGACTCCTGCGTGTGCATCTGAACCCCCCTCCCACCTCTCCTACACAATCCTTGCACGCAGCTCGACACTGAAAATACTCTTACTAGTCAGCATGCAGTACGAGAATACTTGCTGTCTGACGATCGGCGTGAGGCTATTTTGCACATCTTGGAGGACTCAAGTGTGTTTCTCGGAAATGCATTTATGAACGCTATGACGAGTACCGTGACTCTCAACGCAATAATGGTGCAACATCATATGATCTGTCTTTGTTTCTCGCTATGGGGTGGCTACGGTTAGTAGGATCGATTAAATTATAGGTCTCTTGTGCAGAATATAGTCTCTTTTAAAGGTCTCTTTTGCAAAAGAAACTTATAATTCTATCGATCCTAATAACCGAAGCCACCCCATATCTGTCTGTTGGTCTGAAAGACAGAATTCGCCTGCGTAGATACTGAAGGTTGTGGTGTTCTTTTTCAGGCAGGCAAAAGCGGGAGCCTCATCCGGGATCGGCTTGGTGCCATCCTTCAATGGGTCAAGGATTCCAAAGATGCTGATGCTGATACCATGAAGGAGCAGATGCAATTTTTTGCGTCGCGCATCACACCCGAGGCAGTTGTGACGCTTCTCAAATCGGCCAATCCCCCAGCAGACCTTGCAAAAGCCCGCATTGGAATCTTGATGCCGTGTGTCAATGCGCAGATTGGTGAAGAGGAAAAACGGCACTTTCTGGATGCAATACTCGAACCCTTGTGCCGGAATCGACCAGAGATGGCTATAGATGTGTTGGAGATGTTGGCAAAATCTGACGACGAAGCTGAGCTGCCAGAACCGAAATTCGACAATCTTCCGCGGCTTTGGCTCTCTTTGTTTCGTGCAATGCACTCGCCAGGGAGTGCAGCAAGAAAGCAGGATTTCTTTGATCAAGTCCAGGAACACACAAGCGAGAAGTGCAACGCATTTGCCCTCCCATTCGAGTCGTCTGCAACGCTGTGCAACATGTACATAGACATGTGTAAGCAGAATGAACGGTTCTTGCTAGTAGACCTGGATCGACACGAACAATTGCTTGCAGGTGCGCTGTCGCGTAACGCGGTGTTCGAGCAACTTATGCAGCGCGAAGATATTGAGAACAATGATGCGCTTCTAGCCTTGCTCTATTTTACCTGGTGGGCGCAACCTGGGGCGTCAATTCCGTTAAAACTGTTGCCCAAGGCAGGCACAGGCTCGTGGGAATTGTTCAAAAACGTCACGTCACGGGTCAAACCAAATCAGAAGACAGTGGCCAAGGGAATGAGCATCCTGGCTCGATTTGCGACAGCACCTCATACATTACCTGCGAGCATATTGAACACTCTAAAGGCGTCCATGGTTGGGGGTGACCAGATCACTTCAAAGACGTTTGTACTGGCCCAGCAAGACTCTACTACCTATCCCGTCTACGCCTTTCGAACACACACCAGACACCTGCCAGTGGAATGCATTGATCATCTTATCAAACTGTGCATGGGCGATAGACAGATCGTGTTCAAAGACGACAAAGACAAAATTCGTATTTTTTTCCCGTGGACGGATAGCGGGGTGAGCGCATCAATTATCAAACACAATCTCAATATCCTGGTGAACATCTCACTAGCTGAATGCAAAGTGGATCCGAGGGAAACTTGCAATCTTCAGGCGCAGCTCTTTCTAACAACATTGACATGGTTCGAGTCAGCCGGGTTCACAATGGAACATTTGAAACAAATGTGTTCATCGACTAGGGACAAGGAGAAGTTAGCGAAACAACGGATTGAATTGCGCGCAGTCTGGGAAAAGGACAACTTTGCTCAAATGCTGGTATACCAGTCGCTTCCGGTCTATGTCGATGTGCGTTTCTGCAGTGGAAAGGATGTTCCTTTGTTCCAGTCTTCAGAGGAGTCTATTGCGGTCACTATTCAGTGGCTCGCCATGCTAACTATACAGTATTCATGCACGCCCAACGCACCTCAAGAGTTCTACGAATTCGCTGCCAAGAAAAACAACCAAGACGGCAGCCGTGGGCTGCTCAAAAAGCCCGCGCAGATTGTCGCTGAATTGTTCAAAGACATTGCAGACAAGCTTGCAAGAGCACATGCTGGCCTTACACTAGTGAAAGGTGGACACCATAATTATCACGTTATTTTGGTGTTGGACGACAGCGGCAGCATGGACTCGCATTGGACCTCTCTGGTCGCAGCTGTTAAACAGTATCTAGCAGTGCGACAGGGTCTCGGCACGCAAGATCTGGTCTCTATTGTCATTTTCAATAATGTAGCACGCATTGTTGCGCAAAGGATGCCTCTTGCGGATTGTGTTGCAAATGTCCATCAATTGCTTAAATTCGTTGGCGGGGGCACTGACTTTGGGGCGGCCCTCAAGACGTCGCTACAACTGCTTGAAAGCCAGGAAGAAACGCTGCCAGCGGCAATGTTATTCATGAGTGATGGAAGTGGTGGTGGAGGTGAGGCCGAGATGACACAGATTGTTGCCAAATTCTCCGGGATCAAGGTAAATACGATGGCCTTTGGACAAGGTGCAGACGGTGGCAAACTTCAGGCCCTCGCTAATTTGGCTGGTTCGTCAGGCAAATTCAGTCGTGGTGAGTACTTTTTACTTTTTAATAACTTGAACTTGAATCCTTGCATGAAATTTACTGATGATGATTTGCTTCTATTTTCGTTGTATTTCACTCCAGTCTTGTTGAATGTTTTGTTGTGGATGCTGATGCATCAAAGTAACTTATTCCTGTGGTTTCAGCAACGGATGCTGTGTCACTTGGGAACAAGTTTGCTGAGGTTGCGTCGCAACTGTCTCAAGGACCTCGCAATGCCGGAAACGAGGCACAAATCGCAAAAGAGGCCAGCATGTCACGAGCATGTGCCAATATCGTCGATGACATTCTTCCCATTGTTGTAAGAGCAATTTTGTTCCTTCGTGACTCTGATGGTCTCTGCACTCTGTGAAGATGGATCTTGCATCTGATGTAATACCTTATCTGCAATTAGACACTGCACCTGTGCGGGGTGTATTGCCCCGTCTACAGGGCTGCATCTTTCTCTATATTTAGCTGCAAGTCACTGTATGCATGGCTGCAACAAGTCACGCAGGAAATAGAATGAAAATCGATAACGATTTTGCTGCAAACGACTCCATAGATGGAATATATACCGGATGATGTAACCTGACTTTTTTTTGTAATCTGGCGCTGGTACATATTTTCCCCATGTTTGTATCGAGCAGGATTTTTTCGGACAGTTGCGTTCATCCGGTTCTGGAGAATTTGTAAAATGTGCCATGGATGGTATGACCACAGGACTGAAAGCATCGAACGTTGCATTGCAGGTTGTTTGTCTATGTCTTCAACTTTAAACATTATTTGTTTCTACGTGCTTGCGCCCGCTAAGAGTAAAGTTGCACATGCATCGTTAATCGAAGTCTCTTGCAGGATCGATTTCTCCGATTGTGTAACATAATCGGGGATCCAATGAGATGCAGTGGTCCGTGACGTCTTTCGTTTTTCATACATCTATGCACATAATTATGCGTCTGCCATCAGTTTCAGCATCACTTCGAGCACTTCTCGAGCATCTGCCGTTCATTTTCATGTGAATTGTTGCAGGCATGTACTGCAACTTGAACACAGCAATCTCTGAGAGGCTGTGTTTGGCTATCAGGTGTGCGTAGCAGATGCGCTGTATATGCTGCTGGGCGTCACGCCGGCCAATGAAGGAGCCGAAGTGAGGTGCATGCTGCAAATGTGGCGGGAAAAAAACCTCACCCTGGGCTCGTCCATTGTTGCCGAGATGAACTACATGTCGAACAACGTGTGGACTCCGAGTGGGCTGTGCGAGGCGACAAAATTGATTGAAATCCTCGGGCCTATCAAGCGAGTTGGCTACGTGAGAGATCCGGCGAACGTACCGCTCGCTTTGCTGCGAAAACAGACTGACTTTTTATCTGTCGGCCCCATCTATGCGTTCAACGAGCCTATGCCACAGATTGCATGCCCCCATATTGATATCGAAGAAAAGGTCAAGACCACTGCTTCCTCAACGGTTACACATAAGCTCCGTCGGGTGGCGGACTTTGACCATGCTGCAGGCCAAGGGCCAGGTCCTGAAGACAAATCCGTTGACTCTGCGTCGCTTGTCGATGAGCAAAGTGACTTTTTCAGCGCTGCAGCCAAGGATGATTCATCCTCATCGATGAGCAACGTTCGGCACTTGCGACAACTATCAGCAGCATCAACGGTGCGGGCGCGAACTATTTCGGCGAGGGACTTGGTTCAGGTGCTGCATACGTTTATACATGCCGCATATGTATGGTTCATAAGAGCACATACAAATAATTGTAACCTACATTTATGTTGGATTTTGTTGGTGCGGTTGTTGAAGCGGCTGTATTTTGTGCAGATTGACACTCTTGGTGGTGGAGGATACGGAGTCGTGCGCATCGTACCCGGGCTCCATCCCGTTCTCCGCTCTCCTGGAGACAGCTGCTCGATTCCAGTCTGGCAGCAAAAGAGTCTTGGACGCAATCGGGATTCCATCGAAAAATCACACGGAATCTCTCACTCCAAAATTGAAGCCATCTTTTCAAACAACGGTGCAACTTGGGACCATCTGAATCAGTTGCCAACTGGCAGCACGCTCATGGGAAATGGTTTTTATCTCCGAAAGAGCGTTGAGGGCTCGTGGGTTCTTCTTGTTGGTGCGGGCTCTCAAGAATCGCTCGATAATCCACCGTATCTTCTGTGGAGCGTACTCGATACTGCGCGACTTGCAGCACTTGACTTTGATGACAGGGTATGTGTGCTATTTATTGAGTGTGCTCATGCACGCAGTGTGTGCCTTCAAAAGGTAATACAGTAATGTGCAATGCCACTAATTGATTTACACATCACTCTCACCTGTCCACTATTTCCCCCTCTTTCTCTCGTTGTCTCTTTCACACATGTAATCAGGTTCTCAACATTTTTAAGGGCATTGTGGCGCTTGCGTTCAATCCGAAGAGTGCTCATGGTTTTCCTTCGGACTTGGATATTTCGAAAATACTCAAGAAGCTGAGGAGGTCAAGTCTGCCCCTGAATACATTTGAACAAGGTGCCAAAAAATCGAAGAGCGTGGAAGACGACTACCAGATCTATCTCAAAAACGAATCGCTTATTGTGATTCACATCTTGGACTGTCTTGATAGGATTCGATCTGACACAAGGGGCAAACGCGCGAGTGCCACCGTCTTGTCTGCATTGAACATGGGAGATTTGGAGAAGAGTTTGACCGTGCCGGTGAAGTCGACCGAAGGCTGGGCCATTCAAATGGGTCGGCAGCTCGGCCTACTCGTAGGCGTAAGAGATTGGGTTCCCCGATCACAACTCACATTCACGCTTCAGCTTGTGAGGCGTAATGCTGAATCCATTCTGAAGCTGCGCACTGAAAAGGTGCGCACTGAAAAGTTGCGGCCTGAGAAGACAGGAGAGGAGAGTAGTGGAGATCAAAATCAAGGACAGGATTCGGATGGCGAAGCCTCAGCTTCTGTGATGGATTATGATGCAGAAAGCTACAACATTTTCGATGAACCCAATGGTGGTGTAGATCATTTGAATTCCAATTCCAATTCAATTCCCGATGACGACGATCGGCGGACGATCTCCGATGTTGATAATCGTCTCATTGCAGCACACGAACACATCACCCAACATAAATTCAACTGCGCATCTCTGGCGATTCTCAACAGCATGGCTGAGAGGAAACGCTTCAAGAACGATTCGGAATGGGTATGTGCTTTGTACTTGATTGTGTGCTAACGACAGGATCTCGCAATTCACACACACACACACACACACACACGCACACACACACACACACACACACACACAGGTGAAGCCATTCGAAGACTCTGACCATGAAAATGATGATGACGACCACGCCAAAGATGCTGGCGTTGCAGCCAAAAGGTCTCGAATTCGAAAAGAGGCCGCCGAGGACAGCGACGAAGACGATCAAGTCGTAGACGATTCACACAAAGAAAAGTCGTTGGGCACGAGCAGCAGCAAGACTATCATATACGAAGATGACGAGTTGGATCTGCCGCTATACACTGAATGTGACGCGGAGCATGAAGCTCTTTTTCCATCGCAATGGGGCTGGGGTTCCCCGGTCTTTTCCGGGTTTGCCGTCACTTCCGCTCTCGCGCAGCACGTTCCTATGTATTTTGTGCAGGTAAAACAATACAAGTTCCCATGGTAAAACAAAAATTCACATCAAAACAAACAATACTCGTTTCCATGTGTTATGTGCATGCGCGGGCATGTTTCCATGTTTGATGGAGGTACAAAAATAATTACACGTTTCCACATGAACAAGCAAAAATACAACGTTCTCATGCCCAAAAAAACCCAGTTCCTCTGAAAACACAAATATATGTTTTCACGAAAAATGCACGTTCCCACACGATATGCGCACGCGCAGCACATTCCCGTGTGTTTTGTGCTGGTATGCGAAAATTCGAAGCGCGTACCTGTTGTGTTCTGTTTGAGTCTGTGTTGTTTCAGTGGACAAAACTGCAAACTGAAATCCTGTGCAATTGGCAGATTGACGTGCGTCGACTGAAAATCGCATATTCCGACTCGGAGGGCCTGCCTGTCGCCTATATTTTCCACAAGAAGATTTTGCTGCGCAGCTTGCAAGCCTTTTCGCCCGAATTGGGGTTTGCGCTATATTGTGCAGAAGTGCAAGAAGGCAGCAATCAACAAGACATGCCCGACGATGACGATGACGTCAAATTCAATAAGTCTTTTTCAGCTGGCCGCACACTTTCCGAGGAGGAGCTCGAGACCAGCTGGTCTGGTTTATCTCCGAAAGAAAGGAAGGACTGGGCAAGGCAAGAGGAGGGTAAAAGCACCAGTGTGTTGCGTCGCGCCAACTATAAAATGCTAGCATACCGTGAGGAGCTTTTGAGGTGGCTCGTCGATCTCATTCGCTCGCCCTTGCCTACTGAGGCAATCCATTGGTACTGTATGTTTAAATAGTGGCGTAGCCGTGAAATTTCAGTTCACTTTGTTTGTCACTGAAATTTGGCTTAGATATCTCACGACATTTTGTTGTGTTTCGTCTGATTTTGGGGGGACTCGTTTTGGCCGACGAAAAAGCTTGAAACATAAATGCGTGTGCTATATTGTTTGTTTTTGTTCTCTTACGGCTTTTGTTTTTTGTTTTTTTTTATTTGCACACGAACGTATGCAAATCAAAAAAATTGAATGTACAGCGCGCTAACGAGTATATATCGTGTAAATATTGTGTGATTCCACAGGTTTTTGGACAAATTGGAGAATGGGGCAACAACGCAGTCGGTAACTCTCCCTTGACATTAATCAACAATTCTCACATTAATCAACAATTCTCCTCCAGCGCAAATGCGAGTGCATTTGTGTGCAAACACGTGCCCGTGATGTGAGCATGCATCTCACGTCACAAGCAGATGCGACACTGCTACACCCTGCAACAACCTGCAACACATTGCATCACACAGCAACACACATCTGCATGTTCGGAAACAAGCGACACTGCTACACACCGCAACACACCATGACCCTGCTACACACCGCAACACATCACAACACACCACAACACATGTCACATCACAGGCATATGCTGCTCATTGTGTGTATTCCGACTCCACCAGCAGAGTTTGCAGATTAGCATTGGTGTATTGTAAGGTAAAAAGCCTATTTCAACTTTGAATTCTGGGGGATCATTATGATAGTCCAAGGGGTACAGTCCACCGTGGAAAATCCTTGAAAGGTGAAACAAGGGGTAATTGGGTGGGGTATGAAACCGGGGTATTACTGGAGGCTTGCTGTGTAGTATATCAACTCAGCTGTGTAGAGTATCAAGTCAATCACTTTACGCATACGGAGTGAATGACTATACCTACTCTTTGATTCAAAGACTGCCTTCTGAAAGTAGTGCATGAAAGGCGTCTTTTGCTTGAATACCTTATGAATGACATAATGCACATTATGAACGACCGACAAGGCACTCATGCAACCCCACACCAACGTGCTACAGGTGCCATCCCTAACTGCCCATTTGGGCACATCCGCCAAGATGTCATCAGAGGAAGACGATATCGGCGGAAATTTGAACCTCGTCGTGATTGCGCACTGCATTGCGAAAGCACTGCCCTCGCCCAACGAGGCCAAGGATCTCTTTTCGTGTGCCTTTCACGTGCCGCTCAACTTTCTGCCGTTTGTCGCACGCAAAAACGACCTGTATGGGATTCATATTGTCCGCGGGGGCACCCGCGAGAAATTGGAGGAGTATGGTGCGGTTGTGGAGGTCTGCGACCTTGGGTATGCATTTGTGTTCAGTGTGTTGCCGTGTGTCCGTGTCTCTCTTGCGCCCTCGCTCGCAGGAGTTTTCCTCGTGTGTTCGTGTGCGTGTGTGCGCATGTGTGTGCGTGTGCGTGAGTAGATTTATAGGAATACACGTTGCAATACGCACACAGACTCTCTCACTCTCAAGTTCTCACTCACTCACTCACTCACTCACTCACTCACTCACTCTCTCTCTCACACCAGGTATGATGCTCTGACACGTTCAAAAGACAACGCCAGCATGTACCTTTCCATTATCAACAAGGTGCAAGATTTTCCCCCTTTGAATTTGCCATTTCTTTTGAAAGCCGATCATTTCCTGAATAATTTGCAATGATTTATTTGTGTATCCATCATTTGAAACAGTTTTCGACATTCATATGGATGGTGTACGTGACCGGACTCGACGACATCGATGACGCTTTGCTCAAGTGGTTAGCAGAATACACGAAGGCCCATCCCTGGCGGTTTGTGTACTTGGAAAACACGCAAACGAGCTGGAACTTCAGCGAAAACCGAGACCGTTGTGTGTATGACCACGCGCCGCCACCAGTCGAGCGCGGGATCCGATCCGAAGACGATTTGAAACGCACTGCTGTCAAGCAGCTCAGACCCACTCACACACAGGTGAAATTCATTGATCTCAGGAATTGCTCTGTGGAATTGGACGAGATATTTGGAGTCCAGAACGAAAGGGAGATTCAGATAGGATTGCAAGTATACATGTACAGAGGAGGCAACATATACAAACAAAAACGCGCGCGCGCACGCACCGAGAATTCGGCCTGCTCCCACGCAGAGTGCACGCGTGAACACACACGAACTCTCTCTCTGATGTACACGCACTCACACCCACACTCACTCTCTCTCGCACGCACATACACACACACACACACACACACACGCACATGCACGCACACATACACACACACACAGCCATATCCTCGCGTTGCTACCCATTGTGAGAAGCTGAACAAAAAAGAAAGTGGGATACAAGATATGTGCTGGACTGATCTTTCGGTATGTATGTTTATACGTGTGTCTGCACGCATGTGAATGGGTGTTTGTGTGCGTGATATAGATGTGTATGCGTGCATTGTATATATGTCTTTATGTGCGCTGGAGGATACACAACGTAGAGTATTCGAGTTTTTTGAACAACACGACGCATTCAATACACTCGAATACTCAATGTTATGTATCCTTCAGCGCGCATAACGTCATATTGACATATGTACGTGATACAGAGTGGCGTACAGTCATATGATGCCTTATCTTCATAGGTCATTTTCCGCAAAAGAGCCCTATAATTACTGGCTCTTTTGCGAAATATGACCTGCAACTTAAGGCATTCTATGAGTCTTCGCCACCCTGTACAAAACGTAGGGTGTCCGAGTCTTTTGGTTTTCTGTGCGAGTGTGTGTATATGTGCGTATACGTGCGTGCGCGCGCGTGCGTGCGTGCGTGTGCGTGCATGCATGCGAGTGCGTGCGTGCGTGGGTGTGTGTGAGTTCGTTTGATTGAGTAAGAGTGGATGTGCGTGCGCGTGTGCGCGTACGCGTGCGCGTGCGAGTGCGTGTGCGTGTGCGTGTGCGTGTATGCACATGTGTGCGTGTGCGTTTGCGTGTATGCGTGCGCGTGTATGCGTGCGCGTGTGCGCGTGCGCGTGCGCGTGCGCGTGCGCGTGCGCGTGCGCGTGCGCGTGCGTGTATGCACAATTGTTGATACTGTATTGCTGAGAGTTGATTGCAGAAAGAAGAGAAGTGTTTTTCCATGCTGTATTGCTGAAAGAGGTTGTTGCACAACAAAAAAACGAAATACACTTCGTCTTTTGCGTCTGCCATCTAGTGACACGGACGCACTAACACACACACACACGTAAACACACACACGCGCACTC
>Ga0209491_10010653_pt1 | contig 10984 bp, 5 predicted proteins | sample BON02_FD_187213 | JGI IMG/M metagenome (GOLD analysis project Ga0209491, IMG submission 187213) | Freshwater microbial communities from Lake Bonney liftoff mats and glacier meltwater in Antarctica - BON-02 (SPAdes) (version 2) | ecosystem: Environmental > Aquatic > Freshwater > Ice > Glacier...
TGGCTCTAGTATATAAGCAATAATACATCAACGGTATAGTCAATCTTGTCATGGCGTCTGAGTATGCGCTGAATGTGAATGGTTCAAGCTTTCGGTGCTGTGTATGTCTTGATGACAATGCATGTACGGACGACGCCAGCACATATGAGGGCTATGTCAAGTCCATGAAAACAAGGAAAACAAACTATTTGACGAGCCCATTGGGACTGTGTATTTGTGCGAATAAGCACACATGCACACGAAAAGACTTTCGGCTTCTGATGCAAAATGCCGTCCGACACAAGAGAGAAACTGGCAGCAGTGTCCTGCAATGCCCTGTACGAGGGTGTACAGCAAAGTTGATTGAATATCCCGAAGAATGTGCCCTGTGGAGTAAAATGGTCGAAGTTTGTGGAAGAGGCCACTTGGTAGACCTAAACTGCTACCTGCAACTCAAACAGGCGAAAGTAACACGCTGTCCCGTATGCCGCGATCCTTTTCTATATAATCCAATACATACGATACCCACGGTTGCCTTACTTTCAGACGGGACACAACCGCAGTTCCGGGCGTTGGATGCACTGTGGGATGTACTCGATGCAATTTTGGCCGAACACAACAGCGTGAATGCCTATGTAATGCACCGAGGTTTCAATGAAATGATTCAAGATATTTTCTTTGCTCCATTGCACGGAATTCTCGACAGTGACACCGGGCATCCCAGAATCTTCTTGCTCGCAAACGATATGGAACAATTTTCGCAAGTAGAAATACGAGTCAACAATTTTAGAATTTGCTGGAAACATATCACTGACGTATTGAACCTGCAACAGCCTTGCATCAAGTCCACCCTGGATCGCATTTGTACCTGTCTCGACGACCTCATCTGTTATGTCGACTTTGACATTCGTCCTGACACTACTTTCGGTTGCTCCATCTTCAAACAGATTGAACTGACAATGCACTGTTTCGAACAAGCACGAGAATTCATCGAAGAAAATACTTGAATCTTTTTTCAAGCGGAAAGGCAGTTGCTGTGCCTTCCAAGGGAGCACACAAGGTGCTTCACAAGATAGAAATTGGAAATTTCTCCAGTGGGTGAAGAACAGGCGGTGAGCACTCGAGGTGCTGCCCAATGTCAATGAACGCGATCAGTGGTTTTCAAAAGTGCGCTCGTGAGGATTGTAACTCATTGAAGTGGCTATGTATGTATCGTTTATTGGATTGAGGTTAACTAAAACAAGCATAACCCTTATCAATCGCACCCGGCTTAGGACCAAAGGTCAATCCGCCGGTTATCTATACAAAACAATCACGTTTTTTTTTCGTGTTGGGGTGTAGTGAAATTAAAATCAAACTATTAAATTAAAAAATCAAATAAGAGCCAACGAGGAGCATTGTTGCACAGGAGCACGCGCCGTGTGCGTGAGATGGCATGCGTTGGTGCACGTGACCATGTTTTGCACAGCATCGATTTGTTGGCATTGGTGTTTCGCAGCTATGTTGCCACCGAAGCCATCATTGAGACACTTTTGCGGTGGAAGGTGGTGTCGAAAGATTGGCATGCCGCCATTTCTTGTGTTCTTGTGGACATCAAGTGGCTTCGTCCATTTTGCTGTTCGGCAGAGGTGTTTGTCGGACAGATTGCTGGGTTGGTGTCTGGTGAGCATGGAGACAAGAGCGCGGATACTTCTCTGGCACGCAAACAGGCCAACGCTGACTATTATGTGGACATGATGTTTCTGCACATGTACAGCGAGCATGCCCAGTACGAGGCTCTGAGCTCGCTGGATGTTGTTGTGGGGCAAATTTTTATGCAAGAGCAGACGTGTATGAGGGCCATTGCGGCTGTGAACATGGCCATGACAGTGCATGCCTCTTTCCAGCGCGTGCAGCAAGCGGCATGTGGAGTTATTGAGGTTCTTGCCAAGAATGAGATGAACAAGGAAGCATTGCTTGAGGCTGGGACCCTGGACAAAATGATGCAAGCGGGCCACAGATTTTCCCCTGGTGGCGATATGTCTGGCTTTATTGTGTGCGCAGTAAACAGGATGGTATTATTGGATAACGACGACGACGACGACGACGACGACTATGGACATCAGGCGAGTATTGAAGCGGTGATTAATGCAGGTGCTATTCGAATGGTGACTGAGTGGATGTGGGCCGAAACAGAAACCCATCAGCTTTTTTGGTTCAAGGAGTTTTGCCTCCTTATTAACTATTTTGTGAGGTTTCATGCAACTACGCTGCTGCACGCAAAGACAGATGAATTTATCTTGGGCTCTTTGGCGAAATTTCAAGACATACCATGGCTACAATGGCGTGGCTTGCACTCGCTCACGCTTCTTGTCCAATTCGGGGAAGCTGACGCCATTGATTTTTTCGGCGTATCGCGCGGTATGGAGCTGGTGTTCGCGTGCATGGATTATCCGCATAAAGTGGGCTTCGTCAGCAAAACTGAAGAAAACGGAATCAAACTATTGGCAGCTATTGTGCGAAGTTATCCCAAGACTACAGATCACATGGTTTCTGCCGGACTGATCCCTGTTTTGCGGAAAACCATGGCACAGACCATGAGTATGAGCAGGCGGCTAGTGCACATGAACGCTCTTGCGTCTATACTGAGCACACTTGCATCAAACGTGGCATATCGCTCTGCTGTGGCCAGCGCGGACATTGTGCCTACGGTGTGCTTGGCAATGCAAGCGTGCGAGGATGACTGTATGTTGCAGACATACGCAATCACACTGTTGGGCTATTTGAACAACTCCAGCTCGAATACCCTGCAATCTATGGTGCCACCAGATGTCGTGCGACTTGTAACACAAGCAATGCTATCACACGAAGACAACATACGGGTGCAACGGGCAGGCATCGGGGGGCTGATGTGCTTTGTGGCGAGCAGGCAAAATATACACACTGTCTCTACGGAAAATGGTGTCAATGTTCTTTTGCGGGCCATGTGGAAGTTTAACACCAATCCCTATATTGCAAAAAAAGCACTACTTGTGCTCAACATCCTTTCAGTGTACGGCGATAACCTTGTTTACATGCAAAAAACGGGAATTGTGCACAGTGCTCTCATTAGCATGCAGAATCACCCCGAGGACATTGAGGTTCAAACTGAGGCCATATCGACCCTCTTCAATTGCGTCGAAGCGCATCCACACATGCATGCAGGTTTCCGCCAGCTTCTGGGGATGTGGATGATGAAAAGGGCCCTGGAAATGCCCGAGCTGGACGGCAAGTGCAAGCAGATGGTGCGCAAGATCATGGAGGCCTGCGCAGACTAGTCACCAAAGGAGTTTTGGGCTCACCACACACATACATCCTTTGTCTCATCAACACAAAACACCGTCCATTCCACGATGTCTTTGTCTAGCAAGGCACTTTTTTGAGCACACACCAAAAGATAACATCGAAATTTAGATTGCATTCCAAATAAAATACTGTTTGAGAAACAGCTCCGCATGCGCACCCCCGCCTCCCCACACACACCCACACTACAGGCTGCTGCATTTGTCGGTCTCCTCCGAGTCCACACGGCGTCTTCAGACTAAAAGTAAGCTACGATCGACGTCTCATGTATCCTAAAGCCACCTCCCGTCCCCCGCAAGTAAAACGAAAAGTATAGATTGCTGGTGTAAACTGCGAATTTATTATGGCATCGTGTCATATACAGACACATTGCATATTTTATGAGTGAAAGAGCGTACACACAATAGAAGCACTAGAAGCACTAGAAGCACTAGAAGCACTAGAAGCGGGTGGCGACTTGGAGTGCATCAGACATTGTTGACATGTTGTAAAGGATATGGCAGAAATACTGCTTGAAAATGTATCGATTTCACAATCAGTACACGCGGAGTCGGGGGGTCTGTCTTGTATTTTCCTGAAGCACATGCAAGGCAATAGGCTTCATTATTGTCAGATTACAATTCAATAAACATCATGCCATCTGACCTCTTTTGCTAAGATTTTTTGTTCCTTATAGGATAGGGTCTGCCAAACCTTGGCCCGTCGGATTTTCTTTCTAGTCCCCTTGGATTTGCGTCTTGATTCGTGTTTTCCAATACTCCACATGTCGTTTAGAGAAGACGGTGTCGATGCGTTGGGAGAAGTCGGGTTGGGTAGTCCGGGCAGTACACGAGTTTAGGGTTTGATTTTTTAGTATCATCTCGGAAAAAGTATGTATCCGGTGTCACCCGGTGCTCACACAGGGATGATTTCTTGTATGACACTATACCACACATTGAAAACACCCATCAATTTCGCAGAAATCATCGTGTAGACGGTTTGATTGTCATGGGATGGGGCTGTATTTTGTGGCGACCATGTGTTCTGTGAAATCGATCCCGTATACCGCAAGACAGACGGATTTAGAGTGTTCGTACGTGTCGTAGAGTTCGAGTGGTAAATATTAACACGGTCCCCTGCGCTCCAATTCCCTATGCGAATATTTTGCAAAAAGTCGCGAACTGGCTGGGCATGGATTAATTTGTTGAACATAAATCTATCTGTGCTCGCTATATTGATGGCACGGCAGGGTATATTCGTATCATCCCGTATGGAATCATCTCCACATGGGAAACACTGTGCGAAGGTTTGTTCCGAATTTCCACTTTGATACGTTGATTTTCCATATTCACATTCTGTACATGCTCCAGGTCCACCAATGTCTCCGTTCTGTTGTCCGCGCATGCATGGAGTGCACTGGTGCGTATCTTGAGAACTGTGAGGGTAGTTGTTGTCGTATTCCTGCTCGAACCCTGCAATGCACTGACAAGCACTAGAACCACTAGAACCGGGTGGCGAAGTGGAGTTCTCTGGACACCGTACACAAGAACTAGAAACGTTCCAGGGATACATGCGTTGGGAAAACGTGTTTTCTGCACATAATGCACAAGTAGTATTCTCTATGGGGTATTGTCCGTAGCCGTCTATGCATATACACGGTCCAGGGCCTATGCCCTCCTTCTGTTTTCCACGACTGCATGCATTGCATTGACTGTTCTGAGCATCGCGATTCTGGTTGTTGTCTTGAGAACTGCGAGGGTAGTTGTTGTCGTATTCCTGCTCGAAGTCTGCAATGCACTGACAAGCACTAGAACCACTAGAACCGGGTGGCGAAGTGGTGTTCTCTGGACATCGTACACAAGAACTAGAAACGTTCCAGGGATGCATGCGTTGGGAAAACGTATTTTGTGCACATAATGCACAAGTATTATTCTCTATGGGGTATTGTCCGTAGCCGTCTATGCATATACATGGTCCAGGGCCTATGCCCTCTTTCTGTTTTCCACGACGGCATGCATTGCATTGAATGTTCTGAGGATCGCGATTCTGGTTGTTTTCGTTGTCTTGCTCGAACCCTGCTGAGCACTGGCAGGCACTAGAACCGGACGACGAAGTAGAGTTTTGTGGACATCGCGCACAGAAAGTAGAAACGTTCGAATGGTGCACAGATTGAGAAAACGTGTTGGCTGCACACAATATACATGTAGTATTGTCTACGATACCCTGTGCATAGCCATCATTGCATGTGCAGCAGTGCAGTAGACTTGTGCATCCCTGCGGCGACTGTGAATGTAGAGGACACTGTCGACATACTGTAGGCGACATGGCGCCAATACTCGTTGAAAATGTATCGATTCCACAATCAGTACATAAAAGGTCGCCGGGGCCTGTCTTGTATTTTCCTGCCGAACATGCGATACAAGAGGTACTCTCAGATGCCTCAATTTGTGAGCGCGACGGTTCATTCCGCCATAACCCAGCTTTACACAGACAAGCACTCGAACCGGCTAGCGACGTAGTGTCTGGTGGGCATTGCGTACAAACGCTAGAAATGTTCCAAGGGCGCACGCGTTGCGAAAATGTGTCTTCTCCGCACATTACACATGTAGTATTATCAGTGACCTTTTGTGCGTATCCATTTATGCATGTACAGCAGTGTAGTAGGCTTGAACACCCTTTGGACGACTTTGAATGCGCAGGACACGGTTTACATGTTGTTGGGGACATGGCAGCAATACTGCTTGAAAATGTATCGACTCCACAATCTGTACATGCAAAGTTGCCGGGACCTGTCTTGTACTTGCCTGCAGCACATTCCATGCAAGATTCTGCACTATCACCAGAAACAATTTGTACGTCTGCCGTTTCATTCCGCCATAACCCAGCATTACACAAGCAATACTGCGTGTTCTGTCCTTGTGGTAACACAGAATCTGAAGGACATGGCACACATGGCCCGCCTCTTGGGCCTGATGTATCTACTGGACAAACACAACCAAAATAGGTCCCGGATGCTGGACATATGCTTCCACATTGATCTATGCTTGTAACTTGAACATTATAATTTGTAGTTCCTTCAGGACAGTACATACAGCTTCGTGACCAAGCCCGGAGTTCATAGACCGCGAGAACCCTTGTATTTGAAATGCTGATTTTCAAGTACCTGCCTGTAACCGATCGCCCGTTATCACACACAACAGCCTGGAACGTTTCAACTATACTTTTACCAATTCCAGGTTGTTGTTGGAGGTACTGCACATCTCGAGCACATACCTTATCATCGATTGTGATTGAAAATAATGTTACAGAGTGTACGAGAAGCATCACATTCACCCTGTGGATGCTAATCTCATATCGGAAGTCGACCATTAACCACAATTCGGTTGGCGAGCTCGATACTGTCATTGTGTAGTAACCATCTGTTGTACGACCGTCGATAGCGTTACTGGCCGACCCCCAATATTTTCCATTGGCGTTGTCTCCGTTCTGACTTGCAACACAAGCTGATGTTCCCATGCTACCACAAGAGCGCGCTGCATCCTTTTCTATCCACCCTCCGTGATACGTATTTGGCGGGCAGAATTCACATAACGTTGAACCTATTTCATATTTAAAACTACCTGCTCCACACAAAAAACATTTCATGCCAGCGGGTCCCTCGTGTCCAGTATTACAAACACAATCGAGGATAGACTGACTACCATTTTCTTTGCCACCACGAATTGCTGCATGTGTATATGTGTTATTCGGACAAGATATACATTCGGTGTTTCCGTATGTTTCCACATATGTTCCACCCGAACATTCAAGACAGGGCACGTTCGCAAATTCCGATTTGAATTTCCCTGGCACGCATGCTTCGCAGGTGGATGAGATTGAATCGGGAGAAAACCCGGCGTTGCATTCACACGCGTCTTCGCTCCTGCTGGCACGAGGAGATGAGGAGTGTATCGGACAGACAATGCAATTTTGCGACGTTGTGCTGTTTAAAACACCCGAATATGTGCCGACCGGACACGCTGTACATTTCAACGATTCATTGGAACCATGTGCTGTTTGAGTAGAATTATCGAAAACATTTTCATTAAAATATCCGGCATCACAGACACATGCTTCAATCGACACGCTTCCTCGAGCACCATACCTTGTTGGTGGGCATGTTTGACAAGTGTCTGATCGTACCTGTGCGGTTCCCGAAGAATACGAATATGTCGGACATTTAGAACACGAAGAAGCAGAATTTCCCATCCATGTTTTAAAAGTGCCCGCAGGACATTCCGTACATTCGCTCCGATTATGATTCAGGAGGCTTGTATAATTCAAAAGCATAGTATTGTCATGCTGTGCATTGTCAGGTGCATATTGATAGTAGCCAGGGCTGCATACACAGCGGCCCATTGAATCTGTGGATTGGTGAATAGGACACGCGGTGCAAGATACAATACACTGATGCGATAAAGTGATCGCATCGACGACTCTTAATTGCAAATATCCCGATTCCAATCTGCATTTACCGTCCCCACCCCCGCAAAAAACTGTACAGTGCTGGTACAAACCATCATCGTCGCAGCTTATAGAAATGCTTGACTGCCATCCATCTACCGTCCATTGTGTTTTCACACCGTCCCGACCCAACTGAAAGTCTTCGATGGCAAATGGCGTGCCACGCAAGTCCACTGTAAAGTTTCCCATTTTCGCAGAATAGCTAGACCCAGTGCAATCTCCTGCTACTCCATAATCCAGGTCAGTACTACCAGCGATGCGTGATGCAAACCTACGGTCTTTTACGTCAAACCGCAGTGTCGTCATATCAATCTTAAGTGCCCTCCATAGCATTTTGCTGTGATAGTATCCTGTTGCATATGCTCCTTGACAACCATACCGGTTTCCGTTTATAGGACTCATCCCTCCCGTGTTATTTATGTTGGGCAAGTTGTAATACAGGTCGGTTCCGTCCACAAGAAAACATCCAGGATCCAGCGCTTCCTTGGCGTCTGGGATGTTGATAGGACACATGCACTCGTTTATCGACACTGCGCCCTCTGAAGAATTGGAACCTTCAGGGCATGGAGTGCATTCTGAGCTGCCATATTCGGCTGCAAATGTGCCAAACGCACACAATGTACACGGGCTTGCCCCCAGATGTGCCTTGTACTTCCCACGAGCACATTGTACGCAAATTCCATTACCGATCGCAGGTGTCGCACCGATGACGCACACACATGCATCCTTACTGCTGCTTCCACCGGGTGATGTTGCGTACAACGAACAGGCGTGACACACTCTCATAGTGGCAACGTGAACACTCGCATCTGTTGAGATTGTGTATTTTCCAATCGCACATGCCTCGCACTTTGCAATTGGGTTGTCAGGTTCCAAAAAGTAACCCTCTGCACAAACACACTCTTCCACTGATGTCGATGTGGCGGTCGACACGCGAGATTCTGGACAGCTTACGCAAGCTGTCAGACTTGCGTTGTTTTTGTATGTGTTTGTAGGACATGCGTAGCACTCGCCACTTAACGTCCCATAATAACCCGGCAGACACACACAAATGTCTTCTGTCTTTGAAGCTGTCGACATTGATGGACAATACAGCGGATTTCGCATAACAACTGCTTCGTTGATATAGCTTGGTATAAACACAATTATTCCATGTTTTGACAACACTATAGACTGAAACCGAAAATTGTTGTTATTCGGCGCACCGCCGATGGACATTGTTGAGGATGCACTGGGATTTGCTGGGTTGAAGATAAACGCTGATTCAAATCGAGGGGCCAGCATGATATTCCCATCAGGCAGTAACACTCCCCTCATGTACCGCCGATCAGTTTCGCCGGCTTTGTTATTCACCGAGACATCCAGCACCGAGAAGGAGTGAGCGTTTGTACTAAATGTGTAAAAGTTATTTTCAAAGGTTTCAGGAACCATAACGATGTTTCCGTTGGGCAATAAGATCCCATTTTTGAAAAACACGTATTCGGGTACCTTATAGGCCTGCACTTTATTGTCCTCTGAAGGCGTCACCACCAAAACATGACTTCTCCTTTCAGGGATAAAATATATATTCCCATTCAGGGCAAGTACTGCATCGCAGAATGCCAAAAATGCATATGCCGACAGTTCGCTTTCTGCGATCTTAGACATTGTTTCATTGGCGATATCAAAAACTGCAATATGACTAGCTTGGTTTGGCATAAAGTAGATTTTATGGTTGGGTCCTAGCACACCTCCAGCATAGGAGTGAGTTTTTCGGGCCCAAGTTGGCATGGATACGACTCGCATTGTATAATCAAACACGTCGACCACTGTAATATAAATAACACTCAGAGGTATGAGGTAAATGGCACCTACGGACTCCACATATACTCCTTTACAGTATTTCTTCTCATTGCCAGGATTCAAGTATCCGTTTGATATCCGAATAAATGAGTTGGTTGTTAGATCGAGTACGCCCACGTATGTTGCAAATTCTGGCACGAAAAAAATCTTATTGTCTGGCCCCATAATGGCGTCGGAAAACTGTTGTGGATATGAGCCACTTGATGACACCGAAAACCCCATTGGATATGGATTCCACGCAATACATCGTGGGTGATCTTTGGCATTATACTGAGCGAGCGAGCACTTAGTACAATCGACTGTCTTGAATGTTACCGTTATGCTAGTTATTGCCCATCGATACCAGTCCGACGACGATGCAGGACGCTCGTTCATCGAAACCGAATCCCACAATCGTTTTGCCAATATAGGCTGGACAATGTTTGCCCCATCTTGGTGGAAAAAGTAATACGTCGACATTCCATTTGTCACAAAGTTATAGTATTGACCACTGATATCTTTTACATAAAGTGTCACCTTTGGACTCGCCGTTGTGTGAACATATCGTGGGAAATGACAACCCCTCCTTTCGTCATACCCCTGAAATTCATATTCTCCGTTAATATTACCAGTGTTCTGCACACCACCAACCTGTTGCACAGAGTCAATAGCAAGTGCATTATGTGACACTATGAACCTCGGATTTGTATTCAATCTTTCCTCGCGATAATACCCAATATCGCATTCGACACATATTCCGGGGGTTTGTGGCGAAGGACAGTGCGGGGGCGAAAAACATGCTCCGCTGACTCCAGAAACAAAGCATCCTTGTGTCGGGTAAAATCCAGGTTCACACGTAACAAATCCCACACACAGGTCGAATTGGCATAGCGCCAAGCCGAGTAACAGCCGTATAACCCAGCACAGCATGCCACGCGACATCGGAGACGACGGACAAAATTTCTCGCGTAATTTCCTGATACAGGGAAATACACAACACTTTAGCAACACTTCAAGAGCAACAATTATCCACAATCACACGCCGAATCTCACAGACTCGTCAACACATATGCAAGTCATTTACAAAACAGACAAACTTTGCGTCAAATATTTTCAAAATAAAATGCGTGTCAAGCCGCATCCCTGCAACCAACATTCAAATTTTCCAAACATGTTAAACACACGCACAGCCGTGTTATTTTTGTCATACAACACCGTAAATAAATTTCTACGGGTGTCTTGAAGCATTCGCAGCTACTATACAAGCCGTATTGAATCCTCACATCGGATGTATTCAGTGAGTTGCAGCCATACACAGGGCTCTTTTGTGTGATCGGGAGCCGCGCCTTTTCAGAACCATTTGTGAAAATACTATTAAATG
>Ga0209491_10010654_pt1 | contig 10983 bp, 11 predicted proteins | sample BON02_FD_187213 | JGI IMG/M metagenome (GOLD analysis project Ga0209491, IMG submission 187213) | Freshwater microbial communities from Lake Bonney liftoff mats and glacier meltwater in Antarctica - BON-02 (SPAdes) (version 2) | ecosystem: Environmental > Aquatic > Freshwater > Ice > Glacier...
GGAAGCCCGTGGGCTAGTTTCCTGTCGAGATCCGGTATAACCACTGAAGGGTATGAATCCCCCGCCACTGGATAAAAGATGGAATACTGGAACCCTCGGGTTGGGCGAGAAGAGCCATTTCTTCACCGAAGTGGATTCCCAATCCATGTCCATGGTCCTGTTTTCATGGCGCTCTGCCGCCTGAGTCGAGTTCCTTGGAGCGAAGTTGAAGGCCAAACTTCTCCTAGGTGTAGTGGATATTGTTACGATTCCGAGAATGCAAATCTCGCCTTCACACTTTCTTGTGTCCTTGCATTCTTTCCGTGTTTGAAATACACGCAGCCACAGATGCATGTATTGATTGCAGAGGGTTAAGTCAACACGGTTGAAGTGCCATGACTGTCTGAGTAAAGCCAGATCAAGGAATTTTATTCATAATTTGACACGTGCCAATCAAAGTAGTGACCGCGTCGTGTGAGTATGTTTTTGTAAGTGTGCGATGGCAAATATGTTAAAGAAAAAATGACGCGAACCCTCAGTGACCCAGCCTGCGAATCAGGCCAGAAGGCTACATATATATATATATATGTATGAAAGCTTCTGCTGGATTGTGCATGGTACTAAATTTTCGTGCATAATTCATGCAAAAGCAAAAAAAACGATGAAACACAACTCGTGTAAGATCTGTGACGAAACCATCAGGTCGTGAATGATGTTATGCATCTCCTGTATCATTACAGATGATAAATCATCTCATTTGACCTTGTCAAATTCACTGATGAATCGTCACGTTGCATGTTTGCAAGGTCGAGGGTGTGTCGCAGAAGAACCCTATTGAAAGATAAGGAAATGATGCTATTGCTGCAGCTTACTTACGAATGTGTGCAACCACATGCACACTGGCCCGAGGGCAGGCTCCAATCCCAGCAAGAATTTCGCTTCAACGACGGGTGAAGTCGTGAATAGTGGTGATAGAGGGGAGTTTCTCAAGGAGAGGTGTTCAGTAACTGCCACTGGGTGCAGCAATTTGCAGCCGCACGCCACAGTTTGCTTACAGACACTTGCACGCATGATGGCACAATGCGTTTTCGCTGTCCTGTTGGTTGCTGTGATCCACAACGACGAGCGGATGTGATCTGTCACCATTGCGCTGACCGCGAGCGATGCGAAACATCAGGATTTCAGAATACACACGTAGGGGGTATGTTGGAACCGCACGCCCAAACGTGAGTTGTGCATTTTGTATGAACTAATTGGTGTTTGAGATCTGTTCTCAGACAGGTTGCGTGTAATCGCAATTAAAATATGAGTAAATAAGGTTTCGCACAACTGACATACGAATATGTTCAAACAACCACCACATAGTAAAACACTCATTTGTGTATATTTAGTAAAAGTTATATGTCAGACATTGGTTCAACTCCTGGCGGTCATGTACACACACACACTCAAGAACAATGTGGGTTCTTTCATGTTTTTTTGATTTACAGATATTGACAACCAACTCACGTGATGGTATCCCACGATTCTTTCAGTACCTATCAGTTCTAATTCGCACGGGTAATCCGTGTGGGCTGAGATCACTCAGAAGTCTGGTATTGCAAACACTGGATAAAATTAAACAAATAAACATCTCCCCTCAAAATGTAGTCTAGATTTCGACCTTTGCATTCTGAACACCTTGACTGGCACGTATGAGCGCCTGCATCCGTCTGTGAATACTAGCATTGTGTGTGCTGTGTTGAGCCAATCGTGGTTTCTTTCAGACACATCACGACTGTCCTTTTCCCAAAACTCTTCCATCTTGACTCGAACAATCCAAAACACACGACTTCGGGCGTACGTTTGATGCCTGTCTGCAGTATGCAAAAAAAATTATTTCTCTAGATTCAAATAAGTTAATATATACCACATAGTCGCCTAGGATGCCAATTTTCTGCATTTTCAGTTTTTCATGCGGGAGAGAAATTTGTAGAGTCCTTTTTATTCAAATTTTTGAGAGAGCGCTGAAAATTTCCCACAATACAACAAAACTGCACTATAATGGAATCCATTACAAAATGCAAGTCATACAACCATAATATATATAAGTCACACGTGGTGGTGTTTGATATTTACAAAACGACCCAGACTCGAGGTGTGACGCGCTAGAGCATCGCATTGATAATATTGACCCGAAAATATCTCGTAAAAAATGCCTCTCGGCAACAACTATACAAATGCAAGTCAGGCGGAGATAGATACAATGGTGAAAGAGTTCGGACAGACCGTGGTAAAACAAAAGAATCTCCTGGATTCTCTCCTCAGTGACGAACAGGAAAAGGCCAAACGTCAACGGTACATTGATTATCAGGCAGTGCGTGCGAAAATTCAGGCAGATTTTGATAAATTCTGCCTAGAGTAGACGTCCCCGTCCAATGAAATTTGTTTCCTTATGACATCGCCCTTCTCCTTTCTTTGTGCCACCTACTAGACAGAACTTAGAACGGCGACGTGTGGAGCGAATTGACGCGAGATTGTAACGGTTTCTTCTGTAAAACAATCATGCCGTATTCTGCGGTGCAACGTTTCCGCAGAGCGTGCGTTGTGGTGGCTGTGAAAGAATAACAAAAATTTCAACGTAACCAATAAAAAAACTATTTCCGTCAAATATATGGAACATACGTCGTGTTTTCGCTTTGAATATATGATTTTGATGGTGTCCGTTTTTTCATGAAAGGAGTTTGTAGAGCTGCAATTTTTTTTGAAAGTCTCAGATTTTCTTGTGCAACCCATCAAGAGTTTTCTGAAATTATTTTCTTGAGCCTGAGAAATTTTAATTTCACGTAATTGTCGAAACCCTCTTAAATCATCTAAATATGTCGAAATTGTGTTTTTTTATGCAAGAATGTGGGGAATTTACAAATATCAATAAACTTTCACGTTTCAATCAAAATGTGTGGAATACGTGTCTTATTTTCAGAGTTTAATGCATATTTTGGGCAGTATGTGTTTTTTCCTAAAAAGAGTCTGTCAGGGGCCATTTTTTTGAATGGTCTCAGATTTTGTTATGTTGTCCATCAAGCATAACATATATAAGTCATACCTGGTGGCGTTTGGCATCTACAAAATGTTTGGGATCCGTTTTTTCCAGGAAAATATACCTTCTGGGTCGGATCGTGTCAAGTGTTCTATTTCGGGAATTTTTTGGCTATTTAGTAGTTAATTTCAAGCCTTGATTTCAAGACTCAAGTTGTGAAGGCGTTCAACATGTCCATCTTGGAAGATATTTTTTCAGGTGTGGTGAACGAGTTGTGTGTTCCAACAACTACCACTGTAGCAACGGAGCCGCACGATGGCTGGTTGGAGTTGGTGCCTCATGACTATCGTCTGAGGAAACAGAAGTTTGGGAAAACAACTTTCTTCAGATGCACACACAAAGATTGTGGTTTTCAAAATAACAGGAAATGTCACGCCCTGTCGCACCATGATCGCATACACATTAAAAAAGGAATTCCTATGCTCAAGAAGAGAAAATTTGAATTCACAACCGGGACGTCTGCCCCTCAAATTCGCAAGAAACCGTTTGCTGCGGTGATTTGCGAGGAATTTTAAAAGCCCGTGAAAAAAGCAGTGTCGCATTCCAAGTCGACTGTGATTAAGGTAGATAAATCCACCTCAAACAAGGGGATTTCCAAAACATGCAGAAAAAGAAATCCAATTGCCAAAAAGCAGGATAAGCATGTGAACTTTTTCGCAGAAATGTCCGACAATCACGTGAATTTTGTCGCAGGAATGAAGGACACAAAAACTTACTTTGCCGGGAAAAAGAATGAGAAGAGGAATCTTGTTTTCGGCGATTTCAACATTATATGGGGGTCAGGAAATGACACTGACGTGGATTTTCATCGATCAGAAGTATTTTTTTGACAAGGATTCTCTGGATTGTGAAAACCAATTTTCTTTGTTTTGAAACACACATATACCCTTAAACAAGGGTTCTAAACTTCTATTTCCAGTAATAAAAGAAATATTAATCAAACTTTCCATAAAGCAGATTGTAAACGATTCCAACTTGTCTTGATTCTATTTGCTCAGAAATTCGGCAAAATGGATTTTTTTTGGGATTTCTCCTTGATACGAGAATGGTTTATGGGAGTGTGTTGGTCGAAGTAAACCTATATACATCAACATTTTATTGATTTTTATCTGTTTGTCTTATCTTGGTAATTTAGCATTCTTGTGTGTGAATTACTGTTCTGATTACCTAAAAAATCCTTCACCGGTGAAAAATTCAATGTCGGTTCAAGTATATTTTGACAACAAAGGTAAGGGTGAATCCAAATTCACTGGAATTGAAGCTTTTCCAGAAAATCGAGTGTATAAAAATCTTGATAATCCGAAAAAATATCATTTGTAAGAAAAAGCAAAAAACTGGGATGATATAAGATTATGGAAGTGTTTTGGAAAGAATAAGAGACAAGAAAACTGTAGATTTGTGTGCTTTTCATCATCTCACTTGGAAGGACACCTGCAATATAATCATGGTGGTGATAACCCGCTCACATTACCAGAAAATATTGAGGTCTTAAAGAAACCTTTATCAAAATGCAGTCATGTCATGAAAGTCCGCCAAGAAAAAAAACAGGCAAGAAGGTATGTAGGCGAAAAATCAGATCAAGATTGGAAATATCAAGACAAGTATGTTCCAATTAGTCGTTTTCTTGATGTCCATGTGTATGGAGGTATGGATGCAGATTTTTTTTACGATAGATCAGAAGAATCACAACCGAGTACAACTGACACGACTCCAAATAAGAATGATTCAAGTTTGGTATTGGACCCATTAGTGTTGGAATCAGCATCAGACCAAATGGACGTCAATTCTTTTGTGCAAACATTGTTTGCCTATTGATTATGCACCAATTATAAGCACGACTCGAATATTTGTGTATTTTATTTTGGGATATTATTAAATTACTATAAAAGAAACACCGACAAAAAAATCATATTAAAGTAGACCATGGACAGTGAAAACGTTGCATTCTCGAACACAATGCGTCACGATCTTCCTTTTTGGGGCATTTTGCTGAATTGCGCGCTTCTCACACAGTATTCATTGCAGAAATCAGGCAAAGAAAGTGACAAGGGTATTTTCTACGCGCTAGCGTGCATAAGCATTGTTTGATTGTTGCTTGATACCATATGTCGAGATAACATGATGAATTATCACACATTCTTGGGCCTTGTTGTAGTCTTGGAGTTTATTGTCTTGGATACAATCGTGCGGCGAATGTACAAGTACTCCACTACTCCTCGCATTTCGATGATTATTGTCAGCATATCACTGCTCGTTGTGGATATTTTGTACATTCTGAACCTCATTCTCCCGAACAATTTTGTTCCTGAAGAATAGGTTTTTATGGCATACGACACGAAATCGCGGGATTTGAGGATCGAGTGGATCGAAACTTGCAGTGGGAAAATTGAGAGAGAGAGAAACAATCCTGGGACGTGAGAGACTGGGAGAGCAGATGACGGTATGAGTGTTTACGGTGTGGTCAGGTGTTTTTCTTCTAGGCCCTGCTGTTGGCAATACATTCGGATCGAAACTTCGTCATACTCGTCGACGCTCTGCACGATTTGTTTTTTGAGAAGGTCAGTAGCCCACCGAGCAAACCAAGGAACATCACCGTGTGATATCATATGTCTAGCCAAAATAATGTTGGTCTCCATCACACTAAGTATGGTGGAGATTTTGATGAATCCAATCACTGGTACTTTTTGTATGTCGACGAACGCGTGTAATTTGTTGTTGGCAATAAAAAATTTCTTCAACACCTGGATCGAGAGATCGATGTTGGTGATTTTTTTGAGAATTTCTAGAAACTGCACACTTGTGGTATAATTGATTGTGCTGTACAGGGCACTTTCCCCCGGAAGTAGGGTAATTTTGGTATTGTCGAAACGTGGGTCGTTATTTTTCGACAGTGTTTGCCATATGGACATGTTCCAATCTGGTAAAGGCTTCTCATGTGTCCACTCTCGACAAATTTCGTATTGCGTGGAGTTATTCAAGACAGTTTCTTGGTGAATCAGACATTCACTTGGCCATTTTTTCGAGTGCAGAATGTAATTTTTCCCGTCGACACAAGGCATACACATCAAGATCGCAATCGCCCCCGCACAACAAGCAAACCACTGCGGTTTGATTGGAATCTTCCTCCTTTTCTTTTTTTCATCTTGATACCGTATCTGCACCCCGGAGGGCTTTGTTTATATAGTGTGCATTTTGCGTCCTCGACGACTTAAGCTTGGTTGTCCTGCGCTGGCGGACACGCGAAAACAAGCGAGTGTTGAGCATTTCAGGACGCTTGAATTTTTTTTTGGCAGAGTTTGGGCTCATGCTCGGTTTATTGTGAACATCAAATCGCAAAATAAGATTTTTCATGATTGAGTGCCACGTACTTTGGGTTTTGTGTTTTTTTTCAGTATAGGAGGCGCAGACTCTGTTGACACGTTGTCTACATGTGTTGACAATGGTTCGAGTTCACCAAAAGACTCAGTTTCATCCTGGGTCGGGAAATGAGGCATAGTATTTTGTTCAGGGACGGAAGTCAGTTTGTCTTTTCTCATCAGAACAGGTAACGAATGCATTTTTGTCTGCTTCCCCGTGACAATTTCTGTGGTTTGTATGTCTTGGGACACGCGCTCAAGAACATCATCGATACAATATCTGGGGGACACGATGTGTTCACGTACGTTTCCGTCAGAATCAGAGAGACACTCCAGATCAAGCATTTTTCCTTCTGCCTCAGTGTCCCATCCCAATTGAATTGACTTATTTTCCATACGGATAAATGTCACTGTAAGGACGGTATACAACCCGCATACACATCCTGCAAAAGACATCACACTCTTGACGGTATGGTTGCTGTGCGCATCAGCACGTGCAGTGTATAGCAGCTTGAAAAAGATGGAAATTGTGAGTAGACTGCACGCGTATGAGCTAGTTTTGTTTCTCAACGCCTTCATCACAAAGTACACGCCCACCCAAATTTGCCCAGCGATGAACAGAACGTAGAATAAAAAGGCTCTGCTGTCAAATAAAGCCTGGATGCTGCTTCTGGCGTCTGGGTCCATCAACGTGCATAAAAATAACCCCAGGGCAGCCAAGCACGAAACGGAGAGCTGCAGGATTTCCAGCAAGACTAGCAATCGGGTGGATTCCGGGACACGAGACAGAAAAAATGGCGTGTAAAAGCACAAACTCCAGAACATAAGGGAGTACTGCACGGAGATGCTTTGTACTGAGCGTGTGCTCTCCATCACAGCGTCTATCATGGTATCTATGACATCACCCACAAGAGAGTCGGCTTCACCGACTTCAGAGAAAGTGGTAGCCTCAGGAGCATTATTCGAAAGCGAGCCATTGGCACTTGTATTGAAAGCTGCAAGATCAGTTGTGTTGTATGTCTTGTATGTCTGAGACTGTCCTTCGTTTGCTTCAGATAGTGCATCTGTGTAGCCGCAGACATCTTCTTGTGTGTCTTTGTTTTGTCGGAGTATTGTTCTTTCGTGCAGGAGAGTTCCTAGCATGTTGTTGTTGTCCAACAGTGTCGACCCATTCCTGTGCGACACATGCACGTGTTTGTGTCAATTCAGAGAAACAGTCAAGGTCGACAGTGCTATGGCACAGATGGCTCCGCACAATGTCATTGTGACAAAGAAGAATTTCCTGCCAGTTGTGCATTTCCAGAAAAAACCCCGCCTCACTTTGTTGTACGTCGACTTTGCTAGAAAGCCCATAAAGAGCGAGATGACGCACGATGCGTTGTAGACTGGCAGACTGTAAAACAGTACAAAAACGCAGAGGGACATAGGATATAGAATGTACCACAGCTCTTCTCGGCTCACAAACAACCGCACCTCACGCGGGGTGTGTTGAAAGTCGATTGTGTGACAGAGAATTGTTTTCAGACTGTACTGCCTGGTAATCAGGGCTAAATCCTCTCCGCTGTCCAATTCACTTCTTTTCAGACAGCGACTGGGAAGTCGTGTACTTTTGACAAAGCGACTGTGTCCAGAACCTCGCAGGGGTCGGGGGACTGTGTGTTTGTGTTCGTGTTTTGTGTCACAGTGTTTTTAATCCATTACATCAGGTGTACATTTTGTTGGTTCTCCTAGATGATTCATCTGAATTTGAATATCATGATGAATTGGTGTGTCACTTGAAATACAACTCAACAACCGTTTCATTGTGGTGTGTTGCGACTTCACTTCATTGACCCTAGGGTACTGATGAAGAAGTAACCCTGGGAGTTCCCTCCCCTCCCATATTCCTTAATCAACCCACCAACCTCTGTCCTCGCCCATTCCAGTCGACCTAGGAAGAGGTCCCAGTCACCACGTAGTAGTATGTTACGCACACCAGGACAGGTCCAGTTCCGTAACCTGAGGGGGGTTCATCTGGGGGAAAGCGTAGTCCGTCAATGTCGAGTCAGTTATCTTTCGCGAACAAGTTCTGAAATCTACTGTTGTTTCATGGTAATCAGTTACCGTGAATTTGACTTCTCAATGTCTCAGTGCGCTACCAGTCTGGGGCCGACTCGGATTGGGGAGAGTAAATTTTGTACTAGACGGTCTCAAAATGGAAAAAATGAAAACAGTACACCTACCACTCCAATTGCCAACGACTCCAACACAACTACTAACCAGGCTACTAACCAGGGACTCACTGACAACACTACTAGGTACAATTGATACACCAGCAAATAGAGATGGAGATGAATTCCACTCCTAAGAGGAGACAATGGTATTATCACAAAAAAGGAAAAACATTTGACATCTCAAGTATCCAAAAGTTCGACTACTTTAGTTGATGTGTTTTACCAGACCAGAAATGACTTTATTTCTTAAATGTTGTCAGGGTATAATTAATTATTGTCTAAACAGTTGTTGGTTGAAAACCTCGACACCACACATACCAAAACATGATGAGCGTGCGTGTTAGCGCGCGCAGAAATAAAAAAATGTCGAAAAACTGATGTGTTTGTGAAAAAATGTCATTTTTTAACTTCCGAAAAAATTGAAGTATGACTCAAGAAAGGAAAGAGGGTAAGGACACTGTTGGATCATTACGATCATGAAAAATCCATTGTTGTATGACAAGTTCATTCGATGTGAGTGTCGTCTTCCTCCCCTCCTCTCGCTCCCCCTCAACAGGATCCCCACGTACACCTATCCCAGGCCTCCTGCGCCTTTTTGAACCCTCTTCTTCCTTTGGGGTGGATTGTGTCTTCCTGTTCACACACGAAAAACACAGTACAAGACAGTACATGCTTACAGGTCTGAAGTAGGTACGAGACACAGAACGCAGTCAACACACAGTTATCCGCCCCGCGGTTCCTTCCCCTGTGTGAACACAAAATTCTCACGACACTGAAAACAATCCGACCTATTAAAAGTCGGAAAAGAGACATCAGGAAGAAGAACTACTTTCCAGGTCACTTTGACAGATGAGACCAGGTGCGATTCGGAATCGAAAATTAATTATTCATTAAATGTTGTCCGGAAATTCCAAATTAAATGTTGTCCATAATTCCAAATTAAATGTTGGGATAATTGATTCCGACTTACATTCTGAAGATTCAAATTTCACAAACACGCATCAACTACAGTATGTCTCAGTGTCTTCTAAAGTGCCGGGTCAACTAGGATTTGATGAGGAGAAAGTCTGTTGTACTGTTTTGTTTTGAGAGTACAGTTTTTATGTGTTTGGGAGAGTCGCTACGCCGTCAACTCTCCCGATCTGCCGGCCAGCGCACGAGAACGCATACACAGTGTGGGACACTGATTTTGTTTTGTTGTGATGCCGCCACACAGCCAGCCCTCCAATTACATGAGGAATGCACACAGGTGTGTACAGTCTCGGGTAATAGACTCATTTTGAAAGTGGGGTTGACTAAATCATTAGTGAGCACTGTGTACCAGGATTACTCACTTACCTCAGTGATGTCCCAAATTGATTTAAAGGTCCCACAACAGTTTTTCGAAGTACCGAACTGTCCGAACATCTCAATTAGTATGGAAACTCTCAAAATCAGTCTTTTTTTGGTTTTTGGTTAGTCTAGAGGGATATGATTTTCCCACGAACTAGAAGGTTCTCGTAAGTCAAGTGAAGAAGACTCGAAGTGAGTGTACTGTGTAGAAACAAGGGCATTGAAGACACTGTAGTTCCGGAGACCCCCTCAGCTTTAAGCAGAGGCAAGCTTCCTCCGCACTCGATTGCATGCAATCATTATGCATCCTGAGTGCGTGCTTTTTCTTTCAAATTTTTCTTGTAATTTTATATCTATAGGAAAGACGGTTGGATCGGGGCCAGTAGTTAAGCAGCAGTGTATTGAGGAGCCTCGCTCATGTTTTTTTGAAAGCAACTGCTCACGTCCCGAACCTGCGCAGGTCGCGAGTGTTCAGGTCGCGAGTGTTCGACATGACGTACAGCGGCCGGCGAACTGGAAAGCGAGCGCTCGGGCATGGCCTGTTTGGCATTTCGGCTCGTTCTCGGCGCAGCCGTTGGCACGGCCTTCTGCGCAGCCGCTGGTCCTCTGCGTTCAGTAAGACATTCAGCAACCGTGCCAGGAAAGACGACGAGTGTGCCACACATTCCGAGGGTACGAACGGAGCAGATGGTGGGGTTGGAATGAAACAAGGTGTTGTCGTCGTGGCGTTGCGTCGCGATCTTCGGCTCACGGCACTGGACACCAGCACAAATATGTGGAATGGTGGCTTTCTCCATTCACATCAAGAGCGGCTGTTGCGACGGATGACCACACAGATCCAGAGCTCTCAGTTTGTGAGTTGGTGTAAAGTAGCGGCGCGCTTCCAGAGCCTGTATACCACATGGAGAGGGTGGGCTCACGTGGCCAGTCAGCAGCAGTGGCGGCGGGGGGTGAGAGCGTTGGCGATGCGAATTGTGAGCTTCAAACGTGTTCGCAAGGCAGATGTGCAGTGGGCACACGATCT
>Ga0209491_10010656_pt1 | contig 10982 bp, 6 predicted proteins | sample BON02_FD_187213 | JGI IMG/M metagenome (GOLD analysis project Ga0209491, IMG submission 187213) | Freshwater microbial communities from Lake Bonney liftoff mats and glacier meltwater in Antarctica - BON-02 (SPAdes) (version 2) | ecosystem: Environmental > Aquatic > Freshwater > Ice > Glacier...
TAATGTTGATCATGCTGACATCTGCGGCAGTTAATCCCTATCTTATCTCTTTCAAACTTAAAGTGCTCTCTACACGATAATTCGGTATCAAATTGGGCAGTAAAGCTAAATACATTCATAATCAATTCTTTGCTTTAAAGTTAATCAATTATTGGCAATTGCGGATATACATAATAATTATCATTCAAGCAGTAGTTGTTCAAAACGATTCGGTGGTTGGTTTTCGCTATCCCAATGGGGGAAATGGCACCGCATGGTTGGACGAAGTTACTTTCTTGTCAGACCTTGAAGTGGGCGAAGCGAGATCTACTCCATTTGTGTACGTGAAATCTAATTTAAAAGCGTCAAAACAGGACATATGGAAAGCTTTTACAAGCACCAAATACGCCAAACAATTAGGAGAGAAGTTTTTAAAGAAATCGTTTTTTGAATCAGACTGGTCGGATGCATCGGAAACTCATTTAGTGGCAGAATCTTTTGGTACAAAGGCTAAGGGAGTAGTAACTTCGGTTTGGGGTAATCTTTATTTACAAATAGATTACGAGGACAACGGTACTCACTTTTCACAGAAAATGCTTGTCATAGAAAACAAAACGGAGAATACTGCGGAGTTACACTTCGTTTCTGGTCCTTACCCGGATGATATTGAAGCGCAGAGAATTGTTTGGGGAGAATGGCTTCAAAAAGTTGAAGGGCTGAGTGAGAAGAATTAATTCTGTTTCAACTCATGTTTCAATTAAAAACAATAATCAAGCGAAGAGTCAGGTACTGTTGAGTGCCATTCAAAAGGCAAAAGGAAGGGTTTTTTGCCTGCTGCAGCTCCTTTAGAAAGTATTATATTTATCCCTCATACAATAAACGAAACAAAAGCGGGTAAAATAGTCAAGCAACTTTGATGTTCCTCTTCACCGAGTAGTACCCCAAAACTGTTGAATAAACTGCTGTTCTTTTCTATTTTTTCCATTTGCTGCGTAACGGTTAATGGCCAAAACTACATTGATCTTTTTAAGGTCAATTACGCTGCTACTCCAGCAACCAAATTCGATACTTCAAATGCGAGCAGCTCATTAACTGAAATGAACGGGAATTTAACTATTCCAGTCCCGCTCAACGATAATTTAACCCTTCTTAGCGGACTAATCTATGAGCTATCAACTGCTTCGTTTAATCCCGGCAGAAAGGAGGAATCTCTCACGGGTTTGACCTTAAAGTTGGGGGCAAATGTAACACACAACTCCAAATGGAGCGGAACCTACTTGTTGTTGCCGAAACTGTCGTCTGACTTAAAAAAGCTAGCCAAAAAAGATTTCCAATTTGGTGCTGTGGTGCTCATGAAATACAACAAGTCCAACCGCATGAATTACAGGTTTGGAATCTACTCCAATGGCGAACTACTGGGTCCCGTAATTGTGCCGCTTTTTGGTTTCTACTATTTGAGTTCTTCTAAAAAAATAGAAGCTAATATCTTACTTCCAGTCGCAGTTGATGTGAATTACTCCTTAACAAAACACCTTCGTTTTGGACTGAACTTTAAGGGCCAAGTGCGAACGTATCATTTGAATACAGCTATTAGAGCTGAAAAATACCGCTACTTGCAAAGATCTATCAACGACCTGTACTCCTACTTTCAATATGGAATAAACAAGGATATACATTTTCAATTAGGTGTTGGAAGGTCCATCGGCAGGTCTTATCGAATCTATGATGCCCCGGTTTCCTTTGCCATACCTTTGGTCTATTTTGGCAATGACCGTGAGCAACTTAATACCGATTTTGAAGACGGTTGGTTGTTTAAAATTTCAGCTTTTTACCGGCTAAAATTTTAAGAAATCTCCCTGAAGGTCAATTCCTCTGTTTCATTAAATTTATTGCACAACATAGAAGGCCTACCTGCTTTTTTACAATACCACCGAATACGGTCCAACTCAATAGATTCGAAAACGCTACAACTAAATAGCTTAATAAAAAATAATGCCCTTCGCATTTTTTCATTGCTTCTACTCGCCTCTCTTACCGAAAAAGAGCAAGTTGTTTCAGAAATGAATTTTTGCACCAACATTGTAAGAAGCAACAGCATGTCACTTTCAAAATAATTGGAGGGCCTAACTGAACTCATGCGAGAAAAAGCTGGCGTATACGCATTAGAAGATGGAAGTATATCCGTGGTTGCTAGAGCTTGGCTAAGTGAATATTCCGAATAAAAAATGACATACAATACTTTATTTGTTCTAACGACAAAGTTGGTCTTATTGCTTGCGACTATTTAGTTAGAGTTGCTGACCGCGGTATACAGGTTCGTATTTTGGTGGATGATCAAGGGGGATGCCGACATTGAAGATATTTTGGTTTTCAATTCGCACAAAAATATCACCGTTAGAATTTATAAGCTAGGAGTTAATCTGGGTAAAAACATTCTTCAAAAGATGAGAAAATTTGCAAGCGATTGTAGAGGAGCAAGTCAGCGCATGCACAATAAAACATTCATTGTTGATGGGAAAGTGGTAATTACCAGAGGAAAAAACATTGCAGATGAATACTTTGACTACGACCACGAGCATAATTTTAGAGACCAGGGTATTCTGCTGATGAGCAAGAAAACGAAGGAAGTGAGCCAATCTTTTGATAGGTTTTGGAGCGATTCCTTAAGTAAAGATGTCGCCAGTGTTGTTGAATCGGAAATTGAAAACAGTGGGGTAGAAAACCCATTCGACAAATTACACCAGTATCCTTGTAATCCGGAAAAATTTTGGCCGCAAGTAAGAGAACGGATAAAGAACTTGCCTGCGACTTTCAGCGCTATAAAGGCGTCTGGCAAATTGGTTTGGTTAGATGATGTTCATTTTATGTCTGACCTTCCCGGCAAAAACAAAGCACAAGAAGGCCTCGGCGGCGGCGGAATTACTACTTCTGCCCTCATCGAATTAGTTAAAAATGCTAGGTCAACTATTGAGATTCAGACCCACTATTTCATCACTACCCAATTGAGTCAGACCTTGTTTCGGGAGGCCGTAAAACGTGGAGTTAAAGTTCGGATAATAACCAACAGTTTGGCATCAACCGACAATATAGAAGCTTTTAGCAGTTATCAGTCTAGTAGATCCGATTTACTAGAAACAGGGGTCAGAATCTTTAAATTTCGACCAGATGCTGCCGTACGAAAAGATGTCATGTCGGGTGAGTTACAGGAAAAATTAGCGTATACTCCACGATTTGGATTGCATGCAAAATCGATGGTGATAGACCATAAAATTACAGTTATTGGAACCTTTAACTTAGATCCAAAAAGTGCAAATCTAAATACAGAATGTATCGTAATTTTTCGAGCAGATAAAGTTGCAGCAGGAATATTACAAGGAATGAAGGAAGAATTTAAACCCGAAAACTCTTGGGAAACAACCGTTAATTACAGTCCAGATTCAGAAGTTGGCAATTATAAACGACTCAAGATTTGGACAAGAAAAATTATTCCTAAAGCGATACTGTAAATAGTACGTCTCACCAATATGTGTTTTTAATAGGAAGGCGTATGCCAATGTTTTTTATACCTCCCAATTATAATTTGAATTCAAAGTGCAATTGAATAAAGCAGCATAAACTGCTGCACTATAAATAATCAAGTTATTAATAATAAGAAATTTACCTGTAAATAGAAGGAGTGCCATTTTTTGTATTTTTATCCTTCCTAATGGTTTTAATACAATTTATTGTTACGGCTAGTTCAGCACTTCGCTTAATGTCAAAAGACAAACCTATTACTGCTGTGGTTTTACAGTAAATCTTAAGCTACAAAATAGGGAATGTAGGGAACAAGCTAATACATTTGCAACGGAATTTAATTGCCACGTCCATGTTAGAAAGAATCATCCGATACAGCATAAGCAACAAGCTTATTGTACTCTTATTTTCACTGGGAATAGCTGGTTTTGGCCTTTATTCTCTTTCAGAAATCTCCATTGGAGCAGTGCCTGACATCACTAATAATCAGGTACAAATAATTACTACTTCCAGAAACTTGGCGACCGAAGACGTAGAGAAATTTCTAACCTATCCTGTTGAACTTGAGATGGCAAATTTGCCGGATGTCAAAGAAATTCGTTCCATTTCTAAATTTGGACTTTCTGTTGTAACGGTTGTTTTTAACGACAACATTGGCACCTACCTACCCCGGCAGCTGATTGCGGAAAAAATAAAATCGGCAGAGGAAAAGATTCCTGCAGGCTTTGGATCTCCCTTCATGGGACCGATCACCACAGGACTTGGAGAAATTTACCAATACGTCATTGACGTTGATTCTGCCCATAAAGATCAATACTCATTGTCGGATATACGAACCATACAAGATTGGATGGTAAAACGGCAGCTTTCTGGAATCCCGGGCGTTGTAGAAGTGAATACTTGGGGCGGCTATTTGAAACAATACGAAGTAGCTGTTAACCCGGAAAAGCTAAGAAGCCTTCACGTGTCACTTGCTGAAGTATTTTCAGCATTAGAAAAAAATAACAGTGTCGCAGGTGGTGGTTACATTGAAAAAACCAATCAAACTTATTTTATCCGAGGGGAAGGATTAGTTACCTCATTGGAAGACATAGAAAACATAGTAATTGAAACGAGAAACAACCTCCCTCTTTATGTAAAAGACGTTGCTCGTGTTGGATTTGGACATGCCACCAGATTTGGCGCTGTAACCGGAAATGGGGAAGGTGAAAAAGTATTGGGACAGGTTATGATGTTAAAAGGCGCTAATTCAAAAGCGGTGATTGAAGCAGTAAAAGAAAGGGTGGTAAAAATCTCATCTTCCTTGCCGCCCGGCATCAGCATCAACCCATTTTTAGAACGAAGTGAATTGATTGCTAAAACCACCTCTACCATTGCTGAGAATCTCATTTTAGGTTGTTTAATTGTAATTTTTGTTGTCGTTCTCTTACTGGGCAATCTTCGCTCGGGTTTAGTGGTTGCTTCTGTTATTCCTATGTCTTTGCTTTTTGCTTTGTCTTTAATGTACCTTTTTGGAGTAGATGCAAATCTCATGAGTTTAGGTGCAATCGATTTTGGAATTATCATCGATGGAGCAGTTATAATTGTTGAGTTTATTGCCTTTAAAATTACCGCCGAGAGAAGTCATGTATTGGCCTTACCAAAAGCAGAAAGACAGCGTTTCATTGATAAAATCACCTTGAAAGGAGCGAGTAAAATGATGCACTCTGCGGTTTTTGGGCAACTCATTATTATCATTGTCTTTATCCCCATTTTATCTTTAGTAGGTGTGGAAGGTAAAATGTTCCGCCCAATGGCCCTTGTTTTTTCTTTTGCGCTCCTGGGAACCATGATTTTAGGCTTTACCTATGTGCCGGTTATGGCATCCTTATTTATTCGACCAAGTGACCCTAGCAAAAGAACAATCTCTTCCCGTCTCCTTGGTTTCTTGCAAAGAAAATATACGCCAATCATCAGCTGGGCGTTAAACAGTAAAAAACTAGTTCTTAGTTTGTCAGTCGCTCTTATCGTGCTTGTTGGATTTTTATTCTCTCGAATGGGCGGGGAATTTGTTCCCACCTTGGATGAGGGAGATTTTGTAATTCAACCTGTTTTAAAAACTGGAACTTCCTTAAGTAATACAGTAATTGCAACAACACGCATTGAAAACATCTTAAAAAAGTTTCCTGAAGTAAAACAGGTGGTGAGCAGAATTGGTGCGGCAGAAGTCCCTACCGACCCTATGTCACTTGAGGAAAGTGATGTAATTATAAAACTAACACCTAAAGATGAATGGGTTTCTGCAGCAACTAAAGATGAGCTGGCTGACAAATTTAAAGCAGCTTTGACAGATGAAATTGCAGGAGTTGATTTTGAATTTACTCAGCCAATCGAAATGCGGTTTAATGAGCTAATTACCGGAGTTCGTGCGGACTTGGCGATTAAGATTTTTGGAGAAGATTTGGAAGTGCTTTACAACAAAGCACTAGAGGTTGAAAAAGTGATTCAAAACATTGAAGGAGCAGCAGATATTTCAGTAGAAAAAGTGGCAGGATTGCCCCAAATGTCAGTCAAATACGACCGAAAAGAAATAGCGAAGTATGGCCTTAATGTAGCAGAGCTAAACGACATAATCACCATGGGATTTGCAGGAAAAACAGCAGGAACCGTTTTTGAAGGAGAAAAGCAATTTGACTTGGTAGTTCGCTATGACAAAGCACACCACCGAGACATAGAAGATATTGAAACCGCAACGATTCAACTTCCCAATGGCAATCAGCTGCCCCTCTCAGAATTTGCTTCCATTCGCTATACAAAGGGACCAGCAAAAATATCGAGAGACAATACCAAGAGAAGAATTGTGGTAGGCGTGAATGTGCGTAACCGCGATCTCGAGTCCGTGGTTCAAGATGTGCAAGAAGCAATTAACAAGGAAGTAACACTCCCTACTGGTTACACCATAGATTATGGAGGCCAATTTGAAAACTTAAGAGCTGCAAAAGAACGGCTGGCAATTGCGGTTCCCATTGCCTTAATTTTAATATTTGTGTTACTTTATTTTGCTTTCAATTCAGTAAAAGAAGCGTTAATTATTTATAGCACAATCCCCATGTCAGCCCTTGGCGGTGTTCTGCTTTTATACCTTCGAGGTTTACCTTTTAGCATTTCTGCGGGTGTTGGTTTTATTGCGTTGTTTGGTATTGCCGTGCTCAATGGAATTGTACTCATTGAAGAGTTTAAGGAACTAAAAGAGAAGGGAATTACAAGTATCAACGAGCGTATTATAATAGGTACTAAAAATCGATTGAGGCCAGTTTTACTAACGGCTTCTGCAGCAGCACTGGGCTTTTTACCCATGGCCATTTCTACCTCTGCAGGTGCAGAAGTGCAACGACCTTTGGCCACAGTAGTTGTGGGTGGACTAATCTCTGCCACCTTGCTTACTCTCTTGGTGTTGCCTGTATTATACGCTTTATTTGACCGCAAAAAAAAATCTCTTTCTAAGATGAATTCTCCTAAAATAACAACAGCCTTCCTTCTCTTTTTTCTAGTTCCACTATTCGGCTTTAGTCAAAACCAGCCCATTTCTGTGCATCAAGCCATCGAAATTGCCATTGAAAATAATCTAAGCTTGCAGGCTTCAAGGCAACGAATAGAACAAAGCAAACAACTTATTGGCAGTTCAATAGACATTGACAAAACGGAAGTTTATTTCAACAAGGACAACAACAACATCGCAGCAAATAATCTTCCGCTAAATGTTTGGGGCATCAGTCAATCCATTCAATTTCCCACCATTTATGGTGCACAGAGAAAGCTTATGCAGGCGAAATCGCAATTGGCAAAAGACCAATATGCCATGGACAAAAGGACCATTACAAAAGAGGTTTCGCAAGTATATTTTGAAATTATTTACTGGGAGGAAATGCACAAAAACTACACCTACTTAGATAGTTTGTATGCTAATTTTGTTCATGCAGCCTTCAGAAGGTTTGAGCAAGGAGAGTCAAATTATTTGGAAAAACTAACGGCAGAAACAAAGGGAAAAGAGGTGTCACTTAAATTGAATCAAATAAAGGAAAACATCAACAAATCCTACATCACTTTTAATAAATGGCTTCAATCCGACACGATGTTCCAGGTGGAGAATCGACCGATGAAACGCATTGAACTTGTTCCACTAGACAGTTCCAATCATCCTGCAATTAGTTACTATACCAACGCCATAAAACTTTCAGACCAACAAGTTAAATTGGAAAAACAAAGGCTGTTGCCTGATTTAAATGCCGCCGTATTTAATGGAACAAACAGTGGAGAAAGGGCAACCTCTTATTCGGGGTTCCAAGTAGGCATTGCGATTCCTTTGTGGTTTGGAAATCAAAAATCTAAGATTAATGCTGCAAAGACAGGAGCCTTTATCATGGAATCGGAAAGCAAAAATTACAAAATCCATTTAGCGTCAAAGTTTCAAGTATTACAAGCTGATTTACGCCAATTTGAAAAAGGGCTTCAGTATTACGAGTCAAGCGGTAAAAGACTTTCTGAAGAAACCTTGTTCCATGCTAGTAAAGCCTTTCAAAACGGCGAAATAAACTTTCTTCAATATACCCAACTATTAGACAATGCCAAAAGCATAGAATCTACCTACTTATCCAACCTCTTTCAATACAACATGACCGTTTTGGAAGTCAACTATTTAATGAATTAATGATGACACACCATACCTACTCCGATATGAAAACCCATACGATTCGCATTTTAATTATAGCCATAGCGTTGACTCTTGGCTCCTGTTCTTCAGGAAAATCAGACGCTACAGAACAAGCAAGTGAGGAAACAAGTGAAATAGATTATACCTTGACAGAAAAGCAATTTCAGTCTTCTCAAATGACCTTGGGTTCATTGGAAACAAGAGTCTTTCATGAGGTGGTAAAAGCAAATGGAATGTTTGATGTTCCGCCTGAAAGTCATGCTTCTGTAAGCTCTTACTTTGGTGGAACCGTAAAAAACATTAAACTACTATCGGGAGATGAAGTAAAAAAAGGTCAAACTCTTTTTGTGCTTGAAAACCCTGATTTTGTGCAATTGCAACAAGAGTATTTAGAAGCTCATAGTCAGCTCTCTTATTTAAAAACGGATTATGAAAGGCAGACAAACCTTGTGAAAGATAGCGTTACCTCACAAAAAAACTTTTTGAAAGCGGTATCAGATTATACAGTTACTAAAATAAAAGTAGCGTCTCTTCATAAAAAGTTACTGCTGATGAACATTAATCCAACCCAATTGACTCTAGAAAACATTCAAAGTACCATTGCTATTCCTGCTCCGATAGATGGATTCGTAACCAAAATAAATGTGACAAGGGGTACATTTTTGAGCCCTTCAGAAACTGCTATCTCCCTAGTAAATACGACACACTTGCATGTAGAACTTAACATTTTTGAAAAAGACCTTGCCAATGTTCAAATTGGACAGAAAATTCAGTTTAAAATACAGGAAGAGGTTAGTAATGTTTACAATGCGACCGTGCATTTGATAAATAAAACAATAGACCCTGAAAGTCGCACCATTGGCCTACACGGTCATTTGCTTGAGGAACAACTCAACCATAGATTTATCCCCGGCATGTATTTAGAAGCACTTATTTACACCTCTTCAGAATCTAAAACGGCTTTACCTCAAAATACCGTCGTAGAAATAGAGGGTAAGTTTTATGTTTTGGTACTTGAAAGTTTTGAAAATGCTGCTTATTCCTTTCGTAAAAAAGAAGTTAAGACAGGTGCCAGCCTACATGGATATATTGAAATTTTGAACGCAAGTGATTTTAAAAAAGAGGATCGCCTTTTAACAAAAGGCTCTTTTGATCTAATTACAGAATAAAGTAGGCTGCCTGTATTACTACTCCGCCCAATTAAACCCTTCGAATAAAATTATTTTGGCCAACAGCAAGGCTTACTTCTTTTTTAAGCCCTTCAAATCTAAGCCTAAGCCATATTTATCAACTAAATAAATCATGGCTGCAAATGAGGCTGACCCTAACTCCAATTCTCGCTGGTGTACATTTTCAAATACATCTGTGTCTGAATGGTGGTGGTCAAAATAACGTTGGTCGTCGGGCCGCAAACCAATTAACGGCACATTTTGAGACTTCAAAGGTCCAATATCAACTCCTCCCCATCCTTTTTTGAAAATGTGCAATTTATAAGGCTCTAATAGCGACTCCCAAGATTGCATCTGCTTTACTTGTTCCGATGTGCCATCCATGGTAAATCCACGAGGCACAAAACCGCCTGCGTCAGATTCTAATGCCGCCATGTGAATTTCGCCTTTCTCTTTCGCCACTGCAGCATAAGTTTTACCGCCATTGTTTCCATTCTCTTCGTTCATAAACAAAACACAACGCAAGGTATAACGCGGGGTATATCCGGTTGCCTTAATAATCCGCAACGCCTCGATAGAGTGCACTACTCCCGCCCCATCATCGTGCGCACCCTCACCAACATCCCAAGAATCTAAATGCCCGCCGAAAGTGATAATTTTATCAGGCTCTGCGCTTCCAGTAATTTCTGCAATAACATTGTATGAATCCTTATCGGGAAACGTTTGAGAGTTCACATTCAAATAAGCAATAGACTTCGGCTTATTTTTTAACAAGTCACTTAACATCTCCGCATCTTCGACACTTAAGGCCACCGATGGTATTTTTTTCACTCCTTCTTCATAGCCCATTGAGCCGGTATGCGCATGATTGTCTTTTTTGTGACTCAACGAACGAACGAATACTCCCACAGCGCCAAATACTGCTGCTTTACTTGCGCCATCCCAACGTTGGTTCACACAGCCACCATAGGCATCCCCTGTACTAATTAATTTTCGATCGAAGGGTCTGTTAAAAAATACAATTTTACCTATTATCCCTTCCTCACCCAATTTCTCAAGTTCTTCAAAGTTTTGAACTTCAATTACTTCTGCTTCAATTCTACCATTTGAGCTTACCGAGCCACCCAAGGTTTTAATGCTCATTGGCTTTCCGTTCACTCCAGCTTTCTCCATGTCTCCTCTTACCCAATGTGGCACTTTTACTGGCATTAACCATACAGTATCAAATTGGTACGATTCTAATAATTCTTTCGCCCAGCTTACCGCTTTCTCTGCTTGAGGTGACCCACTTAAACGAGCGCCTACATCTTTGCACAAGGAGCGTAAATTCTCATAGGCATGTCCTTGAACTAATGCAGCGTCAAAAAGTTCTCTAATTTGTAACGAGTCCTCTTTCTGAGCGAAAGTTGACACACTAAAAATCAGACTTAAAGCCAAAAGTATCTTCTTCATGGATTTCTTCTTTGAGCTGGCAAAGAACGTGAATTTGTTTACTAATAACGGATCATGACTAATTGTTGTGTTTATGCATAAATATTAGTTAATCTAAAAAGAAAAAATTCCACGTTTTTAACTCCTCTAAATCTTGACCTAAAAGCCTTTATTTTGGCGTTGAATGACTCTGCTGC
>Ga0209491_10010659_pt1 | contig 10980 bp, 7 predicted proteins | sample BON02_FD_187213 | JGI IMG/M metagenome (GOLD analysis project Ga0209491, IMG submission 187213) | Freshwater microbial communities from Lake Bonney liftoff mats and glacier meltwater in Antarctica - BON-02 (SPAdes) (version 2) | ecosystem: Environmental > Aquatic > Freshwater > Ice > Glacier...
TCTTTCTCTCTCTCTCTCTCTCTCTCTCTCTCTCTCTTTCTTTCTCTCTCTTTCTCTCGCTCTCTCTCTCTCTGTTTCTCTCTCTCTCTCTCTCTCTCTCTCTTTCTTTCTATCTCTCTCTCTCTCTCTCTCGCTCTCGCTCTCGCTTTCTCGCTCTCGGTATCTCTCGCTCTCTCGCTCTTTCTCTCGCTCTCCCCCTCACCTAATACATCCACGCCCTCATCTACGTACTCCTCTGTGACCACATCTATATTGGTATCGGCCTCTTTCGCGGGAGATGTAGGGCTCCTTGACAATCTTTCTACACGCAGATCTTATATTACAATTTTAAGAGGGGGTCAAGCCCGGGCCAAGATAAGTAGGCGAGAATTTTGTTGGTGATTTCTTGCTTTATTTCTTTCTCAGTTTCAATGATGATAGGAGAGAGGGTGCGCAAGTCTGAGACAAGCATACACGAGAGAGGGAGAGGCAGTCACGGTGTGTGCACGTGTGTAGATGTATGGGTGTGCGTCCGAAGTGTGCGATCGTTTGTCTGTCTTGACTCGCATTCATGTCACGGTCTCAGCTTGTCTCTTGAATGAACTCCTCTCCCTCTCACGTGTCTTCATTTGTATTGGCGGTGTACCACTTTTGAAAAGGCATTTCGGCGGGGCCGGCCCTTAAATCTTTTACATGATTCATAGGGGCGGGCGGTTTCACGTGTCTTGCGTCTCTCCGAAGTGCGGACGTGTGGACTCTCCGAGGTCGGGGTACCGAGTACACGCACACTCACGCACACACGCACACACGCACATATACACGCACGCACACTCTCTCTGAGGAGTGGAATCTCCAAGGCTGCGGCACCGAGTACACACACACACACACACACACACGCACAGATACACATATACATGCACACACACTCTTTCTGAGGAGTGGAGTCTCCAAGGCCGCGGCACCGAGTACACACACACACACACGCACACACGCACACACACACACACATACATACACACACTCTCTCTCTCAGGAGTGGAGTCTCCAAGGCCCAGGCCATGGCACCAAGTCCTCTTCCGAGTCCACACGCTGGCACACATACACACATACAAACACGCACACATGCACACAAACTCGCACACACACATATCATTGTCCCCCCTCCGGCGAGTCACGGTCTCCCGGGTCAAGGTTTCCGAGTCGCTACGATACCCAAACGAACCGCATAGCCGTCACGGTGCGTTCGAAACAAGAACCCCCCCCCGGGCCACTTTCCTTCCCTCCTCCGAGTCACGGTGTGTTCACTGATCCAGCTTCAAGTTTTGATGTCTCTGGGTCTCGGAATACAAGTCTCTGTCCTACAACTGCAGTAAGAGTCTCTTAATGTATCCTATAATTACAATACGAGTCTCGGAATACAAGTCCGTTGAGGTATCCTTCAACTGCAGCAAGAGTCTCTTATGGTGTCTTACAACTGCAGCAAGAGTCTCTTAGGGTACCCTATAATTACAATACGAGTCTCAGAGTCCGAGTCTCGTAGGGTACCCTACGCCCGACCCTACGACTCTAGTACGAATCATGTCGTGGCCTAATAACATGCTCGTGGAGCAAGTGTGCAGGAGCAGGGCAGACGTGCAGGGTAGGGTGTGGGGGTTGTGGGGGTTTACGGTAGGTAGGTAGGGGTAGGGAAGGAATGGAGGGAGTACAGGCGTTTGTAGGGTTGGTATGTAGGCCCAGGTAGGGTGTAGGTTTGTTTAGGCTTGTAGGGGCAGGTGGGTAGTGTAGGGGTGTATGTAGGTGCGTAGGGTACGTAGCAGTGTGGGTTGTATGTAGGTATGTAGGCTGTGCAAGCGTAGGTGTGTTGCAGGTGTGTTGGCTGCTAATGTGTGTGAGCAATCTCTTATTCTTTTCCTCGGCTTATATTATCAAATCCCTCTCTCCAGCCCGTCTGCTTCTCTTATATATACATATACATATATACGACTCTTCTGCTCCTAGCATCCGCGCAAGCGGTGCTCGCGAAAGAAACGTCCCTACACCCTACATACCTATCCTACCCGTACCTATCTACCATAAACTGCTATGGGGTGGCTATGGTTAGTAGGCTCCTTAAAATTATAGGTCTCTTTTGCAGAATATCGTCTCTTTTATAGGGCTCTTTTGAAAAAGAGACCTATAATTTTATGGAGCCTATCAAGCAAAGCCACCCCATACAACCCCCACACCCTACCCTGCATGCCTGCCCTACTCCTGCACACTTGCTCCATGAGCATGTTATTAGGCGGTGCGGTTGCCAGTGCGTTTTGCCAGTGATAGGATATTATTTACTGCGACATTTGTTGGCGAACTTACTGCATTTGAATTTGATTGATTGCCAGTGTGTTGAGAGCCTCCTGAAGAAGGGAGGGCTGTTGTCTCGGAATTCCCCCGACAACCTGCAATTGTGGCAGATTGCACAACCATTATTATACAAAATAGAACATGAGACATAGATCCGAGTCGCGTGTGTGTGTGTGTAGGTGTGTGTGTGTATGTGTGTAGATGGATCTATGTCTCATGTATAGATCCGAGTCAGACATGGACCACACATACTTACTACACAAAGATTCAAATAAGCTCACCTGAGAAATGAGCTGATGAGAATTTCCTTTTGGTTTTTCAAGTTTTTGTGTTATTACACATCTACACACATACACACACACACCTACACACACACACGCACACACGCACACACGCACACACGCACACACTCACTATCCCTCTCTCTTACAAAAAACACACGTACACACGTGAAAGCACGCTTACACACACACACACATACGCCAAACGATAAATTGAGGAGGGTTTGGTAGGGTGCGCAATGTGGAAGTCAGAATGGGGTGGCTACGGGTAGTAGACTCCTTAAAATTATAGGTCTCTTTTGCAGAATACAGTCTCTTTTATAGGGCGCTTTTGCAAAAGAGACATATAATTTCAAGGAGCCTGATAATCGTAGCCACCCTGTAATAGCAAGTTGAGGAAGTAGTAGATGACGAGGGTCACTGGGAGATTCAAGTTTTTATGTCTGTGTATCTATGATTGAGGTAGGAATTAGCGACGGGCTTCAAAACGAGTCAGACGACGAATCACGTGAAACTACACCGTTCAAAAAACGCGTTAGTTTTGTGAGTACAACCGTATTTCGGCTCCAGGCTCCAGCGACCCGGGTTTTGCGAAAAAAAATTGGATTTTGGGGCTGATTCCTGTCCGTATGGGCTCTGGCTGACTGCAAGTGGCGCGTGGCAGCTCCGGGGCCGCTTGCCGTGCGCCCCGGGGGGTATGAAAACTCGCTGGCTGGGGTGGCAGTTTCGTAATGGTTGATAGGTTGATGGAAACAACGCTGGCAGGCTCGGTGCTGGCTTCATCAGTGTGTGCTTAGAAACTCGCTGGCTGGGTCATTTCGGTGGTTTAAATGTCCCGGAACGACCTTGTACATACATAAAATCTACACGCGTAAATACTCTACACCCTACGCACCTGCTTACACCCCTACACTACACACCTACCCCTACAAGCCTCCACAAACCTACACCCTACCTACATACCAACCTACACCCTACATACCTACCCCACCCCTATACCTACCTCAGGCTACCCTAAACCCCTACAATCTCCACACCCTACCCTGCACACCTGCCCTACTCCTGCACACTTGCTCCATGAGCATGTTGTTAGGCGGTGTGATTGCGTTTTGCCAGTGAGAGGCCGGGATATCATGTGCTGCGACATGATTTATTGGCGAACTGATTGCATTTGAATTTGATTGATCTGATCGTGTTGAGAGCCTCCTGAAGAAGGAAGGGGTGTTGAATTCCCCCAACAACCTGCAATTGTGGCAGATTGCACAACCATTATCATACACAAATTGATCGGTTTTTCGACATTTTTTTCATAGTTTGGTTTGTCTCTTTCGAAAGAGAAAGAATGTATCTGTTCCTGCGCGCACTAGCGCGCACGCTCGGCACGTTTTCAAAGTTGGTGCCTGTGGTGTCGAAGTTTTTAGCCGGCAACTATTTACACACTGATTAATGATAACTGGACAATATTTGAGAAACACATGATTTCAGTTCCGGAAACTTGAAAACACATCAAGTATGGTAAATGATGTCCAGGGCCCGGGTGTGATCAATTCTAAATTTCATATTCAAGTTGATCATTAAAATTCCGGATCAAAATAAAGAATACGGTAGAATGCTCCAGAAAAACGAAGTGAATAGAGGATTTCAACTGTCTCAACCCAAAATTAGCTCTCAGCCCCCTACCATTGATTTTAAACTACAATTTGAACAAGACCCCCCGCTGGCTCTCACGCTAATTTAGTTGGCGATTCCTAAAATCCCCTCATTTTAGTGCACTTCCGAGGGACCTCGAAGTGGCACCGGTGTCGCATAAAGAGAGGGGAGGACTTAATTCAACTAGTGGGATGTTTTCATCGTCGAATGTGAAACAAACCCTTTCTCCCTCCAATTATTGAAATCTCAGGCGGCGATTTCTACTAAAACAAGACCCCTCCTTTTCTCCCTTGAAAATGATGGGCTTCAAAAAGATGGGTTGAATTCAGCTTTTTCAAAGTTTGAGTTCCAGGAATGAGAGAGCAACCGACCCAGCAACAAAAAGGCATGGTGTAGACAGCATGAAAGTGGTGTTGAATGAGCAAACCCATGATGAATTCTTTTTAACGCTCCCGAGTGTCGATTTTTGGCCCACTCCTGCCTTGTGTCTCCCAGAATCCTTGCTCCTGCCACCGGCATGTTTCAGCATGCTCACGTGATCCTTGAGATCTCAGGCTCTTTCAGTTTTTCCAGCTCCTTCCTTGAGCTGAAAGACGGATTTTGGTCCAGATTTTGACCCGTGTTCTCTCTTTCTCTGTGTTCAGGGTCTGTGCCTCGTATATTTCGAGAGAAATCTGTGTCAATGGAAACTAGCACGCAATTTGGAAGGCGACCACAAGATCTGCTTCGAAAGGTAGTTCTCCGGAGAACTTTCAAAAGCTTTCTGTTCTTCTTCATTTTTCAAGAATGAAGTTCAGTAGAACTTGAATTTTTTGTACTTTATGAAAGATTAGTAATAGAAAGTGCTGGACTTACAGTGAGGGGCATTCCACAGCTCAAACCGACACGCCTCATAAAAAAGGCGGCAGGAGCATGTGACCATCGATTCCCCTGCGAACCGCTCCGCACACATTTCTAAAGTAACAATTCTGTTAATTGTTGCACCTAATTCCATTGGAACGAGGCGCTCTGGGTAAGGCAACATGTGGTCAACCTTACCACTCCCCAACGCAGGCTTGTGCATTTTTGACAAATGCAGAGGCTCTGCTATATTTACATGTTCATCGTGTTGAAGAACAACCCCAGGCAAAGCTTCAGAATTAGAAGCACTTGCGGTGAACAATGGAAGGACCAGATTCGTCATACTCCTGCTTTGAGATCCACATCTGCTGGAAAGTTGAAAGCGAGGCAAGGATGGAGCCACCAATCCACACTGAGTACTTGCGCTCGGGAGGTGCGATGATCTTGATCTTCATGGTTGAGGGCGCCAGGGCGGTGATCTCCTTCTGCATGCGGTCGGCGATGCCTGAGAACATGGTGGTGCCACCAGACAGCACAATGTTGCCGTACAGATCCTTACGGATATCGACATCGCACTTCATGATCGAGTTGTAGGTGGTTTCGTGGATACCAGCCGACTCAAGGCCAATGAACGAGGGCTGGAAGAGGACTTCAGGGCAGCGGAAGCGCTCGTTACCAATGGTAATCACCTGCCCGTCGGGAAGTTCATACGACTTCTCGATCGAGGAGGACTGGGCAGCGGTCTGCATCTCCTGCTCGAAGTCAAGCGCAACGTAGCACAGCTTCTCCTTGATGTCACGCACAATCTCACGCTCGGCGGTGGTAGTGAAAGAATATCCACGCTCAGTGAGGATCTTCATCATGTAGTCGGTAAGATCGCGACCGGCGAGGTCGAGACGGAGGATTGCGTGTGGGAGCGCATAGCCCTCATAGATGGGAACAGTGTGCGACACACCGTCGCCAGAGTCGAGCACAATGCCGGTGGTACGGCCGGAGGCGTACAGGGACAGCACGGCCTGGATGGCAACGTACATGGCAGGTGTGTTGAAGGTCTCGAACATGATCTGCGTCATCTTCTCGCGGTTGGCCTTGGGGTTGAGGGGAGCCTCGGTGAGGAGAACAGGATGCTCTTCAGGGGCGACACGGAGCTCGTTGTAGAAGGTGTGGTGCCAGATCTTCTCCATGTCATCCCAGTTGGTCACGATACCGTGCTCAATGGGATATTTGAGGGTCAGGATACCGCGCTTGGACTGTGCCTCGTCACCGATGTAGCTGTCTTTCTGGCCCATACCAACCATGACACCCTGATGGCGGGGGCGACCAACGATTGAGGGGAAGACGGCACGGGGAGCATCATCACCGGCGAAGCCGGCCTTGACCATACCGGAACCATTGTCAACAACGAGCGCAGCAACCTCGTCCTCCCTGCACAAAAGAAAATCAAATTCCATTTGGCAATCAGAATGGCATCCGCATACTGCGGCACAGGCGGTGTGCCGACCCATCACTCAATCGTACAGCTGCACCAGCCGTCCACACCCGGCCGCTTGCCGCCGCCCCCAACACAAGGAGGGAGCATGGGTGGCATTGTCGGAGAGATCCGAACCTTCCTAAGCTCGCTGCTTGCTCATCTTTGTCAATGGGAAACAAATCTCTCGGGTCGCAGCGCAGAGCAAATGCACGCAGCAAGAAGGCAGCAAGTTTGCCACACAGCAACACAGGGCAGACACGCCGAATAGACTAATGGCACAGACATGATGTGAATGGAAGATAAGATTTGCTTCTGCCTTGCTGTATTTGAAAAGGGAGTTTAGTTTAGCACACATTCGAAAACATGCCGTTTTTACTAATCTATCTCAAATCGGAGCACAAACCTGGCGGGTTTCGACCAAGATGCTTGTTTTGACATCCAAAAGAGCTTATCAATCTGAAAACAGGTTATTTTGGATTTTCAAACAAAAAGACATTGCGGTGGTCAAACCCCTGGCTTAATTCAGAGAGTCGGACCCTTCCATTTCTTGGTTTGACCCTTTGCGATCTCATTCAGGGCTCGGAAACGTACGTATTTCTATTATTTTCCATCTGATGTTATCCGCAACGATTCAAGGACGAATGGAAAAATCTGGTGAAAATGTAATTGTTTTGAGAGACTGCGATTTGATAAAGCGCGGCACGGGAAGAGTTTCGAGTGAGAGCAAATCAATGCCAATCATTTGCAATCACGTCGACTTCTTCTGGCCTGTTTCAGTACTATGTGTTCACCATCCGGCCCGGGCCCGTGAAAAGCCCTTTTTGTTTTTTGAAACAAAAAGTGTGTTTCTTGGCACGCATCAATCCGCGATCTTGAGATCAACAAGTAAAGTACTCGTTTGTGGGTCACAACTCTGGACGGTGGCAGCAGCCGCATCGCGGAGAGTGAGGGAAGTCCCCGGCGAAGTGAGTCATAGTCACTGCAGTATGCATGGCCATGCGGAAGCCTCGGCGCAGGCTATCTGCGTGGCGAGCAACAGGCGCTGTCCTGCCGCAGTTGCCATGCGCGTGTGCCTTGTTGCTGTTCAGCTCGCAATTACCGCAAGCTCGTCGTCGCCGCTCGGCGACCGGCCTGCAAGAGTGCCCTTGGCGTGGATCGGTTGTCCCAGTGCCGCACGCCTGTGGTTACCGGGGGTGGCGATACGGGGGCCCGGGCAGGCAATGCCCGCGCTCTGCATGGTAACGCGCGGCTCGCCCGCAAAAGGAGAAATAAGAAACCCTTGGGGGCGCGCCGGCAAGCCCGAAAATCGAATTATCCGCCAACAGGAGGCCGAGCAGGTGGCCGAATTGCGCGCCCAAGCCTGGAGTCACGCGCTGCGCCACAACGGCAAAAAGGGCAAGAAGGACGACGAGGACGTCAACGCAAAGGGCGTCGACGTCAGTATTACCGAGGACATCAAAGACTTTCACGAGCGATCCAGCACGATGCTGCGCGAGTGCGGTGGACGCATGAATTCCCTCACCTTTACGTATAAATGGGAGCAGCGCTACGGCGAGAGCCTGATTACATTCCTGTCGCGCCAGCGCCTGACTGTAGCCGAGATGCTGAAGCAATCAAATGCGTTTTGGGTCGTCGACATGCCGGGCGACCACGACGGTGCAGGCCCTATGCAGATCTACATTCTCAACGAGAAGAAGCTGATAAAGGAAAACACGCGTGAGACTCTGGGCGACCAGGTATTGGGCCCTATTTCATTTTGCTGCGCCCGGCCTTGCAAAAAAAGGGTTTGTGCTGCAATGTGCAATGACACAAGTGTGATGCGACAATGTCCAACAATTGACAAGAGTGTGAATCGTAAACTTGTGCAGCTAAGCATGCACGGCGATTCCGAGGCCATTGAGGAATGGCGCAGCCGCAGATCGCAGGGCGTGAGCCGACTCGATTCGCTTGTCGACGATATTGATCTGCGGGACACGCGGCTCGTAGATGTCTCGGCCGCCGCTGGATTTGCCCTTGTGGGCATGCCGGAGAGACAAGTCGATGGTAGAAGGAAAAGGCCGAGCAAATTTTCGCGGGGTGTCCGCGATGACGACGAGGAGGAAGTAACACGCCAAGTTGAGTGCATAAAGCTGCCAGTGGACTTGCGCAAGTATCAGAAAATCGGACCGCTGCTCGACTCTCTTGAGCCGTGTCTCTCAGGTGTCGACTCGCGACTTGGTCTACGGCAAATGCACCTTGCCTGGACATGCAACTGCTCGTGTGCCAAGAGCTCGGTATGCCCTTAACTCAACTTTGTCTCTGCCTTTGTTATTGCTACATCCCGCAACCTGGTGCATAGTTGTGTGTCTTTGTGTGTGTATGTTGCATTTATATATGTGTCTTTGTGTGTAGGTGATCAGCAATTGGTGTAGGTGGCATGTATAGTGGCATGTATATGTAAGTGTTGTAAATTGAGGTAATCTCCCGGACTTCGGAAACCCTTTCCCTTCTGTTTCCGGGCCCAGGAATTGGATGTGCACAAATTTGAGGCTGTGTGCCGAGCGCTTGCCAGCGCACAGCAAACGCCTCGAACCCCCAACAAAACACATATTTTTGAAAAATCAACGGAAGAACGCCGTTGATCCGTCGATATTTCAATAGCTGTTATTTCGGTGTTTTGCGACGTTGTCTGCGCTTGTGCAAGCATACTGGAAATAGCAAAAAACATCGGGCGACTCAAACATCTGGGTCCGCAAACAGAGGGAAGAAGGGACGCGAACCTTGGGTTGCGCACGTCAACCGAAAACGGAACTGGCGCGCGGCAGCCGCCGCGCGCCCGTATAGGCATCAGTGTCCTTTCTCTAAAATGTGGTATTGTGAGAAGTACCACTGCCAGATTCAGTTTGAAACAGCGTTGAGCGTCAGAATGTTCTTGATTTTGAGATTACCACACGGTACACCAAATTCGTGCAATTGCTGTCAGATTTATTTTGTGCTGAGAGAGTTTGGGTGTTCATATCAACAGGTAATGGCACTGGAGCAACTAGGCAAGCTGCGGCAGCTTGGCAAAGGCCGCCAGGTGCGACGGCTCGAGGAACAGATAAAGTGCTTTGCGGATGTGGTGCAGAGTGGCATGCCCACATTAGGTTTTACAGAGATTGCGTCGGTGCTGGGAGTGATTCAGAACCGAAGCGGCTATGAGACGTTGCTGCTGTTCGTAGCCAATCGTATCGTGTCGGGTGGGATAGATCTAGCGAAAGAAGCACAGACATGTACACCCGAGACTGTGGCGGTGCTTGTCAAGTGCATGATGTCGTCGGGGCAGCGCGACATGATGCTGTTTCGGCAGTTGAGCAATTTGGTGCAGCTCATCCCGCACGATCGCTTTACTTTGGGGTCGCTGGCGGAAGTCACGGAGAGCTTCCTGCAAGTCAACAAAGACCAGGGTCTCATGAGATTCATTGGCGCCGTGTTGCAGCAGCTCGACCTGTCGAGTACTCCTCCCGAGGATGTGGCTGCAATGCTGTCGGCGCTGTCCAGGACGCAGGTTCAAGATGAGGTGTCGTTTCGCAGACTCTCGCGCGCTGTATTATTATTGCCCGACGCGGTGTTCGCGCCCGCGCCTACTGGGATTATCTTGAATGCGTTTGCTCGCGCCAAGTTCCGCGATCTCGCGCTCTTCCGCAAGCTCTCGGCCGTGGCCCTGCAGCAGGAGCCAACGGCATTTTCCTCGGATGATATCATGCATGTTGTGACTGCCGCTGCCGCCTTCGGCTCCGATGCCAAGGCCAAGGCCCTCATGAATCACATGGACACTGCTCTTCTGGCGATTGGCAAGAATGATCTATCGCCACAGCACATTGGTATTATTGCGGCATCGTATGCCGAGGTGGGCGGTCCTTCGGATCCGCAAGTTCTCGTGCGGTTGTCTGCTGCTGCTTTGACACTCGAACCATGGGTCCTAGACATCCAGGCCATGGCCTATATTGTCAAGGTACTTGTTCAGAGAATAACAGTGATGTTACAGAAAAATATGCTTGGCATGTTGGGTTGGTGGGACAGTATTCCTAGAAAATACCTTAAAACAAGAGTTTGGTTGTCTTGACGATACTTCTAGAAAATGCCTTCACATTGTAGTGTCACATTGTAATGACCAATATTGTAATTAGAGGGGATCCCCTCTAATTACAATATTGGTCATTACAATGTGAGATGTTTGATTAGTGTGATGAGGTCGAGTGAGTGATTGTGTGCGCAAGTGTGTCTTTGTATGTGCTGAAAAATGAGGGTGGGCATTGCTTGAGCGGTCTCAATATGTAGCTGGCTCATTACATACACACCCATATACATCCGCACAATATTTGTGCATCAGTGTATATATATGAATACACACACATATTGCCTTCCTCGTGTATGTATACACGTGTACATAACATGGCT
>Ga0209491_10010661_pt1 | contig 10979 bp, 8 predicted proteins | sample BON02_FD_187213 | JGI IMG/M metagenome (GOLD analysis project Ga0209491, IMG submission 187213) | Freshwater microbial communities from Lake Bonney liftoff mats and glacier meltwater in Antarctica - BON-02 (SPAdes) (version 2) | ecosystem: Environmental > Aquatic > Freshwater > Ice > Glacier...
GGGAGAGAGAGGGAGGGGAGGGAGAGAGAGGGGGGCGAGGGAGAGGGAGGGAAAGAGAGAGATCGATCTATTGATCGATGCACAGATAGATAGATAGATAGGGGTGGCCTAGTTACTTGTAGAGTATTGTAGTCGGGTTCACCCTGATCGTTGGCGTTAACCCTTTGCATATGTACCTGAGCGAGTTTTGGCTACGCGTTTCGTCAATTTGAGTATTGCAAACTCAAAGAGTCGAATCACCTAGGCGCACACGGCACCTTTAACCCGAGACGAGTTGGGGTTGCCCCCCCCCCCCCCCCCCCCCCCCCCCCCTGGGTTAACCCGAAACCCTAAACCCTCTTGCAAGCCAAGCCTCCACGCCTTCACTACAATCTAGGTACGTATGCGCACTTCGCATGCACTGTCCCCCGGGCCCAGGCCCTCCTTCGGGGGCGAGCTTGGGTGGCCCAATTCTGGGCCACATCAGTTGGGGCAGTCCGTCTACGGGCCCTACCCTTCTCTTTATTGTAGTGGTGTCTCCGTGTCGGTGTGAACCGCTCCGGGCCGGCTGCTGTGGTGAGGAAGGGGTTGGCCTTCACACGATATTGCTATTACCAATATTGCATGGTGTATAGCATACAAACGGGAGGTCGGAAGGGGAGTCGTATACTGTCCAATAATCGTGCAACTGTATTGCACCAGGGTGGGCAATGCAGGTGGGCGGGGGGGGGTGAAAGGATGGTTGATTCGTGCACAACAGCCTCGAAGTAAACGAATATCTTGTAAAGGCCAAGGAAGGGGTGTTAGGTGTTTCGTAGGAGTGTACTGACCATCATCACTCTGTCTAGCAGGCTCCCTTATGGGGGGTGGCCTAGTTGTTTGTAGAGTATTGTTCCGGGTGAACCCTGATGGTTTGCCATCTTGCAAACCAAGCCACCTCGCCTTCACACCAATCGAGGTAAGTATTATATATGTGTATATGTACATAGACATATATATCTATCTATATATGTATATATATATATATATGTTTATATATATTTATATTTATATATATATATATATATATATATATTTATATATATATATATATACGTATATATATATATATGTATATATATATATATGTATATATATGTCTATATATATATATATCTATATATAAATATATATATATGTGCGTGTGTGTGTGTGTGTGTGTGTGTATACATGTTTACATACATATATAGCTATATCTATATCTATGTTTATGTAGGGGTGACCCCTCGCTTCCCCAATTGATTCTTTATTCGCATAATAAGGCAGCCTCGGGTGGGGGTTGGTTACAAACCTACAGAGTCCACTGCCTGTGCAGAGGCATAGCCTGCGCACAGGCAGAGACTTGAAGCGAACGCGCTTCTACTTCCAGGCAGGGGTGGGTGGGTCTAAAGAAACTGACTCGCGTGGCCGCACCGTCGCCGAGGGCTAGCCTCGGACGGCGTACGGTATGCGGACTCACGGAGCAGTTGTCGGCCGCCGGTTTCGAAGCGTTACGAAACTAACTACTAATGTTAGAATAGGTAGGAGCTATTTATGGGGGAGTTTTCTGATTGCTGCCGCAGCGCTCAAAACACCCACGAGAAATGGCTATAACGCCCAAGGCGTCAACCTCAATCAGTAGCAGTACCAATAGTCGTGCTACGAGTATTCGTATTCCGGTAGCTAATAATTATATTTGGTCCCATCTTGCAGGTTATACGGCTCGATTCGTCGAAATCCCCCCCCCCGGCATGCTCTGGTTTTCGGAGGCAAACTGTTCTTCGTATTCCTGTAATAGAGAAATAGTTGTAGCGGTGTTGGTGGTAGTAGTAGTTGCAGCAACTTAGCCTGTACAAGATATTGTTTCACTTCAAAGCTTTATTGTGGTAGTCCATCACCCTTTCATTGTCCCCCCGCACCTGCAAAGCCTACCCTATTGGAATACTATTGCACGACCATTGCGCAATATATGCCCCCCCCACCGACCCCCCTTTTGTATGCCATACACCATGCAATATTGGTGATGGCAATATCGTGTAAAGGCTAAGTAGCAACATCAATAGATGTGCTACTGGTATTGGTATTCCCGCATCTACTAACCTTTTGTCTCTGACCCGCAGTCTAGTTACGTCGACTACATGGGGAATACTAATATTGATATTTCTGGGGGAGGCCAAGATGGAATATCATATCATATTCCAGAGGATATTCAATGATATTCCTTTATAGGATATTATAGGCTCGAGGATATTCCATATTCAGGCGTAATATGTCATCTAATATCGTATTTTTGTCATCGCTTCGCGTATTCCCCACGTAGGACGTCGACCCCGGCATGCTCTGCTCTCCGGGACAAGTTATTCGTCTGATTCTAGTGATACAGAAGTAGAAGCAGTAGCAATAGTCGTTCTACTGGTACTGGTATTCGTATTCCGGTAGTTAGTAATAACAGTACGTCCCACCTTGCAGGCTATACGGTTTGCGTGGCGGACACGGGCATGCTCTGCTCGCCGGGACAAATTATTCGTCTGATTCTAGTGATACAGAAGTAGAAGTAGTAGCAATAGCAACAATCGTATTACTGGAGTTCGTATTCCCGCCTCTACTACTAACCTGTCGTCCCCTTCACAGGCTATACGGCTCGCTTTGTTTACCCCGGTATGCTCTGGTTTTCGCAGGCAAACAGTTCTTCGTATTCTAGTAATATAGTAGTGGTAGTAGTGGTGGTGGTAGTGGTAGTTGTAGTTGTAGCAAAATCTATAGTCGTACTGGTAGCATTCGTATTCCCGCCTCTACTACTACCCTTTCGTCCTATTCACAGGCTATACGGCTCGTTACCTCGACCCCGGCATGCTCTGCTCTCCAGGGAGAATTTAATGTTCGTGTTCTAGTAATAGATAAGTAGTAGCCGCAGTAGCATTAGTCTACAAGTTGTATACGCCTTCCGGCATCTACTACTAACCGTTCTTTCCATTCACAGGCTATACGGCTCGGGTTAGCCCCTTCATTTTCCCCGGCATGCTCTGCTCTCCGAGACAAGTTATTCGTCTGATTCTAGTGATATAGAAGTAGAAGTAGTAGTATCAGTAGTAGCAATAGTCGTACTAGTAGTATTTGTATGTCGGAATCAACTACTAATTGTTCTTCCCATTCACAGGCTCTACGGCTCGCTTCGTGGGCCTGCTTTTCGGGGGGGTAACATTCTTCTTCTGGTAATAGAGTAGTAGCACTAGCAGTAGCAGTACCAATAGTCGTACTACTCGTATTCGTATCCTGGTAGCTACTGATAACCGTTTTTTTCATTCACAGGTTATACGGCTCGCTTTGTGGACCCCGGCATGCTCTTCTCTCCGGATACCGCGGGGGCCTTCACGATCGCGCGTGCGGCGGTTGAGTACCTTTCACACCTCGACCCTGCGGCCCTTCACACACTGTGACCCGCGTACGCGGCTAGCGGTTCGTGGCCTGCCGGGTTTACCCGCACATACACACATATATACGTATATATGTACATATATACAACAAATAAATATGAAAGGATACAGTTTATTGGCGTACCGCCGCGCGGTGCCAGCTGGCTGCTGCTCTGGCTGTTGCGCCGGCTCATTCTGACGTTCTCTCTGAGTCGCTCTTTATCACCCGGGTTAACCCGTATATGGATACAAATATATACATATAACATACAATAACGTAAAATCAATTGTTTATATGCGTACCGCCGCGCGGTGCCAGTTGGCTGCTGCTCTGGCTGTTGCGCCGGCTCATGCTCATGCGCGCGGGCTTGCCCGATCCTGGGGCCGATTGCGCGACGTTCGAGCAGGCCCGCGGCACTCGAGTTAACCCTTAACCCGATCTACTAGTTTGTATGTATGCACGTCGTTGACAACCAGAGCCGCGTATGCGGCCAGCGGTGCCTGGCCTGCCTACGGACGCGCTTCGCACGCACTCTACCTAGCAGGCTCCCCTATGGGATGGCCTAGTTACGTATAGAGTATTGTTTGCACGTGCGCCAGTGTTCGGGCTGTGTTTCTTTGTTTCCGTGAACAGCTCCGTCTAACTGGCTCGCAGCGGGACTGCCCATGTATGTATGTATGTATGTAAAGATTCGGCGGCACCAGCATATGCGCTTACACACGCGCACAGGCCCGCGGCGCCACGCCAGAGCTCCGGCGTGTCGCAGACACCACATCCCACGGCTTGGCCGCAGGCAGGCATTCCACACAGACCACCATAGGTAGCAATACTCAGTGTGGCCTACCCAAGCTGTCGAGGTAACTGTCGATGCGCGTGTGCTCGTGTCTTGCTCTGTACCGGTTGATACGAGAACAGCTTTTTTTTACTGTGTGAATGGGGCGGGCGGTGGAGTACCTTTCACACCTGAACCCGGAGGCCATCAGTAATTTATAGGTGTGAATGGGCTTTGGCATAGGCCTTTCAACATCGCTGGTGGAGCGGGTGAAGTACCTGCCGCATGTCGACTGGCGGCCCCTGTTGGTGTGAGTAGCTTCCAGGTGAGGACATGGTAGGAGCCACGTTTTCTGCATCGTCGAACGTCAGCGGGTCGGCGCGGAAGTGATCTATTGTTTGCGTGTGCCGTCGTATGCGCATTCTCTGATGGGTGGTTCCTATATGAGTATCATCTGCGTCATGCGCGCCTGCGCGCCTTTTGTGTGTCTTGTGTATTTGTTTGGATTTGTAGTGCGTAGTGCGCGCTCTCTCACAGTGCACTTCATGTACCGTATACGAATATGTAATATGTGTGTGTATATAGTATGCTTCACGGTGAACACATCATTATTATGGGCTAGGGTTAGGGGTTAACCCTTAACCCTCACCCATTACATGGGATGATGGGGAAAGAACGCCTTCTTGACGTCGCCGAGGTCAGTGGAGGCAACAGGATGGGGGGAATCGAGTAAAGCTCAATCAGTGAACCCGAGCAGCGCCGAAGAGTACATATATCCATACCATGCTCTTTGGTCTTTGGCCTTTACAATACGATAGTGTTCATATATTTTTTGCAATAAAGGGAAATAGAGTTCTGTTGGCGCTTACAAAATATTGTCAATAACATTGTCAATAATTTTTTTTGGCCATAAAGGGGGTCGTGCGCGTGGGGAAAATGTAATGCGCAATGTGTTGGGAAATAATAAAAGGGGCAATGAGCAGGAAAGTACTGCACAATAACATGCAATAATGACGCGACGGAGCTTAGCCTGAGCTCTGGCGTGGCGCCGCGGGCCTGTGTGCGCGTGCACACGCGTGTGCTGGTGCCGCCGAATCTTTACATACGTACGTGCATAGCCCTTACTTTTTCGCGTCAAGCAGAACAGCCTTTTTCAGATATACCTATCGACCTCGACCCATCCCCTACCTGTTACTCCGACTGACCCCTGAACAGCAAGAAAACACCTCCAAACACACCTCAAAAACATGACCTCCAAACTTGGCGGGGGAGTGCAATAAGTGGTAATAATGTGCAATATATTGAGCAACAAAGAGGGTGTTTGCAAAAAATAGTATTGTGCAGTCAAGTCTCGAAGTGAAACACCGCAAACACTCTGTTTTTTTAACAAAACTCGCAACATATCCACAAAACACGACAAAACACCCGCAAACCACCGCAAAACAGCACCGACATATTTGCTTACAAGACAAACTGAATTTGCTAACTACAGCACTACAAACCGCCACGCCCCCCCCGGCGGGTTAGCGCAATATGTGAGTTCGGTGGGTCCGGACACCCCCGGGTTGACCGTTACCCTGCTATATATAAGCCTACGCCCTGGATTAACACGGGTGTCACTATACGTCCCAAATATCCCATCCATCCATATTCATTCACAATTTACAATTTACACAGCCGGTACCCATAAAAGATAGCGTATATAAGTGTATATTGTGCGTAGAGAGCTCTCTGTAAACATTCGGCGGCAACAGCACACGCGCGTACACGCACACGCACACACGCACACACAGGTCCGCAGGTTTTTTTTCTTTTTTGCGTGCTTCGTGTGTGGTCGTTTGCGTTTGGCGTTTGGGGTTTGTGGTCGTGTTGTTATCGTCGCGTCGTGTTTGTACATCTGTGTGACCTGTTCCTTTTTTGACAGACGGTATCTGTTTCATGTTTCCTGTAACCTTATTGATTACATAATGTACCGCATAACCTACAACCTCATCTCATAACCTCCCTGGTAGGTTACGTAACATATGACAGTGAATGACAGGTTATATAACATGGTAACCTGGTAAAGTAGAAAATGTAACCCCCAAAATCCCCAAAATACACCGAGACTCTTATATAAAAATACTTTTTTTTACACGTAGTTGTTTTCTTTCTTTATCCTTTATAGAACCAAAGCACTCACGGACACAAACGCGAACAGCGAAAACACACACACTCGCAGACGATACATTCATTCACTCTCACAACAACCACCCTCCCCCCACACACCCCGCCACACCCCGCCCCCCGCGCGCCTCCGCGAGACCCACACAACGTTCGGGTAACAACCGGGCCCGGCCTGATCAGATAATTAATTTAGGGCTCCCGACCTAAATGCTAAATGCTAAATTTAAATGAGGCGATTTAGTGTTTTGTTTTAGTGTTCCACTGCATAACCTGTGGTCCATAGAGAATATTACCTTTGGTAAAGGTTTGTGTAATCTCATAACCATAACACGTTATAAAACAGGTACGCGTCGCTTGCAGGGCGGCTTGCTCCGCCGGCGCACCCCCCCACACCACTTCTTGGTTTAAAGCGGGGTTATTATTAACACGACGTCAGAATGGAATCCGAATACATCGTCGGTCGTCGGACTCGGGTTAACCCGAAATACCTAGACTCGATCGTCCGAGATGCGCGGAGATACCCGAGCTGACTGAATATTGAGTGAAAGAAATAATGGGTTATGAACCCACGGTAGATAATAGTGGGTGTTGTGAGCAGCACAGGCCGCGTATAACGCGCCGCGCTCCACACACATATCCCGATACATGAGGCGATGGATTCCAGTACCACTCATCACAGCTGACCTTTTCAGATGAGTGGTACTGTCCCCAAACGATGCACCCACAGGACGTGGGTTCGACTCCCGGTCTGTCACATTCCCACCGCCGGGGTTTGACACATCTACTCTAGGGCGGGACTGTAGAAGAGACAGTTCTCACACGACATGATAGCACAACACGAACAACACCACACAACACACGACAAGAACAACACTACAAACGATCACACGAAGAACCACCCCCCTCACTTACCAACGATCGAAGGTGGCGTGGGTTAACCCGCGCGACCACCGGGGCTTTGTTATTCTCTCTGCTAGCTTTACCCTGTTTTCACTTTTAGCCTCGACTCTCGCTTCTGTTAGAGTTGGGGCTTTCAGCCCCCCAAGCCTGCGTCGCTTTGCGACGCGGGGTTTGCTACCCTTGAAGTGGCTCTGGAATGGGCATCTCCTGGCCCGTGTGTGGCGTTGTGCCCGTGTGCGGCTTTGTTAGGATTTGATTGATTGAGTGATTGATTAATCCGCGCGACGACGGTGCGTGCCACCTCCCACGGGCAGATACGCAGATATAGAGATTCATACATATATAGATTCATGCAAGTAGATATAGATGAATATATGAGTCTACTACTCCAGACGCTTCATCGGTTTACAACCGCGTGACGAGAGCAGCTGAAAACACACACGCTATATATGTATATGATATACGCGTGTATATATACGTAGATAGATGTAGAAAGGTAGATAGGCAGATGTATAGATTCATGCAAGTAGATATGCATGCATATATGATTATTCTTCTCCAGACGCTTCATCTGTCTACAACCGCGTGACGAGAGCAGCCAAACACACATACGCTATATATTTGTAATCCGTAGATATACGTAGACATGCAGATAGGCACAGATATATAGACGCAAACAAGTGGATATGGATGCATATATGAGTCTGCTACTCGAGTAGCTTCATATGTCTGCAACCGCGTGACGAGAGCAGCCGAACGCACACACGCTGTCTATTTATATTACGTAGATATACGTAGATATATGTAGATAGGCACAGCTATATAGATACATGCAAGTAGATATAGATGCAAGCTTATATGGTTCTAATCCAGACGCTTTATCTGTCTACAACCGCGTGACGAGAGCAGCCCAACACACACGCTATATGTATAAATTACGTAGATATACGTAGATATACTTAGATAGGCAGCTATACAGATTCATGCAAGTATATATAGATGCATATATGAGTCTGCTACTCGAGTAGCTTCATCTGTTTACAACCGCGTGACGAGAGCAGCCGCAAATGCACACGCTATGTATACATAGATATATACGTGTACATATGCATAGATATCTGTAGATAGGAAGATTGGCAGATACATAGATCGATGCAATTAGATAGAGATGGATATATGTTACACTACTCCAAAAGCGTCATCTGTCTACAACCGCATGACGAGAGCAGCCGAACACACACACGCTAAATATTCATATTACGTAGATATACGCAGATAGGCATACATATATATTATAGATGCATGCATATTATTCTAATCCAATAGCTTCATCTGTTTACAACCGCGTGACGACAGCAGCCAAGCACACACACACGACATATACATAAATCTCTATGTTCATCTATTCGTAGATAGATGGAGATAGGCAGCTATATAGATTCATACAAGCAGATATAGATATATGCAATTATATACAGATGGATATATATTAAACTACTCCAAAAGCTTCATCTGTCTACAACCGCGTGACGAGTGCAATTAGATAGAGATGGATATATGTTACACTACTCCAAAAGCGTCATCTGTCTACAACCGCATGACGAGAGCAGCCGAACACACACACGCTAAATATTCATATTACGTAGATATACGCAGATAGGCATACATATATATTATAGATGCATGCATATTATTCTAATCCAATAGCTTCATCTGTTTACAACCGCGTGACGACAGCAGCCAAGCACACACACACGACATATACATAAATCTCTATGTTCATCTATTCGTAGATAGATGGAGATAGGCAGCTATATAGATTCATACAAGCAGATATAGATATATGCAATTATATACAGATGGATATATATTAAACTACTCCAAAAGCTTCATCTGTCTACAACCGCGTGACGAGAGCAGCCGCTGAAAAACAGTCTCAAGTTTCGCCGCAGCAGTCGCCCCGGAGGCGCCAATACCGGCGGGGGGCCCGGCGCCGCGCTCGATACCGGCGGGGGGGGACTCGAGCTGCACTTCTAGAGCGCACCAGCCAAGCAGCAGATCGAATTGCCTGTGGGGACACATGTTTACAGCATTTTGTCAATACTATTTTTTATGGTGTAAGCTATACAAAAGGGCGGCTGGGGGGAGATCGTACATTGCGCAGTAGTCGTGCAACAGTATCGCAATAGTGTGGACACTGCAGATGGGGAGGGGCAAGAAAGGGAAAATTCGCTCGTGCACACAAGCTTTGAAGTAAACGCATATCTTGCAAAGGGTAAGGGTGATACCGGCGGGGGGGCCGGCACCACGCTCGATACCGGCGGGGGGGACGTCGAGCTGCACTTCTAGAGCGCACCAGCTAAGCAGCAGGTCGAATTGCCTATGAAAAAAATGTCGGGTTGACTCTTATATATGGCAAAGAGAAACAGGTGACACACAAACACACGACACGCACAACACCACAAACGGGGGTTAGCCCCGCACCAGCCAAGCAGCAGATCAAATTGCCTGTAGGGACACAGGTTTAACCCACGGGGAAGCCCGATATATAAGTAGTGGTAGAAGTCGATTCATCGCCTGCATATCATTACCGTCAACGAACATATCCGGGTTGACCCGGGTTAACCCGGGTTAACCCGGGTTGGGATTAGGGTTAGGGATTGGTTAGGGTTAACCCAATATCATTACCGGCAACAAACACATCCGTCGGGTTGGGATTGGGGTTAGGGATTGATTAAGGTTAGGGTTAGGGTTTGGGTCCGGGTTAGGGTTAGGGCTAGAATTAGGGTAAGAGTAAGGGTTACGATTAGGGTTAGGGTAAGAGTTAGGGTTAAGATTGGGGTTAGGGTTCGGTTTACCCGACACATGTCGGGTTGACTCTCATAAATGTCAAAGAGAAACAGGTCACACACACAAACACCCGACCAGAACAACTCCACGAACGAGCACACCTCGGGTTCACCCTTTAAAGGTGCTCTGCAGCTACTAATCAACCGCTATGGTTAAATTCGCTTTGCTCAGGTACCTGAGCGAATTTCGACTAAGAGTTTCGTCGTTTTGAATATAGGAAACTCGAAGTCGTTTCACTTAGGCGCACAGAGCACCTTTAACCCGACGCCGCGAAAGCGGACTGCGGTGAGGAGCACGGTTATTAGTTGCCCCCCCACGCACACTCCCCTTCCGGAGTCGCCTGGCTCGCCCCTGCCCCTAGGTGTAGCATCGGACCGTGTCCTCGGGTTATGGGTTAAGGGTTAACGGGTTAGGGTTAACCCTAACTGCGGTGAGGAGCACGGCTATTAGTTGCTCCCCCACGCACACTCCCCTTCCGGAGCCGCCTGGCTCTTAGCCTACCCCTAGGTGTAGCATCGCACACAGCGCACTGTGTCCGCGCCTTTTCATGGAAACGGCAACGATTTCGTTTTGTACAGTGCCGTTGAGCCCGATTCCATGAGCGCGGTTCTCAGGCACTTTTTGACATTTTTATCATTCGGCTGCCTGTAACTGTCGAATGTTCTTAATCGTTGCAGGCTAAATTCTTAAGCTAATGCCAAATCAATTGGTGAAGCGTGAAAAGTGCCAGAGACCGCGATCAGGGAATCGGGCTCAACGGATCTGTAAAAAAAAACGAATCGTTGCCGTGTTCATTGCTTCTTTGACCCGCACATTTAAATGGTATACCGTCTCGTAGACCTTCGAGTACGGCGCTACGTGTGTACTCCCACACCGTGTG
>Ga0209491_10010665_pt1 | contig 10975 bp, 9 predicted proteins | sample BON02_FD_187213 | JGI IMG/M metagenome (GOLD analysis project Ga0209491, IMG submission 187213) | Freshwater microbial communities from Lake Bonney liftoff mats and glacier meltwater in Antarctica - BON-02 (SPAdes) (version 2) | ecosystem: Environmental > Aquatic > Freshwater > Ice > Glacier...
TAGCCCAGCGAATTGGTATCGGCGATGATCGTCCTGATCTTCTCGTAGGGTATACCAAGCTCTTCCGCCGCCATCTGGCTGATCGCCGCCCGAGAGCCGCCTATATCCGGATTGCCTTCGGTGATACCTACAGTGCCGTCGGTATTGATATTCAATGAAACGCAGGTATTTCCGCCAAAATTAAACCAAAAGCCGCATGATAGGCCCCGCCCCTGATTTGGACCAAGAGGGGCTGTGTAATGCGGGTGCGCCTTCGCGGCCTCCAGCGTTGCGCGCAGACCGATATCGTCGAAGGTCGGTCCGTAGGACGATTTAGTTCCCTTGGAGGCGGCGTTTTTCAGCCGAACATCTAGCGGATCAAGGCCAAGCTCCTGACACAGCTCATCCACAACGCTTTCAACCGCATAGATCGCCATCGGCGCGCCCGGCGCGCGGTAGGCGGCTTCTTTTGGGCGGTTGGTCAACACATTCCAACCCAATGTTTTTACCGCATCCAGATCATAGCAGGCAAAGGCACTTTGCGCGCCCATAGACACCGTTTCGCATGGGAACGCGCCGCCTTGATAGCGCAAAGTGGCCTCTGCGGCAGTGATGCGACCATCCTTGGTCATACCAATCTTGACATCTGTTGAGGATGAAACCGTCGGCCCCGTCGCCTTGAACACCTCATCGCGGGTCATCACGATTTTAACCGGTCGCCCCGATTTGCGGGACAGAGCAAGGGCCACAGGTTCGATGAACACGGTCGTTTTGCCGCCAAATCCACCGCCGATTTCTGAGGCTGTAACCCGCAATTGGCTAGCGTCCATCCCCATGATTTCGGCACATAGGCTGCGGACAAAGAACTGGCCCTGCGTGCAGCACCATAAATCTCCCCGACCATCCGACGACATTGACGCGAGGCAGGCATGCGGCTCAATATAGCCCTGATGGGTAGCCGCCGTGGTAAAGCTGCGTTCGATGATCTTGTCGGCCTTGGCAAAGCCCGCCTCCAAATCACCATGCCCAAATTCGCATTGGCTTGTCACATTTTCTGATAATCCGGCCGCGACATTTTCCAAAACGCGCCCCGATTGAACAACCGGCGCGCCGATACGCATTGCTTCGTCCACATCCGTAACATGAGGCAGGACTTCGTATGTCACTTTGATCAGTTTCAGCGCCTGACTGGCTATCGCCGCACTACTCGCCGCAACAGCAGCGACTGCGTGGCCATGATACAGCGCCTTTCCACGCGCCATACAATTATCTTGCACGTCGCGAATTGAAAGATTATCGGGCACGCCGAAATCTGCGGATGTGACAACGGCCTTAACCCCTTTCAGGGCCTCGGCAGCAGACGTGTCAATTGACAAGATTTTTGCATGGGCATGCGGGCTGCGCAGGATGCGGCCCACCAGCATACCCGGGGCTGTAGCATCGGCGCCGTACATCGCACGTCCGGTGACCTTATCAACCCCATCAGGGCGAGGCGGGCGGGTTCCGACAACTTTGAACACGCGGTTCATCTTTGAATCCAATGGCATTTTATGCACCCCTCATTTCGGCAGCTGCGATCTGAACGGCTTTGATGATTTTATCATAGCCGGTGCAGCGACATAGGTTTCCCGCCAGCCAATACCTGATTTCTTCATCGGTCGGGCTTGCATTTTTTTCCAGCAGGGCTTTTGCAGCAACCAAAATGCCGGGGGTGCAGATGCCGCATTGTAAGGCAGCATGGTCAATGAAATTGCGTTGCAACGGATGCAGGTGATCCCCCGTCGCCAACCCCTCAACCGTGCCAATTTCGGCACCCTCAACTTCAGCTCCCAGCACCAGACAGGAACAAACAAGTCGCCCGTTCAGGGTAACACTGCAGGCACCGCAATCCCCGGTCCCACAGCCCTCTTTCGCGCCGGTAAGGCCAAGTCGGTTGCGCAGAACATCCAGTAGCGTTTCGTCTGGCGCGCAGACAAACTCGGTCTGGTCACCATTCACCGTCGTCGAAATATGAAAGTTCTTCATTTGCTGCCTCCTGCACGTTTATAGGCGATCAATGCGGCACGTTTGGCCAAAACGCCCACGACCTGCGTGCGAAATTCAATCGTTCCGCGTTTATCATCAATTGGCTTACATGCAGCCGAACAGGCCGCCGACATGGCCTCTAGTGCGGCCGCCTCAAGCTTTGTTCCGATGATGCATTTGGATGCGGCATCGACCAGCACAACCGTCGGTGCGATCGCGCCAAGGGCGACGGATGCCGCCGTGCATGTGCCGTCCGCGTCAAGCACCAAACTGACCGCGGCCGAGGCCACGGCGATGTCCATTTCTGTGCGCGGTGTAAATCGTAAATAGGCGTCGCCGGCGCGTTCAGGACGCGCTGGCAAATAAATCGAGGTTATGATCTCGCCCTTTGCCAGTGAAATCCGGCCCGGCGATACGGGTATATCCTGAACCAAACAATCCCGAACGCCGTTTGGCCCCTCAATGCGCACAGTCGCATATGCGGCCACCATGGCAGGAACACTATCTCCAGCGGGCGAACCATTGCATAGGTTTCCGGTCATTGTCGCCCGCCCCTGCACCTGCGTAGAGCCGATCAATTCAAGCGCCTCTACAACACCAGGCCAAAGCGCAACAACGCCCTCATGCTCGCCAAGCGAAGCGCCCGACACGGCAGCGCCGATCCTGAACCCTCCATCTTCGGGGGTTATGTCCTTGATTCGATCAAGGTTCTTGATATCGACAATCAGATCCGGTTCAATCATCCCGGCCTTGAGTTGAACCAAAACATCTGTGCCGCCCAAGAGTATGCGGGCAAGGCCCGGCTCATTTGCCAAAAGGCTTACGGCCTCTTGCGCGGTTGCGGGTTTCGCGTATCGCATTGTTATCACCCCATTCCAAATCAGATCGAAAGTTTTGCGTATAGTTTTTTTGGGCACAAGGGCTAAGGTATCAACTACCCTGTTGATCCTGACAACCCATTTCAAAAATTTGCGTCAGAAGCCAAGACATCACACCGCGAAGGAAATATCGAGTCTTCATATGCGGTGCCAGTGTAGCCTAGGCACCCAAGGTTTGCCGCATGGATAAATTGAGTGGCCGGGCCTTATACGTGGCAACGCCAGCGATGCCTGAGCGACATACGGCGCGCCTATATCTGAACCTTGTATTCCTGAATTGTATTCCCGCCGTCAACAACAATCAGTTGCCCGGTGACATAGCTGGCTTCTTCGCTTGCTAGAAAGACCGCGACATGGCCAATTTCGTCCGGCGTTCCTGGGCGTCCGATGGGCGCGTATTTGCCCGCTAGGATTTCACGTTGGCTGCTTGAATCCGTTTCAATCCAACCGGGCCCGATACAATTTACAGTTACGTTATGCGGTCCCGCCTCGATTGCAAGGACGCGCGCTAATCCCAACAGCCCTGCCTTGGCCGCCGCGTAGACCCCGCTGCCTGCAATGCCAACCACAGGCCCCGTTACCGAAGACATCTGCACAATCCGCCCATAGTTTCGCGCGACCATGCCGGGCAAAACTGCGCGGGTCACCAGAAAGGCACTGCTAAGATTGATATCAATGCCGTAATGCCAAGCGGCATCACTTGTGTCCTTCAACGCGGTCGATGGCTCATTTCGACCCACTTGCACCATACCGGCATTGTTCACCACAATATCAATCGGGCCGAGGTTTTCTTCGACAGCTTCGCAAAGGGCAGTAACCTCAGCCGTGATCGTTAGGTCAGCTGGTTGGGCAAATGTAGATCCGACATCTCCACCAAGTTCCTTCAACCGCTCAAAAATGCGCGCCGTTGTCGATGAGATCGCAACCTTGGCACCAGCCTCCATCAACAATCTGGCCGTAGCGAAGCCAATGCCACCCGCATTCCCCGCGCCAGTTACCAATGCAACCTTTCCTTTTACGCCAGCCATCGGGTAATTTCCTCTTTAGCCATGCTCATTCGGCCAAGGCCAATCTCTAGTCGGTAATGCAATATTGACGATTATGCCCTCGCCGCCAAGCCTAATAAAAATGGAGCTGGCCGGGAGCATTCTAAATGGAGCTTACAATCAATCCGTGCAAACGCACGGTATTCCGCTGACCAGCAATTCAGCCGAAAGAATGCTGTGCGGTGTATGAATGGCGGCAAAACAAATGCTACGGCGCGACTCCTCGTGGGATGTCCAATGTCCGGTAGGGCCCGTGGCTTCAACTGGTGGTCACAACAGCGAATAATTCACGACGCGCTCTAAGCTGCAAGGCTTGCGCTTAAACTACCCAGGCCCGTGTTTGGAACCCTCGCATTACACTGCGGGCTACGTTGCGAGGCGCGCGCAAGGCTTTCCGTTATCTTGACACCCTCAGTCTTCATTCCTCAGTTGACTCTGGTCGGCGGCATTGGCCGCCATCCTTTCCAGCTTGCCAATGGCCACGCAAGCAGGGATGTATATTTATGCCTCGCCCCGCGCTGCCCAAATCGCCCCACGACGGATGATTTCGGAGACTTGCGGGGTTTGCAAATCGGCCAATTCATGGCCTATTGAGCAATAAAAAACGCGACCTTTGTCCCAGCGCCTTTTCCAAACGACGGGAATAACCGTCCCTTCAATCCACCATAAATGATCACCCGAAAATGTTGTGGTGGCCAACACCTCATTGGACGGATCAATCAGCATATAATATTGTTCGGATTTTAGTCGAAAACTGCGGATACCGTGCATAATTGGGTCATCCGGGCGGGTGACAGTGACATCGTAATCGATGTAATCTTCCACCGGTTGGAGGTTGTCTGGCCAGCCCGGCGGGTGTGCCACAAACTGCCCGCCGATCAGAAAATGATAGGTCGGGCGGTCACGAAACGCATCGCCCATATGCCCGTGCCATCCAGCAATCCCACAGCCCGCCGCGATCAGCTTTAACAAGCCGTCTTCTTGCAACTTGGTCATATTGCCAAATTCAGCCTGATGCCCGGACCGCGCTGATGACCAAATTGGAGTAATCAGGTCAATATCAGCCAAGTTTTCCGGCTGTTCAAGCGGTTCCAACTTGTCATAAACCACAACTTCAAAACCGTTCTGCTTCAGCAAATCTTCATACCAAACGGCAAACTTTGCTGGAGCATGCCCCTCCCATCCGCCTACAAAAAGTGCTGCTTTCATTGGTTTTCCTTACGCATAAAATTAAGCATCGCGGCCATGTCGCGCGCGCCAAAGCCTGCCGCAACCGCTTGTTCTAGTTTTGCCATCGTCACCTCGCCCTGCGGCATCGCAACGCCGAATTCGCGCGCTAGTGCGACCGTTGCTGTCATATCTTTGCGCGCCAGATCGACCGTAAACGTCACGTCATGGGCCGCCTCGTCTAAATAGAGCGGGCGGCGGTATTTGAGCATGGGGGCACACGCGGCCGAGGCTTCGATCACATCAAAGGCGGTTTCCGGTGTAATCCCGGCTGCTTCGGCCAATGTCATCGCCTCGGCCAATGTTTGGTTGATACCGTGGATCAGGGAATTGACGGCCAGTTTCATAACCGCTCCAGCGCCAGCGGCACCCAAGCAAATCACCTTCTTGCCCAGCGCATCAAATAGAGGGGCCAATGGCGCAGCGTCCGCCGGACTGCACCCAGCCATGATCAGCAGTGTCGCAGCTTCGGCTGCCTGCGTCGCGCCAGACACAGGTGCGTCAATAACGCGAGCGCCCAGTGGAGCCGAAGCAACCAATTCGGCAATATGTGCAGGGCTCATCGTCCCCATTTCGATGAAAGTGGCCGCGCAGCCACCAGAAAAAAACCCATATGGCCCGCAATGAACCGCAAGCGATGATTCATCATCGGCAAGCATTGTTATGACAATATCTACAGCACCTGCCAAAGCTGCCGGGGTGCTCGCAAATTCGCAACCCAGTTCAGTTGCCAATGCTCCAGCTTTGTCAGTCGAACGGTTCCAAACCGTAAGCTCATGACCCGCCTTGGATAAATTGCGGGCCATAAGGCTTCCCATTCGGCCGAGTCCGGCAAAGCCAACCCGCATTAGGCTACCTTATCTGCGGCTAGGCCCGAAATCGCCTGCACCAAATTATCTTCGGTGACCTCGTCTATAGAAAATGTTCGCATAATGCGCCCGCCATACATAGCGATAATCCGGTCGGACACTTGCAGCACTTCGGGCATTTCCGAGCTTATAACGATCACAGCATAGCCCTGCGTCGCCAATTCGCGGATCAGGTTGTGAATTTCAGCCTTGCTGCCCACATCAATGCCGCGCGTCGGCTCGTCCACAATCAGCACGTTAGGGCGCATCGACAACCATTTTCCGATAACAATTTTTTGCTGGTTTCCACCGGATAGGTTACCCACCAATTGCCGCCAGCCCGGCGTGCGAATGTCCAACTTATCACGATACTGATCAAAAATCGCGATCTCGGCACCCGAAGATACAAATGGCCCAGCCGTAAGATCACTGACTTGCGGCAATGTCATATTATCGCGGCAATTCATCCCCAAAACGAGGCCTTGGGCTTTGCGGTCCTCTGGCACCAAGGAAATACCCTTTGCGATCGCATCAACAGGTGAGGCAATTTTGACTTCCTGTCCATCGACCAAAATTGACCCAGCGGAAGGCTGCCGCAACCCAAACAATGTTTCGGCAATCTCAGTCCGGCCAGCGCCCACGAGTCCGTAAAAGCCAACAACCTCGCCGCGCCGCACTTCAAAGCTGACATTGTCAAACAATGTTCCGCATGACAGGTTGCGCACTTCAATCGCAATATCACCAATATCTGCAACAATATCGCTGCGTGACAGGTCCAGCTTGCGGCCAATCATTTGTTGGGTGACTTCTTCTTCATTCGTGTCAGCCGTATTCAGCGTGCCGCGATACTGCCCATCACGCAAAACAGTAATCCGGTTAGAGATTTTGAAAATCTCCTCCATCCGGTGAGAGATGTAGATAATGCCAACACCCTGAGCTTGCAGATCGGCGATCACGTCAAACAGCACAACCTTTTCAGAATCAGTTAGCGATGCCGTTGGCTCATCAAAAATGACCGCTTTGGCATCAACCGTCAGCGCGCGCGCGATTTCGACCATTTGTTTATTGGCGATCGAAAGGTCACCAACCCGTGTGCGGGGCGTAAAGCCAACCTTCAACTTCTCCAAAATCGCGGCTGTATCAGCATAGAGTTTCTGCCAATCGACCCGCCCGAATGATTTGCGCGGCAATTCACCCAGAAACACGTTTTCGGCCACAGATTGCTCTTCGGCAAGGCTTAGCTCTTGGTGGATGAATACCACTCCTTTTGCCTTGGCCTGCAAAGGAGAGGTCATTTTCGTAGGCTGCTCAGCAATCAGGATCTGGCCCTCATCGGGTTGATAAATCCCGCCAAGGATTTTCATCAGTGTCGATTTACCGGCGCCGTTTTCGCCCATCAGCGCATGCACTTCGCCGGGCAAGACTGAAAAGCTGACCCCATCTAGCGCGCGAACGCCGGGAAAGGTTTTGACGATCCCTTCAAGCCGCAAGGCAGGTGTTTGCGTATTCATATCCTTAGCTCCCCTTTACCTTTGCGGTTGATCTGGCGATCCATAAACAGCACCGCAATAAGGATTAGCCCGATCACAAGGTTCACCGTTTCGGTATCTGCGCCAATATGGCCCAAGCCTTTGCGAAGAAGCTGAATGGCAATGACACCGCCAAAGGTTGAAATTATTGACCCCGACCCACCAGCCAGCTTGGTGCCGCCAAGCACAACAGCCGTAATCGCCCAAAGTTCGTATAACTGCCCGTCATTCGGGTTAACCGAGCCGCTTTCAGAGTAAAACACCACCGCCGACAAGCTTGCCAAAAAACCGATGATCATAAAATTGATGAGCATATGCGGGCCGACGCGGATGCCGGCATTTACGGCCGCTTCACGATTATCCCCAATGGCATAAGCATTTCGACCATGCACGGTGAACCGCATCACCAGCCAAAGCACCAGCGTCGCTGCAAGCAGAAACCACGTCGCCGTGTGAAACCCTAAAAACCGTTGCTCAGCAAAATCCACCAATGTCCAGTTCAACTGCGATGTGGGTTGTTCGCCATTATACATGAACACCAAACCACGAAAGCCGAGCATCGAACCAAGTGTTACGATGAAAGCATCCACCCCGGTTTTCCAAACAATCAGCCCATTGATCGCCCCCAAAACAAGCCCGGTCAGCAAGGCCAATGCCCAGGCAAAGGGGATCACCCAATCACCCAAACCATCAAAAATGGGCCAGGTCATACTGTCCAGCATCACGATGGCTGATAGTGCAAAGATTGGCCCGACAGACAGGTCAATATTGCCATTGATCATGATGATCGTCATGCCCAGCGCAATAATGCCAATCGGCGCAGATTGTTTGAGCAGCAAGAACATGTTGTCCACGTCCATGAAGCCCTTTTCGGATACCGAAAGATATTCGCCAGCCACAGTGAAGAAGATCAACTCCATCACGATAAAGCCCCAAATTACCAATTGTGGCGCGTATTTCTTGAAGTTTTGCGATTGCATGCTGCTTCTCCCTACGCGATCGGCGACCAAAGCCGGCCACGCTTGGCCGCGATGTCAAGCCATACGGCAATGATGATGATCACCCAGGTCACAACATATTGGAAATAGAATGCGAGCCCGACGAGCAGCAGTCCATTCTGGATAAACCCAAGGATAAGCACCCCGATGACGGTTTTGAATACTGTCCCGGAACCGCCGAGTAATGACGCACCGCCAAGAATGACCGCCGCCAATACATCAAGCTCCAACCCCTGCCCAACCGTATTCTGGCTGCCCATGGAACGGCTCGCTTGTAACAGGCCAGCCATAGCAACACAAAATGATGAGATGATGTAGGTAAAAAAGACGATGCGCGCGCGCGGAATGCCTGAAAACGTGGCGGCTGTGCCACTACCGCCTACGGCATAAATTTTTCGGCCAAGTGGCGTTTTGGCAAGGATGACAGCCAATATCAGCGCCAAGCCGGCAAATATTATTATGGGCACCGGAATGCCCAGAATGGCACTTTGTCCAATTTTGCTAAACCACGTCCCCGCCTTGTCGGCAATGTCCATGTTCTTGCCACCCGAATAGGTGAGCGTTAGTCCGTGAATCGCCGACAGCATTCCAAGGGTCACGATAAGCGAATTCAACCGCAAATACCCAACCAGAAAACCTATGAAGGCGCCCAAACACATGGTCATTGCGAACATCGCAGGAATGGCCAATTCCGGGCCTAACTTGTCATGCAGATCCAACACCACAATGGTTGAAAATGACATCATGGAACCAACCGAAAGATCAAGGTTGCCGCTGATTACTACAAAGGTAACACCCAGCGCCATAACACCCAGAATGGCTGACGAGCGAGCAACACCGAGTATGTTGTCTAGTCCCAAAAACCGATCATTAGCGATTGTAAAACCGATGATAAATATCGCAAATGCGACTAGAATGCCGTGGCGCGCGAGTATGTGCCCTACGACTTTTTTTGAAGAAGTCAGCATTTAGTCCCCCTGCTTTTCAGCATATGAAGTGGCGATCGTCCGGCCACTATGCGGCGCAGTTGCGCACGACCCGTCATACCAAGGTCATCCCGCCGTCAATCATAACGACTTGGCCCGTCATGTAATCGCTTTGCTTTGACGCTAAAAACGTCGTTGTTCCGGTAATATCTGCCGGTGTCGCCACCCGGCCGCGCAGAATTTCGCGCGAAAACTCTTCCATCGCTTGGCCGGGCCGCTCTGCAGCGCCAATTGCCATAAGGTCACGATCCACCTCTTCCCACATTTCGGTTGCTACCACGCCGGGGGCAAATGCGGTTACTGTTATATTATGTTTTGCCAAATCGCGCGCACCAGATTGTGTTAGCGCAACAACTGCCCATTTGCTTGCGCAATAGGGCGCAACATTGTCAAACCCCTGCCGACTGGCGATTGAGGCGGTATTAATTATCTTACCCCCACTGCCCTGCGCAATCATCTGTAGGGCTGCTTCCTGTGTGCCAATCAACACGCCCATCGCATTGATATCCATAATAAATTTCCAGTTTTCTTCGGTTACGTCAAGGAAATTCATTGGCTTGTTCACGCCAGCATTATTGAATTTTACGTCGAGTTTTCCAAACTCAGAAACCGCGTGCGCAATCATGGCGCGTACTTGGTCACGTTTGGTAACATCAACCGAATAATGTGTAACTTTGCCGCCACTTTTTGCGGCGCGATCCACATTTGCCGCTGCGACGCTCGCCACTTTTTCAGCATTCAGGTCAGCAAAGCACACATCAGCGCCTTCGTCTAATAGGGCCTCGGCAATCGCGCGACCTATGCCTTGAGCAGCGCCGGTAACAATGCAAGACCGTCCGGAAACTTGGCCCATTGCGGTTCTCCATTCATCGGGATTGTATATTGCTGCGATAAAAACGCAGGGCTGCTACCAGCCCTGCGCAATATCAAGTTTGGCTTAGAATACTGGCTTGGTGTATTCAGCCATGTTGTCCTGCGTGATCTTCGGCGTGTCGAAGTAGTTCAGGAATGGCAGTTCCATGCCATTCAGCAGGTCAATCGCTGTTTGCAATGCAGCTTCAGCATCGTCCACTGGTGACTGGTAGATCGAACCCCAGTATTCGCCACGGCCCATTGCTTCATAGCCAACGGCAAAGTTGGTTGCACCAACGAAGGTGATATCGGCAGCGCGGCCAGCAGCAAGCGCTGCGTTCAATGCGCCAACACCCATGTTGTCATCACCAGCATAGACGCCATCAATGTCGTCATACTTCACAAGAAAGGCTTCCATAACCTGCTGTGATTTCTCACGGTTCCAGTCGCCTGGCTGGGTTTCAACCAAGGTTACGTTTGGGCAAACTTCTGGCAGGCGGTCTTCAAAACCAGAGGCGCGCTCGATTGCTGTTGTGTAGCCCGGCTGGCCGGAAATCTGCACAACACGTGCTTCATTCTCAATACCAAGTGCAATAAAACGATCGCA
>Ga0209491_10010667_pt1 | contig 10974 bp, 9 predicted proteins | sample BON02_FD_187213 | JGI IMG/M metagenome (GOLD analysis project Ga0209491, IMG submission 187213) | Freshwater microbial communities from Lake Bonney liftoff mats and glacier meltwater in Antarctica - BON-02 (SPAdes) (version 2) | ecosystem: Environmental > Aquatic > Freshwater > Ice > Glacier...
GTGTTATTGTTGTGTTATTGTTGCAGTGTGTGTTGCAGTGTGTGTTGCAGAGTGTGTTGCAGTGTGTGTTGCAGTGTGTGTTGCAGGCAGACAGACAAGCCACACAACTCGACACCAGTATCGTGTGTTATTGTTGTGTTATTGTTGCAGTGTGTGTTGCAGTGTGTTTCACAGTGTGTGTTGCAGTGTGTGTTGCAGTGTGTGTTGCAGGCAGACAGACAAGCCACACAAATCTCACCAGTGTGTGTTGTAGTATGTGTTGCAGTGTGTGTTGCAGTGTGTGTTGCAGGCAGACAGACAAGCCACACAACTCTCACCAGTGTGTGTTGCAGTGTGTGTTGCAGTGTGTGTTGCAGTGTGTGTTGCAGAGTGTGTTGCAGTGTGTGTTGCAGGCAGGCAGACAAGCCACACAACTCTCACCAGTGTGTGTTGCAGTGTGTGTTGCAGTGTGTGTTGCAGTGTGTGTTGCAGTGTGTGTTGCAGGCAGGCAGACAAGCCACACAACTCTCACCAGTGTCGTGTATTATTGGCAAGACGTGTCATTGGAAAGAGGGAGAACACACTGCAACACGCTGCAACAAACTGCAACACACTGCAACACACTGCAACACACTGCGACACACTGCAGCACACTGCAACAGACCGTGTCGTGTTATTGGCGTGACGTGTCATTGGAAAGAAGGGGGAGGTGGCCAGTTTACACGACTTTGTCTTATTTATGGGGTGGCTACGATTAGTAGGCTGCTAAAATTACATGTCTCTTTTGCAAAAGAGCCCTATAAAAGAGACTATATTCTACAAAAGAGACCTATACACAATCGAGTGAGACACACGCTCGGCTATGGGGTGGCTACTATTAGTAGGTTCCTCAAAATTACATGTCTCCTTTGCAAAAGGGCCCAATAAAAGAGACAACATTTTGGAAAAGAGACCTACAATTTTAAGGAGCCTACTAATCGTAGCCACCCCAGATCAGAAATTACATCAGGAAGCACCTCTACGCGCCACACAACTCTCACCAGTGTGCCCTACCGCCGAGCGCCTGGCGTACACGGACATAGTCAGTGTGATTCTTGGTCACACGCCTTGCCACACCAAACAGAGCGCCCGCAGCTGTCGCGCCTCGTGGCGCCACGCCCTGGGAAAACGAGATTACACAACAAAACTCCCACCGCCACTGATCCAAAAATCTGCACCTCGCCCACACGTAGCCGTGCATTTGTATATTGGTGACGCTCCCATACCTTCTTGTTGCAGCTAGGTGTATTAGTACCGCAAATGCCTTCTTGATGTAATATGCATTACATCATCACCGTCATATTAGATGGGGGGTTTAAATTATTGAAAGAAGACAGTGAAGGAGCAGGAACGGGGCTAGCAACCAGGAGCGCACTCTAATCCGCACCTGCTGCGTGCATGAGTGGTCCCCCGCGGCGTCGATCTGCTTACAGAACCCCGTGATGAAACTGCCGCCCTTGGCTGCTGCAGCAGTGCTTGATATATGCCTTACACTCAAAAGCAGGCGCTGCTGTGAAGCATATGATGCTCATATGCTGCTGTGAAGCATATGATGCTCATATGCGTCTGACTCTTCATATGCGTAGGACTCCTAGAGTACGCTACATGGTTGGGAGACAGGCTGTGATCTTGCACAAATTTGCACCGGGAGACATCTCTTGTATTGCATAGAATAATTTGCACATCATGCCAGTGTAAGACCTGTGCCCAACGCCCGAAACCAGCCGGCCCGACTGGTGAGAGTTGTGTGGCGCGTAGGCTGGCCCGAAACGCCCAACTCCAAGCTCATTAGTGCGTGTTGGAGACCAAGCACAAGTAAGCTCATCCGTCCATGTAGGAGCAGACGGACTGCATGGTGGCGTGCAAGTCACCGCTTCACGCCTGTCGTGTTGGAGAAGGGCGACGCATGGGGCCAGGGAACTTCCGTTGCACAGTCGCTGTAAGCTGAGCACGATGGCAGTGGCGTGCGGTCACGGCTTCACGGTCCTTGTGACGGAGCAGGGCGACGTATGGGCCTTCGGCAGAGGCAATTCGGGGCAGCTGGGGCTTGGCGATAATGCGCATCAGCTGTTGCCGGCGAGTGTAGGCGGGCGCGAGGTGTTTGCTGGCGAGCCTCTTGTCATGATGGCAACTGGACGCAGGCACACAGCCGGCGTGACAAAGGACGGGGCGCTCTGGAGTTGGGGCGAGGGTTATCACGGCCAGCTGGGGCACGGCGACAGGGCGCCGAGGCAGCGTCCGGAGCGGCTCGACCGGGAGATGTTTGGCGGGTCGCCCGCAGTGATGGTGGCCTGTGGAGGCATGCACACAGTAGTGCTGACGGCTGTGGGCTGCGTTTGGAGCTGCGGCTTAGGAGACGATGGCCGACTGGGCCATGGCAACCAGACAGACCAGCTGATGCTGGCGCTCGTGGTGGGCGATCAGTTCAGAGGGGCCCATATCGTCATGGTGGCGGCAGGTAGAGATCATAGCATGGCTCTAGACGCAGATGGAACAGTGTGGACTTGGGGGTATGGTAATCAAGGCCAACTGGGCCTCAACGATGAGCAACGCAGGCTCGTGCCGACGAAGCTGGATGGCAAGGCGTTGGGCGGGGCTGCGGCAGTTCTGGTGGCCGGGGGGTACGCGCATACAGTGGCAGTAACGGTTGGTGGAGCGCTGTGGGTTTGGGGCAATGGATTCTATGGCCAGCTGGGCCTGGGTGACAAACACAACAGGATGGTGCCGGTGCGAGTTGGGGCAGAGGGGACGTTTGGGGAGTCGCAGGTGCTCATGGCAGCCTGCGGTAATGTGTACACTTTGGCCGTGACGAAGGCGGGCACCCTGTGGGCGTGGGGCAAGGGAGCATTTGGCAAACTCGGCCACAACGACGAGAACAACAGGCTGGTGCCGACACAGGTCGAGGCGCAGCACTTTGGCCACGCCAAGATCGTCTCCGCTGCCGCTGGGGTAACCCATACGGCAGCAATCACCGAGCATGGCACCCTCTATACCTGGGGTAAAGGAACACATGTGAAGATGGGCGGGGGGGAGGGGGAAGTTCCCGGGGGGCTGGGGCATTGCGCCTGCGACACAAAGTTGGTCCCCACACTGGTTGCCATGCTGCAGGGCGTGCGCGTCGGGCGCTGCCATGGGCTGCCGCCAATGCACGCCCTCGCTTTCGCCATGGGCAACCATTCCCGGCTGGGCCGCGCTGCGCAGATTGCACCGGCTTCTGCTGACAAGGGCACGGACTGTGAGTATGTGTCGATGCCGGGGGAGCTGGTGCAGCGGATTGTTGAGGCATGTGGGGGCGTGTCGCTGGAGGGGGTGGTGCGGCTGCTGGGAGGCGGTATGCTCATCGAGGGGAGGTTGACGTGAATATCCAGTTGGGGATGGCCTCCTCTGGGACATATATGGGGTGGCTACGATTAGTAGGCTCCTTGAAATTATAGGACTCTTTTGCAGAATATTGTCTCTTTTATAGGGCTCGTTTGCAAGAGAAACCTATATTTTTAAGGAGCCTACTAATCGAAGCCACCCCATAGATGCATATGGATATGCCTGTGTTGCACACGTCATTTGTATTTCAGAACATGTATTTCATTCACTGCAACACATTGCAACACACTGCAACACACATTGCATTTCCGAGCGCATCATTCACTGCAACACATTGCAACACACTGCAACACACCCGTCATTTCTATTTCAGAATATGTATTTTAGAACATGTGTATGCTCTCCTGCATACGGATCGCGTGACGAAAAGTGTGGTCGGAATTGCAAGGCGGTGTGTTGCAGTGTGCTGCAGCGCGTTGCAGTGTGTTCGGAATTGCAAGTGCAAGGCGGTGTGTTGCAGTGTGTTGCAATGTTTTGTAGTGAATGATGCGCTCGGAAATGCAAGAGCGGGGCAGTGTGTTGTCGTGTGTTGCAGTATGTTGCAGTGTGTTCCTGTGAATAAAGTGTCTGGAAATGCAAGAGTAGGGCAGTGTGTTGTCGTGTGTTGCCGTGTGTTGCAGTATGTTGCAGTGTGTTCCTGTGAATAAAGTGCTCGGAAATGCAAGAGGAAGGCGGTGTGTTGCCGTGTGTTGCTGTGTGCTGCCGTTAATACTGTGCTCGGAAATGCAAGTGCAAGGTGCTGCAGTAGCGCTGGTTTTAGTGGTGGTGTGTAGGCAGCAGTCCTCATAGTGACAGTGCATCTGCGTGAGATGCTAGTATGGGGTGGCTTTGGTTGGTAGGATCAATTAAATTATAGGTCTCTTTTGCAAAAGAGCCCTATAAAAGAGACGATATTCTGCAAAACAGACCTACAATTTTATCGATCCTACTGACCGTAGCCACCCCATGGAAGTGCAGGAGAACGCGTGATGAGAGAGGAGGCTCCTTAAAATTACAGGTCTCTTTTGCAGAATATAGTCTCGTTTATAGGTCTCTTTTGCAAAAGAGACCTATGAAAGAGAGACACGATTGTCTTACGATAGTCACATGGGGTGGCTACGATTAGTAGGCTCCTTCAAATCATAGTTCTCTTTTGCAGAATGTAGTCTCTTTTATTGGGCTCTTTTGCAAAAGAGACTTATAATTTTGTAAGGAGGTATTGGTAGTGATAGTTATAGAGTGAGTTCACACGAGAGAGCATGTGAGATGATTTCAGGAATGGAGTAGTGAGAATAGGGCTCTTTTTAAAAGAGATGCAGAACCACAGCGGTGCCATCCTATCGCACTACTCCTACTCCTATTTTGGTGGTTCTGCATCTCTTGTAAAAAGAGCCCTATTTTGGCTACAAAGAGCCCTATTTTGGCTACAGGAATGGAGTAGTGCGATAGGATGGCACCGCTTTGATTGGTTGAAAATTGATTTTGAACAAACGAGTCCTCTTTTGAAAAAGGGCCTTTTTCTTGCGGATAATGTCACTTAAGAGGTCATGCGCGAGAGTGATGGTTGGAAAGTGAGGTCTCACCGGAAAACATCTCAGATGGGGGCAGTGATAGAGTAGTGCTATGGGACTGCAACAAGTGATAGAGTAGTGCTATGGGACTGCAACAAGGAGTAGGCTTCCTAAACCGCCAAAATAGGGCTCTGTTCAAAAGAGATGTAGCCAAAATAGGGCTCTTTTAAAAAGGGATGTAGCCAAAATAGGGCTCTTTTTAAAGAGATGTAGAACCGCCAAAATAGGGCTCTTTTTAAAAAAGATGTAAAATAGGGCTCTTTTCAAACGAGATGTAGCCAAAATAGGGCTCTTTTTAAAAGAGATGTAGAACCACCAAAATAGGGCTTCTTTTAAAAGAGATGTAAAATATGGTTCTTTTTAAAAGAGATGTAGCCAAAATAGGGCTCTTTTTGAAGAGATGTGGAACCGCCCAAAAAGGGCTCTTTTTAAAAGAGATATAGCAATACAGGGAGCCTGCTCATTGTTGCCACCCCTTAGTGCAATGGAGGAGGAGAGAGAAAGAGAGAGAGAGAGAGAGAAAAGGAAGGAAGAATGGAGGAAACGAAAGAGGGAGTGAGGAAGAAGGTAGGAAGAAAGAAGGAACAAGGCACAGGAAGGAAGAAAGAAAAGGAAAAAAAGGAAGGACAAAGGAAGAAAGAAGCGGGCGGGCAGGAACACGAGGCAGATGAGCACATTGGGCAGGATACGGAGGAATGGGGGGGGTGTAGGGGGAAGAACGGCGGGGGGGGAGGCTAGCAGAACGAGGAACGAGGGAGAGTTGGAGGGAAATGATCCGAGTCATTTCCCTCCCCTCTGTAAAAGAGCCTTGTGTGTGTACATATACAAAAGAAGCCTTGTATGTGTACAAAACAGACCTGTACGTCTACAAACGAGCCGTATATATGTGAGGTCAAGGATAGAGGAGAGGCCTCTTCTCTGTCCTTGACCTCATATATATACAGCTTTTTTGTAGACGTATAGGTCTCTTTTGTACACGTACAAGGCTCTTTTTGCAGATGTACACACACAAGGCTCTTTTTGTTGGCTCTCCATTGTCCATCCCTCATATAACCTCCCACGCAGGGAATGGGGCGGGTAGGGGTGAAGCAGGGGAAGGGGTCGAGGAAAGGAATAGAGGAGGGAGGAGAGGAGAAAGGGAGTACAGGCGACATATTTAAATATATAAATCAAAAGTATGTAAACATATTTATAACGAAAAATCAGTACATTTATAACGAAAAAGCCTGAGAATAAACTTTTGAAAATATATCTACAGCAAAAAATAGAAAAACATTTCTATAAGGTAAATATATGAATATATTTATAACAAGATGTTAGGGGGAGATGTACGTTTTCTTATAAATATGATGCCTTTAAGGCCCTAAGTTTCGTCATAAACACACGTTTCGTTATAGATATATCGCCTTTACGTTTCGTGATAAATCTGTATCACGTGACGTAGGGGAGGGATAAATGGGAGGAGGAAGAGAGCGAGATAAAGAATAATCCGATGGAGAGACAGCGATTCAGGGAGAGAGTGCAAGAGGCATATGCAAAGTTAAACACACTGGCATATGAGGCACATATGAGGGCGCGGGAGGCATGAGAGCGCAAAAGGCAGGAAGAGAGTGGAGTACAACCTAATGCATTTGGAGTGTCATGTAATCTCAATCTCCAATCTCAATCTCCTGAATCTCTTTTCAACGCAACGTGGTAAAAGCCTGAAGGAGAGCGCAAAGGCATGTGCAAGTTGAAGCACATGTCTCTTAAGGGATCAACTGGATCGTTTTCTGTAACGAGAGGCATATGCAAACTGAAGCACATAATTATGAGAGCGCCAGAGGCATGCACAGCATATTGCATTTCAAGTGTCATTTAATCGCAATCTCTTCAATCTCAATCTCATTGGTCTCTTTTCAACGGAACGTGGCAAAAGAAACCAAAAGAACTAGATTATTGTTTGAGATCTGCAATTGAAGACATGACACTCCAAATGCAATAGGCTATACAAAACAAAACACACATCTTTCCCTGAATCGCTGATTTTCAGTTGGATGATTCTCTGTAGCGAGAGGCATATGCAAAGTGAAGCACATGTGAGAGCGCGGGAGGCAAGTGCAATTTGAAGCACACGTCTCTTGAGGGATCGCTGTCGCTATACTGGATCGTTTTCTGTAGCGTGAGGAATATGCAAAATGAAGCACATGTGAGAGCGCAAGAGGCATCAACAAAGTGGAGTACACAGTATCTCTTAGCGAATCTCTGTCTGTCAATTGGATCGTTCTCTATTGCGAGAGGCGTACGCAAAAGTGAAGCACGTTTGAGAGCGCAAGAGGCATATGCACAGTGAAACACATATGAGAGCGCAAGATGCATACGCACAGTGAAGCACACATTTGTAAATCGAGAGGCCTGCTCCGCCTTTTCTGGAAAAAGCAAGAGTGGTATCGTTAACTGTACTGTTTAAGAAATTATCTGCTGGGCACCTCGTGCGATAGAGAATGATCCAATTGAGAAACAGTGATTTCAGGGAGAGACATGTGATTCACTTTGTATCTGCCTCTCGCATTCTCATAGGTGCTTTATTGTGCAAATGTATCTCGCGTTGTCACGTGCGCTTACTTTGCATATTACGCATGTGCTTCACTTAGCAGATGCCTCTTGCGGTAGAGAACGATCCAACTGAGAGACAGCGATCCATGAAGAGATGTATGTTTCAGTTTGCGTATGCTTTTCGCGCTCTTATACGTACCATGCCAAAGAAATGGAATCGAGACGACACTAAAACAAATCGCCGGTGCTGTCAGCTGTCTTTGGTCGACGATACAAATTTCACCATTATATTATTATTGAAAGAATTGAGTTCCCAATGGCAGCTGTTAGTAAATACAGAAAAACAGTTTCAGGTACAATTGTCTTTTGTACGAGGAAACTCGACAATGTCAAAAGATATTATAGAATCTGTCAGTAAGCTGAATTTACCTAACTTCTATCATAATTGTTTCAGTAAGCTAAATCTGCCTAACTGCATGAACACAAACACACAAACACACAAACACACGACAAATAAACACATAAACACACACACACACAAACACACGAACACACGAACACACAAGCACACAAGCACACACACACAAGCACACAAGCACGCAAGCACACAAACACAGACACACGCAAACACATAAACATGCAAACACACAAATTTGAACACATAAACACACAAACACACAAACACGCAATCACACAAGCACACGAACACACAAACACACAAACATGCAAACATGCAAACACGCAAACACATGAGCACATAAACCCACAAACACAAAAATGTACATATATTTATCACTTTACCTACACATTTTCACATGCACATACAGAGGCACACACACACAAGCACACATGTACAATCAGCACACAAGAGGAATGGGGACAACCAGGCACAGGAGCTTGGTTGAGAGGGGCGGAAGAAAGGCTTTCTTAGAGACCTTGCACACACGCACACACACACTGTGGATATCTCACTGAAATCGAAACTTAGCTTTCTACCACGAAAGCTAAGATAACTCCCAGAAAAGCTAGCTGTCCAGTTTTCGCCAATCTTAGCTTTTGGGGGTGGGGTGATCCGTGGGAGGTAAAAAAAACTTTACACTTATTATCAACATTGTACCATAATATTTTACACAACAGCCTTTTTGCTACAATTGTGGCGGTAATTTGTTCGAGGCGTAAGATACAAACTCCAAACGCCCTTAAGGACCCCCCAAGATGGAAACGAACGTCCGTTTCAAAAATTTATCAAGGGATTTAAGGAATCGGCACTAGATATATATATATATATCTCTTTCTGAAAAAGACACCTGTGAAAGCTAAGATTGGCGAAAACTGGAAAGATAGCTTTCTTGGGGGGTATCTTAGTTTTCGTGGTACAAAGCTAAGTTTCAATTTTCAGATACATATCCTTCGCTGCCCTCCATCAGCTCTGCATATGACACATTTTACTGAAAATGCTGCATTCCGAAAATCAACCAAATCAAGAAACTCGGAATCCTTGGTATCGCACAATACGCATTGATATTAAGATTTGAATTTGATTTGAATTTATACTACTACTAGTACTGAGGAATTTGAGTCTTTCAATTTGGTTGATTTCAGGGGTGTAGCATTTTCTGTAAAATATTTTTCACAGGGGGCTCCTGGGCCCCACATCATCTGGATTTATTTAAAAACGAGCCCTATGTTGATAGGTCACTTTTGCAAAAGAATCTTGTAAACCAATCTTAGCGATGCTATAGCAGTAGAATAGTGACGTTAGGAGGGACCTGGTGTAGCTTGTTTCACGTTAGGGCCATTTTTCTTCAGAAAGGGGTCACGGGTTTCTTTCAGACGAGTCTGAAAGCGAAGTGCACTCAATGTCTCTATTTTCAAATTTCATAGCAAAAGAGCTCGCAAAACTTGAAAAGAGCACACGCTCATCCTAGACCCCGAATCAAGGTTAGACCCTTATTCTAAAAAGGCACAGAGAACATTTTGAAAAGAAGGTACGGGATTAAACACACAGCATCGTAATTGACTTCCGACAGAAAATAGTGGAGGGAGTGGGACAGACGTGTGTGCTCTTGTGTGTGCGTGTATGTGTGTATGTGTGTATGTGTGTGTGTGTGTGTGTGTGTGTGTGTGTGTGTGTGTGTGTGCGTGCGTGTGTCCGTGTGGGTGTGTGTTCGTGTGTGAGTGCATGTTTTTGTGTGTTTGTCTATTTCTCTCTTCCTCTCCCTCTCTCTCTCTTTCTCTCTCTCTTTCTCTTTTTTCCCCCTCCCCTCTCTCTTTCTCTTTCTGTCTCTCTGTCTCTTTTTGTCTTTCTCTCTCTCTCCTGCTCTTTTATCCTTCTCTCGCTCCTTCTTTCGATTCAGGGTTTTCTTTCTGCAGCTCTCTCTTTCTCTTTTTCTCTCGCTCTCTTTTGTCTCGCTCTCCCTTTCCTTTTCTCTTTCTTTTTTTTCCTCGCCCTCCCTTTTTGTCTGGTTTTTTCTCGCATGCTCGCTCGCTCGCGCTCCGCCTTTTCCTATTTTTCGTCGCTATGTTCCTCGCTGTCCCCACACGCCACACCCCGCCAGATTCAAAATATAGAAAAAGCATGTCGAAAAAGATCTTAGTCTATACCAACATTAAAGATTGCTGTAGACAAGATCTGAATATTTGCAAAGAACCTTGATGTGTATGAAACGTGACATGCAAAAGGGTAGTTCTAAATACTGTGGATGTACCAACACAGAAAGAGCGTGCTTTTCACAAAAGACGTGTTAATGTGAATCCTCAGTCGATAAAGGATTCAAAATTCGATAAAGAGGAATACTAGTTATGTCAGCGGAATAAAATAATTTGTTCCAATGACATGAATTCGTAGTACTAGCAGAATCCATAAATCTCCAAATTTTGTTTTCTAAAACGACTTGATATTTCTGTTAGTACTTTTTACAAGCAACCTACACTGATTGAACGACACACATACATGTAAAAAGAGCCCTTGTGTACACAAAACGTGACATGCAAAAAAGCAGTTCTCTCTACGCTAGACCTTCGAACAGTGCATCTTCAATACAAAAAGATTACCGTGCCCGTCAAAAAATGTCGGGATATGCAACAAAGCTGACAAAACAGACAAACCTATCCATGAAAAGTATGGCACTTATAAATAACAAAGAAAGGGTTTCTTCTGTTGCAAAATTTATGTTGCAGACATCCTGGGCACTTTTGCGGGTATGTTGGGCTCTTTTTTAAACGAGTAGGGCTCTTTTGCAGACAAATAGGGCTCGTTTGTATACATGTGAGTCTTTTTCGTATGGCTAGACGGCTCTTTGGTAGACATTTACAGCTCTTTTGAAGACATACAGGTCTTTTTGGAGCACATATATGGCTGGTTTTGTAAACATTTAAAGCTATCGTGTAAATACATAGGGCTCTGTCGCGGACGTCTTGGGCTCTTTTGCAGACACATGGATCTCTTGCGCGAATTTTTGGGTTTCTTTTCGGGAACTGTGCAGCTGCG
>Ga0209491_10010675_pt1 | contig 10969 bp, 9 predicted proteins | sample BON02_FD_187213 | JGI IMG/M metagenome (GOLD analysis project Ga0209491, IMG submission 187213) | Freshwater microbial communities from Lake Bonney liftoff mats and glacier meltwater in Antarctica - BON-02 (SPAdes) (version 2) | ecosystem: Environmental > Aquatic > Freshwater > Ice > Glacier...
ATTATGATGGATGACTCACTCCTCATCTCGTTTCTTTTCCTTGCTCTCACTTAATCTCGCGCACCCTGCTGCTGCGCTTCTTCTGTTCTTTTCAAAGCCTTGCTCGGTCTAATTTCATCGTCATTTGTGTTGTGCTTGCTGCTGCTGCTGCTGCTGCTGTCGTTCCTCTTCTCAATCTACTTCTTCCCTCCCTGCGGCGCGCCGCCCTCCCCTCCCTCCCCATCCTTCTTAAAGTTCGAGTCGGGGGCGACGGAGATAGTCAAGCCCTCCTTCTGGAGCTTCATGCAAAATTCCTCGGCGGTCGTCTTGGTGACAATGGCGATGGTAGAAAAGTCGTGGGAGTGCGCGGCCAACGTGCATTCCCAAGCTTTGGAGCGGGTTAGCGTAGGTACCACCTATGAAAGAAAGGGAGGGAGGAAACAGATAAGAAAATGCAATCATCTAGGTGGCTTGACAAAACTACATGAAAGGAGAACGAGAAGGAGAAAAAGGAGAACAAAATTACTACAAAGACGTACCTCAGCCAACTTCCGCGAAACGTAATCAAACGTGTGGACATCATCGTTGTGCAACAACACCCGCCACTCCACCTCGAACTTCTCCTTCTCCTTGGGGCTGGTCTTGGTGGCCTCCTTCTCTTTCACCCCCACCTTGACCCCACCCTTGGCTTGCTTGCCGGTACCGAACCCCGGGTCCGACATGGAAATTGCTGCTGACAGGGTAGCCACGCGTGACCTTTGTGCTGCTACTACTGCTGTTTTGTGTAGGGAAAGGGAAGATAGTTGCGTGAGAAGAGGAGAAGGGAGATAAAGGCGAGTATTGTTTGCTCGTGCCAAACCCCGGGTCAGACATGGAAAATGCTGCTGACAAGGAAGCCACTCGTGACCGTTGCGTTTCTGCTGCTACTACTGCTGTTGTGGGTGTATGGGGTGCGGAGAGAAGGGGTGATAGATCGTGTGTAAGAATACGAGGATATGTATGACTTCAGGAGTGGCGTCCTTGTGAGTTGCTGCTGCGCGTGGTCAGGGTAGAGAGTTGGGTCGAGGTAAGAGACAAATAGACAGGCACGTTCAGCAGCCTTCTCAAAGCAGTCATTTTTCGAAGCTGGCAGGACAGAACATGGCTTGGTTCACATGCAAAGGTGCACGCACACTCACCAGCGGCAGGCCATGGAACAAATCGCAACAGCCCGTCAGCCAGACAGCTACGGCGCCACGACCAATTCTCAGCGCCCAATCGAAAGCTAGATAAACACACAACTTCCCTCCTCCACTATCCTTGTGTCCCTCGATTCGTACCTGGCCTGTATTGGTGCTGCGGCTTCATCAAGGAGGAGGAGGAGGAGAGCTGCTGGGGGAAGAAAGCCTGCGCCGACGGCAAGAGGAGGGCCAGCACCACGGCCAGGACAAGGGCGAGGAGGAGAGGCGGTAGTCTTACAGACGCCATGGCTGCTGTTTCAAGTGTCGGGGGAAAACAGAGCTTGAGTAAAGACGGGGAGCTCTGCCAACGCGTGCGTAGGCGTAGGAGGTGGGAGAGAGGATCTTGGCAAAGTGAAGAGGGCAACGCCACGATGAGTGTGTAGAGGCCTGTGTGTGGGTGGCTGTGGGTGGGCGGCTTGATTAGAAGTGAAAGCATGCATGCGAACAGGCAAGGCATGGACAAGGCAACAAGCTTCAGCTCTCTTTGCTTCTTGCTTGCTTCAGGTGCAACTCGCAAAGCTGGGGGGGGGGCTCTTGTGTGGCAGGGCACGCTCGCCTAGAAACACCACCGATACTCGCTCACACGACGCCACGAATAACGAAGACGCCCTCACTCGCTCCCCCCCACCCCTAAATGCACACCACTTTCCCATGCAAACCACCACGAGGCCTGGACAAAATGTTTGACAAGCTCTTGTAATGACTGACTTGACCCATTTCTCTCCCCCAACACAACTCTACACGCAACACAGGCACAGAGGAGACCCCTTCCACACGTCGGCCTCATCATCTCATCAGTCATGCGCGCCCATCTCTCCCTCCTCCTCCTGGCCGCCCTTGTGGCAGCCTTCCTCGGCTTGGCCACCGTCACGTCCGCGGCTGACCCCAAGGACTGCGAAGGTAAGCAGGCGTGCGAGGAGGACAGGAGCCTGTGTAGTGTGTGTGTTGTATGCTTTTTGACCTTGATTGGGCGTTTGAATCAGGGGAGCGTGCGCTCCCTTCTTTCCAGAAAAGCAGCGGGGAAGGGGGTGCCACACTTTGCATGCGCACAAACGATTGAGGCAGACGAGTGCATTGTTCCTCTGCTTGGGAAGGGAGGCGTTGTCCAGCACTTGTCCCTTTTAAACCTCATACTTTCTTATGACCCACCCTGCTGGTCGTGCGCCGTCGTTCCAGGAGAGCCGTCATTCTGCCCTCCCTCATCGGCCACCTCTACAGGCAAAAGTTATTTGGCATTGCTTATACATATTGATCATTAGAATTCGGTTTCCCGCCTCCTTCACTCACCATCCCCTTTCCCTCACTCCCTCCCTCCCTCCCTCCCCTCTCGAGTGTGCATCGGCGTGCTCGACAAAATCGATGCGGGCATGGATGCCAAGTCCAAGAAGAACAAGCTCGCCGTCGAGGAGGCGATCGAGGCCTACTGCACCCGCAAAGACATTGACAACAAGGAGAAGAAGCTCTGTTATTTCCTCAAGCCCATCAAGAGGGATGTGTCCCAACCGTTTTCGACGGGCATGCCCAAGGCCAAGGTCTGCGAGCGGCTCAAGAAGAAGAGCGCTGAGATCTGCACGATCAAGTACCGTAAGTACCTAGGGCGGGAAGGAGGGGAGGGAAGATGCCTGAGGGTTAAGAGAGCTAACAAGAGAAACACCCATGACTTATCTCGTCCCTCCCTCCCTCCCTCCCTCCCTTCCTCCCTCCCTCCCTCCCACCACAGCCGTCAAGGTGGACAGCCAGACGGACTACAGCAAACTTCGTGTCAAGGAGTTGAAGGCTATCCTGGCCGAGCGAGGGGTGGAGTGCACGGGCTGCTTGGAAAAGCCGGATTTTATCAAGAAGTGCGAGGAGACCGCGCATTTGTCTGCGGAGCTCTAAAGAGGGAAAGGGAAGGAGGGAGGGAAGAAGGGTAGGGAGAGAAAGCGACAATACTGTGCGGAGAGTGCGAGAGCGATTTGAAATGTAGGACGGGGAGGCGCTGCACGTCTCCCTCTTGTGGTTGCGATTTTGGGAGGGAGGGAGGGAAGGAGGGGTGCGTGGGCGGAGGAAGTGAGATGACATGCACACACATCGTAGAGTGGGACGGAGGGCAGGCACAAAGACATAAGTAGCGGAGAAGGGAAGAGTCCTTTCGTCCAAAAAGTAAAGCGGTAGGAAAACAAATGACAGGTATTGATTGAGTGCATGAACCTGGTGTGTCTGGGCACGTACACGGCAAGCCTCTCCCACACCATCGTCACCACCAAATACAAAGGCTAAACAAAGCAAAACGAAAAAAGAAGAAAACGAGCACCACTTTAGAAACACGATCGGTCCAAGCGTTGAGCTCGTGCCGGAGGCGGTCGCTGCGTCCTTGACAATAGGTTGTTGCTGGCCCATTCGAGTTTGCGGTCCTCCAGCACAAACCCTTGTTTGCCTGCCTCTTACCCTTCTTTAATGACTTCACCATGCCATGCCTTACCACATAAATGTGCCAGCTTCTATCCCATCTCCTTACACACAGTACAGGGCCAGGTGCCGCCCCTCCTCCTCATCCTCGCCCTCCCGTCCAACGTCAAACCCAGCCCCACACCATCATCATGCTGCTTCCCCGACCTTTGCCCCTCCTGTGTGCGGCCTCCACTGCTGCCGCGCTACTCCAACAAAGCTCGCACGCCTTCCTGGTACCTCCAGCATCGTCAATCATCCCCAGTAGGGGAACCCAGTCCAGCCACAAACGACCCCTCGGAGCATCGTCATCATCCTCGTCCCGCCACCCCACCACCATCTCCTTGCCCGGGCCGCCCGCGGAGTGGACAGGGGGGCTACCACCAGACAAGCACGCCTTGTTCTTGCGTGAGTTCTGGCAACAAAAGCCGCTGTTGATTCGACAGGCGTTTGATCCTGCCGTGGCTGTGGTGGGGCCGAGTGAGCTGCTGGCGTTGGCGTGCGATGACATGGTGACGTCGCGATTGATCGAGCACCGGCCACGCATTGGAGATAAACAAGAAGAGGAAGAGGGGGATGAAGAATGTGAATGGACTGTACGACAAGGACCTTTTGACGAGGATGATTTTGAACAACAAGACGAGGAGGGGGAGAAAAGGACGTGGACGGTGTTGGTGCAGGAGGTGGATAGGCATGTGCCGGAGGTGGCGGACTTGCTGCAGTCGTTTCAGTTCTTGCCCAATTGGCGATTGGATGACATGTACGTTTTGTATAGTTGTTTTATTTGTAGGGGAAGAAGAGGGTTTGAGTGATTATTTTGCCAGAGTAGAGTTTCTTAGACCCATCCTGCCGCGAGCTCACTTAGACAACTTCGCGCTCACACGCTCACTCCCCCCTCCTCCTCCCCTCCCTCCCTCCCTCACACACACCAGCATGATAAGCTACGCCCCCCAAGCAGGAGGGATCGGCCCGCACGTCGACAACTACGATGTCTTCCTCCTCCAAGGCCACGGGACCCGTCGCTGGTCCATCCAAAATATCCTCCTTTCTCCCGCGGACGAACTCTCCTCCCTCCTCCCCAACAGCCCTGTTCGGATTCTAGCCACCTGGGAAGGGAGTCATTCTTGGGTGTTACATCCGGGCGATATGCTTTATCTCCCTCCACGGGTGCCCCATAATGGTCTTAGTCTCGATGAGGACTGCATGACTTATTCGATCGGTTTTCGGGCGCCGACGCAAAGTGAACTCCTCCAAGCTGCTACTACTACTGCTGCTGCTGCTGCTGCTGCTGCTGTACCCGGGCAGGCTTTTTACAGTGATCCTTCGCTTTCCTTACCGAGGGATTCTGGAGAGATTACCCCCAAGGCATTGAGTCAATTAAAAGAGATGATTAAACAGGGGTTGGCCTCTGTTCTTGGAGATGAATATGTCTTGGCCAGATGGATGGGGAAACACTTGACAAGACCCAAGCGACAAAGAAGAAGAGGGAGGGTAGGAGAAGAAGAGGATGAGGACGAGGACGAGGAGGTCGAGAAGGGGGAAGGGGGAGGAGGGTATTGTGTTGAGATCGACAGGGAGGAAGCGGAGGCGATTGTGCAGGAATTGATGGAGGGAGGAAGGGAGGACGAGGGGGAGGAGGAGAGGGGGATGGTGTATCGTGCGGAGGGCTTGAAATTTGCGCATGCTTTTGAGGGCCTTCTTTTGTTTGTGGATGGTCATGTATGGGAGTTGAAGGATGAGGACGAGGAGCGACGGAGACGGGTGTGTGCGTGCTTGACGGGAGGGCCGTCGCCGTTGCCGGTGGGGGAAATTAAGGAGCTTTTGAAGTTGAGTCCGGAGTGTGGTGAGATTGTGAGGGAATGGTTGGAGCGAGGGTTTCTGTATGTGTTGGGGGAAGAAATAGAGGTGGATGAGGAGGAGGAATAAATTTGTTAAGAATAGAATAAATAAATAATCAAATAAAAAGAAGCATAACAATGTTTGGGTATTCGAGGCATGCTAAGCTCAAATAGTTGAAATCCGTGAGTATAAACTCCCTTTCTGAAGAATTATAAAGAATCACAAGAAGAAAGGACCAAAAAAATGCAAAAGAAAACTGAACGTCCGCTGAATTGAACGAATTGTGCCATTCTCACGATGTGAGGAGCATATAATTCTGGATTCGAACCTTCGCGTGCAAAGCACAACGCCTATCGGCATCGATGATTTGGAAATCAAGTAGCAGGGCGTCGCCTTAACCACTCGGCCAAACGGACATCATCAGAGCATGATTTTGATTGAAGTCCTTGATTATAATTTGCGGCCCTTGGAATCGGCTCCCCAGATCGGCTCCCCAGAACGGTCTGTTCTGACACTTGGGCACTTACCTTGGGAGGGGTGGATGCAATGGCATGGAATGAACCTGCCTATTCTCTCCTATCGAAATAAGAGAGCGTGAGCCACCAATTTATTTGTGGAGCAAAGGCTCCAGCGAGTCTGCTTTGTCATGCCGCAGAGCCTCAGAGTCTCCCCACCTCGTCGCTGCTGGCGCTCCCTCGCTTGTCCACACGCTTTTGCCCGCGACCAAAATCCACCAAAATTAGGTACTTGTCATGCTTGTCGTCCTGGTCAAATTTGCTGCCTTTCACAAGACTTGCTTGCAAGAAAAACGAAAGGACTGCGACCCTCCTTTGTGCAGCATGTGGCTGGGGGTGCGTGGGGAGGGTCGGAGGGCAAGGATGGGAGGGGGGGGGGGAAGGAGAGCTTGAGAAGCAAGGCAAGAATTCAAAATTGCCAGGACCAAAGCACCCAGAAGCAAAGCAAAAATGCTAAAGCTTAATCACTTATCACAAAAACCAAGAAAGCGGCAGCAAAATGCGAGAAAGCCCCGGTGAGCGAAGCGAATGAATGGTGTTTCTCATGCTTCAACGCGCTTGGATTTTTTTGCAAGCCATGCCCCCGCCCCCGGACCACCTCACAGCCCTCTCCAAGCACATACAGGGCCTGAACGAAGAACCCCACAGCACCCAGGACAACCGCGACCATGCGCAAAAGCTCTTAGCATGCTCGAACGCCTATTTATTTCGTACACTGGCTCACTTGACCTCTCTGATTTCCCATTCAACTGCACGCAACACACACAGCACCTCGCACACGACATGCATTTGGCAAGGTGCAATGGTGGCCGCGCAGGACGAGCGGAGCACTGCTGGCAGCAGCAGCAGTAGGAGCCGCACCAGCGCCAGCGGCAACAGCAGCAGCAGCCGGCGCCGGCCTCTACCAAGCACAGCATCACCCGAACGAGAAGGAATGACCACGACGGTGGGCAAGGACGATGGGGAGCGGCCTCCCGAGCTCGACACGACGACCTCGTCCAGCTCCTCTTCTTCCTCCTCGTCCTCTTCATCGTCAGCAACCATGGCGTCCACGCCTTCTTCCTCCGTACTTCCTCCAGACTTGCCTCCTAGTGGCCAACACCAGATAAGGGGCAATCACGGCTATCCCGTGCCCCTGGGCAAGGCCCGCGACCTGCTGATCAATGCAGTGCGTGACATGCCCATGCCCTCCTCCTCTTCCTCCTCCTCTTCCTCCTCTACCACACCCGAGGATCCTCCATCCAGTTCTACTCCACATTTTCTCCGATTCGAGGTCCCCGTCTCCGACGTCCTGGACGAGGAAAGCGCCTTGCTTTGGCTCCGGGGGCAACCCGAACGACTCATGCCTCGCATCTTCTTCCGTGTCCCCGAACGAAGCCTAATTATGGCAGGGGTGGGGTCAGCACATTCTGTGAAAGGGGAGCAAGAGCTAGGTGTGGCCTATAAGGAAGAATTGGGGTTGCTTGCCCCGGGGGTGCCTGCTGCGATTACTTATTATGGAGGGGGGAGGTTTGACCCGCATTATCCGAAGCCTTCTGTGGATTGGCAGGGGTTTGGGGCGGCTTATTTGGTGTTGCCGGCGTTGGAATTGATTAGGGACACGCGAGGGGGGGAAGGAGGAGGGGAGGGAGGAGGGGGTGGGTTTCGATTGGCGGTCAATGTGAGGTATAGCAGCTTGGAGGAGCTACAGGCGGGGAGGACGGCGTTGCTTCATTTGTTGAGGGACGTGCATGTTAATACCACTGATGGGGATGATCAGGGGGATGGTGATGCTTTGTTACCCGCTCCTGTGTCGTGTGAAGAGCCTTCTCAATTCGATGCTTGGCATGAGGGGATAGGCAAAGCCCTGCTTGCGATGAAAAACGGGGAATACCGCAAAGTCGTCCTCGCGCGCGCCGCTCACTTCACTTTTCCCCGCAAGCCACGTCCGTTGGATTTGGTCTTGCGGCTACGAGGTCATTATGGGTATTTGTTTTGTTTGCAGCTCGATGCGGATAGGGCCTTTTTGGGGTGTACCCCTGAACAGCTTTTTCGGATTTCGGGAGGGACGATCTCAACGGAGGCGTTGGCAGGGACTAGGCCTAGAGGGGCTACCCCGGAGGAGGACGAGAGGCTCGCGAATGAGTTAATGGCGAGTCAGAAGGATCGGTTTGAGAATAGGGTGACGGCGGAGAGTATTGAGGAGGCCTTGCGGCCGTTGGTGGAGGGAGGGAGGGAGGGCGTGCAGAGGTTTCCGGCTTTTGTGCTGCGCTTGCAGCATGTCCAGCATATTTGCCATAAAATCTCAGCAAGGCTTCTGAAGAGTAGGAGGAGGAAAAACGGAGAGGGAGGAGGCGAGGGCGAGGAGGAGGAAGGGAAGGGAAGTACCTCCTCCTCCGCCTTCGATCTGCTCGCCGCCCTCCACCCCACCCCAGCCGTGGCCGGCGAGCCCCGCCTCACGGCCTTGCAAGCGATCCGTCAGCTCGAGCCCTTCGACCGTGGGTTCTATGCAGGCCCCGTGGGGTACCTCTCGCCGGCCTGTGCTGAATTCGCTGTTGCCATCCGTTCTGTCCTAATTGTGAGAGAACGCGCCCACGTCTTCGCAGGGGCGGGCATCGTCCCCGGTTCCACCGCTGAGGGGGAATGGGCTGAAATCGGGGCCAAAATGGCGAATTTTGTCAGAATGTTCCCTCGTCCTACCCCTCCGTTGCGAAGCCTGCCGAATTTGGCCACGTTGTGGGCGACTTTGGTGATAGAGGAGTTGGCGAGGAATGGGGTGACTCATTTTGTGATTGCTCCGGGATCGAGGTCTACCCCCTTGGTGACAGCGGCGGCGAGGCACCCCCATACGACGCTAATGGTGCACCACGATGAGCGCGGGGCTGGCTTTTATTGCTTAGGCTACGCCCGGGCGCGGGGAAGGCCTGCTGCTGTCATTGTTACTTCCGGTACAGCAGTCGCGAATCTCCTCCCTGCTGCTGTGGAAGCAGCGACGGACCGAGTGCCCTTGCTGCTGCTCACCGCTGACCGGCCGCCAGAACAGAGAGATTGTGGCGCTAATCAGACAGTGGCCCAGCCTAATATGTTTTTGCACTTTGCCCGTTGGTCTAAAGATATGCCCTGTCCTACTCACGAGGTACTCGCTTCCTCCCTCTTGTCCGATATTGATTACGCAGTCAGCATGGCACGAGGTGTGGACCCAGGGCCGGTGCACTTGAATTTCATGTTGAGAGAGAATTTGGCACCGGAGGGGGGGGCAGTGAGGGATACGGCGGTGCCGGGGTTGCATTCGGAGTGGCCTGATGCGTGTTTGGGGGATCGGAGGTTCGCGCAGTGGGAACGGAGCTTGCAGCCTTATACGTCGTTTCCACGGTTGAGGCCTTCTTGTCCGTTGTCGCCGGAGTTGCTGGCGGCGGTGCATGGGGCGGAGAGGGGATTGTTGGTGTTGGGACGCTTACCCCAGAGGAGGGATAGAGCCCATGTGCGATGGTTGGCGCAGGAGTTGCAGTGGCCGATTTTTGCGGATGTTGGCTCGGGATTGAGGTGTGATCCGGGGTTGGGTCATTTGTTAATCGGGCCGTATGAGAGCTTCTTGGCTGATCCTCTGACGAGTGCTGCGTTGGACCCCGATGTGATCTTGCAGATTGGCGCGCCGCTTGTGAGTAAGAGGTTGCCTAAGTTTATGGTTGCTTCGCGGGCGACGACGTTGATTCATGTTATCCCTTCTCCGGCGAGGAGGGACCCGGAGTTGAGTGCCACGCATCATGTGTGCTCGGATATACCGACTTTTGTCAGGGGGTTGGATGCCTCGGTGGATTGGCAGCAGCGGTTGGGGGGGAGGGAGGGAGGGAGGGAGGGAGGGAGGGGAGGGCAGAGTGGGTTGTTGCCGTTGCTCAAGACGTTGGCGATGCGGATCGAGCACGAGATTTCCGAAGAGTTGGGACCTGATGTTGCCGCTGCTGTTCCTCCATCAACAGCACCCTCCTCCTCCCCTTCCTCTTCAATCAACCCTCCTCCCTCCTCCTCGTCCTCCCTCCCTTCCTCCTCCTCCTCGACCGACACCCGCCTGCTGAACGAACCCATGGTAGCCCACCTTGTCGCATGCCTCCTTCCCGCCGGCCACGGCCTCTTCCTCTCCAACAGCATGCCCGTCCGAGACGTCGAAGTCTTCGCCACCTGCTCCTCCTCCTCCTCCTCTTCCTCCCTCCCTTCCTCCTCCTCCTCCTCCTCTTCCTCCCTCCCTTCCTCCTCCTCCTCCTCCTCCGCTGCAGAAACTGCAGAAACTTCAGGCGCTGCTCCTTTGGCAAGTGTCGCGATGAACAGAGGCGCTTCGGGGATCGACGGGATACTGAGCACGGCATTGGGCTACGCTGCGGGGTTAGGGAAACCAGTTACTTTATTAGTAGGAGATATGGCCTGCTTGCATGACTTGAACGCATTACACGCCTTATCTGCTGCTCCTTCCTCTGCTACTGCCCCTCCTATGCCCCTAACCGTCGTCCTAGTCAATAATGGCGGCGGCGGGATCTTCTCCTTCCTCCCAATCGCCCGCCACGCTGACGTTTTCTCGCCCTTCTTCGACTCTCCGCACGACCTTCAATTCGGTCCTGTCATCCAAGCATTCAACCTCCCCTATCACCACTGCAAGACCGCCGGCGATCTCACCACCGCCCTCCACCTCGCGCAAACCAGCGGCCGGCCCTCCCTCATCGAAGTCTTGACAGATCGAGCCCAAAACGTCCGTATTCACCGTCAGCTCGGCGCGGGCATCCGTTCCTCCCTCCATGGGGGGCTAACACAACTTCTACACTTAGACTGGATTCGTGCCGGTCCTCGCTCTAAACCCTCCCTCTTGCTAGTACATGGGTTTTTGGGGTGTAAAGAGGACTGGGCCCCCTTGCTCTGGATTGGTGGGGGGGTAGGTGCGAGCAGCAGCAGCAGTAGCAGCAGCAGCAGCAGTGGTGGTGTTGGTGGGATTGGTATGAGTGGGAGTGGTGGTGGGGCTGGGGG
>Ga0209491_10010676_pt1 | contig 10967 bp, 22 predicted proteins | sample BON02_FD_187213 | JGI IMG/M metagenome (GOLD analysis project Ga0209491, IMG submission 187213) | Freshwater microbial communities from Lake Bonney liftoff mats and glacier meltwater in Antarctica - BON-02 (SPAdes) (version 2) | ecosystem: Environmental > Aquatic > Freshwater > Ice > Glacier...
ACATATTTTACTACATTGGCCAAATCATTATAGGGGATCGCATCCCTTAAGACACTATTTATAGCTTCTACCTGTTTTTTAAATACATTAGTTATTAAAAACGAAAGGTTAGTATAGGGAAGTAATTTTTGGTAAAAATCTCTAAAGATTCTTGCTCTTAATATAGTTTCCTCCGTTGTAAGTCCACCATCTAAGGTTTGGGCTACCGTACCCGTAACATTTGCTACATTTTCGGTGGGCAGTGTTACAGTATTTATTATCTTTTCTACGTCTTGTAACGTTTTCTTAAAATTTCCAGAGTTAGGAAACATAGAGATCACACTAATTAAGTCAGATATTCCTAGTTCTCTTAAAGTATCAGTTAAAGAATTTAATTCTTTTGCTAATTCACGGGAATCACCTGTTAATTTAGATTCAGATTCTATCTGCCAAAGAAAAAACTGTTGGGGTATTGGTTGACCTGTAGAATCTTTAATTAAGTTACCTTTTTGATCTCTCTCATATGGGGGTTCTGATGAAGGTCCCATACTATCCACATTTATTATATATTCTATTCCTGGGGAGGGGTCGCTAACTTCAAAGGATCTATCTACTGAGCCTCTCATGTAAAAAGATTTAGATTTAGGATCATCAGTTTGAGTAAGGGTAACATAAGATCCTCTAGATATTATATTTGTTTTATTCGTTACTTCGTCCCTTGTAAAGGCAACAACTAAGGATACCTTGTTAGTAGTTTGGAAAGTCATTGATTCTACTTCTTCTCCTGTTTTTAAGTCAAAAGTGACAGGGACTAATGCTTCTCTGAGTTGGGGGCTGTCTACAATATTAGTGCCCCTAAAGGCATTTACAACTTCATTTATTTTCCCTTGAGCTCCACTCATTAAATTTTGAGCTACTATATTTATAGCACCTTCTAAAGGATTACAAACATCATAAGTGTTTATAATTTTTAAAGTCCTATTTACAGTAGTTAAACTTGGACTTTGGGTTATTTTAGGGAGTTTTTTAAAATATTCTTCTATAGAATTTTTGTCAGTAAAATCAATCTCAATATTAACTTCAATAGGGGCACCATATACAAGAACTAAAGATTTTTCTTGAATTCCCTTAGCAAAAGTACCTAAGGTATTAAAGGTTTTAATTATTGTTTGTTTTAATATTCCAGCCATTATTGAGTAAAATTATTTTTTGAGACTATGTCCCCTAACCCTTTAATAAATGATGAGGTAGCTTGTTTTAAACCATCCCCCGCTAATTGAACTTTTGTAAGAGATGCCCCTTCTGAATCTACTGCTGTGGATAAATTTTCAGCTACAATTTCATTTACAAGAGTTAGATATTCAAGTAAGGCATTTTGTAACAAATCCCCCTTTACTAGAGGGTGTTTAGCAATTAATCCTAATTTAATATTAGGTGAATTTATTATACAATCCCCCGTACTATCTAAATTAATAGTACCTCCTGATGATATGCCAACAGCTTTACTACCAACAATAAAGGTAGCATCCTTTTTAGAATTTAGTAAAACTCTATCGGAATCTATTATAATCTGCTTCCCTCTATAGGGAAATTCGGGTTTATATGCCATCTGGTTCTGGTAATTCTGGTTCTATGTTTACTATATCAAAAGGTGTTCCAGTATTATCGGATTCCTTATTTGAAGCTAATGGGTTATCTACAGGGGTATTTTGTAGTAATTTAGTTGTATTAGCCGCAGGGAGAGCATCTACCCCAAATGAGGCAAAATTAGTTGAACCTAACATAATAGATATAGTTTGCCCCGATGTCATATATATAGATGAATCATCACCTTGTATATCTTCATATATTGGAAACCAGTTATTAAATCCGGTATCAGCCTTATTTTGACCGTTTCTAATTATAGTAATGGGTGTGCCATTAGGTCCTGTAGTACTCCAGGGTGATTGTACGTCTGAACTACCTGAAGGTTGTTTTGATGTAGACCCAAAACGGATTGAGTTTCCAAATCTTCCTTCTATAATAACATCCCCTTCATTAGGAAATAAATTTTTAATATCGGACTGTTCGGTGAAAGTTTTACCTGGGATTGGTTCTTGTATTTTATTATCCTCGTTATTTTCAGCCCCTAAATTTACAACTTTATTACTAATATTATCTGTATTAGCAGATATTCCGGATGAAGGAGAAGGTAGCATATTTAAATGGCTTCTATTCCATATATTTAAACCGTTTAAGTAGTAGAATTGGATAGAATCAGGGTTTTCTTCTAATAATGTATTAGATGAAGGACCTGCTATTATGAAAACTATTTCATTTAATAATGGGATCTTTTTTATATTGTTATCGAAGGGGATAGCTATATTACCTTGAGGAAATGTTTTGGGTATTGAGCCTTTATTTAGAGGTTCAAACCTAATAGCCCCTATTCCCGCATATTGGTTGCTAACTTGAAATGTGGATATAGAGTTAGAAGAAGTAGATAATGAAACATCTACAACTCTAACAGGAATAAAACCTCCACTATTTAGAGGTGTACTAGAGTTAGAATTATTTCCTAAAGTGGAATTTCCTAAAGTAGGTGCTTGACTATTAACTGGCATCTTTTACCTCTTCTACTTTTATCTCTTCAACTTTAATTTCTAATTCTTGGAGTGAGCTAAATAACATTTCCTTATCTTCATCAGATAATAATTCATCACCATCGGCCATTCTAGTATTCATAGCACGTTGAATAATACCCGCCATTTTAATTAAAGCATCGTCATTTTTTATAGCGAGTTCAAGGTATTCCTTAATTAAAGGCACCATTATAACAGCATCTCCGGGAGTGGTAACCATAGGTTTGAGCCCTTCAATTAGCGAACGTAATTGAACTTCTTTATCCTTTTGGTTGGTGTGTATTTCTTTTAGTAAATCCGCGTAAGTTTTCTTACCGAATAAAGTTATTTGAGTAAAATCCATAATATTGTGATATGGATATAAATATAGTTATAGAAAAGATTTATAACCTCATACTAACATACCCGCTATCAATGTATTGGGACATTAGTTTTACATATGTCTTTTTCATTTTTTTAATTACCTTAGTAATTTGTGGGGTAGATTGGTTAGTAATCTCCCTAATGTATATGTATATTCCTTTTTTATTAAATAAATCTAAATTTTCTCTCTTACGAAATAACTCAACTATAGCATCGGCAGTTTTAGCATCCTCATTTTTAGTAAATAAGGTAAACAAATGTATGTCCATATATTTAACAAAGTAATCTAAAAATGCTAATTGGTCATTTTCTAAGGGTTGAATTGAATTGTTAGATAGATCAATGGTAATTGTTTGATCTTCATCTACAGCCATTACATCGGCTTTTAATTTTAATTTCTTGTAATTAGTGTTGTTGTATAGAATAAGATAACGTTTAGCTATTGTACCAAAGTAAGAATAGGCTTTACCTTTATCTTGTTGGTATAGGTGGAGTTTTTCTAATAGAAAAGTAGTAACCTCGTGTTGTAATTCTCCTATTGTCTCTACTTCAGTATAATAAAATTTAAAGGTATGAATTATATTTTCAGTTAACTTAAAAAAAGCATATTTAATACGATCATTATATAATATATTACGTTGTAAACCATCCTCCATAGCCAAATACTCTATAATAGCATCTTCGGTATCTTGAGTAAAGTACATTTTTTTCGTCTTAGGGCGACGTTTACGTAAAGTTCCTTTTTTAGTATATTGGGGTCCTTCATCATTTTGAGGAACAGATAGAATTTTCCCCCCAATGGTTTCAGTTAATTCTTCAGACATATTATTTGTTGATATTGTAATCGTTGATTAGTGATTGGATTTCTTTAATCCCTGTAAAAAACCAACCTATTTCATCGTCGGATTGGAAGATTTGCTTAGAATCAATTTCTTTGATCTTCTTATCAGATTCAGACATAATAGTAGAGATATTTTGAATATAGTTATCCCTATCTTCAATCATAGCCTCTAACTTTTCATTTTTTCGTAGTAAATTTATAATAACAAAGACAATAACCCCAAATATGAGAATGCCGCCGTTAATCAGTATAATTAATGTTGTTGTACCCATATTATAATCCTTTAACCAGATCCATCAACGCTGTATTTCCTGCGCTAGTTTTGACTAGATTTGCGTTGACTCTATCTTGTTTAGTTACTTTAGATATTTCTTGTTTTTTTCCGAAGGTGTGTAACCAATCACGTTCCCATTCTACACGAGCAGCCATTAAGTCGGCTTGGTGGAGTACAAAGGGTAAAGAGGTTCTTGGTTTGGTTTCATTCATAAAACCTTTAAGGTATGATTCGTTTGCCTTATCATATAACCCATCATGGGTTTTAATTGCAATATATTCGTTAGTAGTTACTTGAATACCTGCTTCTTGTAATAAAAATAAAGAACGGTCTGGAACTGTCATGTATCCTAGAGCAGTATTAAAGGTATACATTTCTCCTAGGTTCTTTTTTCTCCATTCATCGGTAGAAGGAAAAACAGATGTTTCTTCGGCTGAACCTATTTTGCCTAAATCATGATTTAAGGCGGACACGAAAAGCTCTTCCATAGTATAGGTTTCAACCATCCCCATCTCTACCCAAACCTTATGAACCTTAAATGCCGCCTTAATCACTCTCAAAACATGATCTGCATACCCTCCTGGAAAACAGTTGTGGTAAGCAGTCTTATGAGAAGCTGGGAGTAAAGCTATACGTTCATCAAATTTTTTATAAAAATCTATGAATTGTTTTTGACGATCACCCTCAACATATTTTTCAATGCCTCGAATAATCATATCAAAATTCCCCTTAATCTCTTCAGCTCTCAATACCATTTAGTCTTGTCTTTCGTTGTTTAACAATGTTACCATTTCTTCAACACGTTCCTTACCAGCTTCAATTAATTCTCTAGTTTGCAACATATCTCCTCTACTGGAGGCAGAATGAATACCTGTTAGGGTATTTAAAAGTTGTTGGCATTTTTGTTCAAGTAATCCTTTATATCTCATAATAATAATTTAATAAAATTTCTAATGCTTGATCTATTGTCGTGAATATACGAACCCCATTTAGCATCTCCAAATTTGTTTTAGAGATAATATAAATAGATTCTCCGGGGTATTTTTCAAGATGGATAATAGGATAGGATTCTGTTTTTAGATTCTCTTCTAACCAATCACCCAATAAGGAATGTTTTGCACTCTCAACATTGATATCCCTGTAGGGGACACCAAGATGAGAGAGTGCCTCTTTTAATGTATTGCAATATCTGCAATGGGTTAGTGTGTATAATTTTATTTCCCCTACCCCTTTCTTTTCCTCTACCGTTTTATTCTTCATTTTAATTTTTTCACTCAATCAACGTGATGAGAAGGTATGACAAAGACTTGGCTACTCCAAGTTTTCTTGTAGAAGTTTTTTCCAATGCTGAAGTTTGTTAAGGCCTTTCTCATATTTAAATTCTTCAAACAAAGGAATCATTTCGATGTCTATAGTAGATATAAGTCCCTTAATCTCTTCTTTACCTATAACTTTAAATACCTCAATACCTTCATTATTTAATTCAAAGATATATCCTATTTGCTCAAGGGTATTATCTAATAAACTAAATTTCATTTTCCCCATTTCATCTATTGAAGATTCTAATTGGTTAATAGTATCTTCTAAAAATTTTTCATTATCTATCATGATGTATATCGTTTTCCTAATTCAGTTACTGTTTTTTTAGCTTCCTCTAAAGTTATGTGAAAAAATTCCCTATTAGTATTAACACGGTACTTTTTAAGTGCGCGGTGTGTTTCACCTTCTAATTGTTCCCCGTTAAAACACTTGAAAGCCCACTCTACCTTGTAGGGTAGTGGCACACCCGTAGCACGAGATATTTGAGCAGCTCTAGTATCGGGATCGAGTTTTGTATAACCTATTTTTAAAAGGTTAGGTAAAGTAGGGTTTGATAAAACATAAACCCATTGATCACCTTCACCCTTATCGGCAAACGTATTTCTAGATCGAGAAGTATAATATTTAACAGCTTCCCAACCATCTTCAAGTTTTTCTAAAGTAAAATAAGAAGCTTCTTTAACTCCCAAACCTGTAAAATCTTCATCTAAGGGTATAAACTCCTTAGCTTCTTGTAAACTAATTTTTTCCATAAATAAAATGTAACCATTAATATAATTGACTCCAGACTCGAGACTCCTTAACTTTAAAGCTTACTCACATTCCCCACCTATAACTATACATATATATTACAATTTAGCGTGTAAAACAAGTAATATCGAGTCTTTAACGTGATAAACCCCATCATACGATACATTCATGTAAATCTTAATACTATCGCTTCTAATCACAGCTATCCTCGGAATCGGGCCAACCAATTGTTTAGTCCAAAGATCCAATGTTCGTGGTCTATATTCAGAATGAGTGCTAGGTGGTGTAAAGCGTACACTAGTAGGATACACATAATAAACAGGATAATCATTAATAATACCATCGCTAAAACCCCAATAAGAATCAGTGGAGAAACGAGCGTGTATATTAGCTTCTCCATTATATTTCTGGCTTTTAGCCATGTCAGTTGATTCAGCATATATTTGCGTATAAGTATATGATTGGGAAGTATTTAAATAAACATGCTGGATATATGCATCACTACCACTAAGAGTGGGGAAAGCGAATCCGTCGACACGATGAGGTTCGGTATCCGCAAAATAATCTTCGTGTTCAATGGGGGAGCATGATGTGAGCCAAATTACTAGCATTACGGCTAGTAACCATAAAATTATTAATATAAAATGTCTAAATCCATCTTTAAACCTTTCCATAACCTTTATTTTATATAATATTTTTGTTTACTAACAACAGGTATAGTTAATTGCTCTCTTTTACCCTTTAAATAAGCCTCTTCCATTGCATCAAGAACATCGTCTCTTAATCTACTTTGCTCATTAAATCCATCTGTTTCTTTTTGTAGTATACTTAGTAATTCCTTTCTTGTCATCTTAATTTTGTTTGTACTTTCCTTATCCATAATATTTATTTTAATTATTATACGTAAATATACGAAGGCTGCCTGTGGCAGCCTAATTTTTTTGTATATACTTTTTATCGATATGGAAAATTTTTTGGAGGAGAGATTTCGGGATTCTAATCCTCTTGGTCAAAAGGGGTTATACGGGGTTCGCGACGATCCTTTTTTGAATATTTTTTCTTATTAGAATATACATTAGGGCGAGTGGCATCCCAAATATCTTGCATATTCATTTCAATACGGGTAAGTTTGCTGGGTTTCTTGTTTTGTCTTTCCACAATTACATTTTTCTAAAGTAGCAGAATTAAGTGAACTGCAAGTACACCACCATATATTATCGACTAAATAGCCGGTCTTGTATCCGTCTTTGAATTCGTTCATGGTTTACAACATTCTTTTTTGAAGAATGATAATATATAATTTAATATTCTCCTCATAGTATATTTGTATATATACCTAGATGTGGGAGTTCGTAACAGAAAAATGTTCCCATTTTTCCTTACCGCATGAACAACATTTAGTTAAGCTACTTGTATCTGTACCTCCCATAAAATAAGTACATGAGGTATGAGAAAGGTTGGGTGATCTAAGTATTTGGTATTTAGTAGGCTCTAAATTAGAGAGTTCCGTTGTTGGCTTTTTAACGAAAAGGCTGTCTATTAATTCATTATATTCCTTAACCCATTTAATTGGTATTTTTAAATCGGCCTCCGAATATCTATGCATTGCACTTCTTACCTCGTCTAGTCTTTCTCTATCACTAGCCCATTTTGGTCTTAATCCGATTGGTGGTTTTGCCATTTGTAATAAGTTTTTGTTAGTTTAATTTATAGTATATTTGTATATACGCATCGATGCGAGGGTTCGTTAGGTCTCTCATAATCCCCCCACACTTTTGCTATCGCCCGCGCCCCATCGACGGACCGCGGCTAGCGTGGGAGCATCCCGCCATCATTCCGTGATCGGGCCGCTAGCGGGCCGATCTAATCCTCTTCTTCAAGAAGATAGTCTTCCTTATCGTCGTTATAGGCTCCGCCGTCAATATCGTCATTTAATGCCTCTATGTTAAATAGTACGGTATCCATGGAACTGATTAGTTTGTCATCGATTTCGTGGGCTAGGTTGGTATTTTCTTGGTAGTCGCGTATATCAGTTATTCTATCGAATAAAATTGATAATTCGCTTTGTATGTCGTGTAATTCGCTTGCTTCGTGGCTCATAATGTTTAATTTAGGATAAATATATGGAAGGCAATCCCCCCAGGACGGGGGGTGTGGTTAATTGATATAATGTGCTTGTCATAATGATAAATAGCCACATTAATCTACTCCCAATCCCACCGTAGTGCCAACCAAACAAAATGTAATTTAAGCGTATTGTATTCATTATCTTTATCCGCTACCCATGATTCAAACCCAATTAACCCCTTCACTTTGGGGTTGGTTATCTCAAATGATAGGGAAGCACCAAGTGCTATCCTCATTACGAACATTATCAATACTAAAATACCACCTATTAAATATAACATATAACTTTTATTTTAATCTAACGTCCACTTTATTTTTAATATTTTAAATATAAAATACAATTCACATGCCTCAATTAAGAGTACTGTTATTAGTATTTTTATATCAACAAATATAAATAACGCACTTAATATTGCTAGGATAGCTATGATAGCTAATACTCGTTTTGTAATTGATAGATTTTTCATTTGGTGTAACATAACTTTTATTATTTACGATTATTTGACTTAATTAGTTCAAGATATATACCTACAAATAAGATAAAGAAGGGGCACAATAAAAATCCTAATTCTAATTGGCTCATAACTTTTATTATTTACTTTTAAAACCCACTGTATTTAGGAAACAAAGGTTACATAAAATTGTTTATCCATTTCATCATAACTATCAAATTCAAACCCTAGCTTATTAGCAAATTCCCTCAATTGGAGAAATTTATCAATATTTTCTTTTGAAATATTATTCAGTTTTAATCCCGCAATCAAGTTTTCTTCTTCCATAACCTTTATTTTAATTATTATACGTAAATATACGAACAATGCTTGACTTAGCCTACCATTTCCGGGCTTATTATTACAATACTTTCAACAATTTTGTCCTCCAAATCTACAATGCGCCTTATAAGCGATATAGGTAACATACCCAAATTTGAGTTATACACAACATCATCACAAAGCACCCCATCAAACAAACCATATAACTGGTTAATTAATAACCCAGTGTCGCCGTCCAACATTTCTACGTCGCTGATAATACTCATTAGCTCACGCATGTCGGCTTGTGTAAATAATGCTTGTCTATCGAATGTGTAACTTGCCATAACCTTTATATTAAATTATTTTAATGAACTTCTATACCTGTAATGTAAGCACTGAATATCACCACCACATAATGTCGCGTATGTAATAAATCTCTTAAAATCAACAAACGCACTTACCTCCGCACCATCACTACCTTTTCTAATTACAATATTAGTTGCAACCATATCATTGGTTAAGTGTTTTGCCAAGGCACGTTGTAGCTTAAACATATTAGATGCTATAAAGCTCTCCATATATTTTTCCTCCCAATTAACACGTAACTGGCTCTCTAAGGTAGAGACGTAGAATGTTAAATTACTATTGTTTCTAATTGCACTATATGCCTCTTTTTCGGTATAGGTAATAGGAAGATCATAACTGCTACCTCCCCATCTCTTATACTGGGTCATGTAAACAAATTTCTTTATACCGTCATACTGATTTGCCTCACCGTATCTTATTACTTCACCATTCTCCTTAATCCATTCCTGGTATTCAACAAAACAAGCTTTCATATCATTGACTTGCTTGGTAGCTAAATCTGTAACAATCACTTTAGCCTCTTCTGAAATATTGTTTAATGCGTTCATAACCTTTATATTATTTTAATTTCAACACCGTAAATATACGAACAATAATTCACTAAGCCAAACTTCCTGTGCATTACTTTAACGAATTGTGGAATGCTCAATAAATGAGCGTGGTTTGTGTGAATAAGAATTCTGTTCACCTTGCAGGACGAGAATTTCACATATCTTCATATATACTCGTAGCTTTAGGCAAAGGGGCGTGGCTTATACGCAAAGGGGCATACGGTGCCCGCTCCACCCCACGGTTACTCCCCTACACCATTCCGCATAACGGGTACTACAGTACCCTACATTGTGTAGAACAGTACCCTTATTACGGCCGCTCGAGCTTATACCGGCTACTATCCGCATTTTAAACAACAATCCACCAATGAATAAGCACTAATGTGATTATTACTTTTGGATTGGTGGCTTAATGCGATTTAACGCACGACCATATGTTTGGTGTGGTATACGGTGAATGGATGGAGGTCCGCGTTTAAACCCCGAACCATCGATTGTATCCATATGTTATATTATACTATTCAGCGTGTTGTTATGTGTGGTTATGTTATGTTATATGTGTTGTAGGCGAGTATGGATATATATGTAGTGTGGTGTGGTGTGGTTTGCCAAAAGAGATTTCGGGAGTCTATTCGTATTGTTCACCGTGGTATTATTCGCTGGATTTGTTTGTTGTTTTGTTTGTTGTGTTTGTATTTTACTTTAACCGTTAGTTTTATACTATTTTATATATTGCCTTCAAAGACAATTTTTGGGCTTATCTGTTTTCCTCTCTGCTCTAACCATTTTGTGTATTTAAAGCCATCATTGTACGTAACTATCCAAATAGTTCTATGATTTTGTCTTCTCCCCAACCAGCTGCCCGTGATATGCTTTCTAACATACTAATATACTGATCCCAGCTTATGTCCGAGTGGTTTACTTCTATTGAGAATTTCATTTCGTATTCTTCTATTGTAATTCTGTAAGGTTCCATCATAATTTCTCTAGTATTAATTTCCCTAAGTATTTTCTGCAAAT
>Ga0209491_10010679_pt1 | contig 10966 bp, 17 predicted proteins | sample BON02_FD_187213 | JGI IMG/M metagenome (GOLD analysis project Ga0209491, IMG submission 187213) | Freshwater microbial communities from Lake Bonney liftoff mats and glacier meltwater in Antarctica - BON-02 (SPAdes) (version 2) | ecosystem: Environmental > Aquatic > Freshwater > Ice > Glacier...
GATGGGAAAGCGCATGGAAGCGATCCTGGCGATGAGTCAGAGTGTGGAAGGCGAAATCAAGAGCGCGGATGAGATCGAGGGGATGCTCATTGAAGAAGTCAGGCAGTTGGGAGCCGCGACGATGGAAGAGTGGGCAGAAGGAGCGGAGCAAGTCATCGGGCAGGCGCATCAGAAGAAAAATCCCGGGAGCTATAGCGCAAAAAAAAAGGACTGAAATGGTGGGGAGTTTTCGGCTTGGTGGAGGTCGAAGAACGGATTTGGCGTCGGGCCGCGGTGAGCTACGAGCGAGTGTTTGCGGGAGCCATCGGGGTGAGTCACCGAGGGAAGTCGGCACCGCTGGAGCGCGTGCTCAGCGATTTTGGAATTGAGCATTCTTTTGAGCAGGCCGCGGGGCGAGTCAAGGAGCACTACGGGTTTGAGATCACGGCAAGCGCGGTTCGTGAATCGACGCTGAAAACTGCCGCACGAGCCGAAGCCATACTGGAGCGAAAATACCGTGAATCCTTTCGGATACTGCCAGCGAAAGGAAAGGCGAACATCATAGCCCAAGCCGATGGGACGATGATTTGCACGGTGGCGCCCGGAAAACGCAGCGGCAAGCGGCCCCGAAGTTGGAACGAAATGCGACTCGTCGCCGCACAGGCTCAAGGATCATCCCAAACGATCTATGGTGCCACTTTCGGCAGTGTCGAGCGAACCGGCCGCGCTTGGGCACACTGCGCCCGTGACGCTGGTCGTGGGCTCAACACCCACATCCACGTCGTGGCCGATGGAGCCCCATGGATTAGCCTGCAAGCCACCGAAGTCTTCGGCGACGACCACCGCTTTTTATGCGACTTCTTCCATGTGAGCGAGTATTTGGCAACCGCATCCAAAACCTGCGCTCCCACGCGTAGCGAGTCTTGGCGCAAAACCCAGCAAAAGCGCCTCAAACGCTCCGCTTCACGCCTTGTCATCGAAGAACTCACCCGACATCTCGAACCGGCCGACACCCCTGAGCCCGAGGCGCCCGTGCGCAACGCTCACCGCTATCTCACCAACCGAGCTGACTCTCTGGATTACCAAAGCGCTCTGGATCGCGAGCTACCCATTGGCTCCGGCCTCATCGAAAGCGGTCACCGACACGTCCTCCACGCCCGTCTCAAGAAAGCTGGGACCTCTTGGCTTCCCCAAAACGCTCAGCGCCTCGCACAACTCCGCGTGCTCCGATCCAACAATCTCTGGCATACCCTCTGGAACAACTAGAATCCCCTACCTCCCCCACTTTTAATCACACCCGATGCGCTACAGCGACATCACCACCACTGCAGCGGAAACCGACGGAGTGTATAGCCAGCACGTGAGACTTCTTGATCAGTCGATGGACTCCACGCAGGCAAATTGTGTGGACGGCAGCGTGCTACTTGCCGCGCTCCTCCGGAAAATTGGATTGCGTTGCAGTCTTGCGCTGGTGCCGGGGCACATGTTTCTAGCCGTAGATTTAAGCGATGACGCCATTGTCGGAATCGAAACCACGCTCATGGGTGAACAAAACCTGTCGCCTGCGGATCGGACAAAGTTTCCAGCCTTCGACAGCCTCGATGTAGAAGTTCAAGAAGCAGCCGGGCTGTCGTTTATCGGCGCGCTTCTTGCCGGCACCGAGTCTCTGGAGGAGAATGCCGAGGCGTTTGAAAGTGAAGATGAGCCTTTGTATCAACTCATTGACTTGTCGGCAGCCCGCCGCATGGGTATCCTTCCAATCGCGTTTCGTAAACCCTAGTTTTCGGTTCTTCGCTATTTCCAGTGGGGTTGCGACTCCGTCAACCTGGAAGGCTTGCGGAAATTAGCCGGTGGTGCAAACCCTGAGCTTTCGACACAACTTTTTGGGAATAATAGTGAAGCACGATTAACGCGAAGGGAGGGGGCAACAACAGGGCGGTTTGAGAACTCGCTGCCCGACTCGCTTGTGGGAGTACAACGAGCGCGCCGGGCATGAGCGGGATTTTGCGCTGTTTGTCGCCGGGTTGACTTCCGACGAGGCAACCCCTTTTTTTTTCTACCATGAAGAGCATGAAGGACATGAAGGAGGAGAAGGATGAGTAAGATTTTTTCTGAATCTTCATGCTCTTCATGTCCTTCATGGTTTTAATTCTTTTCTCTTCGGTCCGGGGTGTCCAAGTCCGTGCGGATAGCCGAAGAATACGCGCCCCGTCACGGCCAGCAGGCGGCAACTACCGAAACTCGTGGTGGGGCATATTCTCTCCCAATGCAAACCGGCGACGACTTCGGCGCAGATGAGATGCGGTTGAATCATTATAAAATGCAGGATAAGGCTTGATCTGTAGAAAGCTCAGGGTGCCAACCACCGGAATATCGAGCGATGATGACATCAGCCCCGGCAGGGGCGACGGATCTAAACACATACCGACTATCAAACTCCACTCCGTGTCGCTGGAGGAGTTCCAGATATTCCTCGCGAAACGTGCGCGTACGATAGTGCTCCTCCTGGTTTTCAATGTAACGCCGGAGAGTAACCCTCTGCGACTGACTCACAGGGAATGCTCCGTAACTTTCCTGCCACGCAAAACGACTGAGCCCGTGGGCCTCATGGACCCATCGTGAGGAAACGGACTTCAATTCGGGCATTACATCGGAGAGGTAATGCGTGGCTCGTAGTCCCACCAGCAAATGAACATGGTCGGAAATACCACCCATGGCCTCCGGCACGCCACCAAGGGTGCGCACAATACCACCAATGAAAGCATGCAAGTCACCACGCCACGCAGATGCAATGACCGGTGCATGATCCTTGGTTCCAAAAACCAGATGGTAATGCAGGCAGGGATGGGATTTTCCTCCGGTCCTGCCGGGGTGAAACGCTTACTTTATCGAATTCCGGTGGTTTGCACCGGCTAATTTCCTAATCGACCCTCCGGGTCTTAACTGTGCTCACCCACCGAAAACAGCGAAGAACCTAGTTTTCTTATAATAAACCCATGGAAACAGCGTATTCCCTCCTCGCATTGTTTGTGCTCGCAATCTCCATTCCCGCCTATGTGCAGGAAATCTCTCTCATTGCTTAACCGATAGTCGATTAAGCTAGCTTAACCATCGAAGTTTCGGCCGCGCGGGAAATGACAAAATCCGAGGAGGCGAGCGACTCTTTCCATTTGAACGTCCCGCTGGGGCGGTGTTTTCATTTCGCACGATTGCCGGTAGTGAGAACGCCCTGCAGAAGGCCATTGAGGGCTCCTCGGAACACGTCGGCAGCTTGTTTTCGGATATCGAGTTAGGCGACGAAGAGAAACTGGACGCCGGACGGACTCACCGGATTTAATGCGGCGGGCTCCGGTAAAGACCGTGCCGGCACGGATCTCCGAATGGGTCTGGCGTGGCGTGTGCTGAATGATGGTAAAATCGCGCAGATGTGGTTTGTCTCGGATCGGGACGATGCTTCTAGAATACAGACTGCAGAGTCTATCGCAAACGCGCTTGTATCTCCGCAGTAAAATCCGACCATTCTCCACACCCACGCGCTTTAACACACTCGTCTTAAGGCGAATAAACAATCGCCACCGCCATCGCCACCGCTCGACTCTCTCTGCCTCAGGCAACAAACTATGAGTAACGCCCCCCTCACCACCACCACCTCTTGGTTTAGCCGGCTCGGTAAGGCGACTGGCGCAGTCATTCTTGGTGTCATCCTTTTCCTCGGCTCGTTTGTCCTGCTCACCTGGAATGAGGGGCGGGCAATCCAGCGCGAGAAAACACTGACGGCGGGTGCCAGTCAGGTCATCTCGATCTCCTGTGACAAATTGCTTGCCGAGAACGATGGGAAATTAGTGCATTTCTCCGGTGAAGTTTTATCGGACGGGCCAGCGAGTGATCCCGTTTTTGGGATCACTGCCGACGCAGTCAAACTCCGGCGTGACGTCGAAATGTATCAATGGAAGGAATCCGGGCAATCCTCGACGAGGCAAGAGCTCGGTGGCGGAGAAGAGACGACAACGATGTATTCCTACTCCAAGGGGTGGTCGTCCATGGTGATTGATTCATCTCGATTTCATGTGACGGACGGGCATGTCAATCCGGGTGAAATCGCAACGGATAGCGCCACGTTTGATGCGGATGGGATTTATGTCGGGGAGTTTGATTTACCACCCAGCTTAGTCGCCTTGATTGATAATTATTCCCCTCGTCCGCTGACTTTGGAGGAAGCGAAGGGTGCGACTGATAGATACGGGGTGCCGATCCGGCTTATCGCCGGGGCTTTGCTTTATATCGGTGAAAATGCTTCCGCCCCGCAGATCGGGGACCTCAAGATCACGTTCCAAGAGGCTGAGCACGGACCGGTGAGTGTGATTGCGGGCCAGGTTGGGACCACGCTTGAGCCGTTTTCTGTGGGAAAGATGGGCACCATCGAATTACTAAAAACCGGCACATTTAGCGCGGCGGTGATGTTTCAGCAAGAGCAAGAGGGCAATGTCGTGCTCACATGGATTTTGCGGTTGGCCGGGTTTGTGATGATGCTCATCGGGCTTTCACTGGTCACGAATATCATCTCGGTGGTTGCAAGTGTGATCCCGTTTTTAGGGAATATCGTGGGTGCCGGAGCGGGGTTTCTTGCGTTTGCTGTCGCGCTGCCACTGACACTTGTAACGATTGCGTTAGCTTGGACCGCTTACCGGCCACTGATCGGAATCCCACTGCTCACCGTCGCCGCTGGACTCGTCTACTTTGCAGGATCGAAACTGCTCAAAAACCGAAAGAAGCCACAAATCACGTGAGGACGAGGTTTTTGCGTGACCAACGAAGCAATGTTAGAGGAACGTTTTGTGACGAAAAATAGAACCATCGTCCAGAGCGAGGCCTTTATCCTGGCTCGCTCTGCGGAGTATAAGTTCGGCTTCGTTCTTAGTTAGCGGCCTGTAATGGCTCGCCTGCGGCTTTCCAGCCCTTGAGGCCGGGAGCAAAATGTTTCACGTTGGTGTAGCCGAGGTCTTTTGCGGCTTGAGCAGCGCGCGCGTAGGCACCGCAGGACTCGCTGCTGCAATAGGCTACGATGAGCGTGTCTTTGTCGGCCGGAAGTTTCGCAGCGAGTTCGCCTTTCACTGCCGCGAAATCGATAGCTCCAGGGATGTGGCCCTTGGCGTAGGATTCGCTTCCGTTTACGTCGATTACCGTCACATTTTTATCCGCGATGGACTTTTTTAGGTCATCCATGCTGATGTCCGGGAAGGCTCCGGCAAAAGCATTGACGGCGAAAAAGGCGAGGGCACTGAGGGTGATTGCTAGTTTTTTCATGGAAGGAAAGCTAACCCTCAACGCGTAACTTGCAAGGGACCAAAATCTGCGGGAGATATTTTGTTCCGATCTACGCAGAAAAACTCTCGCCGCACGAGCAGTGGGCGACTGCATTGGGATTGGTGACTTTAAATCCACCCTTCTGGAGGTCGTCGCTGAAATCGAGTTCCGATCCGCTGACGAAAAGCGCGCTCTTGGGATCGATCAGCACGCGCACGTCCTGACTCTCAACGAGGATATCGCGGTTTGCCGGGCCGTCGGTGAGATCCATTTTATACTGGAGCCCGGAGCATCCCCCGCCGATCACTGCGACGCGAAGGGCTCCCTGTGGACGTCCTTGTTTTTCCAACAGACCACGGAGCTTCCGGCTTGCAGCTTCGGAGATTCGAATCAGCTTTTCGTTGCCAATACGGTATTGAATATTGCCTGCGGTGATCAGTGACATGGACCTATGTTGCCATGCTCTGTGCGGAGGTTCAAGCGCCGCCTGTCGCCAATGTGAGCATTTCTTACTCGTCGAACGGCTGGTGATGCTGCAGTGTGAAACGAGTTAATACAATTATCTATGATTTGTTTAGGCATTGATTGTGGCACACAAAGCACCAAGGCGATCGCGATGGATTTTGATTCCGGTCGGGTTTTGGCATCGGCATCGCATCCGCATCATCTCATTGAGGGATTGCCTGCGGGGCATATGGAACAAAATCCCTCGGATTGGATCACGGCGGCCGATGTAACTGTCCGCGCCGTGCTCGATCAGCTGGGTGCCCGCCGGGGCGAGGTTCGTGGCCTCGGTGTTAGCGGTCAGCAGCATGGGCTCGTGGTGCTCGATAGCGATGACGCCGTGGTACGACCGGCCAAGCTCTGGTGCGACACATCGACGGTTTCGCAATGCGATTCGATCACCGCGCATTTCGGCGGCAGCGGGACGGTAATCGAGATGGTCGGCAACGCGATGTTGCCTGGTTACACCGCTCCGAAGATCCTGTGGCTGCGGGAGGAGGAGCCTGCAAATTGGGAGCAGGTGACGTCTGTGATGTTGCCACACGACTACTTGAATTTTTGGCTCACGGGGAGGAAGACGATGGAATACGGCGATGCGTCCGGCACCGCGCTCATGGACGTCCGCACGCGTGAGTGGTCGCACCCGATGCTGGATTTTATTGATCCGCGGCTCAGTTCCATGCTTCCTGAGTTGCAGTCGTCGCTGGCTGCAGCGGGTCAATTGCGCGCCGAGCTTCGGGACGCCTGGGGGTTGTCCGGTGAGGTGGCGGTTAGCGCAGGCGGCGGTGACAATATGATGGGCGCCATTGGCACGGGTAATACGACTGCGGGATGCGTCACGGCAAGCCTAGGGACATCGGGCACGCTTTTTGCGTGTTCCGACCAAGCGGCTATCGATCCTCTTGGTGAAGTTGCGGGATTTTGCGACAGCACGGACCGCTGGTTGCCGCTCGTTTGCACCATGAATGTGACATTGGTCACGGAGCTGGCGCGCGGGATGTTCGGCTGGAGTCATGCGGACTATGATGCCGTGCTGGCTAGCACGCCTGCGGGCGCGGATGGGCTTCTTTTGCTGCCTTATCTTGTGGGTGAACGCACGCCGAATTTGCCGCATGGGTGTGGGGTGCTGCATGGCTTGAACGTGACGAATATGACGGCGGCCCATATTGCGCGTGCGTGCATTGAGGGCGTGACCCTGGGACTTGGCTACGGGTTGACGCGGCTGCGGGAGCTTGGGATTGCTCCGACCGAAATCCGACTGACCGGCGGAGGAAGCCATAGTCAGGCATGGCGTCAGATCGCCGCGGACGTATTTGAAGTTCCGGTGGTGTGTTTAAAGACGGGTGAGGGGGCTGCGCTCGGGGCTGCGATTCAGGCTGCCTGGGTGGCCAGCGATGCCGGGCAAGCGAGTGGTACGGCTTTCCATGATTTTGCGGCGACGTTTGTTATTCTCGATGAATCCACCCGGGTGGAGCCGAATCCAGCAAATGCCACCGTATATCGCAATGCGTTGACGCGGATGAACGCGCTTAGAAACTGCCTTCATTCAGCGAAATTGCTATGAACAAGCGTATCGTAGTTGCCGCCACGGGAGCCAGCGGAGCCATCTATCTGAGCCGCTTCCTCAAGTATCTGGGTGATGCGGGCGTCGAAATTCACTTGGTCCTCAGCAGCTACGCCAAGCAGGTGATCCACGAGGAAATCGGCACTTTGGATCTTCCGCAGGGTGTCCGCGAGTATTCGGATAAAACCATGAGTGCTCCATTCGCCAGTGGATCGACGCAATTTGATGCGATGGTCATCATGCCCTGTTCGATGGGCACGGTCGGTCGGATTGCGGCTGGCACTAGCGAATCGCTGATCCTGCGGACCGCCGATGTTTTTCTCAAAGAGCGACGAACACTCATCCTCGTGCCGCGCGAGACACCGTGGAATCTCATCCATGCCCGCAACGTTGTAGCTGTGATAGAGGCTGGCGCGCATGTCCTGCCGGCGATGCCGTCGTTTTACAGCCATCCAGCGACCATCGAGCAGGCAGTCGATACGGTCGTGTGGCGTGCGCTGGATCAGGTGGGCGTCCCGGCACCCAACGCCTGTCGCTGGTGCGAGTCGGATGAAAACGATTCCTCGACATCCTGAGCTAAATGGAACTGATTTGCCCACGACGGAACTTGATCAAATCTTTCGCGTAGCGTGACAACTACCCCGGCTAGGCCGAATAATCCAATTGGTCCATTTAAAGATGACGAGCTAAGACGTATTGTCACAGACGTTCCTTCCTTTGAGAAAGTCTTTGATGCGTTCCCGATACTTGTAGTCGTAAAAAGTGCTTGTAAGGGTTCGTTTGGTAAAATTCTAATTTGGAACCCATTCGCTGCGGAGCTAACGTGGGTTTTCCGCGAAGATGCGGCAAGGCATCAGAAAAATAAGTATTTGCCTGCAGAGCCGCGTCAATTTTTTGCCCAAAAAGATCGGGAGCCCATGGGGAGGCGCGATCCTGTAGGGGAGCCGACCCAAAGCAGCAAGGGCGAAACCCGCGTGCAATGTTGACTGTATCGCAGAATATTTCCGAGCACCACGAGATGTCTCAGGCCCCTCAGCGGGAGCGCGATCTGATTGACGGAATTCTAGCGAATGCTCCTGTAGGGATTCTGGTCAAGAGTCTGCTGCCCGAAACACACGGCCGCTGTCTCGTCTGGAATCGGGCGATGGACCAGATGTTTAAGCAGCCAGCAGAAGCGGTGATCGGTAATACGAGCGTCGATGTGTTTGATCCGGTATTGGCAAGTGTTTTCAGCGAGCAGGATCTGTGGGCGTCCTTGGGGGGGCACATCATGGCAGTTTACAATTGCGGCGTCAGATGTCGGGGTTTGGGATTGGAACCCGAAGACCCGCGAAGTCTGTCTCTCGCAGCGAATATTTGAATTGATGCGGGTTCCGGCGGATTTTCAATGCAAAAATCTGATCGAATTGGAACATTTCGCACATCCGAAAGACATCCCCGGACTGAAGAGTGCCATGGCATCTCATCTGCAGGTTGAGGCGGATGTCTTCCAGGTGGAGATCCGACTCGATAGCGAGTCTGCTGATGAAGTCTGGTTGCTCCTTAACGGCAAGGCGCAGATCAATCCGTCGGGCGAACCGACGCGAGCTATACGCGCCGTAGCAGGCATTACCGCCCTGAAACTAGCGGAGCGGCAGATAGCGATCACGATGCAATCCGCGCAGTCGGCGAATTGCGCGTAGGGTGATTTTCTCGCGATGATGAGTTATGAGATCCGCACGCCGTTGAACGGAGTGCTGGGATTTTCCGACCTGCTTGCTGAAATTAAGCTCAATGATCAGCAGCGGAAATTCTTGTAAACAATCCGCGACAGCGGGGGTGCCTTACTCGTGAGTATTAACAATATTCTCGATTATTCAAAAATTGAAGCAGGGAAATTAGATATTGATCTCAAGCCCACCGAGGTCCGGCAGGTTGTTCATTCGCTGATCGCGTTTTTTCATCCACAGGGTGAGGAAAAAAGGAATCGAACTGCGCTTGCAGATCCACTCGTCTATTCCTGCGAATTAGCTTTTTACGTGAACTATTCCGGATTTGTATCTCGCCGGGTGACCACCGGCGTTTGTTCGAAGCGTTCAATCAACTCGATACCACGATCGCTCACCGATTTGGCGGAACGGGCCTGGGGCTTTTGATCGTAAAACGGCTTTCCGGACTTATGGGCGGAGGTGTTCGCGTTGGAATTACGGTGGGCGTGAGTAACACATTTTTTGTGGCTCTCTCGTGTCGGTTGGTAAGCGATGACCTCGATCCCCGCAAGACGACGCTCATGCTGCCCGATATCACACCGTGCTTCGCGAAGTCGCACCGCTCAAAAATCCTGGTTGCCGATGATAATCCAGCGAACCGCAAACTTGCGCGGCTGCTTTTACAGGAATTTGGCCACACGACAGACGAGGCGGAGGACGGTTTCCGGGCCGCATTGACAAAAAATAAACGTTACATATGGGATGTTTCCTAGGGGCTGGAATTTTCGGACCATTGGCCGAGATGGCAGGTCGTGCAGACGAGACGTGGAGGCCGTGCGTGGCTGGATCAATGGGGCTCTCTGCGTTACGCCGCGAACACCGCGTTTATGGCATGCATTGCCGCACGGATTCCCGGTATGCCGAATAGATCGCGCGATCAGGCATTTGTAAAGCGACTGATCGCTTACATTCTCGGTGAGAACCCGGTCCGCCGGAGTTATGTGGTGGGATATGGCATAAACCCCCCGATCAACCCGCACCATCGGGCTGCACACGGATCGACCACCGGAGACATCAACGACCCCGTCGAGAACCGGAATGTTTTGTTTGGGGCATTAGTGAGCGGGCCGTCTGCGCCCAATGATTTCTCCTATGTGGATGACCGCTCCAACTTTATTACCAACGCGGTTGATCTCGACTACAATGCGGGGTTCGCCGGAGCGCTTGCCGCCCTCGCGGAGGAGGCACCGTAGGTTTTTGTAACGATCATTTGCGTCGTCGCTCAGCCGTGAGCACAAGGTTTGACAGCCGGCAAGAATCAGGTGGATTTGAGGTTGATCGATCTCTCAGCCGAGTGGATACTCCTGCTATGCCTACCGAATCCTCCTTCAGCCTGGATATCGACTCTCCCCTCCCCGTATTCTCCCTTCCTGATGTCGTCCATGGCAAGACCGTTTCTTCTTCCGATTTTGCCAATGCCCGCGCGGTTTTAGTGATGTTTATCTGTAAACACTGCCCCTATGTGGTTCACGTCCGGGAGGAAGTTGTACGGTTGGCTGCCGACTACTTTGCCCATGACGTCGCCTGCGTGGCGATCGCGTCCAACGATGCCATCCGATACCCCGATGATGCCCCCAATAAACTCCGGGAAATGGCTGTCACCGCAGCGCTGCCATTCCCTGTGCTCTATGATGAAACCCAGCAAGTAGCGCGTGCGTTCGGCGCTGCTTGCACACCGGATTTCTTTCTTTTTGACGGAAATGGAAAGCTCGCCTACCGCGGACGACTGGACGATAGCACTCCAGGAAACAAGAAACCCGTGACAGGAGCAGACCTTAGAGCGGCGCTCGACGCGGTGCTTGCCGGCAGCGCACCCTGTGCGCAACAACATCCGGGTGTGGGGTGTTCGATTAAGTGGAAATAGCGA
>Ga0209491_10010681_pt1 | contig 10964 bp, 13 predicted proteins | sample BON02_FD_187213 | JGI IMG/M metagenome (GOLD analysis project Ga0209491, IMG submission 187213) | Freshwater microbial communities from Lake Bonney liftoff mats and glacier meltwater in Antarctica - BON-02 (SPAdes) (version 2) | ecosystem: Environmental > Aquatic > Freshwater > Ice > Glacier...
CCACCATCAATCAGCAACTTCCAGATCTCGAAGGGAAAAATATCACCACAGCCGGAGAACTAGCTCGATCGATCGTGGCAATCGATCGCGGTAAAATCGTCTCAGATCCCGCCCGCAGCCAGATTTTGAGCATGATGAGCAATAGCTCGCGCAATACCATGCTACCCAAAGGTTTGGGCGCAGGTGCAAAAATTGCTCACAAAACGGGTGATATCGGCTCGATTATCGCTGATGTCGGTCTGATCGAGCTACCAACAGGTAAAAAATATATTGCCTCAGTATTAGTCAAACGCCCCTATAATGACCCGGCTGGCCCCGAACTAGTCCGACAGATGTCCAAGGTTGCCTACACATATTTTCAGCAACCCCTACCCACACCCAGCCCTAGTGCGACTCAGCCCCAGCTTCGACACAGCCCAAGTGCCACCAACGATTCAGGCCTTCCCAACACCGTTTCGATCGAGAATCAGCGTTAGGCTTTAGAAGCTAACACCTCATCTTTACCATTCACCATCCACCATCCACTGTCTTGATTCGCTATCTTGTCGTTTTTTTATTCGGGGGGAACCCCCGAATAAAAACGCCGCTAAACCCTACGTGCGGCGAATCGCCATCCACCCTAACAAAATGCACTTATTAATTCCTGCCGCTGGGATCGGGAAACGGATGCTTCACGATCGCAATAAGCTACTCATTACCCTGCTCGGTCAACCATTACTCGCTTGGACACTAATCGCCGCCGAGCGAGCTGCATCGATTAGCTGGATTGGGATTATCGGGCAACCAGAAGATCGATCGGATCTCGATACCATCCTCGGCAACATCTCCCTATCCAAACCCGTTCAATTTATCCAGGGTGGTAAAACTAGACAAGAATCGGTTTACAACGGTTTACAAGGATTACCAGATAGCGCAGAGCGAGTATTAATTCATGATGGAGCTAGATGTTTAGCTACACCAGATTTATTCGATCGATGTGCCGCTGCGATCGTGACCTGTCCCGGACTGATCGCGGCGATCTCCGTCAAAGATACAATTAAAATTGTAGATAGTGCGGGAATAGTTGTAGACACACCCGACAGAGCCAATCTTTGGGCTGCTCAAACACCCCAAGGTTTTGAAGTTAAACTGCTCAAAGCCTGTCATGACAAAGGACGCACTCTCGGCTGGGAAGTGACTGATGATGCCGCATTATTTGAAAAATGCAGTCTACCCGTTACCATCGTCCCAGGTGAAGAAACCAACCTCAAAATTACCACCCCAGTGGATCTCGCAATCGCGGAATTTATTCTCAGGAGTAGAGATTAACCCGAATCGCTATCCCCTACCCCCTACCCAATACCCATATGAACCTGGGGAAATTCTTCACTCGCGCTAGCATTACTCTAATTACCGCACTTGCCACTAATATTCCGCTGATGGCCAGCGAACTGGGGCCAGAAGTAGTCTTAAAAGCTGTATATTTAGGATTGCGTCAAGTAGATAACGCGATCGAATCCTAAAGTGAGATGGAATATACCCAATAGTATATCCAGTCCTTGTGGCAGGATATCGGGTAGCCTGTATTGTCCCCGCAATAATACGGTTGATCTGACCCAACAACATCTGCGAATGGCCGATCGATATGGGGATGCAGCCTTGGCTGATATCCTCGCTCATGAATATGCTCACGCAGCGCAGACGATTGGCAGATTCAGACCGAGAACTATTACCCAAATCGAACTCCAAGCTGATTGTTTAGCTGGTTTTTAGATGGGTGCGATGCCTAATGTTACATTCGATCGACAAGATATCGAGCAAATCGCCCAAATCGCCGATCGGGTTGGGGATGATGAAGTTAATAACCGCCAACACCACGGCACGCCTCAGCAACGTGCTCAGGCTGTGCTGTTGGGCTTCCAAGCATCACAACAAAATGGCATCGCCGCCTGTGGAGTGCGGTAGAAAATCTCAGATATAAGTGCGAAAATTTAAAAGAGTAAATATTAATGTAAGTACAGCATGAAGATTGCGATCGCGGGAGCGACTGGATTTGTGGGTAGTCGGTTAGTCGAACAACTTCAAGCGCAGGGATATCAAGTGATCATTCTGACTCGGAGTCCCCAACAAGCAAGCAACCGCTTTGGGCAAGCGCAGATAGTTGGCTACAATCCACTCAAATCGGGAGAGTGGCAACAGTCGATCTCTGGCTGCGATGCCGTCATTAATTTAGCTGGAGAACCGATTGCTGAAAAACGTTGGACACCAGCTCAAAAGCGGTCGATCCTCGACAGTCGGCAACTAGGCACCCAAAAAATTGTCGAAGCCATCGATCTAGCCACCGTCAAACCCCAAGTCCTGATTAATGCCTCTGCGATTGGCTATTATGGCACCAGCGAAACTAGTAAATTTGATGAAACTAGTCCCGCTGGCACAGATTTTCTCGCCGAAGTATGCGCCGCATGGGAGACAGCCGCCCAAGCAGTCACCGCCAATGGTACCCGTGTAGTCATCTTGCGATTGGGAATTGTCTTGGGTGAAAACGGTGGCGCACTCGGCAAGATGTTAGCACCCTTTAGTGCTTTTGTCGGCGGGCCGATCGGCAGTGGCAATCAATGGTTTTCCTGGATTCACCGCGATGATGTCGTGAAATTAATCATCGCTGCACTTAATGACCCCAAAATGCAGGGTGTCTACAATGCGACTGCGCCCAATCCCATCACGATGACAGAATTTGCCCAAACTCTCGGCACAGTGATGAATCGTCCCTCCTGGCTCCCCGTCCCCAATTTTGCCCTCGAAGCGATGTTAGGCGAAGGTGCAATTGTCGTTCTACAAGGACAGCAAGTAGTTCCCACCCGAACTCTGGCTCAAGGCTTTGATTTTCAATATTCCACTCTCAAACCAGCTCTGACGGCAATTGTAGGATAGTGGATTGGGAATTGGGCACAAAGGTTTTGGCTGGAATGAAAAATTACCATTCACCAGCTACCAGCCACTATTCCCTAATTACAATCGCTTCGATCTGTGCGACATTTGTCTCGCTATCGACGGCTGTAATCGCCCACCGCAGGGGTTCGCCCCATTGTTGGAGTGTGGTTTCGATCGCTGTATCTAGCTCTCCTAGAACAGCTTTGATGTCCATCTCAATCTCGATCGATTCAATCATCATGTAAGTTCAGATGCCTAATTTTATCTCTATCTGCTCTCAATATCTGACTCGGTTGTCGATCGTAGCTGGGATCTGGTTATCACTGGGCATAAACGATTTCACCCTAGCAATCGGGAGTCAGACCAATTATAGTCGGATCGATCTCCAAGGTCGAGACTTTGCAGGTCAAGATCTCACTGGCGGCGTATTTGTATCGGCAGAAATGCGCGGGGTGAATTTTAGTGGGGCTAATTTAACCAACGCCATGTTGACAATGGGAGTCCTGCTCAAGACAAATCTATCAGGAGCCAATCTAACTGGTGCATTAGCCGATCGAGCCACCTTTGATGAAGCCGATCTGACTAATGCTATTTTAATCGAAGCTACCCTGACCCGATCGCGATTCTATGGTGCCAAAATTACTGGGGCTGATTTCACCGATGCTCTGATCGATCGAGCGCAAGCCAAACTACTCTGCGAAACAGCCGAAGGGACAAATCCGGTCACTGGAGTCGCCACCCGCGATAGTCTGGGTTGTCAGTAAGTTAAGAAATAGGGAATAATAGAGAATAGTCTAGCAATCGGCATGGGCAATTAACCCCCAACCCATTGTTCGGTGTTTAGTTGCGGTTGATGCTCTTTACCCAAATTGTAAAGATTTGCCAAAGATCCTCATATTCTCTGACTTGTTTCTTCACTTGTGGCACCCAGATCGATAAACTACTCTAATAGAAGATATTTAAAAATCCTTTCGCAATTAATATGAGTGTAGTTAGTCAAGTTATTCTCAAAGCCGATGACGATCTGCGCTACCCCAGTAGCGGAGAACTCAAAAATATCCAGTCATTTCTGCAAACTGGCGAACAGCGGATTCGGATCGTTACCACTCTAGCAGAGGGTGAGAAAAAAATTGTTGAGCAAGCAAGCAAGCAGTTGTGGAAGCTCCACCCCGACTATATTGCACCTGGTGGTAACGCTTACGGCCAAAAACAACGTAGTCAGTGCATTAGAGACTATGGTTGGTACCTCCGGTTAGTCACTTATGGAGTCCTAGCTGGAGATATCGGACCGATCGAACAAATTGGCTTGATTGGCGTACGGGATATGTATAATTCCCTCGGCGTTCCAGTTGCAGGTATGGCTGATTCGATCGCCGCACTCAAAGTAGCATCTTTAAGCCGCCTCAGCGAGGAAGATGCCGCAGCCGCAGCTCCCTATTTTGACTACATTATTCAAGCAATGTCCTAATCGCTTTTAACTGTTGAATGTTGGTACATTTTACGGATCTATCCAACACCCCTCAGCAATTCTGGGGGTTATTTATGTACTGATTTAAATGAATTTAATTGAGTTTCTGCTAAAAGCATCTTGGAAGAGCGTACTGGCTGCTGCCATTACCGGATCGATTAGTGGGATCGGTAGTGCTGGCGCGATCGCCCTCATCAATCACTCGATCGGTCAGATTAGCCCCACCCAGCCCCAAGCACCACCGCAACTATTCTGGGGCTTTTTAGGACTAGTTATTGTCGCTTTGACTACCACCTTGATTTCACAGTTTTTGTTAGCACAGTTGGCGCAAGATGCCATCTACAAGCTGCGGTTGCGGATTAGTGGGTGGATTTTGGCATCACCATTGCGACATCTAGAAGAACTTGGTAGTAGTCGCCTACTTGCTACTCTGACTGAAGATATTCAAGCGATTTCCAGTGGTGTATTTAGTATTCCGACGCTGTGTGTTAACGCTGCGATCGTGATTGCATCTTTAGCTTATCTGGGCTGGCTATCGATATGGGTGTTGCTGGGGACACTAGTATTTATGGGCTTGTCAATTACGCTGGTGCAAGTACTGATCGATCGAGCAGTCCAATCGTTTACCGCAGCCAGGGAAGAAAATGATGCCCTGATGCAGCACTTTCAAGCAATTACCAACGGCATCAAAGAACTCAAACTTCACTTCCAACGTCGTGAAGATTTCGTGCAAGAGGACTTACAAACCACCGCCGCTACTCTGCGCGAATATCGGATTGGCTCTCAACGGGCGATCGCATTATCTGGCGGTGTGGGTGAGTTATCATTCTTTGTATTGTTGGGATTATTAGTCTACGGCTTACCCCAAATTCAGACAGTTTCGGCCGAACTACTATCGGGCTATGTGCTCACGATCTCCTATCTGATGCGACCGATCGGCAATACCTTGGCGATTTTACCCAGTCTGACTCAAGCAGGTGTAGCACTCCGCAAAATCGATACCTTAGGGCTATCTCTAGCTAGTCGTGCGGAGACGTTAGCGCGGATCGGTACAACCGATCGTCAATTCAAGCAGATCGATATCCGTCAAGCTACCCATAACTACCAGCTTGCAGGGCAGGAAAATACTTTTACACTAGGACCTATCGATCTGACGCTCTATCCTGGCGAACTAGTATTTATCGTTGGTGGTAATGGTAGCGGCAAATCAACTTTAGCAAAGCTAATAACTGGGCTATATGTGCCTGATGCTGGTGAAATTTTGCTAGATGGTATCTTAGTTGACGATCGCAATCGCGAATTGTATCGGCAGTTATTTTCAACAGTATTTGCGGACTTTTATCTATTCGAGCGACTTTTAGGTTTAGGGCTACAAGACTTAGATGCACAAGCCAAAACTTATCTAGAGCAACTTCAACTCACTCACAAAGTCACCATCCAAAATGGTAAACTTTCTACCACGGCTCTATCCCAAGGGCAGCGCAAACGCTTGGCACTCCTCACAGCTTACCTCGAAGATCGCCCCATCTATTTATTTGATGAATGGGCAGCAGATCAAGATCCATTTTTTAGAGAAATTTTCTATCAACAGCTATTACCAGAGCTAAAACAGCGTGGTAAAGCAGTACTTGTTATCAGCCATGACGATCGCTACTTTCATCTGGCCGATCGATTACTCAAACTCGACTACGGACAAATAATTAATAGTTGATAGTTGACAGCTTCCACTATCATTCACCATTCACTCGTCGGACGTGAGCCGTCAGACAGATCTGGATTTAAGTGCTGTCACAAATTGTAATCCATTGGCTGGGGTTGATTCCATCCTGTTAATTTTGACAGTTTCGACTTTACCTAGCTCACCTGAGATCGTCCGAAGATCGAGATTCGACTCCGGTATCTCTTGTAGCTGCTCGACAGCGCGGTCTAGCATAGCCGCTGATTCGGTCTTCCATATCTCATCATCACCGTAATGCTTGTATAAATCGTCACTATTTAGTCTAAAATTCATACTTAATTTTCACTGGAAACCAGATAAATCCGATCCGATCGCAATAGTTGCATTTTATAATGAACGTCACTCTCGATCGCCCATTAGATCCGCTAACTGTATCGTGACTAGCAGTATTCAACCTGGCATGACGATTAAGCTAAGTTGCTAATAATGTTGACGATTGCCCAGATAGGGTTTGGCAAGTGTCGAGTCAGGTTAAAAGTATCGATCGATCATACATCTGGCAACCCACACCAACCCATTCAAACCTAGTCTATGTCAATTTGAACATCCTAAATTTAAAAGTGAGGAGCACCACCCGAATGTCATCAGTATTTTGGAAATCTGCATTAATTAGCCCTGTAGCCTTGGGTATCGCTCTGTTTTTATCCGATAGGGTAATGGCGACCCCGAAAAGTAATGGAGTTGATGCTGCACCAGTTGTTAGCGGTGCCAGGAACTTAATCTTGAACAAAGCCAGTGGTACTACACCTGTAAAAGTTGCCGCTAGCGAAACAACTCCAGCTACTACCACTCCAGCTACCAAGCCACTAACAGATTTTACCGACGACGTTGCCACCGATATCGTCAAACCTGGTGACTGGCAATATATAGCCCTCCAAGGCGTCGCTACCAAATATGGTTGCAATCCCAATCTCAACAACCAACCCGTCTCTCAGCTTGAATTTGCCAGTGGTTTAAGTACTTGTCTGGGCAAAGTTGAACCCCTGCTGGCTCAACAACCTGGTAGTGTCACCCGTGAAGATCTTGAAGTTATTAAAAGACTGACTCAAGAATATCGCGCTCAACTGACTGAAATTGACGGTCGCCTCGTCAACACCGATAAAAAAGTCGCTCAATTGCAAGCCAATCAGTTCTCGACTACCACCAAACTTAAAGGTGAAGCGGTCTTTAACGTCACAGGTCTTTTAAGTGGTGGCGATGGCAGTAATATTGTCTTGGGCGATCGCGTTCGGTTATTATTCCAAACTAGCTTCACTGGTAAGGATATCCTCTGGACACGTCTAGCCACGGGTAACCAACCTTCCCTCGGTACTACTTTCAAGAATCCTATTCCTGCAACAGCTAGTAGCCCAGGCGGTCAAGTCATTGAATCAAATGGTAATAATAGTATCAGTGTTGACTGGCTAGCGTATCAGTTCCCTGTAGCTAATACCAATGTCTATGTAGCTGCTTTTAACGGGCTACAAGCAGACTATGCGCCGACATACGGCTCTAACTTTGATGATTTCACTGGAGCTGGTGGTGCGCTTTCTGCCTTTGCTGAGTCTAGCCCCATCTACAAGATCGGTGGTGGTAGCGGCGTCGGTACGAATATCCCCATTGCGGATACTGGACTGACCTCTGTATCACTCGGTTACTTTGCATTTAATGCCAATACCCCAGGGAATACAGCTACTACTACTGGTGGATTATTTGGTACGGATAATTCCATCTTCAGTCAACTTAACTTCAAGCTCTCTCCTCAATTAGAGGGTGGTTTAACCTACATCAATAGCTCTCATAATGGCAGCATCTTTAATGGTACTGGAGTAGTCGTGGGTACTCCGTTAGCCAATAATACTGATGCAACTAGCCCTGGTGGCCGCACTACCGCTAACTCCTTTGGCTTACAACTTGCATACAAAGCCAGTGATAAACTAGCTTTTAATAGTTTTGCAATGACCACCAATGCCAACAGAGGCGGTACAACTGACAATATTTGGAGCTATGGTGCTGGGGTGTCGTTCCCTGATGTTGATGGCAAAGGTAGCCTCGCTGGTTTATTTGTCGGTGCAGAACCTTATGTTGGCGGCAAAGGTAGCGTTCCGTTACACTTTGAGGGTTTCTACAAGTATAAATTCAGTGATAATATCTCGATTACTCCTGGTTTGATCTACCTGACTTCTCCCGACCAAATTAATAACAATGGTGCGTTAATTGGTGTGGTGAGAACTACTTTCACGTTCTAACGATCGATCCCAACTTAATTCCTTAAAGTTAGATCCCTGACTTCTATTAGAAGTCGGGGATATTTTAAGCATATACTATCACCCCTATATTAAATATTTAGGTGAGATTAAACAGGCGAGTTGAGCCATACCAATTGCCACTCGATTGCCTGGAAATTTTAAGCTAATAATTCCGCCCTTCTTGAGAATTATTTGGTGGTAAACCTTCCCAAACATCAATAATTCAGCCCATTCACTCAAATTAGGCTCATGTCCGACTAATGCTATTGTCGAGATTGAACCTTGTGGATCTCTTTCGTTCCACCCCATCAACCAAGACTCAATTCTTCCCATTGGTTTCAAATCCTCAGATATCTCTAATTTAGTACTAATTTGCTTGTCAAGTAGGATATCGGCAGTCTGTTGTGCGCGCACGAGCGGACTAGTAATAACTAGATCGAATGTTATCTCCAATTTTGCCAGCCTATCGGCAACTTGCTCGACTTTTTTACGTCCTACTTTAGTAAGAGATCTAGACTCATCATTAGCCATTTGGTCTAAGGCGAACGGATCTGAATCGACAGCAATACCATGACGAATTAAATATAAATACATATTCTATTATTTATTTGAGATCGATTGATTCTCTTGTACCAGGGGTATAGGGGAACGACTAGATCGTAAGTAGTGGTTAATTGGGTGACGATCTATTGATACCTAGATCGATTGATGGGGAATTATAAAATGAAGGATAAATATCTCGATCGGATCGAGGGTGCAGTAGCTATGACAAACCAGAATGTGGAAGAATTTGCGATCGTCCAAAATCGGCGATTCAATTGGGTATTTCTACCTAGGTGGAAAGCTTGGATTCAGACTTTAATTTTATTGCCTTTTGGCTTACCTGTTGCTAATTTTTTGGCGAGTAGCTGGTATTTTTCAATTAATTCGATCGTCGTGGGACATCAATATTTGATGGGCGTGTTTTCGATGGTGGTTAATTTACTACTTCCTAGTTTATTTTTTGCGTTCTTATTCCACTGGGGTTGGTTTATTTGGCATCAAAAATCATCCACATGGTACCCCAAAGCACCAGCATTGTGGGCTGGGGCTTATGCTACTGTGACGATCGCGGTATCATTTGCGCTCGTCGGACTATTTACTCATAGCTTGGGAATCTGTGGTAATCCAGCCTGGAGTGATATCGGTAAAACTTTGTTATGTAATCTCGACGGCTATGCCTTTGAATCCAAATCTTGGTTTGGGGCATGGTCGATCGTCGCTGCTTATTGTTATCAGGTTCAAAACTCGATTGTGCACAGCGGCTCCGCGAACAAAGCCCGATCTCAACTGTTCGTCGATCCACACAATCGTAAATCACGAGCGGATCTTAGCGATTTTAGAGCCGTCGCCATTGATGGGGACTTATCAACCCATGACGATCTCAGATCCATCGCGATCGATCCAATTGTCGAAATGAGGGAAGACTAAATCTGGATTTCACTGCAATGCTAAAATACGATCGTATCAATTAAGGTAGCACAATCGCCACTAAGTAAATTGCTAAAACAAAATCATCATCGTCTTAATCTGGGGAATATATACCAGAAATTATTTGGTACCGCGATCGTCTCTCTAGGCTGTTGGGGACAAAGCTTACCCAGTATTGCCAATCCCGCCACTAGAAATTTCCAGCCTCAATCTGAGTTTAAACAAGCCGTCACGACTGCTGAGAAACCTACGGATTGGCACCCTACAACTCCTTACAGCCTGCGCTTGGTGCGAACCACTCTACCGAGGATCGCCAACCGAAGATCTCATCTATTCGTCCAAAGTCCCGCTCAATCGCAGACACAACCATCGCCGAATAACTCGATCGATCTTAGCCCCGAACTTATCAATGGTAGCCCCGTCTTACAAAAATGGCTCAAGGGGATACCCGACGTACTCGATGATATTAAAAACGATCCCAGTTTTCGGACGCGAGTAAAAGTTGGCTATTCTCAATATCCCTCCACCGGACAATCTGGCGGATTTAATCTGGCTGTTGATGATGTCTTCTTCGGACGTAGTGGACTCTCCGTGAGTGCCAACTATGATAGTGCTTTCAATGGTAATCGGAGTGCTTATGGTGTGGATGCTCAGTACTATCTCTTACCCTTAGGTGGTTATATCAATGTCACGCCACTCGTCGGTTTTCGATATCTCCAAACCGATAAATACAGCCGCGACGGTTTAAATCTTGGTGTCAAGCTGATGCTAGTTCCATCCCGTGGCGGTGGTGCAGATATAGCTCTGAGTCAAAGTTGGGTAGGTCTAGGCAGTAATACCGAAACAGGTTTGACAACTCTGTCAGTCGGCTACGCCATCACCAATAATCTTCGATTGTCTACAGACATTCAGCAGCAAAATGCTAAAGAAAACTACGACAGTCGCGTAGGTTTTGGAGTAGAGTGGATGCCTTAGAATCCTGGACTAAATAACTGGCGTTGCTGAATTGAGGTCTGATTTACCGATCCAGCGCAATGGAGATTAACTAGCAACAGTACCCGCTCATCGCTCAGGCCTTAGCTAAATCTTAGTAGCACTAGCCCCGTCACCACCAAATAGCTCCCATCTGAATAAACAGGGGAGCCGTTTG
>Ga0209491_10010684_pt1 | contig 10960 bp, 13 predicted proteins | sample BON02_FD_187213 | JGI IMG/M metagenome (GOLD analysis project Ga0209491, IMG submission 187213) | Freshwater microbial communities from Lake Bonney liftoff mats and glacier meltwater in Antarctica - BON-02 (SPAdes) (version 2) | ecosystem: Environmental > Aquatic > Freshwater > Ice > Glacier...
GTAACATATATGAAATGTGCTCCCAACATATATATGTTGTTTAAAAAATTAAATGACATATAATAACAATTCCACAACATACATATGTTGTTTGAAATACTAAATGACATATAATAAAAATTTAATGACATACATATGTCGTATAAGAAAAAAATATGTCGTATAAGAAAAAAAATGTCATATAAGAAAACTATATGTCGTTTAATTTTTCAAAAAATTATATGACACTTAAGAAAAATTATATGTTGTTTAAGCTTTTTCAATAAATTATATGTCGTATAAGAAAATTTATATGTCATTTAATATTAAGCGTCATATACATGCACGTGTAATTTTCAGATGCTCAAGCTCCAATTCTCAAAACTGCGTCTCTCACGCTAGAACCCTCACTGCAGTCTGTGTTCGCACCACACAAGACTCAAACAGCCAGGTTCTGAAACCTCTGGCCCTCGGTAACGAGGCAAGTCAACTTACCAAACACAAGCAAATATATAAATGGGCCGCAGAGCGGGCACTCAACCGCACGGACTTGTCATGGTCCCGATCACGCATGCCCACGTTAGCATTTTTGGTAGATGTGCAACACCTCATACCGTTGCAAGTCAGAGATGCTGTGCTCACAAAATTCACAGCTGGAACAGTACTTGAATCAGCCAAGGGTGGACCACTCATTCTGGGTTAAAACTGTGATGATATGCCGACGTTGGATGCGCTTACTGAATTCTTAGCCACTCAAGGCCTGCCGGCAGCTCTTACAGAATCAATCCAAAAAGACTACGACAGCGACTGGCAAGGGTGGGTCACGTTTTGTGTGGTCATGTGCAAGCCCGAGGCAGTGATGCCAGCTGACAAGCAGGTCTTATTGGCTTTCATGTCACAGCTCATACTGTGCCAATATGCCACTGGCACCATTGGAAAGATTTTATCATGCATTGTCACCAAGCACAGACAATTTGATTACCCGTTGCCACTGCAGTACTGCGAAATGGGAACCTGGCTGTTAGGGCTGAAGAAAAACACAAGTAGCGGTGTGAAAACTAAAATGCGTCTAACACCCATTCACATCCAACTGATCGCATCCATGCCAACTACCTCTCTCTTGTACGAACGAGATTCAATATTGGTACGGCTTGGCACCTTGGGCGCGTTTCGGCAGTCTGAGCTCATATCCCTGGATGTGTGCGACAGGTTGATGGACCGGGAATGTGATTCGAAGGGCAGATCGATCATATTGTGAAATGGTGTTCCTTAAAAGGCAAAAGAATGATCAGGAGGGCAAAGGGAAGTGGAAAAGGATCGGGTGGGGCGGAGACTTGTGTCTAGTCCGACGCATAGAGAGGTGTGTGCAGACGGCACAGCTCTACATTCACGCAGACTGCCTGAAATGGAAGGACGTGGCCATGCGCACAATGCCATATAGCAAGTGCGGTCCGCTCTTTCCGATGGTCTACGGCGGTACGCAATTCAATGCGAAACGCGAATGCATCAACGCCAAACACATCACAAATGCAATCGCACGAATGTTGACGGCGACGCAGGTGGATGATACGGGATTCACATCCAAATCAATGAGAAAGGGCGGTCCCTCGACAGCTAAGCGGGCGGGCTTGCCAAGGGCCTTACAGTGTCAACAGAGCGGCCACCAAGGCAATGCGCACAAAGTCTACGAAAGCGATGACGATACAGACACCGAAAGCAACCAGGACCTTTCCAAGCATGAGCCACTAGGAGGCTTTCAGAAAGATCATCTATACCGTTGTTTGCAAATGTTTGGTCTTTAACTGCCCAATTGGTTGCCAAGACTGCGTCGGGTGTCAAGAAGAGTGAACGAATGGGTAGATCAAATCCGATAGCCGCAGGATCTCGATGATACGCAACTGAACCCTTTCTCTGCACTTCTGTGTAGAGAACCCTTTCTGTGATATGCACGTGCGAGGACTTCTCGGTGGGATGAAGGAGAAGGAATTCTAGGTTCGTAACCGCAGTTCGTGCCAGTCGTCTGTGAGAAATTGTTCTCTTTCTACACAGACATAGACACAAGGTGTTCTGCGTACGTATCGAGTCTTCTTCGAGTTGTCCTGCGTCGAGAAGTTGTTCTGCCAGAAGTTGTTCTGCGAGAAGATGTTCTTCGTCGAGAAGTTGTTCTGCGAGAAGTTGTTCTGCGGGGTGGCTGCCCCACTTGAAGACCATGACCTTACTGCGATGCCAACCCTCCGACTTCGTGCCCCATTCTCTCCACACATATTGAGAACTAAGACCACGCAGTCGAAGCCCTCAATCAAGGACTGATGATCATAATTAATGTATAATAATGAAAACCCCGACAAAAGTGGGGGCCACAAGGAATAACTTGTAGTAGGCCCTCAATCGTCTCTATCTGTTTTTGGCCTGCATCAAACGCGACACGACGGTGCGCTGGAGCACATATACAGACATGATTCTGTTACCTCTCCCAGTGGGTCCCCAGGATGGTACTGGGACTCGGCCAGATTACTTGATCGTGCTGACTGAAAAAAAATGGGTCTAAAATTTGGACAAGAAGGCAGAAAATTCGAGAAATGGCTGCAGTGTGAGCGGTGGGGGTGTGGGTGCATAGGGACAGTTGACTCGCGGCGCAAATTGGCGCAAGTATTGAACCCAAATACAAACCCTCAAGGATTGTCTTAGCTATCACATCTATTGCGCTCAGCTTGGGGCACCTTTGGGCAAGAGTGTTGGAGCTTACCGCACAGTCTCTAATAGAGAGTCCCGGTACCCTCGTCCCCAGTGGGGTCGATGGACAGAGGCACAAATCCGCTTGGTCAGTGAGGCCGCTTCCAATTAATGTTTCCGGACCGGAGATTTGGATTTTGGGGTTTGGGAACTTTGATCTCCAGTTTCTTTCTTTCAATTATTTGTACCAGGCCGATCCCAAAAACCGAAGGTTGGGATCTTCTGATCTCCGCCCGCCCTATGAATCATGCAAAAATATCTAAGGGCCGGCCCCGCTGATACGCCTCTTGGGAACTGGTACAAGGCTGACACAAAACATTTCCGACTGATCATACTGATCAGATGGAAATCAACAAACCAACTATGTTTATTAATAAATCCAGTACGTCATAATCTTGTGCGGAGGATCAGATTGTATATTAATCCTCCGGAATGGATTTTTAATTTTTGTACTGATCAATAAGTGAAGTAATTTCTCGACATCTGTTAAGGTGGGGTTGGGTATTTCTGAAACGAACGCGGATTGTCAGTGGAAACCAGTTTACAACGCATTTCATCGATTTTTCTGTTGTGGAAACGAAATAATTCGTCGGTAGTTTTGTAAACGTGATCTTGACGCGGCAAATCTGCGGCCAGCGCTCGAGCCGCAGGACTGCGGAAAGCAAACGCCGAGCGACAGGAAATCATTTTTCCGAGTGAATTTGCTATATGTTCCTAATATCAAAATGTAGAAGAGACTGAGATCTAGGTCTGTGCCAACTTCGGTACTTGCGTTTGAAGAACCGCAGCGCAATGGCAAAATACGATTTTTCCTGGTTCGAGACACGTTTTTTCCCCCGGAAGTTGCCACTGCGCATCTCTCCAAACACAAGTACCTAAGTTGTGCACAGACCTAGATCTCAGTCTCTTCTACATTTTGATATTAGGAACATATAGCAAATTCACTTGAAAAAATAGTTTCCTAGCGCTCGGCGTTTGCTTTCCACAGCCCTGCTCGAGTGCTGTTGCAGATTTGCCGCGTCAAGATCACTTTTACAAAACTACCGACGAATTATTTCGTTTCCACAACCAAAATTTCGATGAAATGCGTTGTAAACTGGATTCCACTGAGAATCCGCGTTCGTTTGAGAAATACTCAACCCTACCTTAATCAGGCAGTGAGCATAAATTATACATTGGGTCGGGCGGGGAAATGAAATAAACCAGGATCGGAAGATGGTATTAATCTTCGGGTTCCTTGTACGTACGAGCAGCTTCCCGGAGATTATTAGGAACACCCACCGTGGAAAGGACACAGAACGAGATTTATTTGTACTGGAGAAAGTATGATGTACCAAAGCAAAATCCTTTGAACCAGACCGGAAGATTATTTGTGTATGGAATAGGATACATTTTTTTGTCAACCTTGGAATTGATCGTGAAGAAGCATTCTTTTTTGAGAATCCGTGTTCGGAACACCTGCCTTTGTATCACGGAGTTAACCTCGAAGCCAAGTTTACATCCTTCGAAACCAATATTTGGGCGTGATATGTTATCCAGACCGACTTTCAACTTACCCATCAGAAATTTACGACCCATCCAAACCAACATTTACCACATCGCAAAAATTCCCCTGGGCAATTTTAAAATTTCTTAATTGTAAGCCATCCCCTTGTTCCCCAATGTTAGATTTCCACAATGTCCAATCCTGATTTCCGGAAACATTAATTAGAAGCGGCCTCTTACAGGTATGTGTTGTTGTTGTTGTTGTTGTTGTTGTCTCTTTATTAATTCAACTTAACCCCCGAGCCTAGAATGTATCCAGATCATGAAGGGAACCGCAAAGGCGATATAAGTCCGAGTTGAGGCCAACCGAACACGAGATTTCACATCCGCACTATAGAGACGCCGCGCATGCCAAGGTCCTGGGGAGGGGGACGGTACGAATGCCGCTTTCATACCTCCCAGAACGATGAAGATCCTGGGCCGGGGAACACCACACGAGCCCCGCCGAGGCGGAGGGGCAACAAGTCGAAACCTTACTACTGACGTTGCAAGACAACACGACACAAGTAGGCCACAAGGCGACCAAAATTCCGGAGGATTGAGCCCCGCACCTGGCGAGCACACACGCTGAGCTGTGCTGTCTCTTGCCACGGTAAGATATATAGTGTAAGTCTCTTGTAAGATATATAGTATAAAAACAGGTTCTGGGAGGCATGAAAGCAGCATTCGTAACGTCCCCCTCCCCTGGACCTTGGCGTGCGCGGCGCCTCGATAGTGCGGATGTGGACTCTCGTGTTTGGTTGGCCTCAACTCGGACTTATCTCGCCTGTGCGGTTCCCTTCATGGTCTAGAAACATTCTAGGCTCGGGGGGTTGAGTTGAAGTAATAAAGAGAAAACAAGAACAAGAACAACAATAAACTCAAGATTTGTCAAGTCTTGTCAAATCATCAAGTCTGTATCAACTTCTCTAATCATCCTATCACACAAGTGTAGGACCCTTGGGTTTTTATATGGCGCGAGAAGCCAGTATTACTAGCTTTACTAGGTAATCTGACAATACCAATACCGGCCTCATATCCGATTTTTCGTACTAAATGGCGCGAAATCAGTTGACTAATTTTGTGTGGTAAATTTTCGTCAAGATGATTTGTCACCTTGACCAATTAGTATATCACCGAACATGACCTTCTTTTTTTTTCTTGAAACCCGGACATTCAAATTGTGTTTTTTCAACTTCTCATGATAAATGACAATGGCAACAACATGAAGACCCTTTTGGACACTAAGTGTTATGCGCATTTTTTTCAACACTTTGAAACTGGGTATTATGAGAATTTTTTTTCATTTTGAAATGACAATGGCAACAACAAGTCATCATAACAAGTGGATTTCTCATGATAAGAAGTGGACACGAAAAAAAAATCCAAAAAAAAGCCCGAAGGAGAGACCCGTCTGGGTCAGGGGCCCAAGTCCCCCCATGGCAGACCATGTACTAGACTTGGTTTTTAAACTTCGACCCCTCATCATAGGTGTGCATGTGGGTGTGGACTCAGAATTCGGAGTGCGAGTGTTCAGAGGTACATTTTTTTTGGGTAGTCCGGAAGCGCGGTGTAGTGATAGCGAGTCACGTTTTTTTTTTTGGTATATATACAGTAGCATCCCGGGACATAGAAACTGGCAGATAGAAGCTGCAGCCTGAAATTTGGATGTACGCCTAGATTAAAAGAAAAGAAACTCTATACAGCCTAGAATTTTTTGCTGAAACACGTTGGCTGGGTCATTCGGTGGTTTCGATGTCCCGGGATGCTACTGTATTTGAATCAGAGTTGAAATCGAGAATAGGGGAAGGAAGGCGAAGGTGTCGTGTTACTGTCTGTGTCAGGAGGTTGTGCGGGGTGCATAGGGGGCATTTCCATGTTCCATGTGGGATGGCAGTAAGGGGTGGGAGAAGGCAGTCCATATGCCATCCTGCGTTACATATGTCACAGAGGAACATTTGGTGTTCGTCAAACGGACTCTGACATGTTTGGCAATGAATATCATCTGGTGGAGGCGAGGGTGAGATATTTGCGAGGAACGAGGTAGAGGGGAGAACAGGGGGTTGGGTAAGGCGAGAGTGAGATTGAAGTGGGTAAAGAGGTTGTGCGCATGTGGGAAAGGTTAGGAGAACCCATGTCTTGGTCCACAATTTTTTTTCCTGCATGTCGAGATAACAGCCTAGGACAGTTTTTCCTTTTGACCAAACCCTAACATGCTGCATGTTGTACTCGATGTCCTTGTTTGCCTTCGTGCGGCTACTTGTACAAGTATGCTCTGTTCTCTCTTACACTTGACGAGCAAAGCCCGGACAGCTCGTGATGTCATCAAATATCATGGCTTTCAATCGTCTGCCACCTGTGCTCAGTGTCTCTCTGGGAATGAGTGTTGCCTGCTGTGTGGTGCCGTCGCGCTGGCGCATACTTTGCAAATTGGCGCAGATCGGGGCAAGACTGAGGACATGAATACATGGCGACTCTCGTCTGTCTCCACCAAGATCCATGAAGACGTACATATTTTGCGCTCTCTTAAAGTTTACTTGTTGTGGGGTATTGTGAAAATCACGTCTTTGTCTGTTCCCTTCGTGTATTGTCTCACACGTTATTTCGTCGCTTTGTGTAGAAAGACGTACATAACAGGCGCATGCAATGGATGGAAGAAGCATCTCTGACTCATTCCAAAAACGCAAAACTTGTTCAGCGCATTCAGCATCGAGTCTCGCTCGACCGTTTCCGAGCGTTGTTCCTGCAGGATGAAGGAATAAACCAGTCGTCGCGTGCACATACTCGCACACACACACACATGCTCTGTAGACCGCGGTCGCCCTCTCTCGCTCTCACTCTCTTCGCATCGGCCCACGCACGCGCATATTCATCCTTTCTCTCTCTCGCGCGCAGTAGTTCTTGCCTCTGTATGTCTTTCCGTATTGGTGTCTATATCAGTGTCTGCGTCTGCATCGACGTCAATGCCGACGTCGGCCTCTCCCACTCTCTATCTCTGTCTCTCTTTCTTTATATCTTTTTTCACCTCTCTCTTTTTCTCTTGTTCGCTTTCTCTCTCTCGCTCTCTCTTTCTCTATCCATGCTCCTCTCTCTCTCTCTCTGACTCGCTCCGCCCCCCTTCCCCCGGTCCCCTTCCTCTCCCTCTCTCTCTACACATGTACATATATATATATGTGTGTATGATTGATGTTGCTTTTATTACTTCCTAAGAAATAGTTTAGTAGCTTTGCTTGAAGCTCTATTTGCTCGAATATATATGTGTATATATACATTTATACGTATATACATACACATATTTACACATATACAAATATGTAATGCGTAAATATGTATATGTATACATATATACATATATATATATATATATATATATGAATATGTATATGTATATGGATGTGTATATATATACATGTATAAAGATGTAATTATATGCATTTAAATATATGTATTCATATTTCTATATGAACATGTTTATATGTTCATATACATATATATATGCTTTCCCTTCCTCGTTTCCCCGCTCAGGCCCAACTAGCGGTTGTAGTGCACGCCAACCCAACGGATACAACCGTTTTAGTAAAATGGTCTTTGGACGGGTATGTATACGTATATATATACATATGCATATGTAAATGTATATACATATATGTAAATATACATATATATGTATATACATAAATATACATGTATACACATGTATACATATATGTATAAATATATGTGTACATAAATACGTATGTTTATATATGCACAAATGTACATACATGTAAATATGTACATATATGCATATATATATACATATATGTATGTGTACATATTTATATGTATATATGTATACATATATATGTATACATATATATATGTGTATATATATACACATACATATATACATGTGTATATATGCATGTGTCAATTTATATGTGTATATATATATATGTGTTTTTCGGTATTTATGTTTATGTATATGTGTCCATATGCCCTAAACCCTAAACTGGACATCAAAAACCGGACATCTATGTAGACACACCAAGTTGGGTATGGCAGCGTACATCGTATTTATGACATCTCATGTCCAGGTTTCAACAAAACAAATTGAGGGAAACAAAAATCTGTATGAATTCTGGCTGACTGCGAGTGGCGCGCAGCGGCTCCGAGGCTAAAGCCCCTCCGCTTGCCGCACGCCCGAACCCGGGATGGGGGGGAAAGGTTGAGGGGGGCATCTCGATTGAGGGGTTGTCTGAGGGTGCATCCCTGTGAAGGCATAGCGATCCCAGTGGGAATGAAGGTGCATCCCTGTGAACGCACAGGGAGACCGGTGGGATTGTGGGTGTATCCCTGACAGGGCCTGTGAACGCACAGGATGTCCAGTGGGGTTGGAGATGGACCAGGAGTCCATCAGGATTGCGCTGGTGTATGTGGGTGTGTGTGAGGGGGATATAGGCAGACTTGACTGCGGGTTCGTTCTTCTACATTCTAAATTCTATATTCTATATTCAATATTCTATATTCTATATGTTATATATCATGTACTGTATGCTATATTGTACATTTTCTAATCTCGTTTTGTTTTTATTTGCTTGTTGTTATAAAACCCGGGCCGAAAATGCTTACTTCGCCTCTTTCTTTCTTGGTTTTCGAAGACCCAACCTAATCACTGGACTACGCAGCAGGCGAACACCCGATTATCCACTTAGGAGCCTAGAACCTGTCCCGGACCGGAGGACCGGAGCATTACCTAGTTTATGGTAGACCCAATCAAATCCCCAACCTAGTGGGTAAAACAGATCACAATGTTGGTGGGCTGGCATGTATGCTCGGGCTAACCAATCCCCACAATCAATCTCCCTATCTACCAAGAAACGTAGTGCCCAGGGATTCATGGTGCCCCTCCACTAGGGTAGAAAAGGAATCAAATAAGCCTAGTGTCCTCCCAAGCATTGCTCGTCAAAATTGTGACTGAGATGCTCTTCGGGCAATGCACCTTTAGCGAAAGCCATCAAACAACCGTCTTGGCAGCAGATCACAGACCAGCGCACTAAGAAAACACAGAGACCTAGACACATGTATGCGCAAGAGAGAACAAAACCACAGGGGCAAAAACTTGAAGTGGGTACAGGTCTTGCACCTTGGAGACCTTGGAGGGTGAGACATTGTCGGAGTAGAATATTACAGGCAAGTACATGGACAACATTATGTAAGCACCATTGGAAGTATTTTGAGAGAGATGGACTCTGAAGGACAACAACATTCAAAGAACAAGAAAGTAATGCAGTGGGTAGGTCGACCTTACCCGAGTCGTGGGAGACGCTCACGCATCAATCTCATAGATTTAGTAAAGAAAGAAAGTAAAACAGGTGCATACAGATATAGACACGACGGGTATGGGGATACACCTGGTTGATGCTACACCTTCCATCTGGATGTTGTGAATAGAAGTGTGTATATTCATGAAATTATGGTCATGTCACGAAAAGAACGCAAGCTAGACCGTTTGAAGATGAATCCTAGGGGTGCAACCAAGCAGGCGCCAATTTGTGCGGTGCCGATGCACGCCCCACAGACGAACTCTCTTTGGCAAGGGGTGGGGAGGTGAGCAGCGCGTGTGCAGTGGGGTGTTGAAGGAGGGTACAACCAAGGCCATTTTTGAAAGCTTGCCAAGGGGTGGGTGGATTCAAGCTCCGAGGTCGCACCCGTAGGCTTGACTACACGACACTGAGTTGAAAAGGGATAACACGTGTTTAAAACTGTTGGAGCTGAACATATGGAAACGAAAAGGTACTGGCACTGTTTTTCAGGTGTGCAGTGTCAAGACATACAGTGTGTCGTGTGGATACAGGTATGAGTGAACCCTTATTCAAGACAGACATGTAAAAACAAAGCTTGTCTCACTACACTATGCAGGGGGGTCCAAACAAAGAGAAAGAATTCAACAAAATAAACTAGACTATTGAAAACGTTCTCTAAAGTCAGTCTTGTGTAGGTTATGTGTAGTGCTTCTCAAACCGTGTGAGCTGGTTCTTCTTGTCATTCCCACCCTGGTGTGACCCTCTCTTCTGTTTCTTCTTATGGGACGCAGGGGTGTTTCTTGGGCCACGTTCCAGGTGAACTTGTCGTGAGGTTTGACTGTCATGGACGTCCATGGCATTTGCCCCGTGCGACCGTCGGCAATCCCCAGCATCTTCCATCTCCATAGGACCCTCGAGTACCACAGTGTCCATGGCGAGACCATCTGTCAGATTGCCAATGTTGGTCTCGCCAATGTCCATAGCGTCCTTTCCCTCATCACACAGCAGAGATCGGGCTCTGGTGTCACAGAGTCCATGCCCAGGTGACCTGACGAGGTCATCACTTATTCCTTGTCCAGATGGCTAGGCTAGAGGGCCTGGCACCGTACAGACTGTAGACATGTGTCTCGAATTGGCAGCTGGGACTCCGAGTGCGTGAGTCGCTGAGATAATACAGGCGTATCTGTAAAAATTTCAGTCAACAAAAGGTACGTTTGCTTTTAATTACTGTGGACCAAAAACGTGGGTTTGTTGACCAATGTGACCAAGCGGATTTGTGCATACTGTAAGTCTTACAATTATTGGCGTGGCGAAATAAATAATTCAAGACTTCACCGCCACTCTAAATAAATCCTTGGTGTCGACCCGCCATCGCAAACAAATCAGAAACTCACCCTCTTACTGAGTGTCAACCTCACTGGTTTGGGTGGCCGGGGGGG
>Ga0209491_10010685_pt1 | contig 10959 bp, 11 predicted proteins | sample BON02_FD_187213 | JGI IMG/M metagenome (GOLD analysis project Ga0209491, IMG submission 187213) | Freshwater microbial communities from Lake Bonney liftoff mats and glacier meltwater in Antarctica - BON-02 (SPAdes) (version 2) | ecosystem: Environmental > Aquatic > Freshwater > Ice > Glacier...
ACACCCATTATTGGTGAATTACTCGTGAGCCTCCGCCGTCCAATCTTTTACGAACGGACGCTGCTCTGGGCAACTTTGCCCTATTATCTACTGCTGGCAGCGGGCCTGCGGACGCTGGCCGGTAAAATCGAGTTTAATCCAAGCGCTGCATTAGCCAACGCGCTGGGGAGAACGGGGCAGCGTGTGCGCGTCGAATTCGCAATCCAAGCGCTCACTTTGGCCATTGTCATCACCCTGAGTGGATTTGCGCTGACTGGCTACTATCAGGATTTTCAAAAAGAAGATTGGGCCAAGGCTGCCGATTATGTGGCGCAAAACATAGCCCCCAATGACCTGATCTTGTTTAATGCGACTTGGGTACAATTGCCATTTGAATATTACTTCCGTCACTATAATACCGCTGCGGAGCTACGCGGGTTGCCAGTCGATCTCTTTGACCGCGGCGTATTGGAACCCAAAATGACACAAGCGGATATCCCCTATATGGACACCCTATTAGCCAACCGCGCACAGGTGTGGCTGGTATATTCGCACGATTGGTATACGGACCCAAACCAAATCATCCCCCGCCAACTTGACCAAAGCATGAGACAGACCGAGCAGCGCGCGTTTGTCGGGCTGCAAGTGATGCGCTATGAACAGCGATAATCAACTGTACACCGATTTTTCAAATCGGCATCTACCGATTTGAAAAATCGGTGTACAAGATGAGCCATTTTTCTTTGCAACGTCATTATGTGTGTTATCTAACTGCCATAAAGGAAATTAAAGATGGGACAGAATCAGGCTGCTCAGGTGCAGAACAAACTAGCGATCGAGGGCGGCACACCGGTTATCAGCCGCACCCTCAATCATTACAAAGGCGCGGCGGTGATCGGCGAACAAGAAAAGCAGGCTGTGTTAGAGGTATTGGATAGTCAATCGCTTTTCCGCTATTATGGACCCAAACTACTTTCCAAGGTCGCCAATTTTGAGGCAGATTTTGCGCGTTTCGTCGGCGCACGTCATGCTGCGGCGGCGACGAGCGGCACGGCGGCCTTGCGCATGGGACTAGCCGCGCTCGGGGTCGGACCTGGCGATGAAGTTATTGTGCCAGCCGTCACCTTTATTGCGTCGATCGGCGCCATTGTGGCTAGCCGCGCCCGCCCCGTTTTTGCCGAGGTCGATGAGACGATGCAACTGGATCCGAACGACCTGGCGCGCTGTCTGTCCAAGCGCACCAAGGCGATCATGCCCGTGCATTTGAGCGGGATTGCCGTGGACATGGATCCGATCATGGCGTTTGCCAAAGCGCATCAACTCAAGGTGATCGAAGACGCGGCGCAGTCGTGTGGTAGTTTTTACAAAGATCGCCACGTGGGCACGCTGGGCGATGTTGGCTGCTTTAGCTTTCAATTGGAGAAGAATATTACCAGTGGCGAAGGCGGCATCCTCGTAACCGACGATGATGAGATCTTTCGCCGCGCCGTGATCTATTCTGACCAGGGCGGCCAGTTCTGGACCGCGCATGCCGGCGTGCGCGACACCGTGGGCGGCCAGCCGGTGATCGGCGAGAATTTGCGCATGAGCGAGATTGCCGGTGCCATTTTAGGTTGCCAACTAGCCAAATTGGATGAGATTCTCAACCGCATCGAGCGCAACACCCATATCGTACGCGACGCCATGGCGGAGATTGACGGCCTCCAATTGCGCACCGCCCATCCAGAACGCGACCGCCATGCGCTGGGCGTCCTCTTCTATCTGCCAACGCCGGAAAAGGCCACAGAAGTAGCTGCTGCGCTGCGTGGAGAGGGGATACCGGCGGGCAAAGTCTATGGCGGCCACCCAGTTTACGCTGCGCCGCAGATTCTCAACCAATGGACGATCACCGACGGCTGCCCCTTCAATTGCCCCACCTTCTTCCCCGAGCCGATTAAATACAGCATGGGCATGTGTCCGCGCAGCGAAGATCTGCTGGCGCGTGGGGTCGGCATCAGCATTGGCCCCTTCTACGAAGAAGAAGATTTGGACGATATTATTGTTGGGGTGCAGAAAGTGGCGCATCATTTACTCTAACCGACGAAGTTAAAAGTTGTATAAGTGTTAGATATTAGAGATTGGCGATCAGAGATTGGGTAGGGCTCGTTTATTATCAAATCTCTAATCACCAATCTCTAATCACCAATCTCTACCCCCAATCGCCCCTTTACGATTTGGGACAATTGACGCGCAATGGAGCAGGGCGTAGAATATAACTTCTGTGCAACCCACATTCACTTCTAATTGGAAGCAACCAAGGAGCAAATAATGAGCAACAAACTACGCATCGGCGTACTGGGCATGACCCACGACCACGTCTGGGGCAACCTGGCCGATCTCAAACAATCACCGCTGGGCGAGTTGGTGGCCGCCGCCGACCCCAACGAAGAATTGCGCAACAAAGTGCAAACCGAATATGGCTGTCCTCAGGTCTTTGAATCATACGAGGATATGTTAGAAGAGGTAGCATTGGATGCCGTCTACATCTTTGCCGACAATGCCAGTGGCGCTGAGCTGGCCATCCTGGCGGCGACAAATGGTTTGCACGTACTAACCGAAAAGCCGATGGCGGCCAATCTAGACGGCGCCGACCGCATGTTGGCGGCGGCGCGCGGTGCGGGCGTCAAATTAATGGTCAATTGGCCCTTCATCTGGTGGCCACAATTGTATAAGGCAATCGCTATGGCGCAGGGCGGGGAGCTCGGCCAACTTTTTCAAACCAAATATCGCTCCGCCCATGCCGGACCAAAAGAGTTGGGCTGCACACCATTTTTCTACGAGTGGCTTTATGACGCCAGCCTCAACGGCGCCGGCGCCCTGATGGACTATGGCTGTTATGGCGCGGCGTTGGCACGCACCCTGCTAGGCCAGCCGAGCCGAGTTACCGGGGTCGTGGGCCGGTTGCAAAAAGATTACATAACGCTCGAAGACAACGCCGTGATCGTGATGCAATGGCCGCGCGCGATCGCGATTACCGAAGCCTCGTGGACCCAGATTGGCCATCTAACTTCGTACTTTGCCGCCATTTACGGCAGCGAAGGCACCCTGGTCGTGGAGCCGGGCAGCCAAGGTCGGCTGCTACTTGCGACACGCGCAGACGAAGACGGCAGCCCGGTGGACTTGCCAACCTTGCCGGAAGAACGGCGCAACGCGACCAATTATTTTCTGCACTGCATCACACAAGATCTGCCCATCGAAGGCATTTGCAGCGCAGAAGTAAGCCGCGATGCGCAGGAGATTTTAGAAGCTGCACTCCTCTCGGCGACCAACGGTGAGGCAACTTCGCTGCCACTGCCGATTCATTACGGTTAGGTCGGTAGATAGGTAGACAGGTGGACGTTGCATGTCTACCTGTTTACCTATCTACCTGTTTCCCTGTCTATAGAAACTGCTAAATCATCTATGTCAACCAAAGAAAATACGGTATCTACACAAGAAAATACGGCGCCCAATCTCAACGCCCATCACGAAGGCGAGACCGTACTGCTGCTGATCGATGTGATCAACGACCTGGAGTTCGTTGACGGTGATCGCCTATTAGAACATGCCTTGCCCATGGCCGAGCGCATCGCCGACCTGAAGCAACGGGCCAAAGTGGCTAAAATTCCGGTGATCTATTCCAACGACAATTTTGGCCAGTGGCGCTCGGATCGGAGCAACCTGGTCCGCCATTGTTTGGAAGACGGTGTACGCGGGGAACCGGTCGTGCGCCTACTCAAGCCGGATGAGGATGATTTTTTTGTCCTCAAGCCCAAGCACAGCGGCTTCTACCTGACTACACTGGATCTGCTCTTGCGCTACCTGGGGGCCAAAAAGTTGATCATCACCGGTATGGCCGGCGATATCTGCGTACTCTTCACCGCCAACGACGCCTACATGCGCGATTTCGAGTTGCACATCCCAGCCGATTGTGTAGCATCCAACACGGTCGAATTCAACGAACGGGCGTTACAGATCATGGAGCGAGCGCTAAAAGCCGACATTCGCCCCTCGACTGAATTAGATTTGAATGAACTGATATAAACGGTTACGCAAAGCACACAGAGTTTTTCGCAGAGGGCACAGAGTTCAGAACTTACCCTTTCTGGGTAACCCTTGTCTAGCAGGCTAGACGTTCAGTTTTTAGAATTGGCACACAGATTTTCCTGTTTTTATCTAGCGACCCGACACTTTGGCGCGGGCGGGTTGAAACCCGCGGCTGAAACCAGGAAGTCGCGCCCAGGGGGCTACCCGGCGACTCGTTTTTAGTGCCCTCAGGCACTTCCTGGACTTGTCAGCAGGCCATTGCAATGGCCCAGCCCAAAGTGTCGGGTCGCTAGGTTTTTATCTGTGTTTATCCGCAAAAATCTGTGTACAAAAATTAGATGTTTAATCTACCAGTTGCGAACACACCTCGTCAATCAAAAATCGTAAATCGTAAATCAAAAAAACGGAGGAGTCCATGTCTCACAACATTACGATGCTCGGCACTGGGCTGATTGGTATGTTTTACACGATGACGCTGCACGGCCAGCGCGGGCGTGACCGCGTGCAAGTCATCTACTCACGCGCGGAGGAACGGGCGCAGAAATTTGCCCAGGATTGGAACATTCCGCATGCGGTCACAGATATGAAAACGGCGATCGAACACCCGGCCACCGACACCGTCGTGATTGGTCTGCCCAATCATCTGCATGAAGAGGCAGTTCAGCTTACCGCCGCGGCGGGCAAAGCCGTCCTCTTGACCAAACCACTGGCGCGCAACGGCGAAGAAGCCTGGCGCATCTTGCAGACGGTGGAGAAAGCCGGTATCTTCGCCGGTTATCTGGAAGACCTTTGTTATACGCCCAAGACGCTCAAGGCGATCAAGGCTGTCCAGGCCGGCCAGTTGGGCAAGATCACCTGGGCGCGCTCGCGTGAGACCCATCCCGGACCGCACAGCGCCTGGTTTTGGGACATCGAGCAGGCGGGCGGCGGGGCAATTATTGACCTGGGCTGCCATTGCATCGAGATCATCCGCAACTTTGTCAGCAAGGACAACCGGCCCGTAGAAGTGATGTGCTGGCAAGATACGCTAGTCCACCCGATCCAAGCCGAAGACAACGGCATTGCCTTGATCAAGTTCGAGAGCGGCGCCATCGGCCAGTTCGAGGTGAGCTGGACCTTCCGCGGCGGCATGGATCTGCGCGACGAAGTGGCCGGCACCGAAGGCACAATCTGGCTCAACCACTTCTTGCGCACGGGCTTCGAGATGTTCACCAGCGGCGGCGGTGGCGATTATGTGGCAGAAAAGGCCGAAACGGCCAGCGGCTGGCTCTTCCCCGTCGGCGACGAGGTGAGCGAACTAGGCTATGTGGACATGTTTACCGACATGTTCAACGCCATGGACAGCAAGCGCCCCCCGCAAGAAACGTTCTACGATGGCTATGTCGTCAACGCCATTATGGACGCCTGTTACCGCTCGGCCGCCTCTAAACAGTGGGAGCCGGTGCAACTGATCGAATGGCGCGGCCAGGGCGTCGAAGCGATCCGCGGTGGCCACGGCGAGTACGAAGGCCACACCATCATCAAACAGGAAAAGATGCCTGACGGCCGACTCAAACTGATTCTGAAGAATAAAGAGTCAGGCGAGTTTATGGATCGGATCGTAGAAGGGTGATGACAGTAATTGGTAAGTGGTAAGTGGTAAGTGGTAAGTGGTAAGTAGTAAGTAGTAATTGGTAAGTACCGTGGCGAATTACTTACCAATTTCCCAATACCCAATCACCAAAATCACAACAAAAAGGAACCATATCGTGACCAAAACATTAAAAGTCGGCGTCATCGGCGTCGGCGGTATTGCGCGCAGCCACATGCCTGGTTGGGCCGCCTCTGAACATGCAGAGGTGGTGGCGGGCAGCGATTTATTCGAGGGCGCGCTGCAACATTGGGGCACCGTCTACGGGGTCAAGCAGCTTTCCACCAACGCTGCCGACGTTATCAATGATCCGGACATTGACATTATCGATGTCTGCACGCCCAACATGTACCACACCGAACTGGTGGTCGCCGCCCTCAACGCGGGCAAGCATGTGATCTGCGAAAAGCCGCTGGCGCCCACGCCGGATGGCATCCACGACATGATCGCCGCGCGCGACAAATCTGGCAAGCTCTTGATGACGGCGCAACATTTCCGCTTCCAGGGCGCTTCGCAGGCGCTGAAGCGTGAGATCGACGGCGGCGCGCTGGGTGATATCTACCATGCACGCAGTTGGATGATTCGCCGCGGCTGGCTGCCGGTGCGCCCCGGTTTTATCTACAAAAAGAACAGCGGCGGCGGCCCCTGTATCGACGTTGGCGTCCACATTCTGGATCTGACACTTTGGTTTATGGGCAACCCCAAGCCGATCGCCGTCAGCGGCGTGGCCAAAGCACCGCTGGCCAAACATGCTGGCGCCTTCAGTGTCTGGGCCAATGCCACGGTCCCCGATGATATGGATGTGGAGGATTTCGCAGCGGCCTTTGTGCGCTTCGACAACGGCGCAACCTTGATCCTAGAAGTAAGCTGGTTGATGCACCACAAGACCGAAGGTGAAGACATGCAGATGTGGCTCTACGGTACAGAAGGGGGTAGCCACTGGCCACAGGCAGAAATTATGTCTACCAACTACCAGACCCGCCAGTTGATCAACAGCACGCTGCAACTGACCGCCGACCAAATGGAGCCGCACGCGCTCGAATGTGTCGAGTTTGCGCGCTGTGTCGCCGAAGGCCTACCCTCGCCCGTTCCCGCCGAGCAGTCATTACAGGTGATGACAATTTTGGACGGCATTTATCGCAGCCAGGCAGCCGGGCGCGAGATTCGGTTGGACGAGTAAGATCAACCGATGTCTTTGCGCCAGGGTCCACCGGCAGGCCAGGTTGCGCTAAAAATCTGTTCCGTAGTTAACGCAGACAAGGGTGGCCATAGAAAACGATGCAGGGCGGCGATGACCTCGCCAAAGGTCACGCCGCCCTCATTTAGTCGATTACGATTAAGAAACGCCTGCCACTGCTTTATTTTATCAGCATTCACAGCGAATTCGTCGGTCAGCGCCGTGGGTGGTGCGGCAGGGATGGCTGTCCGACGGCGTGTAAAAGTCGCCTGGATGGCCTGCGTCAACGTCGCACCGTCGAAAGCAAAGAGCCGCGATAGAATCCAGAGGTCGTAAAAGTCTTTCATGCGGCTGTTGGTGAGATCAAGTACGACCATCGCGTGCAGTTTTTCAGCGATGACAGATTCTTTGGAATAGATACGCAAGCGCGGGGCTGGAAATGCGAGCAACGTGGGGTAGTCTGTTTCCACCGGTGCCGGTGATACAATGTCGCCGAAACCAACATCAATTTGGAGCGGGAGGCGCGCATTACCCAACTTTGCCATCAGTGTAACGCGTTGCCCACCATAGGCTTGGTCTTCGCGAATCTCCTTGATCTGGATGCTCTGGGCATCAAAGAGCAAACCATCGTCCGCGACAGGCTGATGACAGATATCTGCAAATAATCTGGCTAGTATTTCAGCTGAATTATCACCAAAACCGAGCAAATCAATATCACGCGTGGGGCGATGGGCAGGAAGTTGCCACACGCCAAAAAGCAAGGCACCTTTGAGCACGAAGTGATCTGCAAAGCGCGACTGAGCCAAGCGATATAGAAAGCGTTCAATCACAAACTGTCCCATTAAAATATTAAAGTTTTCGTTCCGTTTTTGGCTTAGGTTTAGTAAGCGCTGATGAATAGAAGCGGCCAAGTTCATAGTTTTATTTTGGGTCATCCTACTGCCTCTAAATAAGGTTTCATGACGTGGGTAACGCGATTGATCTGGGCATAGTGCCACAACTCCTGATGCGTGCAGCGTCGTTCTGTGCGGCACGCGCGCAGGGCTTCCAGAGCAACGTCTAGCCCGATTTTGTTGCGGTATTTGAAACAATCCGCCACTGTTTTCGCAATCGAGTAAACGCGCACCGTCACGCCTTCAATCTGATGCTCTTCTATGCCTTCGTGCAAGGCAGCGCCAGAAAAACGCAGCACCCGCAGTGGTGGATAGGCAACGCGTGGCCGACGCGCTTTGCGGTCAATCGCCAACCAAACTTCAAACGGGTTTTGTGTACCAAGCGTATGAAAATGCAGCGCAGACAACAAACAGATACAACCGTGGGGTACACGTTTACAAATTTCTACAAGTGAATGGTGTTCAGTGAAGTCAGTATCCGCCAGGGTATAGATACCACGACTCGTACGGATGACTTTCCCCTGCCGATACAACTGATAAAGCGAGGTTGGTGCGATCCCTTGCGCTTTCAGATCTTGCGGGCGCACAACACCAGATTGGTGCAGCAGATCAAGGGTTTGTTGCAAATTTGTCATAGGCGTATTATACAAACTGTTGGCACTTATTGTAAAATGCCGACAGTTTGTACTGTTGTATTGGAGTAAGTAAATCCACTCTTGCGGTTGTACTGTTACTCGGGAATAAACGATGGATACCCCCCAACCCAATGATGAGATTCGTGCGCAAATCGGTGACAACGCCAGCGGCATTGCCGTCGGCAAGCAGATTACGCAAAACATCAATCAGCATTTCTATAACCAACCCGCGCACCCGACCGATACCACGATCGATTTCGCCGCCGTTGAACAGCGCTATCGCGACCAGGTCGTCAAGCACTACAACAAACTTGCGCTCACTGGCCTGGCTATCGCTGGATCCCAATCCGTGAACGGATGGCGCGCCAACGACGCATCAACCAATTCGGCTGGTGGGCGTGGGTGGTCTGTGGGCTGGTGCTGGCGGCGTTGGTGGTTGTCTATTTGTCGGCGCAGTTGGATGCCAATAGTCTGCTCGTGCGCTTTGGCGCCGCCGTGGCGCTGATCACCGGGCTGGCGGCGGGTGTTGCCCAAGTCCTGGGCTGGACATTGCGCAATCCGTATGAAAAAGAAAACCAATAACATCGTAGCAGGGATGAATCCACGCCCAGGGGGCACCGGCTGACAGTAGCAAGTCGCCTCAGCCACTGAGTCCCCGGTTTGAACCGCACCCAAAAACAGAATTACACCCATTTCACACTTTCACTCATACTGTTTGCCACTTATGCGCCAGAATGGTATGATGATTTATCATACCATTCTAATATTACAGCGCAAGGTTCCCTGTATTTGAAGAGGCAAGGACGAGTAAACCACTGCTGTAATCAACACCAACCTTGCGCTGTAATACTAATGAGGAGGTTAACAATGGCTTCAACCAAGGTTGCTGTGACAATCGATACAGATCTGTTGGCTGAATTGGATGCATTGGTCGCCAAACAGGTATTTCCGAACCGGAGTAAGGCGATTCAAATGGCCCTGCAAGACAAGCTAGCGCGCATACGCCGCACCCGGCTTGCTGCGGAGTGTGCGAAGCTTGATCCACGCCAAGAGATAGCAGTGGCGGAAGAAGGGATGGAGTTGGAGTTGGCAGCATGGCCCGCATATTAAGAGGGGAGATTTGGTGGGCCGATCTGAACCCGGTGCGTGGTAGTGAACAGGCGGGTGTACGACCGGTGCTGGTCATCAGCCATGACATCTTTAATGAACGCTCCGGCACGGTGATTGCGTTAGCCATCACCAGTCAACCGCCCACGGTTGGCTTTCCGCTCGTTTTTGAATTGCGCACCGCCAATTTACCAAAACAATCTTGGGTAAAGATCAGCCAGGTGCGTACCCTAGCCGTCGAACGACTCAGTAACCGGCTCAGTCAGATCTCACCCGAAGAATTGGATGAAATTATCAACGGCCTAAACGAGCTTGTTGGCAATTAATTTTTAGAATTCTGGATGTCTCATCGCTCACCACTTATCAACATCCAGAAACAAAAGACAGGCATTCGGTTGATATAGGATCAGCATATTCCCTTTACTGAGCGCTCACCTACGAAACATGGATCTCTTGATGTCCCAGCGCCCACCAATCCTCCCCTACCTCGTCTTAATCGGGGGTGTCCTGATTGTCTCCACCGCCTCGATCCTGATCCGCCTGGCGCAGCAACAAGGCGTTGGCTCGCTGACGATTGCGGCCGGGCGATTGGGGTTGGCGGCCTTGCTGTTGACCCCGCTAGCCTGGTGGCGGGCGGGCCAAGAATTGCGCACTTTGTCGGGCCGTGACTATTGGCTGGGCGCTTTGTCGGGGCTGTTCCTGGCCGTCCATTTTGCCACCTGGATCAGTTCATTGGCCTTTACCTCGGTGGCCAGCAGCGCGGCGTTGGTCTCGACCAATCCGCTGTGGGTGGGCATTGCTTCGCTCGTGATTCTGAAAGAGCGAAGCAGCCGCGCCACACTGCTCGGCGTCGCCTTGACCTTCGTCGGCAGTTTGTTGATCGTGCTCAGCGATGCCAGTGCCACCGCGCAGACCCAATTTAGCGCGCCGTTGCTCGGCAACAGCCTGGCGCTGATCGGCGCCGTGGCGATGACGGGTTACTTCCTGATCGGGCGCAGCATGCGCCAGCGGATCTCGTTACTGGCCTATATCTGGCTTGCCTACACCAGCGCCGCGTTTTTTCTGTTGCTCGCCAGCCAGTTCAGCGGCCAGAGTGTGGTGGAGTTGACGCCGTTGGCCTATCTGCTTTTGCTCGGGCTGGCGCTCGGTCCGCAATTGCTTGGCCACACGAGCTTTAACTGGTCGTTACGCCATCTATCCGCCACCTTTGTCGCCGTTGCCCTGCTCGCCGAACCGATTGGCTCGGCGCTGTTGGCCTGGCTGATTTTTGGTGAAAGTTTTGCCAGGGTGCAACTGGCCGGCTTTGTGCTCTTGCTGGTGGGTATTTATGTGGCGGCGCGCAGCGGGACTAGACCAGGGTGAGGCTGAGATTCAGGCGGCGGCGCGGCCATATGCGCGCAAAGTGAGTGGCAAAACCTGATTGGCTGACAAAACTTGGATCACCGCAAAGAGCGCAAAGGGGAAAAGTCTGTT
>Ga0209491_10010687_pt1 | contig 10958 bp, 7 predicted proteins | sample BON02_FD_187213 | JGI IMG/M metagenome (GOLD analysis project Ga0209491, IMG submission 187213) | Freshwater microbial communities from Lake Bonney liftoff mats and glacier meltwater in Antarctica - BON-02 (SPAdes) (version 2) | ecosystem: Environmental > Aquatic > Freshwater > Ice > Glacier...
GGTTTTCTTTGAGATACATCAGCACAAAGTCAAGTTTCTTTTCGCTGCCATAAAGACTGCTGTTGGTTCGTTCTTTGTAGTCTTTGTGCACCCGCCTCTGGTTTTTCAGCGTATAGTGACGGAGCTTGCGTTTGACTAGTTCATCGAACATGCCTAAAACTTTTGCGTATTCGTCTTGATTTAGGCTCAATAATGCCCTAAGTTTAGGATCGGTTGCCTTAGGTTGGTTTTCTTCGTATTTCACAACTACTAAACAAATTCTTGGCAACCTTTCATTCTGCTCCTAGAAAATCATTCGTGATAAGCACTACTGATTTAAAGTATACCTATGAATCCATTACCTGTTACAAAGAAGGACTGGCTGCATGATCTTCACGAGATTATCTACGAGGCAGATACGCCCGCCGGTAAATTATTCGACGTAGTACTACTTTGGGTCATTGTGCTGAGTGTGCTGTTGGTGATGCTGGAAAGTGTGGAGGAGATCAATAATCAATACCAGAGTATTTTTAATAGTGCCGAATGGGTAATTACGGTCCTTTTTTCTATTGAGTACATAGCCCGTATCGTTACTGTCAAAAAACCGTTCAGCTATATTTTTAGCTTTTATGGGGTTATTGACCTGCTTTCCACCATTCCCAAATACGTTTCGTTGTTTTTTGTGGGTACTCAGGTGTTGGTTGCTTTCCGAGCTTTACGCCTTCTTCGGGTTTTCAGAATCCTTAAACTGTACCGGTACATAGGGGAGTCTCAAAAACTAATTTTCGCACTTCGGGCTAGCCGAACCCGGATTTCTGTATTCCTGTTTGCGATTCTTATTATTTGCGTGATTCTGGGAACAATCATGTACATGGTAGAAAGTAATGAAAGCGGTTTTACTAGTATTCCCCGTAGTATCTACTGGGCTATCGTGACCCTCACTACGGTTGGCTATGGTGATATTACTCCCCAAAGTACCCTGGGGCAGATCATTGCTAGTTTTATCATGATCTTGGGTTATGCCATTATTGCCATCCCGACGGGTATCATTACGAACGAGGTAATGAAAGCAGACGGTAATCCCGAAACCACCTATACTACGGTTTGCTGTATTCATTGTTCGGCCGAAGGGCATACGGCCAATGCTAAGTACTGTTATAACTGCGGGGAAGCGTTAAACCAATAGCACAAAAAAAGCTACCGTTGAATGATTCAAGGCAGCCTTTTAGAAAGTATTCTTATCGTTTATTCCCATTCAATGGTAGCAGGAGGTTTGGACGAAATATCGTATACTACCCGGTTGACACCTTTGACGCGGTTGATGATATCATTGGAGACCTCGGCTAAAAAGCTGTATGGTAAATGCGCCCAATCGGCGGTCATACCGTCTACGGAAGTAACCGCCCGGAGGGCAACTACCTGTTCATAAGTACGTTCATCGCCCATTACACCAACGCTTTGGACCGGCAGCAACATCGAGCCCGCCTGCCATACGTCATCGTACAGGTTATGCTTTTTGAGACCGTTGATAAACAAGGCATCAACTTCTTGTAAGATCGCTACCCTATCGGCGGTAACTTCTCCGAGAATACGAATACCAAGGCCCGGACCCGGGAAGGGGTGGCGGCCTAAGATAGCGCTTGAAATTTCGAGGGTGCGTCCCACCGCTCGTACCTCATCTTTAAAGAGGGTATTGAGTGGCTCTACTACTTTGAGTTTCATGAAGTCGGGCAAACCACCTACGTTGTGGTGCGACTTGATGGTCGCCGATGGACCTTTTACCGAAACGGATTCGATAATGTCGGGATAAATAGTACCTTGTCCCAGCCATTTTACATCTTGAATCAAATGAGCTTCCTGGTCGAACACTTCAATAAAAGCACGTCCGATAGCCTTACGTTTAACTTCTGGGTCTACGTGTCCTTTCAGGGCTTTATAGAATTGATCCTTCGCGTCAATGCCTTTGATATTTAGACCCATATCCTGGTAGGAATGAAGCACCTGCTCAAACTCATCTTTGCGCAGCAGACCGTTGTCCACAAAAATACAGTATAGGTTCTTTCCGATTGCCTGGTGTACCAAGGTAGCCGCTACGGTAGAATCAACTCCGCCGGATAGCGCCATGACTACCTTATCGTCACCGATTTTTAGGCGAAGGTTTTCGATGGTAGTTTCCACGAAAGACTCTGAGGTCCAATCTTGCTGGCAACCACAGATATTTACGACAAAATTATGAAGTAACTGCTTTCCTTCGGTGGAGTGGGTTACCTCCGGGTGGAACTGTATTCCGTAGCTAAGTTCGTCTTCAATTTTAAAAGCGGCAACCTCCACTGATTCCGTCGAGGCAATAATATGGAAGGACTTGGGGATCCGGACGATGGTATCGGCGTGCGACATCCATACCTGAGATATTTCGGAAAGTCCGGCTAGAAGAGAAGAATCATCATCCTTAATCTGCATCTTGGCCCGGCCGTATTCGCGATGTTGCGAAGATTTTACGTCTCCCCCCAACATCTGAGCCATTAATTGAGCTCCGTAGCACACACCTAATATCGGCACTTTCTTACGGAACAGGTCGAGGTCTACCTTGGGAGCGTCTTCTTCTCTAACGGAGCAAGGGCCACCCGATAGGATTACACCTTTAATGTTAGGAGTAAGCTCGGGAATATGGTTGTAGGGGTGAATCTCACAATAGACGTCAAGTTCGCGAACCCTGCGGGCGATCAATTGCGTATACTGTGAGCCGAAATCGAGTATTAATATTTGTTCGGTCATGATTTGCTATCTAAACCGCAAAACTAAGTAGAAACCATCAAAGCACGAAAGAGAATCATAAGTTTCCTCTAGCGTGGTAGTTATATAAATTTCCGGAAAACACCTCACATAATTTTTCATGAACCAAGGAACACCAAAACTCTTTAATGGCGCTAAGGGCTATGGGTTTGTTAAAGACGCTCAAACAGGAGAGGACTATTTCGTGTACATTTCGGAGCTTGTTGATGTTCTCCGTGAGAACAACGAAGTTACCTTCGATCTGAAAAAAGGCCGCAAAGGTCTCAACGCCGTGAATGGCAAGCTTGTATAATCAAGACTTTTCATACACGTATTGAAACGAAAGCCCCACCGTTCGGTGGGGCTTTCGCTGTTTTAGACTCTGCATTCGGGGATCGAACTATTTCTTAACCTTCTTCATCTTTTCGGGGTCCCAGTATACCGTCTTGTTTTCAAAGTAGCTTTCATTGCAGGCAAGTACCGGTGCGGCCGCTCTGAATGCGAAGACAGGATCTTCAATAGTACCTTGGCTACATTTTCGTACATTGTCGAAGAAATTAGCAAAGTGGTTGGCGTGGGGGTCGTCGCCGGAAGGAGAGTTAAACTTGATCTCTTTTACTGGGTCGGCTTTCCGGGTTTCGGGCGGATATTTTGCGTCATATTGCTTCACGAAGTCCTTTTGTATTTCTTCGGGGAAGGTAAAGAAGCTGTCATAATTACCGTAGCCGGGCGCTTCTGGTAACTTCTTCTTGGTAAGAATCAGGTTATTATCCGAAAATTCAATCTGTCCTTCCGTACCAATAATACGCGTCATATTATTGATGGCGCCGGCATTGGCAAAATTCACCCGTAGTACCATCTGAAAGTGGTCGTGTACCTCAGTTTTTGGGTACTCAAGTATAGAAACCAGTACATCGGGTACATCGCGCCCGTCCTTCCAATAGCTTAGCTCGCCCGACGAAAATATCCTTTGCGGACCAATGGAATTGGTAACAAAATGCACTCCGGTAATGAGGTGGACAAACAAATCACCCGCTACCCCCGTACCATAGTCGCGGTAATTGCGCCATCGGAAGAAACGTTTGGAGTCGAACGGTACCTTGGGTGCATCACCCAGAAAGGTGTCCCAATCGCAGGTGTCGAGCGAAGCATCGGGTGGTATAGAGTAGTTCCAGGCGCCAATGGCGCCAAAGCGGTCGTTATTGGATTCAATGTAGTTGATAGCACCAATTTCCCCAGCTTGTAATAGCCGCTTAGCTTCAATAAAAGAAGCACCGCTGATACGCTGACTACCCACTTGCATGGTCTTCCCGGACTTTTTCCAAGCATCTATAACGGACAGCCCTTCGTCAATATGATGAACCATTGGTTTTTCGCAGTAGACGTTCTTTCCTGCTTTTAAGGAAGCTTTGGTGATATGATCGTGCCAATGGTCTGGGGTTACAACTAATACCGCATCTACATCAGATCGGTTGAGTATTTCACGGTAATCGCGGGTGGTGAAAATATCCTTACCAAAGGTCTCCTTCACTCTTTTAAGGCGGCCATCATAGAGGTCAGCGACGGCTACTAGCTCAACATCTTTGCTGCTACGAAGTGCGGCCTGGGTGTCGAAGTTTCCCTGAATGCCCATGCCAATGGTGGCGATTCTTATTTTATCGTTGGGGCTTACTTTTTTCAGATCTCGAATAATATTGAAGGGCTTGGCTATGCTTTCCGTAGCCACCAAGGCAGAAGCAGCCATGACACTCTTAATGACGGTTCTTCGGGTTAATTTCATAGGTCGTTTTTTAATCTAGGCAAAAAAATGAGTAGTCCTTTTTGAAAGAGTATTATGCGAAAAAATTCTACTTATTTTACCATACAGTAAACCACCTGGTAGTTGTTTGGTCAATTCAGAAAATTCTTAGTAGTTTTGAATTTCTTACCCCCCCTGTTAACCTAGACTCTATCGTTATTCACATGTCTTCTAAATTAACGCTTCTTTTGGTGCAAACCCTCTTTTTTTTCTTAGCCATTACCCTCATTGGTTTTCTGGCCGAGGTAGTAGGCTCCCCGAGTCGTGATGGAGACTTTTGTCTACTGAGTGAGAATTGGTGCCGTGCGGAGTTTACATCCACGAAAAATCTGCTCCGTTTAGCGGCCTCTGGGTCTTACGTACTTTTCCGAAATCGCCGATTGCTATTCAACCAAGGCTAATAATTTGATGTGCGGTACTAGCCGATGATCGGAGTAGCCCCAATAGTAGTATATTCGCCGACATGATACATACCGAACTCTACCGGGTTAGAAACTACGAAACGGACAGTCAGGGTAAACTTACCCTGTTGTCGTTGGCAAACTATTTGCAAGATACCGCCGACCGGCACGCCATTGAATTGGGCGTAGGAATGCCTGCCCTTGCCGAACAAGGACTTTCTTGGGTACTTTACCGGATGAAGATCAAGATTCATCAATGGCCTCAGATTACCGATGAGATCAGGGTGGAAACTAACCCGTCTGGCTTGGAGCGAGTCCTCGTGTTTCGTGATTTCAGACTTTATGATCAGGCCGGAAAGTTATTGATGACTGTTTCTTCTACCTGGTTAGTTTTCGATACTGATAAGCGATCAATGGTCAGTCCGGCAGCCTACTTTATGGATATCTTTGAACCCTATAAAGAGTGGGAATTTCTCCCCAGGGCTACCCAAAAGATGCCCGCAATTCCTGGTGCGGAACCTTTGCTCCGGGAAGTTGGGGCCCGGCATAATGAGATTGACACCAACGATCACGTAAACAATAGTGTCTATTTTCAATGGTTTTTAGAACCACTGGCTACACCCTTTTTGAGTAGTAATCGCTGCGTTGAATTTGATATTATTTTCAAAAAAGAATGCAGCAGGGAAGATCGGATCGTGAGTAGTGCCTATACATTAGATAGTACTTCGTTTCTTCACGTCATTACCAATCAAGAAGGAAAAGAAGTGGCCGTGGGTACCAGTTACTGGCGGGAGGCTATTTAAAAAAAAGGTCACCCTTCCGGGTTTGGAAGGGTGACCTGCACTGAAAACCAAGTACTTTAATTTTAATTATATCCCGGGTTCTGCGTCTTCAAATTTGGGTTGTTGAGCATCTCCTGTGTGGGTATGGGTAGTAAGAGGTGCTTCTGCTGCAACGGCTGGTTGGAGCTCAGGTTTATGTGACCCACGAAGTTGTCGAAACCGTTGGTCGTTTCGTTATAGACCTTCCGCAAACGCAACATATCGAACCAGGTGATCTGTTCGTAGCAGAGTTCCTTCCACCGTTCGCGCCAGACGGCCTCGCGGAAACTAGCCGTACCAAAATCACCAAGCGCGGGCGTGGTGAGTGTAGCGCGGTCCCGAATGCGCTTCATGGCGTCGTAGGCTGCCTGCGTCGGCCCACCTACTTCGTTCTGCGCTTCGGCGTAAATCAGCAGCGTTTCGGCGTACCGAATCTGGGGCACGTTCAGGTTGTTCTGGCGTGTACCAGCTACGCCAGACCTACCTGCCGAGGTTTGGTTAAAGTGCTTGAAAACGTAGGGGGCGCCCAGTTCGAACGGCGCTCCGTTACCATTGTTGAAGTAGCTGGTATAAAAATAACCATCTTGGTCTTTGGCCCGCAAATCTCCCGTTTGGTACGATTTGTAAAATGCAGGTGTTGGCACTGAACTTCCGGTTCCGCCCGGCCCGTTGAAGGTAACGGGTTTGAAATTGGGGTAGAAATTCTCCATCGGGTTACCCGCTACTACCGTGTTATACTGGATCATGAACAGGTGTTCGAGCCGGTTTTCTGTTGACTCGCTGTGTACGTCTTTGTAATTCGTAAATAGGTTGATCGTGCTTGGGTTGGCATTGGCGTAGGTGATGACCTCAAAGGCTTTGTCGGCGGCTAACTTATAGTGCGACGCACCTTTGCTAAGCGGGAAACCTGCCATCGTCAAATACACTTTTGCCAGTTGCGTTTTTACAGCGGCCAAGTTGGCCCGGCCCGATATGTCCATCCAGGGCAGACCAGCGGCTTCGGCAGCAATCAGGTCTTCCACAATGAGCTTATAGACGGCGTCTTGTGGCGTACGGGTGGGCGAAAACTGATCGGTTGTGGCGGTTTGTGGGGTGGTAATGAGCGGAATGTCGCCCCACAGCTGAACAGCGGTGAAATAGGCCGAAGCCCGTAAAAACCGGGCTTCGGCCAGAATTTTAGACTTCTGAACGTCGTTCATCGGCGTAATGGGCGGCACCTTTTCAAGCACCTGATTAGCATTAGCAATAACGCGGTAGAGTCCGTTCCAGTAGTTAACTATGTGTACGGTGTTGCCGTCTTGAACTAGACTATACAGGTTATTGAGGTCGGAGTTCTGCGCCGTTTCGGTAGTCGAAGTACCAGTTAGGGCTTCGAGTAACTGCCAATTGGCTGAGAAAATACCGGCTCCACCGCCCACAAACCGCAGATCGGCATAGACCGAAGCCAGAGCAGCCTCGGCATGGTCAGGAATGGTGTAGAAGCTTTCGGGCGTGAGGTTGGAGGGGTCTTTCTCTTCAAGGAAACCCGAGCAGCCCATTGGCCCGGTCAGCACGATGCTGCATAGCAGCACCCGAGATATATTTTTTACGAAAGATTGTCGCATGATTTGTATCAATGTTTTACGTACGTTTTGATTAAAGTCCAATTTGTAGACCAAACATATAGGTAGTTGGCTTAGGGTAGTTGTGCCAGATCATGCCCTGCGAGAACGCGCTGTTGCCGCCACCTTGGTTGGTTGGCGTAACCTCCGGATCACCTACGATGGGGTCTTCCACTTTCAGGAAGAAGTTCTGTGCCGAAGCATATACCCGTAGCCGGTTCAGTTTTAGCCGGTTGGTAACTGCAGATGGGAATGTGTAGCCAATGAGTGCATTACGACCACGCAGGAACGAGCCATTTTTAATCCACTGGGTATCTACATTGGTTACGTAGCCAGCACGCGTATCGCGGATTTCAGCAATTTGCGAGTTCTGGTTAGTGGGTGTCCATGCGTTTAACACGGAGGTATAGCTGTTAGCCAAAGTCTGACGGTCTTCGCTTGGGTGCAGGTTCATCAGCATCACTTTGTTGCCATACATGAACTGGATTTCCAGCGTGGCGTCGAAGTTGCCAAACTTAAAGTTGTTGTTCACTGCGCCCCAGCCTTTTGGACTGCCGTTGCCAATGATGCTGCGGTCGGCGTCGGTGATTGCGCGGTCGCCATTCACGTCCAGATACTTAACGTCGCCTGGCAGCATGGTCAAGCCGTTACGGTAGCTCCGGAACTGAGCGGCTTCGTCGCGCTCGGCTTCGCTCCAGACACCCAGTCGGGTTAGCCCCCAGAAAGAACCCACCGGTTCACCCACTCGAATGATGTTGGTAGGGTTGGTGAAGTTGGGACCACCCACGTTGAAAATGTCTGACGGCGTAGCCAGTGACAGCACTTTGTTGCGGTTCAGCGACAGGTTGAGGTTGGACGTCCAACTGAAGCTGCCTTTCTCGATGTTGACGGTGTTTATAGCAAACTCGAAGCCTTTGTTTTCCATCGAGCCTACGTTACGCCGGATGGTGGCATATCCGCTTGATCGGGGTACGGGGGCGTCTAAAAGCATGTCGGTAGTCAGGCGGTAGTAATAATCGGCTTCGAGCGTTATACGACCCTTGAACAAGCCAATCTCGATACCGGCGTCGGTCTGCGCTGTTTTCTCCCAGCGCAGGTTGGGGTTAGCCAGACGGTTGATACCCGTGCCGCTTACGCGATTGTCGTTGTAAATAGTGGCGTAGTTGGAACTCAGTAACGACAGCGACGCGTAAGATGGAATCTCGGAGTTACCCGTCAGACCGTAGCTGCCGCGAATTTTCAGGTTCGAGATTATTGGGTTGTTTTTCAGGAAGTTCTCCTCAGATACGCGCCAAGCTATTGCCGCCGAGGGGAAGACCGCAAATTTGTTGTTTTCACCAAACTTACTCGATCCATCGGCGCGGGCCGTTGCCGTGAACAGGTAGCGGTTTTTGTAGCCATAGTTAATACGTCCAAAGTACGAGTTGAACGCAAACCGGAAGGCACCGGAACCAATGCTTGGGTTGGTTGCACCGGCACCTAGGTTATTGAAGCCAAAATAGTCGGTGGCAAAATTGTTTATGCCCCCGCCGATGGAGAACACGTTGGTTTCCTGCCACGAAATACCCAGTAACCCGTCAACCGAGTGATCTGGCCCAAACTGCTTGTTGTAGGTAAGCAGATTCTCCAGCGACCAGAACGTTTCTTTCCGGTTATTGACCGATGCATTACCGTTGCCTCCGATGTTCAGCGTCCGGGTTTGCGATTGGTTCACTTCCTGCGTCTGGATGTTTACGCCCAGGATACTCTTGAACTGCAGGCCGGGGGCCAGATTCAGCGTGGCGGAAAGGCTACCCAACGTGGTCTGCGTGTTTTGAATGTACTGACGACCCATCAGGCGGTGTACCGAACTCATGGTACCTTCAGCCAGCGGATAATCGCGGTTGTTGGCAAAGGTGCCGTCGGCGTATTTCACTGGCAGGAACGGGAAGTCTTCCACGATTTGCCGCGCCACCGCGTCGTTGACGTCAACGAGTCGGTCAGACTGGTTGTTATAACTCAACGTTCCGCTAATTTTCAGCCATGATTTTACTTGGTCGTCAATTGTAAACCGACCCGAATACCGCTTCATGTACGATGTCTTGATCAAACCCTGATCGTCCCGGTAGCCCAAAGAGAGTGAGTACTGAGTCCGCTCGTTTCCACCACTGATGCCGAGCTGATGGTTTTGCGAGAGTTTGTTTTGACTCGATTCCCGAAACCAATCGGTATCGTACAGCGGGTTCAGGTTGGCGTCGAATACGCCCGGAAACTTCGCACTATAGGCTTTCCGGCGCACCATCGGATCCAAGCTGGCATATTTTCCTGACGCCCAGCCGGCGGGATCATACTTTTTAATATTGGCATAGGACAGGTCTTCAACTGCTAAGTATTCTTTGGCGTTGAGTACCTGCGGCTTATTGGGGCCAATAGTATTTACGCTAAACTGCGTATCGTAGGTGATACGACTTTCGCCCGACTTGCCCTTGCGGGTTGTGACCAGGATAACGCCGTTGGCACCCCGTGCACCATAGATAGCCGTTGAAGAGGCATCTTTCAGTACCTCGACCGATACGATATCGTTGGGGTTGATGAAGTCAATGGCATTAGTGAACTGGTCGCCCGTGGACTGGGGCAGCAACACGCCGTCAACCACATACAGCGGGTTGTTGGAGGAGTTGATGGAACTGAACCCGCGAATCCTGACCGTAGTCCGGCCACCGGGGCGTCCCGAGTTATTATTAACCTGAACACCTGCCATTCTACCGGCCATCATTTGGTTGAGTGAGGTCGCTGGCCGCTCTTGGAGTTCTGCTTCCTTTATTGAACTTACTGATCCGGTTAAGTCTGACTTTTTGGCCGTACCATAACCAATGACCACTACTTCACTAAGTACTTTCGTATCTGGTGCGAGAGCAAGGTTGATGGTACTTCTGTTGCCAACTGGTATTTCCTGGCTGGTGTAGCCAACAAAACTGAACACAACTACCGAAGAGTTGTCGGGTACTGACAAAGTAAAGTTTCCGGTACCGTCGGTGGTGGTTCCCTGACTCGTACCTCTTACAATAACGTTTACACCGGGTAAACCTTCACCGGATTCGCTATCGGTTACTTTTCCTTTGATAGTTTTGTCAACAACTTTTAATTCGATTGTACTCTCCTTGGAGTAGGTGTTAGCGCTGGCGTTACCGTAAATCGCGGGTACAAACAGCGTGGCAATCATTATAGATTTGATGCTAAGCTGCATGCCCCGGTGGGCTTGCGGCAACAAGCCCATTGAGGGTAATAGATGTTTCATCTTCTAGTTAGAGTTTTAGTAAAAAAATGCTTCAGTCAACTGTTTTTTGTGTCGAAATGAGTGGTTTAGGTGAAAATTTTTATTAAATTAATCATAAAAGTAGGCCAAGTGAATGTTTATACCTACTAAATCTTTAAGTTATTTAAAAAATTTAATATAGCTGCCCGGTACTTAACCCTCAGGGTAGTCCTTGAGAAGTAATGACGGTTATAAAAAGCCGCAGGCGGGTCGTAGTTTTGGGTTACCAAGCTCAAATCTACCTGCCATGTTCATACAAGACAACTGCCCTGCCTGCGGCTCGACAAACTT
>Ga0209491_10010689_pt1 | contig 10957 bp, 8 predicted proteins | sample BON02_FD_187213 | JGI IMG/M metagenome (GOLD analysis project Ga0209491, IMG submission 187213) | Freshwater microbial communities from Lake Bonney liftoff mats and glacier meltwater in Antarctica - BON-02 (SPAdes) (version 2) | ecosystem: Environmental > Aquatic > Freshwater > Ice > Glacier...
TATATATATATATATATATATATATATATATATATATATATATATATATATATATATATATATATATATATATATATATATACATATTTATATATATACATATATATCTGTATAATATATCTCTGGTATATCTATCTATCTATAAGTGTATACATATACATTTACATAAGTATACATTTATTTGTTTCCAAACTATTTTTTATGTATACAGACAAGATATTCACTGCCTACGACGGTTACAGTCTGGATATACACTGCATACAACGGTTACAGTCTCTTTTTCTTTCGAAAGTGTCGTTCTCAAATAAAATGAGTCACCTATATCAATCTCCATTTGAACGACCCCTCATTCCAAAAAAATAGTTGAGGAGTAGATTGCATGTTTTTGCGTGTGTGTGTGTGGCATTTTCTTTTTCTTTCTTTTGCATCGAGATGTTGGTGCAAGAAAGGTAAGATTCAGTCACGCTCAATTATCGGTCGCTCTGCTTTGTTACATTCTAGAGACAAGAAACAAGATTTGGAGGGTGTATCTGGGATATACAATCATCAACAGAGGGTGTACACAATCAAAGCACAAAATACAATAAGTCTCATGACACACTTACTCTTCCAATATGTTACTCTGCACGGCGTTCTCTTTTCTCTTCTTCCTTGTCATCTTTCTACAGAAGACAGTAAAGGCCCGCAGCAGCTGCGTTGCATTTTTTTGGTGGATCGCCCACTGAACGTAGATAGGGTCTTTGTTGAAGAAAGTTTTGAAGAAAGTGACAAATAGGAGGTTCTCTCCTAAAGAAAGCAAGAATGCAGACATCACTGTAGCGCTTGACCACTTGCTCTCCAACAGTCAGCTGCAACATCAAATTATTGCGTATGATCTTGTTGATTACCATACCGTGGCTCACAGGACATGCTGTCTGTGCACGCACACGTACTGCATCGACAAGCAAATGGGCGCCCACCTGCGCGTTGTCGCCATCAGGAATGATATCCCAATCACCCTCCTTTTTATTCATAGCCACCACCTCACTAAAACAAAAATTTAATCTATGACAAAACTTTCATCGTTCGTGGTTTGTCTGAAAACATCCAATCTGTGTGGCGCGCCATGGCGAATCGCTCCAGAGGCCTTTCACTAGCACTATGACCCATCATACGATGCATGAGGACGACGAGGAACACACATACGAGATGGGTCGCAGAGGAGCAAATAGAACTTCCAGCAAAGCTACTGCATTATTTCTTGAGAAGCAATCAAGGCAACATCAATCAATGCTAAAAGTGATGCCAGGAGGGGGCGTTTTTGATATCACTTATCTTATTTTCAAGTGAGACGATGGAAAGGGTGTTACACTGTCACGGTCAAAAGACCCCAAATACAGAAAGTCGGGGCTGAAGAAGGTAATCAGGTACTGACCAAAAATCATCCTGCCCTGATTGTTGTTTATCATATCATTCATGTATTGTGGGAAAGATGAACTCAACAAAAGAATGCTGGCATGGAAAAAGGTAGTAATTGACGGGTCAGCATATTTTGAATCTACAGGCACCGTGGCACCTTGTAATTGATTTGCTCAGTATCCAAGATATTGATGTCATTCTGCTTCTGCTAGCCGCCAGGGATCAATCCATGTAGTGAAAGGCCCGCTCATTGGCGGTGAAGCGCTGCACGGTAAAATATAACAGAGGAAATTGGACGGTACAGGATGGTTCTCTTCTCGAGGACGCATATGCACATGTGAAGGAGCACGATAGATTCATCCGAGTCCGCAAAAACACCCTCTGGAGTGGGTGAAAACAGGATGAGTGGTGGGTGAATTTGTCGATGATATTTTTTTGTTGAAGGTGGTGAGTAAATGTGTTTGAAAGGTGGGTGAATCTGTAAATTTCACCCACCATCTGGGTGAAAATGACAGTTTCACCCAAAAACTTTTCGTATTTCACCTACTATGTATCATCAGGCCCACAAATCACCTCCCACAACCTACCACCCAGTTCGAACTGCATTCTTTTTTCACCTACTCTTTACCAGCACTAATCATTCTCGGAACTCACCGAATCAAACGTTGTGAGACCATTCCATTCAGGAGACCACACAACTATTATGAGCCCACATACACATCAGACACCACTGTCACATGCGTGAACTTGAATGGGTTAAGACATTTATTATTACCTCATGTACTAATACTAATACACATATTTGGATCAACCCTCCTCCCCACTTTTCAGGGTTGGCTCGTCAAGAGTTTCGCATTCACACCAATTTTCATCACTGCAGTGTTGGCTAAGTCCACGGTCAGGGTGAACAAGCTTTTCCTTCAAAAATGCGCCCTGCCCAATGATTATGGTCCATATGTACTTGCACACATCAATTTTTATCTCTCGATGAGACGTGAACTGAATATTGACTTTCACGGTCAAGGGGAATTTTGAATTCTCCAAAAACGTATTCGACATATAATGACTATGACTGTCAAAGTGGTACTCGATGGATTTTAAAGGGATGGACAGGGAGATGGGCCTTGGGGTGCGTGCTATTGAGGCGCTACCAGATGCCTGTGGCGATGATTATCAACTCAAGCGAATGAAGAGCCGCTGGTTTCACGCTCCGGGAAGTGTTTCTCCAAGAGCTTGAGGCCGCAGCACACCGTAGTTGCACGCGCGGCGTGGGGGTACGCCACTTTCAGGGTACGGGTCACAAACGTTTCATGTTATCAGTGGATGATGACACTGAGTTTAGGTCACGATGTCATTGAATACATATTTGTGTATTTTGGTGGTGATTGCTCAAACAAAAAATGATAGTAAAAATGTCTTAAAATCACCCCCAAAAAAATCCCCACGCGCGCCCAGCAATGTCTGGCCGCGGTGGTACCTGCTTACCCTGACTGTGGACTTAGCCTGTTCACAACATACATCTCGCTACCTGACCCCAAAATAACCTTAAGTGATCTAATGTGCTTATTCATAGTTGACTTTTCTCTTTCTTCTACATTTCGGCAACAAGCAACGTGGAATGGCCGGTGATACAACGTATCGAGTAATGGTAGCTGGCACCAAAATGCGATCTATATCTATCACATAATTAATTCGCTTAGGGCCTACCCGGTATAAGTATTGTATACCGCAATATTCCGCCAGATCTGATGGTGACCGGCATGGTAGAGGCCTCTATTTTTCCATCAGAACCCATTTTGAGTGTTGCTCGCTGAGCGCCTTGCATCGGCACGCTACAATCAAAAATATCTTCACACTACCATACACTGTTCGTTTTCTATGTGACTTTTTGTGCGGGTTGAAGAGCGACATGTGCGTTTGCAGGAATGGAGGCACGAACGCTATGCAGTCACAACGAACGTCACAAATGGCGTGGCCGGACGAAACACTACTCACAAATATCCCATGTTAGCTCATATTCGTATACATATATATATGTACATGTACACATATATACACACATGTTCAAATACGTATCACGTCGGAGGCAGGGTCCAAGCACATGAATGTACACTTTCCGGCTCCTGTCCATTCCTACTGCATCTGGGATGTCACAGTGACATCTCAGTTGGAGTAGAAATGGACAGAAGCCGGACTCTCGAATGCTAAGAAGAAGCGAGTGGAGAGAAGTCATGGCAGAGGGCATGGTAGGAGAATGACAAGAGGGAGAGGGGCAAAACGCAAGATTTCCTGCACGTGCTGTTTACGTGAGGAATGAGAGGATAGAAAGGAGATGCGGGTGACATCAGAGTCACAGACGAGGCCGGCAGCACCGAAGGTTCTGTAAAGATTGAGGGCAGGCGTGGCCACAGTAATGGGGCAAACAAACATCCGAGCCAACCCAAGGTAAATCAGTTGATTATTAATGATCAGTTAATCAATCATTTGATAAATTCTTTGTAATTACGTAGTACATCAACAGCACAGACTATCCATCAGAATTCATGCAAAAAATCTTGCCTGCGTCGAAGAATTCAGTCGGGAAAAATCTGAAAGTGGAGAGCCAATAAACAAAAGGTAAAGTCTCCCTCACATGTATGTGCGTATGTGTCAGGTGTCAACTCCACAGTGATCAGGCACGCTAAATAATTTATTTTCACAGTCACGTCAGAGCGCGCAGAAAAATCGCCAAGAAACTCCGGAAATGCTTCCTCGGACACGCTACTGATGAAGGGCCAAAGATTCCTTTGAGAATGCCATCGTCTTCGTCATTGGCTTGCCAGTGTACTATGATCGAGGTGACGAATCTGACGCAGAGCACGGGTTGTAGGTGCCAGCACACGGCCCCCTCGTAGCGCACGTCGATGGTGTATGCGTTAGTCACTGTTACAGCCAGGTGACATCACGACAGGGCATCGCGCACTCCCCATCACGACAGGGCATCGCGCACACATCTCAGGCTGCATTCCCGTTGACCGCTTCGACGTTTGTGAACATTGGCATCCCGTTGATAGTACAGGTTCGCGTTGCACAGGTTTGTACATGGATATATGTACGTTAATATATATATTTGTTACATGTACATATTTAAATGCATACGTATGTATATATATACATATATTTATCGTGTTTGAAAGTGTCGGTCAAGTGTTAATCTTGTCCAGCGGAGAGCGAACAAAATGATCTTAGACACTCAGATCTCGAAAACAATCTCCACGGGCCCGAGAAAGGAACGTTAGGAACATGCAGGTGTAGACGCACAGTGGCATCCCATCTCAAGTAGGAGTGGACAAGAGCACGACGTTCTAATGCAAAGGAGATGGGAGTGGAGAGAAGTGAGGACAGAGAGTATGGTAGGAGGATGATAGGAGGGAGAGGGGCAAAACACAAAGAAGTCTTGCGTGCGCTGCTAGGACGTAGGATTGGGTGATGGAGAGGAAGGGATTGAGATTCGGCCTGGGAATCGAATTCCGAAACCATTTAAAGTCCACTTTTGAAAAGGTTTATTCGTAATCAATTTTCCTTAAACACATAAAAGAAACTGTCATTACCATGATATTCTGGCCGTTGAACACGCGAAGTTACAAAGACACCCATCCCTAGTGATCTCAGAATTTGGCTCACAAAACATCAAATAGTTGACATGCATAATACGTTTAGAACACCTATATCAAACCCACAGGTCAGACAACAGAGTTGCAAGTCAAGAAAGAGTCCGCCTTATTTGATCATGGGTGGTGACACAGAGGGAGATGGTTGTTTTTGAGAACAGGTAGGCAGATTCGTTTCCTGCGTCAGCAAATTATCCGTGACATTAGTGGCATCGTTCACCGATTCCAGCCCTCCTCCAGATACAGCCTATCCCACCAGCAGTGACATTTTCAAAAGCTCGAAGCAAAGCTCGAACCCAAAGCTTGTATGTCTGTTCTGCCTCATTTCAAAACAAAATAAGCGTAATTAAACAATTTGGGGGCCAAATATTCTTACATGTTGGTTGCTTCGCTGGGCCATGTATATTACACGCATATATTCAAATGTATGCATATTCATATATATGTAAATATACATATATATATATTCATCGTGTGTGTAAATTTTTATTGAGTGCTGAATGTCACGAGAGACACTGTACGAGGGGAGTCACGGAGGACCCTAAAGAGGAGTGGGAAAGAGAACCCCTTCTAAAGGTTTATGACGAGTATAAACCTCAATCTTGTTGTCCCATGTTGCCGTGTATTCCCTTATACCCTCTGAATGCCGACAACCCGTACAATGCCAACTCCCTTGATGCACTTTGTTACATTTGGTAGCAAGGCGGCCTCAGGGGCAACGCAGCGGTGATTTGAAAAGCGGCTGGAGGGTGATAGTGATGCAACGAGCACGTCCGCTCAAAGTTGTACAAAAATCACCTGAGGTGAACACAGCGGCCGGGCTGGCCAGCTGCAGCCGCATAGAAGGCTGTTCCAAGAGGACATTCAAGAGCTGCAAGCACGGAACGGAGCCGATGCCAGTTGTAGTCAAGGGCAGACGACTGCAGACACGACAAGTGGTCATAAGACCGCGGTGACAGCATCAGGGGCCAACGAGCAGGGAATCAAAGACAGGTCAAGAGACAAGCAAGGACGGAACGAGTGGTCCAGGGCGGACGAGTGAGGATGTGACGAGAGCGTGAAGGGTCAACGAGCAGGGGCGAAAAGAACAGTCAAGGGACGACCAAGGATGAGACAAGCAGTCCAGGACCAACGCAAGCAGGCCGACGAGCAGTTAAAGACGTTTATGCCAGCACGTCAAGGACGAGACGAGCGGGCCAACAACCAGGTCAAGACGTTTACTTTATGCCAGAGTATGTGTCAGCGTGGCAGAATTTTAGAAAGCTGTGGCCGCAACACATCAGATGTCGGGAAAGTACTGAAGACAAGCGCTAGCTTGCAGTCGTCTTGAACCGGCCTTGGGGTGGACAAAATATGTCTGGCAAGTACTGAAGATGAGCATTTAGCTTTTAGTCGTCTTGGCATGACAGATACAGTTACCAGCAGTAATCTGTTAGATTGCACAGTTGCCCGAAGGAATTTGAGGGCGAAATTTCCTCAACATATGACACAATGCTCTAAATCGTGAAGTTGTGTGTATTTTTATTTATATTGTGATACGAATTTATTTGGGGGGAGTTCCCGTTTTCCTCCGTACGCGACAGTGTGTATTTTCATTCTGTTTTGTGTGTCCTGATTTGTATCACCGTACTATCACGTAGTGATTTTTAATTTGGAGAATGTTCCTTTAGATTGAGCGTGACAGTTACGCGAGAAATGGTGCGGGGCACCACGTGCGGATGTCAGTGTGAGCAAATGTCACGAGACACTGTACGAGGGGGGGTGACGGAGGACCCAAAGGAGGAGTCACAGCGGACTCTCGGGAAAGAAAACCCCCTCTAAAGGTTTATGACGAGTACAAACCTCAGTCTTTTGATCAAATGTTTCACATGTCTCTCCGTATACCCTGAATGCTGACAACCCGTGCAACACCACTGCCTTGGTATCACTTCGTTACACTGAACTTATCCAGAGGAGAGCAAAACAAAACGATTCCAGACACTCAGATCTCTGAAACAAGCTCCCAACGGCTCGGGCCGGGGAAGGGAGCAGAGGAACATATGTAGGAACGGACAAGTTTACGACTGTCGAATGCGAAGAAGATGAGAGTGGAGAGGAAGGAGGACAGAGGGTATGTTAGGAGGATAAAAAGTGGGAGAGAGGCGAAACGCGAGGAGTCCTTGAGCTTCTAGGAAGTAGGATTGCGTGAGGAAGAGGAAGAGCAGGGGGGATGTCAGGAGGAGGAGGGGGGAAGGGGGTAGATGGATGCGGGAGGACTTGAGCACGTAGCACGAGAGGAGCGAGTGAGCCTGAGAAGGATGGAAAGGCGCAGGAAGAATGGACGGAGGAATGGGAGTGGAGGAGGAAGGCGGAGAGGGAAAAAGGAGATAGGGAGGAAGGGCCGTGAAAAGACTGTCTGAGGTGTTGTGCGCGACGAGGGTGTTTGGTGCGTAGTGCCTGTCCTGCTCAGGTGCAGATCACAATTTGCTCCACAAGCTGCCTGTGTAACAACCTCTCATATATGAAAGCAGAGATTTCAGGAGGGATGTGCTCGAGCAGGGTCTGTTCCCGGGGGTCAGTCTTCAGGTCAGCTTGCTTAGGCAGAGCAGTAGAAGTGTAATGAAATCAGGCTGAGGCAGCTCTGTGATGTCTACAAGTGCTGTGGGATTAAGGTATGTGCAGGCATCATCATAGGTAAATCTGCGTTTATCCGAAGAGACAAGCGTTCAAGAGACGCGTGAACTAGAATATGTTCTCATACTATGGGAGTCTGTGACCCCCTGTGACAGTGTCTCGTGATACTTCCTCATACTTACATCTGCACGTGGTACCTCGCACCATTTCTCGCATAACTGTCACGGTCACACTCAGTCAAAGGAGCGTTCTCCAATAATTAAAAATCATTACGTGATACACATCAAAACACACACACATCAAAATCATATCACAGAACTAAAAATGAAAATGTGCACCCCAAAAGTACACTTACTACACTAGTATTGGGCTGCCCGTCGTCCCTTGGCTGCTCGTCTCAGCCCTACTCAACAGCCCTTGAATAGTTATCGAATCCCTACTGGTCAGTCCTTGGCTACTCGTCGGCCCTTGTATGATTGTTGCATTTCTGCGCGTCAGCCTTTGACTGCTCTGCTCCTCCTGGCCAGTCGATCCTTGACCTGTGACTGTGACTGCTGCATGGCTCTCGCATGGGCTCTGTATGTTCGTCAATGAGCCGTCGTTGCATTGGCCAGTCCTGGTAGTGTCTCTCCCTGTGCAGCCCGCTGTCCTGGCATACTTTTGCCAGGTACCAGGCAGTGTTCGCAACTGCTGTAGGCTGCCCGCTCTGTATTCGTCCAGATTGACGCTGCCAGCCCTTGTGTGTCGGCCCTTGAATGCTCGTTGCATCCCTGCTCAACAGTCCTTGACAGCACTTCGCTTCCTTGCCTGTCAGCCCTTGATGCTGCTTCGCCTCTGTTCATCTGGATCGACGGTGCCAGCCCTTGTGTGTCAGATCTTGAATGCCCCGGGCCGTCGCGTCCCTGCTCGGCCGTCCTTGACAGCGCTTCGTTTCCTTGCCTGTCGGCCCATGCTGCTGCTTCGCCTCCTTGCCTGTCATTGGCCAGTTCCGTAGCTGGCCTGTCCTGCCGCTGTCACACCATATTCTTCAGTGCAGCTGCCCGCCGGCCGCCAGGCCCTGCAATGATCGAACTCAATCTTGGCCCTCTGTCAACTCGTGATGGTTGGTGGTCAAAGCAAATTCGTCAGTAAGCTGTTGCCAGCTGGGCCTTGCCACTGTCTGGTTTCCAGCTGCACAGCCTGCAGTGTTGCGCTAAAAAGCAACGTTCTTGCTGCAAGACTGGTAATACCGAACGCACTCGGTTGACACCGCCGCCACGTTGCGATAGAACAAACGTACTAATGTCTACACTATCACACTTCGGTCAATCGTTATTTTCACTGCCGGTCCTTCTTTAAAATGAACATTAGCAACTGCTATCAATACATACAGCATACACATATCTGTCTTTACGTTCTTTCATGGTAGCGAAGGCCCGAAAGTACAATTTATCATGAGACTGCCACCACGAGGGGAAAGGATGCTCATGACAGAAATTTTGAAAGCTCTGGATCTCAGGTGGGCACAGTAGCTCTTATTTGTGGGTGGCAGTGACCATGACAATGCTGCTTCATCAGCAAATTCGAAAGCTAGGTCACATTTTGCCAGAATCGTTGCAAAAGAGACCTAGATTGAGATTTGAGGCTTGAATTTCCAATGTTGAGGGTAAAGGACTGGAACTGACAAATCGACAGGCTTAGCGTACACGTAAGGAAGAGGGGCAAGATCCAGAAGGCACACGTTTAATCTGATTGATGTTGCGTTTATTACTTCGTAAGATATAGTCTAGTAGCTTTGCTCGAAGAACGCTTTATGCAATTCGAATCGCATACATGCTAATGGTTTGATTGATGTTGCTTTTATTACTTCGTAAGAAATAGACTAGTAACTTTGCTGGAAGCTCTATGTGCTCGAATCCTTTGATTCAGATTCGTGAATACAAGACTGCAAGGTCAACAACATGTGTCGAAGGAGATTGAGACGGCAATGGCGAACCTGGCTGCGGAGATACAGGGAGTTTGTTACAAGGCTTCTAGAATATTCATTGTACAGTAAAACAAAGTATCAATGGCAAAAAAAAGTCTTGAACTCAAGCCAACTCCTAGTTGGTTGTCCCTCGGGGGGGATCCCTGTGATTTAAATGATGTTGACGCAGCGTGAAAATTACTTATTTCAGCTTGCAGGCAATATTCGTAATATTATCATTACAGATAGGATCTTCTCCCCTTCCCTGTATCAGCGAATTATTTGAGACGGTAGAGGCAGTGTTGCCCGAGGCCGTGTGCACAGAATGTCCACCACGGACGTTGTTGTCCGCCGAGTTGACACCGATCGTCTCGATGCTGCCCGCCACAGCCGAGTTCGTGATGTCGGCTCCGTGAAGCGAATCCATAGCTGGGTATGGTGAGAGGCACGTGCATACAGTCACGGTATCAATTCACCAACTACCAGGACTTCTCAAAGTGGTCAGAGGCAGGCACACTGTCACCACGTAACACTTCTTTTCTATGCACAAACACAGAGACAAGAGTCAGGTACAACTTCGTTGTTTTCACAACGTCAACTACATACCTGTAGTATCAGCCCAGAAGGCATTGATGGAAGCGTAATCGTTGAACATGCCCTGATTGGATCCGGTCATGGCCATGGAAGTGCTGGAGGTGGAGTCCGCCAACCAATTCTCTTTACGTTCGTGGAGTCGATGGAGGTGGCCCCAAACTGCGTGGGAGCTCCGACGCCGCAGGAAAACGATCCGATGCAACGAGGAGAGCTGCGAAAAGTGGTGAATCGTCTCAAACATGACTGTCTGTTGTATGTCTGTGTATGTTTGTGTGTGTGTGTGTGTGTGTGTGTGCGTGTTTGTGCGTGTGTGTGAGTTTACAAGCCAATGTTGAGGGTGGGTTTTTTTTGAAAAGGAGCGAAAGTTCCACTCTTACAAGCAAGTGTAGGCTGGGCGCAACCACAACACGGTAAGGCCAAGCGCCGACATCAATCCAGCAACGGTCAACCCGGTGTTATCATGACACTAACCTGATTGAATGCTTTGATTGGTGAAGTCGCCTGACAAGTATTTTTTTTTTAATTTAAGAGTGTTTATTAAGGAGTAACCTTAGCAAGAGGAGTAAGAAACATCAAAATCGAAAGACACCCAGTTCGCAGCTGTTAAGCTCTCCAAATGTCTAGAAGGGCCTCACAACACCTACGACAGATCCACCAACAGCAGCAGAATGCAACACAGAAGCAGAAGCAAGAGTAGGGATGGGCACAGCAGCACGCATGACACGCGTGAGGGCAGCAGCCGAAAATGCATTCACGG
>Ga0209491_10010690_pt1 | contig 10956 bp, 8 predicted proteins | sample BON02_FD_187213 | JGI IMG/M metagenome (GOLD analysis project Ga0209491, IMG submission 187213) | Freshwater microbial communities from Lake Bonney liftoff mats and glacier meltwater in Antarctica - BON-02 (SPAdes) (version 2) | ecosystem: Environmental > Aquatic > Freshwater > Ice > Glacier...
AGCCGCTGATTTTACAGCGAGCTCACCGCGCCACTTACTACCAGCATAATGTGACAATTCTGGCTCACGAGCTGCCAGCGAAGATATTAATAAAAAACGTGGTGGATTTAGTTGTTGAGCAGCAACTTGTGCCACACGCAGTGCCCCATATTCATTTACCTTATCAAAATCAGCACGATTTGCACCACGCACTACACCGGCACAGTGAATAACAGCTTCAGTTCCTTCAACTAATTTTGCGAGTGCATCATCATCATTTAGATCGCCAGCAACCCAAGTCACATTAGGCAAATCGATTGGCGCTCGTCCCTTTTTAGCTCGATATAAAGCGCGTACTTGCCAATCGGCAGTGGTTAAGAGCGAAAGCAGTCGGCTACCAATAAACCCAGTTGCACCCGTCAAAGCAAGCTTACGCGGCGCACTATTTATTAAGCTATTGTTTTTATGATATTTATCTGAGTACTTGTCCGTATTTTCCATCAGTTTTTCGATGACATCAAAGTAACATTTCCATTCATTGATGTTTGCACATTGGCAGACGAGTTTTCACTACCTCGTCTACTCAGATAACCTTCCCGCGTTGCTGTGCGCGATAATTTACCGGAAGATGTGCGTGGTAATGTTTGTCTAGGTACAAACTCAATCAGACAAGTAATGCCCAATGCAGCGTAAATTTCACGATTTAAACGTTGCTCTAACAAGCTTCGCGCTTCTGAATCACTAAGACTACATTGCACAACAACGATAGCAACTTCTTTATTATCGGCATCGTTTACACTAAATGCCGAAGCGCCCAATGATCGTAATTCTGGCTGTTGCTCTACGATATACTCGATATCTTGTGGCCAAATATTACGGCCATTAATGATCAACATATCTTTATAGCGACCTGTAACAACAATATTGCCCTCAACCAAATAGCCTAAATCACCTGTATCTAACCAACCATCGGCCGATAGTACCTTCTCTGTTTGTTCAGTTGCTCTAAAATAACCAGACATCACACTTGGGCCACGAACTTTAATTCGACCAATATAACGTTCAGCTAATACCTTATCTTTATCATCAGTAATCTTAACTTCATGTTCCGGCAACATAATGCCACATCTGACAAAGCTATTACCTTGATGGGCTTCGACAGGTTTGGCCACTAAATCTTGAGATAAGGCATCAGCATCGATCCAGTCGACCACCACACCTTTACCTAGCGGAGAGAAACTCAGTGCTAATGAAGTTTCTGCCATACCATAACAAGGCACAAAAGCATTTGGATTAAATCCAGCGGGAGCTAATAACTTCGCAAATTCATCAAGCACTTCAGCACGAATTGGCTCTGCGCCAACACCCGCAATTCGCCAAGCACTTAAATCATAGTTAGCAATATCGTCAGGACGGATGCGTCGTCTACATAGCTCATAGCCAAAGGGTGGACAAAAAGCAATGCTTGCCTTAGTTTTGGTCAAGATTTCAAGCCAACGGCGAGGACGCATTGCAAAATCGCGCGTATCAAGATAATCAACGGATCGTTGGCTAGCAATAAGTGCAAGCATGCAACCAACTAAACCCATATCATGATAGAAGGGTAGCCATGATACACAACGATCATTGTCGTTCATCTTGATACCATGTGTCACGGTTGCCGCAAGATTTGCCATCACGGTTTGTTCCGTAATTACCACGCCACGAGGGAAACCAGTACTTCCTGATGTGTATTGTAAATAGGCCGTTTCATTCGGGGCGCTAGGCTGTAACTCAACATTCTTTTCTGGCAAAATATTGATTGCATCAGGCGTTCCAACAAAAGTCAATCCTAATCCCTCTGCCGCTTCGGTTAAAAAAGGATAAAATTGACTTGATGCGATAGCTACCGAAGCTTTGCAGCCTTTGAGCAAGCCGCGCATTTTTTCGACATAGGCTTGATGCCCGCCAATATTGATCACGGCTGGCAATGCAACGGGGATCAGACCTGCGTATTGACAGGCAAAAAAGAAACGCAAAAAATCCGCATTGGTCTCGGCAACGATCGCTATCCGTGCACTTCTTGCCAGAGAGAGAGAGAGCAATCGTTTGCTAAGACTAATCGCTTGTTGGCGAAGCAATCGATATGGAAGCACCTCTGTGAGTTCACCTTTGCCGGAATAAAAATTTGCTCCTGTTTCACCTTCTGCCGCATAATCCAGTGCATCTGCTAAAGTAGAGAATTCGGCGAGACGCAAAGGCAACGAGTTTTTTGTCGGTGTTGCCAACAGCGGCATTTTATTCTCTAATATCTGATTCAAATTTGTTCCTAAATACACACAATGCACGGATTGTCATAATTTTGTAATATACCAGATCATAACACGGATACAAATCTACTACACATAGCCATACCTACTTTTAGCGGCTAGCCCGTTTAACATAAAACGTTTCATCCTGCGTTATTTAAGTACTATTTGTAGACTATTCTCAGCAAACATTGTTACATATTGACGTACAATAGTATTAACAGCTATTGACCTCAGTTATTTCCCGAATGAGAAAGTTATGAAACAAACACACAGCCCATCAACCATTTTGCGAATAACACCCGTCCACACCAAAGCTGATTTAGTTCAGTTCATCAGTATTCCTAAACTGATTTTTAAAGATGATTCAGCTTGGGTTCAACCTCTCAGACTTGAACGTAAACTTCATCTTTCAATTAAACATAATCCTTACTTTCAACACGCACAATGGCAGGCTTGGATTGCTTGGCGTGGTGATCAGCCCGTCGGTCGAATTAGTGCTCAAGTTGATGAGCTTCATCTGCAACGATATCAAGATGCGACTGGTTTTTTTGGCATGTTGGATGCTGAAAATAATCAAGAGACATTTTCAATGTTAATACAGACAGCCGAACAATGGTTACAGGAGCGCGGTATCAAACGCGTACGCGGCCCTTTTAGCCTATCAATTAATGAAGAAACAGGCTTACTGGTCGATGGTTTTGATACCCCGCCCGTGTTCATGATGGGTCATGCTATGCCCTACTACAGTAGTTTAATAGAGCAATGCAACTATCAAAAAGTCACTGATACCTTAGCGTATATGATTGCACCCGATTTTGAGGCTCCGACGATCATGCAGCGCCTGTTAGCTAAATCAGCAAGTCGAGTACATGTAAGACCCATTAATCTAAAACGCTTTGACGATGAAATGGCGATGTTACGCGAGATATTCAACGATGCTTGGTCAGAAAACTGGGGATTTGTGCCATTTACCGAAGCCGAGTTTCACGATTTGGGGCAGACTCTTCGCTTTTTGATTCCTCAACAACTGATTCAAATTGCTGAAGTGGATGGTGAAGCCGTAGCCTTTATCGTTGCTCTTCCCAACATCAACGAAGCGATCCGTGATCTTAATGGCACGTTATTTCCGATTGGCTGGATGAAACTGCTCTGGCGTCTCAAGGTGCGTTTTCCTAAATCCGCACGAGTACCGCTGATGGGCGTTAAACAAAAATTCCAGAATACTCGTCTAGGTCCAGCATTGGCATTTTTAGTGATTGATGCGGTTCGAAAACAATTACATCAACTAGGTGCAGAACAAATCGAATTATCTTGGATATTGGAAAACAACGCTGGCATGCGAAATATTATCGAATCTATTGGTGGCCACGCTTATAAACGTTATCGTATTTTCGAACGTGAGCTGACGCAATAAAAGCTATCAAACTGGAAACAGTTTTGTCTCTAAATCGATAAAATAAGCACCAAATTGCCCTATTGCACGATAAAATTGAGCACTGGTGGCAATGTTCATATCATTAAAAAATCGTTCCATCCACGGTTTTATGTGATGCTTAAAAAATTCTTCCGCTGATACTATCGGTGTACCCTCTGCCGTCAGCAATAATCGCATTACATCACATTGTGCAGCAGCATGGTCTTCAGGCTCAGCGCTATCTTGCTTTCTTTCCAAACCCAATTTAGCCAAATCGGTGCGTAATTCAGCTAACGGTTCTTCCATTAGAAAACCTGTTTGGTAATACGAGCCATAAGGAATTAACTCGCCATGTGTCACCCCAATAAACAAAGCCTGAAATTCATCATTCACAACTGTCGCATCAGCTTGTTTTGCAGCAGCAATTAAATTAACCCACTGTTTTCCCATTGGACTTTCGGGTTCTGTGACTTCAATCGTCACTAAATTGTCTAATAAAACCTGAGTCGGTGCTTGTGCTAATAAATGTGCTAACAAAGCATAGGTTTGAGCTCGCCACAGTGTATTTTCATCCTCCATCAGATGGGGCTCCGTTCAGCTTTAAACATCGCTTTCACCCGACAATCCTCACACATTTTCAAACGCTCTAATGCAGCCCCTTGAAACATCGCATGGCCTTTTAATTTTTCAGTCATCGTATCGATCATCTTTTTAGTAGCAAAAGGTTTATCACAACTAATGCAGTTAAATATTGGCTCTTCATGTAACAGTCTTACTTTACGAGCTTGTTCACGATTAAATAGATATTGCGGTATTAATGTAATGGCGTCTTCAGGGCAAGCGGTTTCACACAATCCGCATTGTACACAGAGATCTTCAATAAAATTGAGTTGCGGCTTATCATTACCATCCAATACCGCACCGACAGGACACACTGACACACATGAGTGACATAAAGTGCAGGCTTGTGTATCAATTTTTAACTCACCGAATGCAGCATTATTTGCCAATGCCAAGACCTCAACGGCTTGAGGGGCTTGTTTATGCAAATGATCTAAGGCCAGACTCATCATGCGGCGTTTATCATCAACACCAGCAAAAGTAGCACGCTTTATCGTTGGCATCTGGTTTGTCGATAATAATTGCATTTTTAATGATTGAAAATTATATTCGCCACACCAATTAACGATGTTCTCTTGATAGCCTATTCCAACTAACATTTGATTCGTTTTGATGATTTCTTGCTGTAGCTCCAACCAATTATGATCGCGGTGACTGCCAGCATCCCAAATCGTTATGCCGCCAGCACCTAAGGCCAAGGCGCTCATCCAAAAAGGCATGCTTAAACCACCGATTTCTTCAATTGAAAAAGCAATGATATGGGCAGGTAACTGTTCTGCCATGGCCTCAATTTGCATCTCGCCATTATTGAGGTCATGAATCAAAACCTGTGGTGAGGGTGAAGGCGTAGATGAAGCTGAAGTCAAACCAGTATCTAGCTCAAAATAAGTTTGAAGCATTATTCTTAAACGATTCACACTCACATCGAGTGTCGGCAAGGCATAACTCATAGCACCAGACGGACAGACAGCGGCGCAGCTACCACAACCCTGACATAATGATGGATTTACCGTAACAGTATCGCCAGTGCTAATAATCGCATCAGCTGGGCAAGCATCAATACATTGTGTACACCCCACTAATTGACGGCGTGAATGAGCACAAATTGAACGTCTATAGTTGAAATAACGTGGCTTATCAAAAGTACCAACAAGTTCAGGTAATTGTTGTAAAGCTTCAGCCAAAGCTTGGGCATTATCACCCGGCGCAAAATAGCCTAAAGGCAAAACTTTCGATTGCAGTACCGATTGTTCAAATAAATCCAATACTAAATCGACGGCGAATTTTTTTGCTTCTAGTTCTACCGCAAATTTCCCCAACCATCCCTCAATCTTGGTTGGTTTTTGTGAGCTAGTAATTAATTCTAAATTCGTAAGTTCAAGATGGGATGAAACAGCAGCGATTTGTTGTTCCGTTCCCACAACCAATAATCGTCCAGCCGAATTAAATTCCACTAGATCGACTGGCATAATATCTATTTTGCCTGCAAGTTGTACCAAGTTATGCAATCTCATTATCCTTGTTGTCGTTCTGTGATTCGCTCACTTGCTTAGTCTTTTCATCCAAAGACAAAGTCTCTGTCTCAGCCATATTGTCTAAATTAGGATTCCCAGTCTGTTGTTCACCAGGTCTTGTTTTTTGTTCAACTAATTTGAGCATATGTTTCATTTGTTGGGTGACGATATTTCCTAAGCTCTTAAATTGAGTGAAGTCTTCATCATATTCGTTCATTCTATCAACAACATTAAACTCAGGCTGGCGAAACAAGTTCGATAAAGCCGATCTTTTGACGTCAGGATCAACATTAAGCTGTTGCCAGATCGGCAACTCTGTTTCATCTACACTTTGCTGTTCGGATATTGGAACGGGTTCAGGTTGTTGTACAGGCAACACTTTCTCATGCTCTTCAGCGGATTGTTTATCTGATTTCCGCCGTGACCAGCGTGATAAAACACTTTCATTATTTTCTGGCTTTTGAATCATTTTTTTGTTCACCATTATGCCATTGTTTACGACGACGTTTTTTAGGCTCTTCTGGTTGATAATGCGTTAATACAAATCGTTCTAGCCACTGACAGTGTTCCACTGACAAATGAGCACTCAATACTTGCTCACCTGTTTCCATATATGAGGCCGCTTCATCAGGATCTACTGTTATTAATAATGGCTTAAGCGGTATAACATTCTCGTCACGGTGATTACACACTAAATAGATCTTAGCTTGTTCTGACATTAAATTATCGTAGTACGAACCACCATGTAGAGGGAAAAGCTTAATGCTTAGATCCGGCCATAAATAAACCTCACCTTGTGCTTCAAGTTTTGATAATTCAGTGGACGATAAGCCCGGAATGACCCCTGCTAACGTCCAAATATCTTCACCCCAAGGATGTTTGCTTTTTTGTTTCAATATTACCGCAGTAACCGAACAATGATCAGACACTTTTTCCTGCATAACAGTTTCGTTTCCGCTTATTCTGATAATTCAACATCAGTCACTTTTTGTAAACCACGAGGCAATTTGCTGCCACGCTTACCACGTTCGCCGTTGTAATGGGCTAAATCTGCTGGTTTCAGTGTTAGATGTCGTTTGCCTGCGTGTATGGTTAGGCTTCGACCTTCAGGTATTAATGTTACTGAATATAATGATTCTTGCTGAGCAACAAACCGAGCTTGAGGAATATTGATTAAACGTACGCCTTTACCTTTATTCATGGCAGGCATTTCGCTAGCTGAAAAGACTAATAAACGACCATCATTCGTGGTAACAGCAATACGATCAGTATCAATATTACTCATCCACAATACAGGCAATACTTCTGCACCGTTGGGTAAATTAAATAAGGTTTTACCGGCTTTATTTTTAGCTAATAAATTACCCAATGTGGTCACAAAACCATAACCCGCGGTATTAGATAACAATATCGTCGCATCTAAATCACCCGCTATTACCGCTACAAATCGCGCTTCTGATGGCGTTTGGAATCGTCCACTTAATGGCTCACCTTGGCCGCGCGCTGAAGGCAAAGTATGGGCAAGCACTGAGTAACTACGTCCTGTCGAATCTAGGAATATTATTTGCTGATTACTTCGCGCCTTGACCGAGGACATATAACGATCACCAGTACGAAAATTAAGTGCTGCAGGATCAACGTCATAGCCTTTAGCAGCACGTACCCATCCACTTTCCGATAACACGATAGTTAATGGTTCTGTTGGCAACAATTCGCTTTCGCTCAGGGCTTTTGCCAAGGTACGTTCTACAATGATAGAACGACGATCATCCCCATATTTTTCGGCATCAGCAATAAGTTCTTTACGAATTAAGTTTTTTAATTTGGTTTCTGAACTTAATAATAATTCTAATGCTTTCTGTTCTTTAGTCAGCTCATCGATATCACCACGGATTTTCATTTCTTCCAGCTTAGCTAAATGGCGTAATTTCAGCTCCAAAATAGCTTCTGCTTGGCGATCACTGATGCCAAACCGTTCCATCAATACTGGCTTAGGTTCGTCTTCGCTACGAATAATCGCAATCACTTCATCGATATTCAGATAGGCAATCAGTAAACCTTCTAACACATGCAAACGGTCAATGATTTTATCTAAACGATATTGCAAACGACGACGTACTGTTTCGGTACGATAGCTTAGCCATTCGACCAGCAAATCACGTAGATTTTTAACGTGTGGCCGCCCATCAAGACCAATCATATTCATATTGACACGATGACTACGCTCAAGATCCGTCGTGGCAAACAAATGCAACATCAAATCTTCAACATCAACTCGGTTCGAACGAGGCACAATCATTAATCTGACCGGATTTTCATGATCAGATTCATCACGTAAATCAGCCACCATCGGTAATTTTTTATTATTCATTTGAGCTGCAATTTGCTCAATGACTTTGGCACCTGATACTTGATAAGGCAAGGCATTAATAATAATGTTGTCGTCTTCTTTTACATAGCAACCACGTTGGCGAACACTGCCACGGCCAGTGGCGTATATTTTTAACAGGTCTTCACGCGACGAAATAATCTCGCCACCGGTAGGGTAATCAGGACCCTGAATGTGCTCCATCAACTCATCGAGTTTTGCGCTAGGCTTTTTCAATAAGGCTAAACAAGCATTCACCACTTCTCGCAAATTATGCGGTGGAATATCAGTCGCCATCCCTACGGCAATCCCACTACCACCATTCATTAAGATATTAGGTAAACGTGCTGGCAATAATGTCGGCTCATTCATCGTGCCATCAAAATTAGGCTGCCATTCGACGGTACCTTGACCTAATTCACTTAATAAAGTCTGAGCATATGCAGTCAGTTTTGACTCGGTATAACGCATTGCCGCAAACGATTTAGGATCATCCATCGACCCCCAGTTACCCTGCCCATCCACTAATGGATGGCGATAGGAGAATGGTTGTGCCATCAATACCATGGCTTCGTAACAAGCTGAATCACCATGTGGATGATATTTACCTAATACATCACCCACGGTACGCGCTGATTTTTTATGCTTCGATGTCGAACTTAATCCCAATTCTGACATGGCATAAATAATACGTCGTTGAACGGGTTTCAAGCCATCACCGACATGCGGTAATGCTCGATCCAAAATGACGTACATGGAATAATCTAGGTAGGCCTTTTCGGTAAAATCGCGTACCGGAAGTTGTTCTAAATCATCGATTAATGATGTCATGGTGAAGATCTCTTTATCATGTTCATACGGTCGCCAAATCGCCTTGTTCTTCTAACCAAACTTTTCGATCCGGCGCTCGTTTTTTAGCTAACAATTTATCCATCAACTGCATGGTGTCATCACCGTCTTCAATCGTCAGCCGAATCAATCTTCTAGTATCAGGAGCCATGGTTGTTTCGCGTAATTGCAAAGGGTTCATCTCGCCCAGGCCTTTAAAGCGCTGAATGCTCACTTTACCTTTTATTTTTTCTTTTTCGATTTTATGAAGAATAATCCGCTGCTCTTCGTTATCCAATGCATAAAACACGTGTTTACCAACATCGATTCGATACAGCGGCGGCATGGCAACACAGATGTGACCTGCTGCAACTAGAGGTCGGAAATGTTGTACAAATAAGGCACATAATAAGGTTGCGATATGCGCACCATCAGAATCAGCATCCGCTAAGATACACACTTTGCCATAACGTAATCCTGAAAGATCATCCGAACCGGGATCAACCCCAATAGCGACAGCAATATCATGCACTTCTTGTGAAGCTAATACTTGGCCAGACTCTACTTCCCAGGTATTTAATATCTTGCCTCGTAATGGCATGATAGCTTGAAATTCACGTTCGCGACCTTGTTTAGCACTACCACCAGCCGAGTCCCCTTCTACCAAAAACAATTCTGTCCGTGTTACGTCTTGTGATGAACAATCAGATAATTTACCTGGTAATGTTGGCCCTGCTTGAACGCGCTTACGAATCACTTTTTTGGCTTGTTTCAACCGTGATTGAGCGCTATTTATCGCTAATTCGGCAATTTTCTCACCATCTTCTATATGGTGATTTAGCCACAGGCTAAAGGCGTCTTTTACGGCACCAGAAACAAAGCCCGCACATTGTCTTGACGATAAACGTTCTTTAGTTTGACCTGAAAATTGAGGATCTTGTAGTTTGACGGATAACACGTAACAACATTGCCCCCAGACATCTTCTGGAGAAAGTTTAACCCCGCGCGGCAATAAACTACGGAATTCACAAAACTCGCGCAATGCATCTAATAAACCGGTTCGCAGTCCATTTACATGGGTTCCGCCTTGTGCTGTTGGAATAAGGTTGACATAACTTTCAGCTAATTCTTCACCTTGCTCCTGTTGCCACATCAATGCCCAGTCGACTTCCTCTTTATCACCGACAATATGACCGACAAAAGGTTGGGCGGGTACACAAGGTTGATCGGTCATCATCGTTGATAGATAACTATTCAAGCCATCGTCATAACACCATCGATCTTCTTTCTTCTCATCACCTGATAGATCGGTAAACGTGACGACTAATCCGGGACATAATACTGCTTTAGCTCGCAAAACATGGCGTAAACGAGGGACTAAAAACTTAGGAAACTCAAAATAAAATACATTGGGCCAAAAACGCACCGTGGTACCAGTATTACGTTTGCCAACCGTGCCAATTTCAGATAGATCTTCAACTTTGAGTCCATGCTCAAAAGCAATGGCATACTCAATTGCATTTCTGCGAATTTTCACTTCTAACCGCGATGACAGCGCATTAACAACGGAGATACCTACACCATGCAAACCACCTGAAAATTGATAATTTTTATTTGAAAATTTACCTCCCGCATGTAAACGCGTCATGATCACTTCAACGCCAGGCACACCTTCTTCGGGATGAATATCCACCGGCATCCCGCGACCATCATCAATCACTTCGATAGAATTGTCTGCATGTAAAATAACTTGCACCAGCCGCGCATGACCGGCGACAGCCTCATCGATACTATTATCAATGACTTCTTGTGCTAAGTGGTTAGGGCGCGTGGTATCGGTATACATGCCCGGTCGTTTTTGTACCGGCTCTAATCCCGTTAAAACCTCAATCGCCGAAGCATTATATTCATTCGTCATCAGGGTAACTTCTTAATTATTTT